>Ga0307516_10006890_pt1 | contig 13231 bp, 21 predicted proteins | sample 19_EM_MG_FD_203310 | JGI IMG/M metagenome (GOLD analysis project Ga0307516, IMG submission 203310) | Populus trichocarpa ectomycorrhiza microbial communities from riparian zone in the Pacific Northwest, United States - 19_EM | ecosystem: Host-associated > Plants > Roots > Unclassified | place... | reverse complement strand
CTCCCTCGCTGTGTGATCTCCTCAACTGTGATTCCATCGACATCCCACTCACCCTCCTCCGCCGTTCTCGAGGGACAACAACAAACCCAGGGCTGGCTGGTGAGATACCAATCGAGAACCCACTCCCGAGGGCAACGGGCAGCTGGGGTGGGAGGGCGCCGTGGTGCTGAACGGGGGAGCGGGTTTCGTTTGCCTGCCGGCGTCGCTGCACCCCAGTTCGGATGTTCAGGTTGGGTCGGTCACTAGCACCCTGCGAGAGCGACGTGTAGTCCTGGACGCGTCGTGTTGGGCCAGGGGATACTGTCCGTGGGTGCACGTCGTGTGTGAAATAGTTGGCGGCATCGGACTCGGAGATCGCAGATCGCTCGAGAATAATGGTGTCCCGCTCTGGCCTGCCTCGTGTGTCAGGCGACACCCCTTCACATGGTTCCGAGCTATCACCCTCAGACTCGTCACTGTCTTCATCTCTCCAAGTCCCCACGTTAACCCCACCGCCCCCGCTGTTGAACGATACAATCCACACGCCCCCCAGCAATACGACGATGCCCAACCCGACCAGCGCGAGGTGTTTCCAGGGTATAAGTGAAAACTGGTCGTAGTAGACCAGGCCATTCACAATTGAAGATAGATTATAGAAACAGAACGCCACTAAATCGCGCATCAGCATTGAAACGTCCAAACCAAAGGGAAATGGAACGCACGTGGGCACACCAATGTTGGATCAGCTAAGATGAGCGCCTTGTGAAGGTACCACAGTTGCAGCAAGGCGAACACGCTCAGTCCTAGGAGTAGAAGCCATGCCTCCCATCGCCAGAACTGATTCTTTCCACCGAGAGTGAGTAGCAGTAGCTCCACGCCGCTCTTTGCGAACAACAAGCACATCCCGGACAGAGTTCCCGACGCAGAGGCGTAGGAAATCGCCAGGATTAACGGGATCCGGGACTCGGGACCGCTTGATAACGCAAAGGTGGAGGATGCGGCAATAGAAGGCGATCTGGAGGTCGCCTTCCTCACCATCAGAGGTGTGGTCTCTGTCATGATATGACTGGTTGTGGTGATAGGGTTCGCCGCGGGTGGCAGTAAGGCGGGGGTCAACGGTGGTGAATAAGGAGGAGTTCGTATGCGCCGTGAGTAGGTCCATTCGGATATGTGGGTCTGGTCGAATTGTTACGCGTGAGATTGGTCCACGAGGCCCGTGACTCGTGGCCACTCACGATTATAAGGGCGACCGCGACAAAAAATCCAAGAAGTGAGAAATACACGATGAACGCTGGTCTATTGAACAAAGCGAGGAGGTCTTCTAGGGAGTGTGTCGGTTCTTGGACAATCCCGAATACTGCGATTAGCACCGCGCCGCCGGCGATGAGGATGGTGCCGAGGAGCATCCAAGCGGAGAACACATCTCCGAGAAGCAGGCGGGCGAAGAATGCGTTCCACAGCAGCGACACAGCGCCGAGCGGTGCAAGGATGACGACGGGTAGTGAAGCTATCTGGAATAGCGAACCCAGGATGTTTGAGGATATGAAAATGCCTATAGGGGGTGGCGTTCAGTGGAACAGGCCCTGAGGGTGGAGCAATGATGCACTGACCGAAACCGAGCAACCAGAGCCTAACGATGGCGAGAAGGTCGGCGATTTTCAGTAAGAAGGTGTGCGCTGGCAGACACTCACGGGCGACGGTACTCATCCTTCTGCTCGTGTTCCGGAAGGGCTTGATTCTGGATGTGGCTCTTGCGCTGGACGGTCAACCCCAGTGACTGGACAAAGGATGCCAGGAGCCCGACGACAATTCCTGCTGCAATGGAGATCTTTGGGCTGTCCAGGCTGAAGGTTTGAGGGTGCATTAGAACACTCTTCATGTCCTCGTGGTGGTAGGCTGGAAGTGGTGGTGGACGATGGCCATTGACGATCGAGCGGGCCCAATCCGGAAGGCAACCCCTCGCCTCGACCATGTCGATCGGGTTCGCCACCACCACTTCTGATGTCCCTCCGTCGTACGCTAGAGGAGAACGTGTTCGGACCGTTCGATGCCAACGATGTTCTCGACGAATATGTCACCCACAAAAAGAACATGTCGGTAGAGCTGCACAAGCTCGAAGTGATGAGGAGTGGCCGTCCATCTGGGTAACCGCACCCTGCCAGTATCCTTGACGAAGCCCCTGGATCTGATGGTATCTTGTACCCGACAGTCTCGATGAGTCAGAACCTTCTATCAGCAAGAAGCGCGTTGGGCTCGTCAAATACTTCGGAATACTCTACATCGAGGACCTCAACTGGATCTCCCCAATCGGAAAAACCCTCATTCAGGATGACATGAGACGTCATGGGCTCAGGCTCACCTTGGGTAATCAAACCTCGTCCCGGTCGCAAACTGCTGGTCCATTTCTGACGCACCGTAGAGTCTATATATGGACCCGACAGGCCGACGGATGGACTTACGGTCAAGATTGGCATCACCGTCCAGCACCTAAACCTAACCTACTTGACAGGTACGTGCGGAGGAATATACCTTTGTCTTTACCAGGGATTTGACGAGGTGATTCAGACAAGAACCATAACCTTGATATGATACTATTCTCCCTTACCACCGGCATGAGGTACGACATCCAACTATATCCCCCACCGATGTCCCTCATACTCCTAGCCCCCCAAGCACGCGGAGGCTCAGGATCGCCTCACTCGGTCCAATATGCTTCTCCAAGAGCCAGGGATACCTCGCAACCTACCGCTTCGTCCGTTTGCTGTCGGATCTGTGCCGTCCCAGAATACCGAAGCCAACGCCGGAACAATTCTTCAATGCATTCGTGGACCACCACACAAAAACTGGGGTACGCCCTGACAAGGATGCCATCGTTAGACTGATGTTGAAACACGCCGTGTGGTTGGCCGAAAATGCCAAACGATACGTGGACGTTCAATCCTGGAAAGAGTTCGCCATAACCAAGGTCCTCGATGTGGACGAAGAGTGGGATGCTGAAATGGATGGACCCGAGTACCGGCTCCTGGCCCGCACCATCCCCATCGTTCCAATAACTCTCACCCCTTCCCCAAGACGCAAACGGGTAAGGCCTCCTGCCGACCACAAACGCACCGCTTACTGAGCACTTCCATACTCACAGTCACGGAGCGTCGGTTCCCAGTCCTCCCTCGAGTACGCCTCAGACGGTCAGTTCTTCGAGGATTACTCCGAACGTGGATCCAGCCCGGAACGTTCGCCATCCCCGCCGTTACCCAACCCCTACATGGCGGCGCGAGTCCCCACGACATTCTGTTTTCCACCTAGAGCTCCAGACGATTTCCATTGGTGGTGTGAAATCGACAATTGCCGATACAGCATCAATTTGTTGAACCTGACCAATGAAAACCTTGCGATGTTGGACGGCGAGACGGCGGCGAAACTGCGCCTCCAAGACTGGTCGCTAAGCGATCCGTGGTTACGGTTGACCTTCAAGGCGATGGTGGAAGACCACCGGGTGAAACACTTGGAGTCCTGGGGACTCCGATGTATTGGAGGACCGTCCGGGGTATATCGTTCGAGACGGTCACCTCTCTGGATCCGTTTTCTAACGGTATCACTTTTCAGGCTCTTGAGCGCATTGAACTTGCGGAACCTCCAGAACCCGATAAACAGAAGGACAAACTCTCAGACCTCAAGATGGAGTTCGTTAACTTGTTGTAATTGAAGCGACCCAACATAATGTGTAGAGTATGATGACATGCAGTAATGGTACAGGGTGGGTGTAATACTACAATCCCAGCATGAAGTCCGGGCTTTGGGAGACCGGTTCTAATCCATCTCTTCTACGTCGATATCATCAACATCGTCGTCCTCCATGTCGACATCCATGCTGGTACCCTCGTGGTTCGGTATGATCGCAAGTCTATTGTGAGGACCATCGAAGTTGATCCTGATGGTCTCTCCATCGCGAACACGATCGGAAAGGATCAAAACAGACAAGGGATTAAGCAGGTCGGCCTGGATCGCGCGGTTGAGAGGACGGGCCCCGTAAATAGGCGAGTAACCGGATGCACAGAGGAAGTTTTTCGCATCCTCCTCGATCTGAAGGGTCATCTTCCTCTCCGCCAACCGGTCCTGGACCTCCTTCAGCCGGATGTCCACAATCTTTTTCACATTCTTCAACGAGAGGGTACGCTAGAAGGAGATGAGTCAGCACCTCATGCCCAAAGGGGATCTGGAATTCATCGAAGAAGTGGGTACTCACGAAGATGATGATCTCGTCGATTCTGTTGATGAACTCGGGTGGGAAATGGCCGCGGATCGTTCCCATCACCAGATCCTTAGTCTGCGATTTCACTCGGCCTTCCCCCATGTCGCTGAGATAGGCTGCACCAAGGTTGCTTGTCATGATAATGACGGCGTTCCGGAAGTCCACCACTCGACCCTGGCCGTCCGTAAGCCGCCCATCATCAAGGACCTGCAGAAATAGTGTGATAAACTCCCTACAAGCCTTCTCGATCTCATCTATCAGCACGATGCAGTAGGGTTTTCGGCGAACGTATTCCGTCAATTGACCTGTAAAGCCGATGCGTCAGAATCTCGTGGAAAGAAGCGCGAACTGAGTTGAGAAGAAAAACTCACCTCCGGAATCGTGACCCACATAACCTGGGGGTGCGCCAATGAGACGGGAAATGGAATGCTTTTCGGAGTATTCCGAAGAATCGATCCTGATCATGGCGTCGGGTGAATCGAACAACACCGTGGCAAGAGTCTTGGAAAGGAGGGTTTTTCCGGTGCCCGAAGGACCAGCCATAAGGAACGAGGCAATGGGTCGGTCAGGGTTCCGAAGACCACTCCTGGACAACCGGACCGCGTTGGCAACCGCCTTGACCGCCTCAGGTTGGCCGACTACATTCTCCGTGAGGATCTTCTCGAGGCCAAGTAGCTTCTCCTTTTCACTGGATATCAACCTAGTGACGGGAATTGATGTCCAGCGAGCGACGATCTCGGCGATCTGCTCAGATGTAACCGTGTCACTGCCGGTCCCCTCATCATCCGCCGTGACCTTCTTCAGTTCCAACACCTTGAGTCGGTGATGGAGATCCGGGAGGGCGTAGTAGCGCAGATCCGAAGCGGTCGAAAGGTCGTATTTCCGCTCGGCGTCGTCGGCCTTGGCCTTGAGTTCGTCGATCTTCTTGCGAACTTGGTTGATCTCGTCGCCACGTTTCTTCTCGTTTTCGTATGCGAGGAGCAGTGGTTGGAGCTGATCCCCAACATCCGCGATGGCCTTTCGAGCGGTTGCAAGTCGTTCCTTTGAAGCTTGATCTTTCTCGCGCTCGAGGGCGTGAATTTCCACTTCCAGCTCAAGTTTACGCCGCTGAAGCTTATCAATGGCTTCCGGAGCGGTTTCTCGCGTGACGCGAACGCTGGAGTAAGGGTCAGCGCAACGCTTGATAACGGCGATAACGTAAAACCATACCTAGCGCAAGCCTCGTCAACTAAATCAATAGCAGAATCAGGAAGGCGTCGCGCCGTCAAGTATCGGTGGGCAAGCGTTGCGGCGGATATTAACGCGCCGTCCAATATCCGGACCCCATGATGGACTTCGTACTTCTCACGGATGCCACGAAGGATGTTGATCGTTTCTGGAACGGAAGGCTCATTGACCAAAACTTGGGCGAACCGGCGCTCGAAGGCAGCGTCCTTCTCAATGTACTTGCGATATTCACTGGACGTTATGTTAGTAACCGCAAATAGTGGGGTATGGTGCACAAGACTTACGCCAATGTGGTCGCTCCTATACACCGCAACTTTCCGCGAGCGAGCATGGGCTTGAGGAGGTTGGCTGCGTCCATACCCCCACTCGAGGAGTCGGACCCCGCCATGATCAAATGGAGCTCATCGATGAACAAGATGACGCCAACACCCTCCTCTGATGCCTTCTCGATCTCGTTCAAGACGGACTTGACGCGTTCTTCGTATTCTCCCTTGTACTTTGCGCCAGCCATGAGCGCTCCCATGTCTAAACGCGGTAAGTCAGGATCAATGTTTACACGTCAGATTACGGGTGACACTCACGTACCGAGGGAGAATAATCGACCCAGCAATGATGCAGGCACATCACGGTTCACGATTCGTTGGGCGAGCCCCTGGGAAGTATCAATTGGTGACTGAATGGATTATAGAAAAACAGACACGTTGCATACCTCGACCACAGCTGTCTTTCCCACACCAGGTTCTCCAATAAGAACAGGGTTGTTCTTCGTCCTTCTGCAGAGAATGCGAATGGCGCGACGGATTTCATGGTCGCGACCAATTACAGGGTCAATCTTTCCGTCCGCGGCTAGGGCCGTCAGATCGACAGCATATTTCGACAGGGCATCGAAGCCTTGCTCGGCATTTTTGGTGTCAACTCGACGGTTTCCACGGATCTGGTCAATGGCCGTTTTGAGAGCGGCTTCGGTGAGACCGGCCTCCTTTACGATGGGTTGAATGCTAGGGTCCTTAATGAGAGCAAGAAGGAGATGGTCTTGGGCGATGTATGAATCGTGCATGGTCTTCTGAATCGCCTGCGCCTCTCGAAGGACCTTGACAACGGCAGACCCGAGGCTGGTTTCATCTGGGGGAGGCGATTGCGCAGGCAACCGAACGATGGTCCGGTTGAGTGCCCGTTTGACCGTAACCTGAGAGAAGATGTCAGCGCCGGGACGCCGCTGCGCTCCGATAAACGACGGACTTACCGGATCACCGCCAACCTTCTGGATGACGGATGTGAACAATGAATTCTTGCTACCCTGGTTCAAACCCCCGGGTGGTTGCTGGTCGCCCTCGTTCAAGAGAACGAGCGCGATATGGGCCGGAACAACTGTTGCAAGGGTGCAATCAGACGGGATCCCTTTCTGTGACGTAATTGGAATGCATACCGTGGGCGTTTGCATAGTCTTTGGCGAGCTGGATCGCAGCAGCCACAGTCTCCTGAGTCTTGTCTGTAAAGTCAAAGCTTGAACTCATCGACGGAAGAAAGAAAGTTGGGTCAGTTTTGAGGGAGGAGAGCTATGTTTTATACTTTCGACTTGCTCCTTCTCCAACTCCTCTCCTTCCAGAATCATCTAGTCACGTCACGCACGTTCCAGTGACGCCTCGATTCCCACGAGTGCTGCCCACAAGTTTCGAGAACGATGAACGTGTTCGGAAGGAGAATACTCTCGACCCCTCGCGTCCTCGCGCGGTTCTCCTCGACCACCACCGTCGTCCCCCCTCACCCGCCCACTTCAACCACCCCAGCCGTTGCGACTGAGACCGCAACTTCGGACTACCCCCAAGCCCCGAACCATCCCGCGCTATGGTCGGAGAACCAGCGCCCTAGACCGACCCCTGCAACCGGCCCCCGCTTCGAACAGACGGCCATGCAGCTCCAACCCCAACCCCTCAGCGCAATGGACTTGATCGCCAGAGAGCCAATTCGTTTGTCCAAAACTAGAATCGCAGCTTGCGACGGAGGTGCGCACCGCTTTTTCCCCGCACTCCCGCCTTCGTTACCGTGCCGTCCCGTATCTCCGCCAACACAACCCCGGGCGCATCCGGATTCAGAGCGGTTACTGACCCCTCGTTTTTGGATTGGGCAGGTGGCGGGGCACTCGGTCACCCTAAAATCTTTATCAATCTCGTGCGCACATGATTTCCCTGTTTTTCTCTCCCTGTTTTCTCTCACACCTGGCGTTCCCCTCTTTTGTAAACCCGCAGGATAAGCCCGGCGCTCACTCTTGCACGTAAGTCCACTCTTCGCCCAAACGCTCATCACGCCATCTTGGTTCGCGTTTGTCTGACGCGCGCAATACCAATCTCCCGGCATTTTTTCCCTTTACAGATATTGGTAAGTCACCGTATTGTCTTTCTCCCTTCGAATGATGGAGCGCCTCGCTAACGTCCAAAACCAGCGGCCTTAGATTTGAACTGGACCATCACGAGCACCACCATTGATTCCGGCCGCTTCTAGATCGTTCATTCCTTACCCTACACACATTCAAACGTGAGAAACCCAAGGGATCTCACCTGGGCAATCGAGTTCACAGTATTGATAGCATCCCGTGTTCAACTTATCTCCCTTCTGCGAGAATTCGTACCCACGTCTCTGACATTCAACGCGAAAAGATCCGTGTGACGAAGCGATCGGAGCATGCCCAGAAGGCCCGCTACTGAATTAACGGTAGCAATGGATGCCATTGTGTGTGTGTGTGGTGCGGGGTAAAAATACAATGTAGTCTACTATGTTGGACGAGAACGATAGACAATAAGAGGAGGCAATGTACAAAATGAATAAAAACGTGGAACACCGACGGAAAACGAAAGAACACAAGGAAGAATGCCGAAAGGCGAAGAACATGATACTAAAAAGACCCTGCCTAGCAACGATTATGGTAGTGGATTGTCCGTTAAGGTAAAGCGCGGCGGCGGTATGGAGGAAACGGGGCGAGGGAAACAAAACCGAGATGGGTAAAGGAATGGCGCGACGACCAATGGAACCGAGAAAATTTCCGTGCTCGGTGCCTCCTGGGTCGAGGGAAGGTGGGGAATGATAGCTAAACGAGCGTGTGCGTGTGTGCGTGGGCGGAGGGGCCGAATTAGGTTATTGATGCATATCGTCCACGAATGCGGCAGAGTAACAGCAGAGGGTGGTGGTGGGGAATCAAGAACAACACAGGTACGCCGGTGGTCAAGCAGAAAGACTTGGAGAGAACAGGCAAGAAACGAGACGGCTGATGATGGACAACGGGTGATGGAGAGGGGGAGAGCGGCGGGGAGCGGGTGATGGAGCGGGGCCTAGCCCAAGTCGATAATGAGCTAGGTTTAAAGAACCCGTGTCCATACGGCGTGGTAAGGAAAACGAAAACGAACGACTTGCAGGCAGATACGTTATGCGAAAGAAAGCAACGAGAACGAAGACCAGAAAACGAGGAAAAACGTCTTGCGGGATCACTGTCAGCCTTCATCACGAGTGTAAACGGAGGTGTTGTTGCTGACGAACGACATCGGCGATAACGGCCGATACTCGCCCGAGGCCACAGCTTCCAGCTGAGCGAACGGTGGCAGTGACGTTGATGGCGTCCCTGTCGAAACGCCTTCTCTCGAAGGTGAAGGCTAAATGAAAAAAGTCAGCCCTTGGAACGACAGGTCGGGTGCAGTTGGACGTACCACTTTGAACATCGGATTGACCGCAGATTTTGGTAACCCTGGGCTCGGGGGATAGGGACTCAGAGACGGAGAGCGGTGACCCCCGTGAGCGAATGGTGGTAACGGGGGAGAGGGGACGAGAGGACTCAGATGCTGTCTCTGCTCAGACAACCCACCACCGTCTGACCAGCTGGTCATCGGCTGTGGTTGATTTGACCACTGTGGCGAACCTATAGAAAGATTCTGCATAGGGGGTGGGGATCCGTGGTCTGACAATGAAGAACCAGCATCCACAGAAGGCCGGAGGTGAAAGTCATTGAGCAGCTGTTGCTCGTACGACAACGAATTCGACGACCGCCCGGACTTGGTAAGCTCGTCGTACGCAGTCCGTAATGACGAGGTGGAAGACTTGTGCAACCCAAACGCACTCGACCGTGACCGCAGCCGCATAGGCCCAGGGTCGCTGTCCACAGTGGCGAACGAGATGACGGACATCCTGCCCAGGTCTGACGATGACATCGAATGGTCGTCGTCCCAATCTCTCCTCCGAGCCTTCGGGTTCCTCTCGTCTCCTCTCCAACCAGCGAACGGGGGATCTCCAAACCTCCCCCCAGCGGCGTGGAGGGTAGTCGTACCCCTCTCCCTCTCCTGATGCGAGGCGTGTGTCCGCCTCTCTGGCCCAGTGGTATTTCGCATCTGCTTCTCCGCTTCGAGTCGTCCGACGGGATTGGGATTGATGGCATACTTCCACTCCAAGTTTGAGGGGGTCGTCTGGGTGAGCGCGCTCCTCTTCTGCATGACAGCTCTCGCTTGTTCCCTCTGCATCTTCTCCGCCAAAGCTCGCTTCTGTTTCTCCGCCTCCTTAGCCATCCGCTCCGCCTCTTTCTTGAGTTTCTTCGGGTCAAACTCTTGTGGGGCAGGGACTTCGATCGAGCGGCTATCGGCGCTGGAAGAACGTTTGAGCGATGGTGTCGAATTCGAAGACGTAACGTTCTCTTCCACCGGCGGTAGTTGTTGGACCTTATCTCCGTGACCAAACTTACCCAATCCCCACTTGAGGCTGACGAGGGAACCAAGGGTTTTGAGTTTCGGTCCGTTCGTCTGCACGTCTGGTGGCCGAGGGTTGGCAGGATCCTGCAGAGGCTCTGGGTCTGGTGGGGGTCGGTTGGGATATTCTTGGGCGACTGGTGACGTTTGAATATCCATCGGTTGTGCGGCGTCATACTCGGGTGAAGTGACATCCATAGGATCCCAACCGTTGGTTACATAACCGTTCGTTGCATGATTTGAAGGCGCGTCTGGAGGGGGGTTGGTATTGACAACGGCAGCATCGGGATCTTTCCGATGATTATTTGATGACGGATAGAAGGGGGTGCGGTGAGTAGCGGAGGAGTCGAAATGCGGTGATGGCCTCGGGACGGGAGGGGAGTGTGCGTGGGAAGGGGGTACGGTTCGAGGGGATTGGGCGGTGAATGTGGCGGGACGGGTCTGTAACGGGGGCGGGGAGGATATGGGAATGGGAGGATTGTTCTTGGGCGTGGTCTCCGCCAGATACGGGTGGTCGAGGCATTGGCGAGCGGTCAGGCGAGTTTCGGGATCGTACTTGAGCAGGTCTGAGATGCACTCGACCAATTTCAAAGGGACGGAACGATCGAAAAGGGTTTGGATGTTCTTGGGTTGGATCTGAGAATAGGTCAATACCAGCAAAAGCGGTGAAACAGAGAAGAGGGGTACCTTTGGGAACGCGAAGCCGACAGCCTTTGCCATCTTGATACCTCGAGGCCATTTACCTCCTCCGAAGGGCTTGCCCCGGGAATCTAGGCCATACTCGTCTGATGGGTCACCTAATAGGTCGCAAACCCGGGCAACTTGATCGATTTCACCCTGACCAGGAAAAAGCGGTCGCAGATTGACAAGCTCGGCCATAATCGTTCCAAATGCCCAGAGATCGACGGGATTCGAATAATCGCGGCTCCGCAAAAGTACCTCTGGTGCCCGATACCACCGCGTGGACACATATTCGGTGTACGGCGGCTTGCTTTTGGTCTCACGCGCGAGACCAAAGTCAGCGAGCTTGATGATAACGACCACGTCCTTTTCAGGTGGGGCGTTTGGGGGGGCGACAGGGGATACGGATCGGTAGTCGTACAAACCAGTGGTGGTTACAAGAAGGTTCTCGGGTTTCATGTCGCGATGAAAGTATCCAGAGGCGTGAATATGGTGAAGGCCAGATACGGTCTGGTGGAAGACCGAGGAGACGAGACCGCCTGCGAGTGGCCGACCCTTGCGTGACTTGATTAGTTGGTAGAGGTTACCTTCCATAGACTCGAACACGAAATAGAGCTCTTTGCTGGATGGAAGGAGGAAGAAGTCGTAGAGGGGAATTATGTTGGGGTGGTATGGGATATTCCTGAGCGACTGGAGAGCCGGAGGGCGACGAAGTGAGCGGAATGGGGGGAACGGGGAATTGAAACGAACGTACCTCAAGCTCCTTGAGTTTTTTGCACTCGTCCCAACCCCCTTCCCATCGTTTCTTCATTCTCTTGACGGCTACGAGTCGCTTGTCTGCGTACTCTGGACGTGCACCCGGACCGCACTGCATCGCGGACAGAGGTGTATTGGGGGGTAGGGTCCCACGCCAATCACACAACCACACGGTTCCAAACGAGCCATCGCCGACGACCTTGAGAGGAGTGTAGGTACGCGTTGATGCTAAAAATGGCAGGAGAGAGAGGAAGAGGAGTGAGCAGGAAATACGGGTAGGGCGTGGGGATTGGACTGACTCGTCCTGGCGTCGCCGACGATGAGCTGGTTGTGTTCGACAGTGACAGAGGGTACGGCAACGACGGTGACAGGATCTCTAGAGTTCTGCTGTGGCTGCTGGGCCGGTGGGGGGCGTGAGGAGGATGAAGCGGTTGAGTTGGAGGGGGGCGGGGGCCGTGAGTGTACATGGTACTGACTCTGGGGTGGGTGAATTGTGTGCATGATACAACCTGGACTGGCATCGCCCACTGGAGAGATCGGACAGGTCAGAGGGGGGGCATGCGCGAGAGTGAGTGGGAGTGGGAATGGGAAGAGACAACGGGTTCTTCTTCCGCTACCGCTCCCGGAATCCAAGCATCGACCTCAGTCTTGATGATGAGAATCCATCAAACACCACCTGACCCGACGGAGATTATTTTATTCTTAAATTACTCGTACACGCCACGGCTGCACGTTCTAGTACGGAACCTCGTCAAACAGCTTCGAAATGCTCTCGCCGTAATGGCTCCGTCGGATAACCTCTGCGAGCACGATCCCAATGTCAATCACCTCCAGTTTCCCACACCGGGCGACGTTGTCCTGTTGGGGCAGGGTGTTTGTGACGATGAGCTTGGTGAGCGTGCTCTCCTCGACCGCTTCGAGCGCCCGTCCGCTGAGAATGCCGTGAGTGACGATCGCGTATACGCTTTCCGCACCGGACTCGGTCAGCTGCTTGGCGGCGAGGACGAGGGTGCCGCAGGTGTCGGCCATGTCGTCGACGAGGACCGCGATCTTGTCCTTTACGTGGCCGACGAGGACCATGCGGGAGACCTCGTTGGCCTTTTTGCGCTCCTTGTGGAAGAGGGCGAAATCGACGGCAAGTCGATCGGCCATCGAAGTCGCTCTGTGTGAGAAGATGGGTGAGAAAAAGAGCGGGAGAAGGAGGCCGATGCTCGGCCGGACATGCCTTTTAGCGCCACCGGCATCAGGCGAGACTATGACGATCTTTGATAAATCGAAATTATTTCGAATATAAAGGATTGCTGATGGTTCGGCGTAGAGCTGGAAACAGGAGATGGAGTCGAGGGTGGGAACGGGCGCGGATGGGAAACTCTCACACTGCGGGAGAGGGTTCCATCAGGAAAATAATACTGAAAACGGAAGAGATCACGACTAGCTTACTTGTCGACGGGAACATCAAAGAAGCCTTGGATTTGTGACGCGTGCAAGTCCATTGTCTGATGAATGGGAAGGGAGGGGTCGCGCCCGACTTGAGTCCTCCTCTCTATCCTCGGCCGATGGGAAAGAAACGCACGACGACGTGGTCGCATCCCGACTTTTGGAGCATGTTCGCCACAAG
>Ga0307516_10006889_pt1 | contig 13232 bp, 10 predicted proteins | sample 19_EM_MG_FD_203310 | JGI IMG/M metagenome (GOLD analysis project Ga0307516, IMG submission 203310) | Populus trichocarpa ectomycorrhiza microbial communities from riparian zone in the Pacific Northwest, United States - 19_EM | ecosystem: Host-associated > Plants > Roots > Unclassified | place... | reverse complement strand
CCCGCGCATCTCTAAAGAGAAGCGCGCCCAGATGGACGCGCGCCGCGCCCAACGCCTCCTAGAGGAGTTCACGCCGCTGGTTCGCAAGATCGCTGGCGGCTTTCAGCGCAAGCTGCCGCGCAACGTCCTGCGCGAGGACCTGATCGCCGCCGGCATGAGCGGCCTGTGGGACGCTATCCGCCGCCACCCCGACGGCGGAGACGAGAGCTTCGAGTGGTACGTGCGTGTTCGCATCCGTGGCGCGATCTTGGATGAGCTGCGCGCCCAGGATTGGCTGCCGCGCCGCGCCCGCGCGGCTGCCGAAGCCAACGCCGGCACCGACGCTTACGTGCCGCCGCCGTCGGTGGTCCGCATCGACGACGTGAGCGAGTGGGAGCAAAATCGCTGCCTGGCCGATGCCTCGAGCAGTGAGAGCGCGGTCGCCGCCAAGTTCACGCAGGAGACGCTGGTCAAAGCCGTCGACCTCTTGCCCGAGCGCGAGCGCCACATCGTTTCGTCGCACTACTTCCGCGGCGTGAAGTTCAAGGACCTGGGCGCCGAGCTCGGCGTCTCCGAGCCTCGCATCTCGCAACTGCATTCGCGGGCAATCGCTCGTCTCAAAGAGCTGATGGCGAGTGCTGCCTAAGTTTCCGTTCTCGTCTGACTCCTGTTACTGACCTCCTCCAAACGCAGAGACGCCCGGCCCAATCCAAGCCGGGCGTTTCATTTTTGTTGGGACGCGCCTGCCGGCGGCCGCAGCCAACTAAGCGGTGCTTGGCGGAGGCGGCGTGCTGCGGATATTGGAGCGGAGCAGCGCCTTCGCGAGTGCCTTGAGAATGGGCATGCCGTCTTCGCTCTTTGGGTCGACGAGGGCGATGACGTTCGCGCCGGAGAGTGAGCCCCAGTCTTCGGCGAGCGCCGGGCCGCCGAAGACGGCGCAGGGAATGCGGAGTTTTAGGGGCGCGAGCACTTTGGAGAGGCGCTCGACGGCGCTGCTCGAGTACTGGCTGCCGGCGGAGAAATCATCGGTGAGCACCAGGGCGTCGAGCGCGGGCACCAGCCCTTCGAGGGCCGCGCCGTCCTGCCCGTCAGCAGCCCAGGGGTCGTCGGCAAAAACCTGGAACAGCAGACGCGACTTGTAGCCGGCCACCGCCGGCAGCTCGAGCTCGCCGCCCGTTACCTTGAGCAGCTCGAGCAAGCGCTGGCCGACGCCGCCGATCACGGCGACGCGAAAAACCACCTCGTGCTGTTCGGGATCAACGGCAGCCATGGCGCAGTATCCTAGCCCGGCTTGTGCCGAGACGGGGAAGCGCGTTTGCAGGGCTACCGTACGACTGTCTTGCAGCCCAGCTCGACCAGCAGTTTTTCTGCGCTGCTCGCCCGCGAGCAGGCCGATTTGCAGAGGTCGAGCCGAGCGGGCGCGCCATGCTCGGGGTCGACGTCGTAGTACCAACCGCCGCTGCTGCTGCAAGCGGAGGCTCCAGCGACGCGCGGTAACGTCACGCGCGCTGGGCCGTCCAGCACCACGTTGACGGCATCGTAGTCGAGTCGTTGACCAGGCGGAGGCTCGGGCAGCGCGAGGTCACACGCCACGTCACGATCTGCAACGGCGTTGAGCGCGCTCTGTAACTGGCGACTGAAGTCGGCGTGGGGGTCGATAGTCAGCAAGCGCTCGGTGCCGCCCGCGATCGCGATCGGGTCGAGGCCGGAAACGTCGCTTTCGCCCAGCGACGGCAGGGCCACCACCAGCGTGCGCACGTGCCCCGGTCCGTCCAGCGCCGCCGCAGCCAGGGCAGCCAACGCCGCGGCGTCTGTCGGGGCGCATTGGGTGGGCATGCCGTCAGTCGCCAGCACGACCACGACCGAGCGCTCGACGTGGTCGAGCGCGTACGCAGTCGCGAGGTCGAGCGCGGCCGTAAACGCGGGTGCCGTCGGGGTTCGGCCGTTTGGAGTCACCGCGTCCAGCCGTGCCAGCGCGGCCGGTGCCATTTGCGCCAACGCTTCGATCGGCAACGCCGCTTCGCGGTAGCGCTCGCTGGCACACGAGGCCGCGTCGTCACTCGGCAGCGGAAACAGCGACAAGCCGAAGCGCAGGTCGCTGGGCGCGTGCTGGAGAAAGTCGTCGAACGCGGCCTTGGTCGCGTACCACTTGGACACGCCGGTGAACGTCGCCTCGCCCATGGAGCTGGAACCGTCGACGACGGCGAACAGGTCGACCGGCAACGGCTCGGCCGCGATTTCGACGCCGACGCAAGCGGCTGGCCCGGCGTCGCCGCGCCGGTCGAGCAGCGCGCCCGCCGACGAAACCGGTGCGGGCGCAGCGGCTGGTGGCGCGTGCTCGGGCGCCTGACCACACGCGACCGTGCAAAGCACCAGCGCCGACAGCGCACGGAATGCCGAAGGACCCACAGCCCGATCAACGACCGCTCCACTCGTGGCCTAAGCAAGCGACCGATGGAATGTGTCGATTTGTTGCGAAGACGCGCGAGGCGCGCGCCCGGCCAGCTGAGCGTCGGAGAGCCGGGGCCCGTTACGGGAAAATCTCGCGTTCTTCGTAGACCTTCTTCAGGCGCTCGAGTGCGACACCGTAGCAGGCGATGCGATAGTCACACTTATGTAGTTCCGCGAACTGCTGCATGCGATCGTAGGCTTCGATCATGGCGCGTTCGAGTTTCTCGTCGACTTCTTCGAGCGACCAGCTCTCGCTGCGCTTGTTTTGCACCCACTCGTAGTAGCTCACCGTGACGCCGCCGGCGTTGGCGAGCACGTCGGGCAAAACCTCGATGTTGCGGCGGCGCAAAATGGCTTCGCCCTCGGGCGAGCAAGGACCGTTGGCGCCCTCGGCCACCAGCGTGACTTGCAATGCTTCGGCCTCGCCGGGGCCAATTTGGTTTTCGAGCGCGGCCGGAATGAAGATGTCGGCGGCGCTGCCGAAGAATTGTTCGCGCGTGATCTGCGTGCCGTTGGCGTAGCCCGCGATAGAGCCTTGCTTGGCGACGTACTGCTGCAGCCGGTGCGCGTTGAAGCCTTCCGGGTTGTAGAGGTAACCCGTGTGATCGCCGACCGCGACCAAGGAAACGCCCAGGTGGCTGAGCAGCACTGCGGCGTTCGAGCCGACGTTGCCGAAGCCCTGAACCATCAGCTTTTTGCCCTTCAAATCGAAGCGGTGGTGCTTGGCCCACTGAATCACGCAGTGAATCAGGCCCTGGCCGGTGGCCTTCTCGCGGCCCAGCGTACCGCCGCTGGCGATGGGCTTGCCAGTCACGACGCCCTGCACGTCTTGCTTGCTGACCAAGCCGACGGTGTTCATGTACGTATCGACCGCCCAGGCCATGACCTGCGCGTTGGTGCCGACGTCGGGCGCCGGAATGTCGTAGTCGGGACCGATGTTGTTGCCGAGCGAGTGGAAGAAGCGGCGCGTGATGCGGCTCAGCTCTTTTCTCGAGACGTCGCGCGGGTTGAATTTGATACCGCCTTTGGCGCCGCCGTACGGCAGGCCCATCAGCGAGCACTTCCAGGTCATCATCGCCGCCAGCGCCTTGAAGTCGTCGAGGCCCGCGGACTCGTGGTAGCGCATGCCGCCCTTGTAGGGGCCGAGCAGGTTCGAGTGCTGAATGCGGTAGCCCTTGAAGACGCGGTACTCGCCGTTGTCCATCAGCACCGGGAAATTGACGATGATCTCGTTTTTGGGTTGGGCCAAGATGGCCTGCACGTGGGCTGGCAGATCGACGAGCTTGGCCGCTTGCTCCAGATAATTCTGAATGACCTTGAAAAACTCGTACTTTTCAGCCGCCGGCGCCTTGCTCAGACGCGACTCGCTCGGGGTGCTCGGGGGAGCGGATTGCATGCCGTCCATCATCCCAGTTACGACGCCCGACGGCAAAAAGTAACGCAGCAGAAACGACCACCAAGACCGACACCGGCGCCGCGTGAGTCCAGTATTCGGGGCTATGACCGGCGCCGCGCAGCAGCGGAACCAGCAGGGTGACGCTCGCATAGCAGCCCAGCGCAAGCAGCAGTACCTGGCTCTTGCCGAAGGCCCCGCCGACGCCGGCGCCCCGGCGGGGCAGCCAGAGCTCCAACGTCAGACACAGGCCAAGCAGGCCCGTCAGGTAGACGAAGATGCCGAGCAGGCGGTGAACGCTCTGAAACGTAAGACCCAGGTAGCGCGTCGCCAAGTGCGCCAAAGCGATCGAAAGCGAGATCCGGAGCGCGTTCACGACCAGCGTCGTCAGGTAGGCGATGACCGCCGACGAGATCAGCCAGAGTGAGCGCTTCGGAAAGGTCGCGAAACGCCCAGAGAAGCCGACCGCCACCGACACGAAGGCCACAATCAAGAAATTCACGCCTGCACACGCCGGCGAAATCAACACGGACTCTTCGCGGCTCAGGTAGCCCTCCCCCGCCCGAAACGCGAACTCGGTATCGACGCCGAGCGACGTGAGCCAGCTGGTTGGCAGCAGGATCCAGCGCAACTCTTCGGCCGAGGCGCCACTGTAAAAGCGTTTCAGTAGGCCCGCCAGCGCGAGCGCCACGACCGTAAAGGCGTGACGCTCAGCCAGTTGCCGCAGCCGCGCCTTCATTGCAAGAGCTCCGAGCGGCGCGGCAAGACGGCGCGCAGCGCGAGCGCCAGACCGACCAGCGCCGCGAGCAGCCACAGCTCCGGTTCGTCGGCGCCGTCACCGTCGGGGCCGACGGCGCTGTTCGAAACGCCGGCCGGCATGGGCAAGGGTTGGTCCACGTTCTGGGCGGCGCCGCCCGGGTTCACGACCTTGCGCGCCACCGCGACGAACGACGTGTAGTCGGTGAGCAAGTTGTAACGCAGACCGAGCGCCGTGATTTCGTTCTTGGCCAGCGCCGTCGGCTCCGCAAAACCAAAGTCGCCCAGCGTGGCGACGCGGCTGCGCGCCCACAAGAACGACAGCGCGCGCTGCTCGGCGCGCGGCTTCACCTGACTCACGTCGAAGCGCTGCGCGAATGCGCCCTTGCCGGTCAGCCCCGACAGGTTGACGAAACCTTTGGCATCGCCGCGGTATTTGCCTTGAATCACCACGGGGCGCTCGGCCAAAACGTCGGGAAACGACTTCGGCTCCACGTCGTAAGCGTCGAAGCCTTCGTAGCCTACTTTGACGTCGGTCAAGACGGGCGACTTCACGTATTCGCGCAGCCGGTCGGCCGTAGCCGCGGCTTGCCCTGGGTCGGTGACGATGAATGGCTCGCCGGCGCCGGCTTTGGCGACACCCTCGATCAAGAAGCGGTTCACGCTGCTGCCGATGCCGAACGCGAACACGTTGGCGTCCGACAGCTTGTTGCGAACCAGATCGATGGCGCCGCGATCTTGGCCAATGTAGCCGTCGGTGATGACCAGAAAGCTCCGTGACAGGCCCTCACTCTTGCTGAGCGAGAACGCCTGCTCGAGCGCTGGGAGCAGCTCGGTGCCCCCCCCGCCCTTTTGATCATCGATGAAGCGCGTGGCCAGCACGATATTGCTCGGCGTCGCGGGTAGCGAATGCTCGGCGAGCAAGGCAGACGTGCCCGAGAACAGCTCGACGTTGAACTTGTCGCTCGGGCGCAGGCCGCCTATCAGCTCGCGCAAAAGCTTCTTGGCGGTCTCGAGCGGAAAGCCGCTCATGCTGCCCGAGACGTCGACGATGAACACGTACTCGCGCGGCGGAATCAGCTCGGTCGGCACGCGCTTGGGCGGCTCGACCTGCAGCAAGAAGAACTTCTCGGAGCCGGCGTCGAACAGCGACAGACCCGACTGAATGGCGTCGCCAGCCAGCCGATAGCGCAAGATAAAGTCGCGATTGCCGCCGGCGTGCTCGCTCGCCGCCAGCGAAAAGCGGCGCAAGCTCGGATTGTCGGCGCTGGTTACCAGGCCATGCGACGGGCTTTCGAGCGACTGCACCGGGATGGGCGTGGCGAGCGTGCCGCTGAGGTCGAAGCTGTAGCTGGGCGGCGCGCCCGCCGGCGTGTAGCCCGAGGCGATGAACTTGTCTTGCGGCTTGGCACCAGCGGCCGCTTCGTTCGAATAGCGCGGACCAACCACGGTCGGGTAGTCGAGCTCGTAGACGCCGCTGGTCGGCACGAGCAGCTCGCTGTAGCGCAGGCTCACCTCCAGGTGGTCGCCGGGCATCACGTTGGCGACCTTCATGGTGAACACGTTCGGGCGCTGCTGCTCGAGCAGGCTGGCGCTCTTGCCTTCCTTCTTGGCGGCCTCGAACGTTTTGGCGGCCTGCTGCTTCTCCTTGATGACCGCTTCGATCACCTGGTCACGCACCTGCATGCGCATGCCGTGCACCGCGGCGCGCGTGGACGCCGGGAACACGTATTGCGCGTTGATCGGCTTTTTGCCTGCGTTCTTGTAGGCCTGCGTCACGGTGACCTCGGCGATCACGCCGGTCACCTGGACGTCGACCTTGGTCGACTCGAGCGGCAGCGCCTCGACGCCGGGATCAGCGCCTTCGACCACGAAGTAGGGCGACAAGGTCTTGTCGGGACTCGGAACGGCGTCTGCGGAAGCGCGTGCCGGGCGCGCCCCTAAGAGCCAAACGCCAACTAGCGCCGACAGCCAAATCCAGTGCCTCGAAAACCCAGCGGAACGAACGAGATGCGTCATGACTCTCCTGCCGAGCGCTGGTTGCAACCGGCGTGCGCGCCGCCGAGCGCGGCAATTGCGGCCGAATTGGGCGATCTCGGGCGGCGCTCGCCGTGTCTGGACCGCCACGCCGCGCGTCCGGGGGGACACCTCACGCCCGCAGGTACGGTATTCGGCTCACGGGCGTGGTAGCAGCGACGGGCATGTCGGGGTCGGCAAAGTCGGGCGTGGGTAGGAAGGTCTTGCACGGCCTGCTGCTGGTCCTCGGCAGCGCACTCTTCGTTGGTGTATCGCTCCTAAGCCAGCGCACGTTCGACCGCATCAAGCACTGGCGCGAGAGCCCGAAGCCCGTGACGAGCGCCCAGGCAGCGCGTGGTCGCGCCCTGCGCACGCACGCCGTCATGGACGTCGCGCCGGTACCGCCGCCGAGCGCACTGCCGCTGGTCGAGCGCCCAGGCAATGACGATTTCGGCTACCCGAAGAGCTACGTCGACGGTCCGGGGTTGCGCAGCTTGCTGCACTACGGTCGCTACGCGGAACTGACGCAATATTTCGAGGAGTTTCAGCGCGCCTTCGAAGAAGATCCGAAGAAGGAAATCTGGCCGGTGCGCGCAGCCGAGACCTTCGGCAGCGCCGAGCCACAGCTATTGCCGAAGCTCGAAGCGTGGGCCAAAGCGACGCCGGACTCGTTCGCGCCGTACCTGGCGCTCGGCGCGCACTGGACCGCCGTCATGCTGGCACGGCGCGGCAGCAACTTCGCAAGCGAAACCCCGAAAGAGGACTTCGCGGCCATGGCCGATGCCGCCAAGGTGGCGCGCCGCAACCTCACCCAAGCGCTGATCAATCGGCCCAAGGTGCTGGCCGCGCACCGACTGATGATGAGCATGGCGCTGCTAAACGGGCAGCGCGCACTGCGCGATGAATCGCTGAAGCGCGCCAATCTCATCTGTCCTGCCTGCTTCATGGCGCGCCTCACTTACATGACCGGTCTCGAACCACGCTGGGGCGGCACTTTCGACGCCATGGCCACCTTCGCCAAAGCGGCGCCGGTGGCCGCGAATCCACGCTTGAAGCTGCTCGCCGGCTATGTCGACAGCGAGCGCGCCGACGTAGCCCGCACGGCCAAGCAATACGACGACGCGCTGAAGGCCGCCAACGCCGCCTGCGCCCTCGGCCCCAACGCCGACTTTCTCGAGACGCGTGCCTACGTTTGGGAAGCCTTGCAGGACCTGACGCACGCGCGCCAAGATCTCGATCTTGCAGTCGAGCTGAGGCCCGAGGTTCCGGGCATTCGGCTGGCGCGCGCCAACTTGCTCGTGCAAACCAAAGACTGGGAGCGCGCCGCTCAAGACTTGATCGCCGTTATGCGCGTGGAACCCACCGCCTATGGCGCGCGCTGGGCGGTCGCGCAGACTTCGACTGGGCTCGATCGCGACGGCTGGGCCGCGCACCTGCGCGGTGAGCACGAGCAAGCCGTGAAGCTCTTGGGGCTCGCTGAAGCGCTGGTCCCCTTCGACCAAAACGTGCGCGCGCACCGCGCCAGCGCCGTGCGCGACGGCGTCACCGGCACCCCAGAAGAGCTAGACCGACTGGAAGCGCGCATCAAAGCCGAGCCCGACAGCTTCAGCGCCCACCAAGCGCTCGACTACGCGCTCGCGCGCCAACAAAACTATCCGCGCGTGCTGGAGATGTGGACCGAATACCTGAGCCGTCACCCCGACGACGGCAACGCCTACTTCGAGCGCAGCGGCGCCTACTTCAACTCCAAGCACCTGCCCGAAGCCAACCTCGATCTGAACCGCGCCTGCGACCTGGGCGTGAGCCAAGCTTGCGCTTACCTGGAGCACCTCAGGCCCAGCAAATAGGCGATCGCCAGGCGGCGCAGTTACCGGCAAAAGCTGGGGCAATTGCCCGCGTAGTTATAACTGTTATAACTATGGTATGCGACTCGCCGTTCGCGCCATTGGCAACTCCCTCGGCATCATCATTCCGAAGTCGACGCTCGCCGCGTGGGGCGTCGGCAAAGGCGACCTGTTGGAGATCGCCGGTCACTGCATCCGCCCCATTGAGCGCAGAACGCTCTCGCAAGACGCGCTCGACGAGCTGAAGCGCCGGATCGCCGCTGCCGTTACGGCGCACCACAGCGCTCACGAAATCCGTGCGCACGGCCTCGCGAATCTGCATCGGTGGCGCAAGGCCGGCGCCTGGGTCTCCGCCTACGACGAGTGGCGGCAGCTCCTCGAACACGGCGACGACGGCGAGCTATTTGCCGCCATGCTCGGACGCGACGAGCGCTCCAATCGTCTCCGGCAATCGCCTCCCTATGTGGGGCTACTCCCGCGCGCCGAAGTGAGCCGGCTCAATGAAGAAGCATCAGCTTGACCACGTGCTGCGCGCGGCGGGGCGAATCACCGGTGAAAAGCAATTCGTGATCATCGGCAGCCAGAGCTTGCACGGCAAGTTCCCGGATCTCCCCGACGAAATCGTGCAATCCGCCGAGGTCGACTTGATCGCGAAGGGCAAGGTCGAGCGCACCGAGTGGCTGAATGCAATCGGTCAAGACTCGCCGTTTCACGAGCAATTCGGCTACTACGCGGATCCCGTCGAAGAAGGGACGGCGATATTGCCGACGGGCTGGAAAGCGCGGTTGATCAACTTGGCACCCGGTGACACGGGCGGCGTTCGGGGTCTTTGCCTCGATCCGCACGATTTGGCGATCGCCAAGTACGTTGCGGGGCGCGAGAAAGACCGTGCTTTCAACGCGGCGCTCGCTCGCCGGGGCATGGTGACTCGCAAGCGCCTGCTCGAGCTCCTGCAGAAGACTCGCGTGAGCGAAGTCGTGCGGCGCAGAATTCAGAGCGACATCGCCAACGACTTTCACCCGGGCTAGCCTGACGGCGCCCATTTCGGCCGCGCTGCCAGCCATGAACGAGACCACCGCCCCAGCCGAGCTTGCCGTCGTGATCGGCCGTTTTCAGCCCTTTCATTTGGGGCATCTAGCCTTGCTCGAGCACGCGCTTTCGGTCGCACCACGCGCGTTGCTGGTGGTGGGGTCGGCGCCGGGGCCACGCATGGCGAAAAATCCGTTCACGGCGGCGGAGCGCATCGATAGCATTCGCCAGAGCCTCACGCCCGAACAGCAAGCGCGCGTCGGCTTCGTCCAGGTGCGCGACTATTACGATGGACCGCGCTGGGCCACCGCCGTCAAGGCCGCCGTCGCGCGCGAGACCCGCGGAGCTGTCGCGCTCGTCGGCTTTCGCAAAGACGACTCGAGCGCGTACTTGAGCCTGTTTCCGGAGTGGTGCGAGCACGCTCTGCCTCGCCAAGCGCCCATCGACGGCAGCGCCCTACGGCGCCATTACTACGAAAGCGCCGGTTCGGAGCTACCAGCCGAGCTGCTCGGTGCGGTACCGCCGGCGGTCGCCAGCTTTTTGCGACGCTTTCGCGACTCGCCCCATTTCGAGCCTCTGCGCGCCGAGCAAGCGGCGCTCGACGCGAACCGGGCAAAGTACGGCACGGGTCCGTTCGTGACCGTCGACGCGCTCGTCACGTTCGCGGATCAGGTCTTGCTGATCCAACGCGGGCACGCCCCGGGCAAGGGCTTGTGGGCGCTGCCCGGCGGCTTTCTCGAAGGTTCCGAGCGACTACTGGGGACCGCGCTGCGAGAGCTGCGCGAAGAGACGCGCATCGGCTGCAGCGACGCCGAGCTACAAGCCGCCTTGCGCGGCGTGGCGGTGTTCGACCATCCGCAGCGTAGCCAACGCGGTCGCACCATCACGCACGTGCACCACTTTGCGCTGCCGGGTAGCGGCGCGCCGCCGCGTGTCGAAGGCGCCGACGACGCCAACGCCGCCCGTTGGCTCCCGCTCGCAGAGGTGCCGTCTTGGCTCGACCAACTCTGCGAAGATCACTTCCAAATCATCGATCATTTCTTGGCCGTCTCGCGCGACTGACACAAGAACTATCCCGGCCGGAAGCGGCCCGTAGTATGTTTGCGGCATGCTGGGCGCTCGTCTTTCTTTCGTGGGCACGCTGGTCTGCGCGCTGGGTCTGGGCAACCTTGGTTGCAGTTCCGACAGCAACGACGCCGGCAGCGGCGGCAGCGCCGGCAGCGCCGGCAGCGCCGGCAAAACCAACGGCGGCGGCGCCGGCAAAACCAACAGCGGCAGCGGCGGCAGTGCCGGCAAAACCGGCACCACCAACCCCGGCGGCCCGCCGACCACCACGGGCGCGAGCCTGGGCGACGCGCACCAGGGTCTGTATCACCTCGGCCCCGTCGATTTTGCCGAGACGCAGTGGCACAACGCCTGCGCCCCCGGCGGCATGAAATACCGCGCCGAGCTGCAAGACAGCGTGGGCCTCGGTGGCGAGTACCTCGCCGGCGTCGCTAACGCCTTCAACATGGGCGGCGGCGTCTGCGACGCGTGCATCTTGATCGAAACCGGCAAGGGCAAGTCAATTGTCGCGCGCGTGGTGACCTACGGTGTCGAGCAGGCCGACGGCGACATCGACGTGAGCCCGAGCGTGTTCAACGCGATCTACCAAAACGAAGAGCCGCGCAACCAAACCTGGCACTTCACCCACTGCCCCGACGAGGGCAATTTGCAATACGAGTTTCAGACTGCTGCGAACCCGTATTGGACCAGCCTGTGGGTCAGAAACCCCAGCCTGCCGCTGCTCAAAGCCGAGGTAAAAACAGCCACGGCCAAAGACTTCGTGGAGCTTACCCGCGCGGGCGACGGAACACTGACCGATCCTTCCGGCTTTGGCACCGGCGCCTTCACCTTCCGCTTCACGGCGATGGCCGAGGCCGGCATGCCGAGCCAAGTCATCACCGACGACCAACCCAGCTTCAAAGCCGGCGCGCTGGTCAAGTCGATGGTGCAGTTTCAATGAGCGTTTAGGGCGACATCGTTTGAGTGCATTCGACCGTGTAGGGCGTGACGCGGTCTCGCGGGTCGCCTTCGCTTGCGTCCACGCCACCGCCACTGGAGCAACCCGAGGCCGCCCCGACCAGGACTGCGAAGTAGGCCAAGCCGAAACCACTTGGCAGTGACGTAGTGCCGGCCAAGAACGCTGCGGAGCCGCGCAAGCGAGCCCGCATTCCGAACGAGTTGCGACGGCAACTGCTCGCGCGCGACTGCGGGAGCTGCAGCTTCGTGTGCGAGGACGGCCGCCGCCGCGACGCGCGCGCGTTCTTGCAAATTCATCACGACGAAGCTTGGGCAAAAGGCGGCGCCGACACGCTCGACAATCTGCGGCTGGTTTGCGCTTCGCACAATCGCTTGCTCGCCGAAAAAGCATTTGGAACAGCGCGCGTACAGTCCGCGATCGCGACCCGGCGGCGAGCCGGGTGACGCAGGTCAACGCGCGCGGTTCGAGCTGCTTTCGCGCTCGGTCCACACGCACCCCTCAGGGATGGCCCCGTTTCAGGCTCATCTTTAGCCACATCTTTCAGCCATTCCACCTGCCAAGCCTGGTTTCTGGCGAGGCTTTCGCGAGGACCGAAGCGGAGCGTACTTGAGTACGTGAGCATCGGACCGCAGCGAAAACGAAGCCAGAGGCCAGGATCGGCGGGTGGTGTTCGACAGCAGAGATGTGATGAAAGGTCAGCGTTTCAGGCTGCCCAGCTGGGCAGCCCAACACAAACAGCGGCCTGTCAACCCCGACGCGGTGAAGGCGAGCCCGTTCCGCACCGGGCGCGCTGGGTCGAGCGCGCTCAGTGAAGCAGACCGCTGTACGAGGCGAACAAGTAGACGATCGGCGAGACCACGATCAGGGCGTCGATGCGGTCGAGCATGCCGCCGTGGCCGGGCACGATGCCGCCGGAGTCTTTGATGCCGGTGGAGCGCTTGAGCAGCGATTCGACCAAGTCGCCGAGCTGGCCGACGGCGCCGGCGAACAAGCCGAGCGGCAGCGCGTGCGCGAGTGGCAGCGCCGGCAAGTACCAGAGGCTGGCCAGCGCCGCGCCGGCGCTGGCGCCGACCAGCGCGCCCACGAAGCCGGCGCGCGTCTTTTTCGGACTGACGGCTTCGTACAGCTTCGTCTTGCCCAGAAAGCGACCGAAGAAGTAGCCGCCCGTGTCGGCCAGCCATGAAAACGTCAGCGACATGAACACCAGCTTGCCGCCCTCGACGCCGCCGTCACGCCGGAGCAGCGCGAGCATCGCCAAGAGCGAGCCGATGTAGAAGGGGCCGGCCACGCCGGCCACCATGCGCAGGGCCGCGCTGTGCATCTCGCCGAGCCGCCAGAGCGGGGTGAGCAGCCCGAGCAGTGTCACGGCCGCGATCATGGTCAAGAGCGCACGCGCGTCGTGCGAAAACTGGTAGGTCGTGGCGCAGGCACCCAGCGTAGTCACGACGCCAATGCTCTGCGCGACGCCGTCGCCCGGATGAGTCATCCGAAACAGCTCGCAAGCCGCGAGCCCCGCCGCCACCATCACCAGCGCGAAGAAGCCCCACGCGGGACCTACGAACAAGAGACCGAGCAGCGGCGGCACGACCACGGCGGCGGTCAAAAGGCGGATGGCCAGGTTGCTTTTCACGCGCGGCTCGGACCTATCAAGGGCCTCCAGAATGCACAAGCATTTCCGAAAATTCCGCTCCACCGGAGCCATGCGCCGGCGTAAGCCCTGAGACTTGCGCCCACCTCCGGC
>Ga0307516_10006888_pt1 | contig 13233 bp, 7 predicted proteins | sample 19_EM_MG_FD_203310 | JGI IMG/M metagenome (GOLD analysis project Ga0307516, IMG submission 203310) | Populus trichocarpa ectomycorrhiza microbial communities from riparian zone in the Pacific Northwest, United States - 19_EM | ecosystem: Host-associated > Plants > Roots > Unclassified | place... | reverse complement strand
CGCACAAATTTTGGGCCAGGCAAGACTGGAAATGTGTAAGTGAATTTAGAGTGAAAAATACGGGCTGTCATGTATGGGACTTGGTTGACAGAGGGGTCTTGATTGGAGGCTGCAAACACAGATGAGGCTTCTGGGGGGTTAGAGGCAGCAAACTTAGACTGGGAATCACCATCCCAACCACGACCATCTGGAGATGACAAATTAGAGGATGCACCACAGTTAAGGAGTATTAGATCAGTACTGGGGCTGTATCGCTGCAAGTAATCTGTAGTAGCAGTAACGTAGAGGAAGAGATGGAGGGGAGGGAGAAGGTAGAGAGCGATGAAGATGGACATTGTGCTATTTCTTTTGTGGAATAAATTGGAGTAAGAAAACCTATGCATTAAATGCAAAGATTTTGATTTAAGGGAAGATGATCGATGGTGTTTTTGTCTCCATACAGTAGCATTTTTTGCTCAAGTTGAGAATAATCCAATGATATATTTGAAGCCCAGCGGAGAAGAAAATTCGACGATATGGCTACTGGGACATATTGGTCGCTGTACTCGGTCAGCTTTGGATGGCTGCTTTCCATTGAGTGGTTCTTAAAGACGCCATGAATAGTCTAATTTCAACACGCTAGTTGCCATTTTTTTTTTATTTTAGTATTGACTTGAAAGTACTCGGTTTCTGTGCAACTTATTTTGCTTTTTCTTTTTTCCTTAACTTTTTAATTGTTGGATTAAGATCACATACACCACTTAATTTCTTATTTGATTAATATTCTTAACGAGTTTGAATGTATTTCAGGTTGGTGTTCACCATAACAAATGCAGTAATCAATGCTCCAAGATTAGGCTTCAAAAGGTGCAAAGCTTCTTTTTCCTTATGGTCACCGCCTTGTTACAATGATTGTCGCAAGTGCATGGTCTAGATAATCCTCTCCGATGCCTTCTTTCCAATACACACACATCTTCATTATAGGCTGGCCTTGCTTCAGTCTTCAATAAGAAACATCATTCTTGTTCCTCATGAGTAGCCCTTTGACTCGCCTCAGATCCATGAAGTCTCATTTACTCCTTTCTATTATTCTTCTTCAATGATGTCTTACTGATAAAATACTCTTGTTTTTTGTTTTTTTTTTATATATATAATTTTACACAGGAACTAATAGGAGGCTCAAAGGATCGACCTATTCCTTTTTGGTTCATGAGTGTGCCTTTTTGGGCTGAGCTTATAACCAAAAATCTTCTCATCTGGTATAGTAATCGCTTACTACAAAACTTGGTTAATGAGAAATCTTTCTTCCCATTAATCTAAGACTAATGGATTTACCTCTCGACATACTTGGTGCCGAATGAAATCAATAGCACTAGTAAAGAAGAGGCAAGCTGTCCTCTCTTCCCTGGAGATGGCAATTTGTTCTCTCTCATCCTTTTAAGCTTGATTTCCATACATGAGGGGAAACTGAATGGAGTTCTCGGTGGATGAAAAATAATTGGAATAATAAATGAAACGAGATTGAGTTTCATTGTTGAAAACATCATGCTGAAATCACTTCAATCCTAAGGAAAATCCAAGTCCTCTACAATGAACAGGTCTAGCAGATGTTCTTATCTTGTACAAACAGGACACCTTAAGCAAACCTGTGAACATTCCAAGATCTTTTTTTCAACTTCATAGCTTGCAATAGATTAATGAGGAAGCTTCGCCATTAATTAGTGCACGAGAAAGACAATCACTAGATATCGTATCAACATAGCAATTGCTTGCTATTTTCTTCAATTATAAATCATCATAAAGTACATACAAATTTTATTGTTATACTCATCGGAATCATGTGTAAAAAGAAAGAAGAAGGGTTCAGACAGTCACCCTACACGGAGAGCAAACTGATCCACCCATCTTGGTGGAGCTCACATAGACGGACTGGTTCACCTTGCGCTTTATGGGTGGCTATTCAAATCGAAATCCACACAGACAGATAAAGAACTGACCCCTTTGTCCCCTCTTCCCCGATCAACTACTATGTTTGCACCGATTGTAGTAAGTGCAAGGCCTAGAGTTACCATTGGCCGGTTTTGCACAGTTGCCATATATTTGTGCATTGCAAACTGGTTGTCGTTCTAGACTCCTATATTTAATATAGTTACCCTGAGAGGCCAGTAGTCTCTGATGCACTTCAGATTCCATAGAGAACTCCTCTTCATTACCTTCACCGATTGTGGCATTGAAAATGGGACTCAAGTTGCTTTCAAGAAAGGCAGCTGTAGAAGTAGATGTGATCACAGAAACCAACAGGATAGTTAAAGAGAGCCACCAGAGGAATTCAATACTTACGTTAGGCCTCATCTCTTTCTGTCTGTACCCTTCTGTTACAGAGTTTGAAGAGCACTAAATAAACGTCACTGCTAAGAAGGCTTCAAACTCTGGATATGGAGTGAAAGGCTAGCTTTTTTCCATTGACTGGCTTTTTTGTGAAGACTTAGGTCTTCACATGACTCTGATTTTGATGTTGTCCACTAATTGCTTACAGGTGGCAAACTGGTTGGACAATAATCATTGTCAATTCAATTGTTTCCTCATTGTTTGCAGCCTAGGAGCATTTTATTGATATTTGATAAATTATTTTTTATTTAAAAATATATTAAAATAATATTTTTTTATTTAATTTTAAAATTAATATATCAATTCAATCCAATTCTTTAAAAAAAATAAATTCAGAAATTTTTAAAAATATTTTTTAATAGCAAAAACAAATACACTCATCATGGAACGTTTTCCATGAACCATCTAACAAACACATGCATTTCTTTTACTTTTATGTAATTAAATGTCGGTTTTTTTCTTCTTCTTTATATAACATGAAAGCTTTTTTTTTATTTTTCATTTATTAATATTCATAAATCGAGAGAGAATGTGATTTTTCAATTGAATATATATAAGGTATGAATTTCCTATGCCTTTAGAATACACTAGATTGGTGGTTTGCGCGACACCACGAGCCTTACCAAACCTATTTTTCAACTTGAAAAATAAGAGTTAAGGAGGCAGTTGTGTTTTTAAAAAAGTAAGAAAAAAAAGATAATAAGGTTAAACCATAATTAATTTTATAATATGATAAAAAATCAGGTAACAACAACAAATAAATTAAAAATAATTGCCCCGTATAAAGTTGAGCTAACATGCGAAACCCGTGACCTCCTACATGAGACAGGAATACCCCTATAGAAAGACGGTACCGGTAAAAATCCATTGTAAAAAAGGACATGGAAAAAAAATTCAAGGCAACCTGGTTAAATCTCTTTAACTCATAAAACGAGAGGTTAATAAAGTCCCGATCAATAAAATGATGAGGTATGAAGTCAAAAGAAATTTCAAATAAAAAAAAAATTAAAAAAATAGCAATAAAAAGAATAAGAATCAAATCTAATATAAAACAAAATGAACTAAAATATTGAGAGATACAACTGGAAAAACAATTCAATTAAGAGAATGAATTAAAATATTTAGGGAAGCAATTAAAAAAAAATATCAAATTAAGAGAATGATATAAAATATTGAGGGATACAATTGAAAAGATAATTTAGTTAAGAGAATAATTAAAAATTAAAAAATCAAAATAATAGGGACCAAATTTAAATGGTGAAAAAACCAAAGGAGAATTAAATTGAAAGAAAATTCTAATTCCATGGATAATCTAAAATAAAAGAATAATAACAATAAAAAGAAGATTGACCAAATGTAAAATAAAAATAAATTGAAGGGTTGTTTTGAAGATGTGCAGGGGAAGTCTTTGAAACTGAGGAGGAGAGGGAAAAGAAGGAAGAAAAAAAAAAAATGGCCATCTATGCAAGATTTGATATTTTTTTACCACACGTACCGTCTAGGAATGGAGGCAACGTGGCTAGGATTAAAACACAATCATGGAAGCTAGAATTTGGCTGCTGAATGACGCCTCATATGTCGTCCAAGTAGAGCAGAAGCACTAACATGTGACCGTATGAATTGTATTTACAACCGTCTATTTTAAATAAATTAATATGATATATGCCTAAATATTAAAGTGCCTTTGATCAGACTTGGTAATTATAAAGAAACCAAGAAGAAAAGACAAAATAAGCCCCTTACCAAGGGCAATGACAATTTCAATGCAAGGACACTTCAGTCTTTTCACTGTCCACGTGAAAAGAAATACTTGGAAGTGCCCCTCTCCACTAGTCCATTATTATTTTTATTCAAAAGGGCATATTGGTCATTTTACTATGAAAATAAAAATAAAAAGACTACTATATCCTTCTTCCAAGGCAATTTGTGCTTTATCAATAAAGGTAATATCAACATTTCACTGTTCCAATCCACAATGACAATGAGTTTGGCTATACAATTATCATAACCCAATTCTAGGTTATTCCCTAAAATTCATTTTTTTTAAATAAATAAATAAATAAAGACTATCAATGTGGAGAAAGCAGGTCAGGGAATACAACTGCAATTTTAGAGGAAATTTAAAGCCTAATTGTACCCTATTATGCCCAAAAATGGAGAAACAATGCAAATTCAAGGTCAAATTAAATGATTATTGGATGAATTTGCATAAAAATTAAGTCCAATGACATAATTAAATTTTTAATAGGCCAATTTGATTTAATCATGGACCAAATTGAATTTTAATTATGTTTAAGAATTAATTTGGGTCCAATTGAAAGATTTAATTAAGTGCAAGGACTTAATTATACTTTAAATGGGTAAAATTAATTTTATTTGGGGTTTAATTGGTGAAAAATTAAGTTTGGGAGCCCAATTTGGGCTTAATTGAGAAGATTGAAATTTTAAGAGACCAAATTTAATTTTTACCAAGTTAATTGATTCAAATCAGGGGCAAAATCGGAAGAAAATCAAAGTTTTGGGGTCAATTAGGGGTCAAATTGAAGAATTTCATAGCCAATGACCAATCCGAAAAGACGTCGAACTATAGGGGCTTAATTGACAAAACCTTGGGGTGAAATTGAAGAAATTTAAAGTTTGATGGTCAATTAGGGGCCAAATCGCATAAATCCGAGATCAAGGATCACATTAAAAAAAAGCGCGCAAATACGGGGCTTCTGTTGAAGTTTGTCCGGGGGCAAAATTGCACAAAATTTAAAGTTTGAAGCCAATCAGGGGTGTAGATGAGATATGTAAACTCCCGCATAAACATAGGATCGTAGAAAAAAAAGGAGAATATTATTATTTCGAGAACGTTGCCTACGAGCAGGAAAAATATTATCGTGAAAATATTGCCTATGGGCAGGGAAAAAAATAAAAATAAAAATAAAAACAAAAACTATTTCCATAGGAATGATTAATAATATTAGCTTCGGCTAATGACATTCGAGTTGGGATGACCGAGAATGATTGATAAGATTAGCTTCGACTAATGGTGACCGGGAATGATTGATAAGATTAGCTTTGGCTAATGACATTCAAATTAGGATGACCGGGAATGATTGATAAGATTAGCCTCAACTAATTATATTTGTGTTAGGATGATCGATAATGATTGATAAAATTAGTTTCGGCTAATGGTATCTAAATTCGGATGACTGGGAATGATTGATAAGATTAACCTCGGCTAATTATATTCGTGTTAGGATGACCAGGAATGATTCATAAGAGTAGCTTTACATTTGTGAAGAGTAGCTTTACATTCGTGTTGGGATGACAGGGAATAATTGATGAGATTAGTTTGACTAATAATAATACCCATGTTGAAATGACCGGGTCTAAATTAAGTAGTCAACTCCAGGCAAAGAGTTTAACTGATATAAATGAGTATCCAATTACAAAAAATTAAGAATGTCTAAAATGATTTACGATGATCACTAGAAATTTGTTTTGGAAAATTAATGATTTCATATAGAATATGAGGATTTGGATATATGTTAATTATATGCATGGCTTTAAAAATTTAGATCTTATTTCTTGTGTTTTGTATGCTCATATAAATTAATGTTGTAACAGGACCTTCTCGCACCTAAGATGCCTAATAATCTTCCAGGACATTACTTTTACTAAAATTATGTAATATAAGATAATTGATAGTAGTAATAGCAATAATTCGTTACATGTAGAAACTTGTAAAAATAAATGGAATTTACAATGCATGTCATGTATATTATACCTGTTTTATAAAGACAATGTACTTAATTTAATTTGTGTATGTATTCATCAAGAAAGACCTTTCCGTAGTTAATCTTTACTGTACTTCTTATCCATAAATATTAATCATGCAAATGTGACTAATTAATTATGTGTGATGATTGATGAGATACAATAGAAAGAATAATTAGTGCGATGAAATTACGATCTAGGATAATTGGATCGGGAATTGCTACGATGGGTGTTGTATGAAAAGATGATTATGAAGGGTTAATGTGTATTCGATGATTAATGTCAACACTTGAGACGTCAAAATAAGAAAAGGAACTCTGCCAAAACTTTGGTAAAACAGTGATAATTTGATATATTACTAGAATTAAAAATACATCAAGATCTAACCATTTGACAGTTTCTGGGATGGATCCGTTGACCGTTAAACCAACACACACACAAAAAAAATTGCCCAAATTTTTAAGCACCAAATCATAGGAATTAATTATAAATGCTTACAAAATCGTCAGGCATTACAAGATAAAACAGAAATCAAAGGACCAAATTGAAAAAAGTCAAAACGACGCCGTTTTAATGTTACTGTTTATCTTTTTGAAGTTTTTCCATCGAAAATCTGCTTTGGTTACCTACTTTACAGGAGTATTTAATGCATCCAACCTTCATCAAATTTGACAAAATGTGCACAAAACTAATCGCTTGACATCCCTCCACGCCTCGGTATGGTCCTCACCGGCTCACTGGCAACATAGAGGACGTGTCAGCAGCCTAAAGAGGCTAACTCAGACAGCCATGAACTGTCAGATTTGGTGTCTACTTTGAACCAACAGTTGAGATTTTTCCCACCAGGATCAAGGCTGAAATTTTTCCCCAGTGAAGACAAGATTACCCTTTTCCAACCCCTATAAATATGGGTGGATTTTATGGTCTGAGCATGAAGAAAATCGGGTCCAAAAATTAAAAAAAAAACCTAGCCATCCCCCTATTTCCATTATTCTTCTCTCCCCGTCAGCCTTCTACGACTCTATCCACCTCTTCCACAACTGCCTTCTCAGACTAGAATACCAACAACCCCGGCCTATACACCCCTACGAACACCAGCTCCTCCCTCAGAGATCGTTATCTCCCTTGAAAGTGAACAGTGACACCGTTGCAAACTTCTTCCTGCACCACAGCAACCCAACCACCAACACCTTCGGCCACCACTACTGTCATCGCCGGCTTGATCACCATCCTCTCCACCACACTTTTTCCTCTCCACCGATTGCTTCTCCCTTGTTGTAACCTAATTTTGGCCCATTGGTTTTTAATTTAATTTTACAAGGTTTAAAATGTAAGATTAAAAGATCAGAGATTTGTTTGGATGAAAAGTATGATTTGCCAGCTTGCGCGAAAACTAGGGATTATAATGTACTTTTTTCATTTTATCCTTATCTTCAAGATAATGATAGCTATCCGCTTTCGAATTTGGTTTTTAATCAAATTCAAAATTCAAAGAAGAGAATGAGTTTGATTGAAACTTTATTTTCCACACGCGATGAGACTCTCGCACTATAAATATAGATCTCAATGCATGCAAAAACGGGGGGGTTTTTAGAAAAAAACACAGAAAACCCTAGAGGGGACAAACAAAAAAAAAACCCCAGGAGGAGGCCATTACAAAAAACCCTGAAGAAGAGAAACAAAAGAAAAGAGGAGGGGGCGGCGAACCCGATACTAGCTCCCCCCCCCCCTTCCTTTCTTTCTTCTCCTTTTCTTCCCCGGCCTTGAAGAACAGACATAGAGCAAGCCCGCTATTTTTCTCCCTAGTCTTTAGGTACAACTATGTTTGATCTATAAATGTGTATTTGGAGAAGTAAAGTTTCACCTTTTTTGAATTGAAATTTATGTTTACTAGCAGGGCAGAAAACGTGGCTTTATAATGGATCTTAAAGATCAATGCTACATGGATTAAGCCTTAAAGCATGTTGTAATTATGAGTTTTTATTTGTAAGATGATGATTTGTAGGATGTTTTTGTCTCCATCGGCTTCACGCCTTCATCCCCATCAACCTCCAGAAGCCACCACACAAGCTTTCCTCCGGTTGTAGGAGACGCCTTCATCTCCTCTTTCTACCCACAGTCCGGCAATGACAGCAGACTGTCAACCGGTATCACCCACACAAGCTGGATTGTCTTCCTCTCAGCCGCTACCTGCATAGGAGAAGAACAATAGCCTCTGTCAACCCAACCATAGGTTTCAAACCAGCCAAGCAAGAGACTTGTTTCAGCAGCTTCCATCAGCAACATCCGGTTGGCAGAGAACTTGAGTCCCTTTTCTTTAGAGAACTCCAGTCTTTCTTTTTCATTGAAGCAGCGACGGAGGGTGCTCCTCAGCCACACCTTTCCCTAGCTGCAGTGGCAGATCCAGCAGCAACCTTCTCCTTCCAGAGCGTTAAGATTAGCAGCAGCTCAACCATCTACATGCACCGTGACCAACATCCAGCAAACATCACAGCACCATCAACAGCTCCAGCAACCGGGAGCAAACACAAGCCAGCAGCAGCAGCAGCAACAGCAGAGGGAACCCTTCTGCCCTCTCCTCTTCTCCTAAAGCAGCAGCCACCAGCATCCGCTGCGGCGCCCCGCATGTCCAGCAACAGCCTTCCTTTCGGCCCAGCACTTGAGCAACACCAGCATCGCAGTGCAACAACAACAAATAGCACAGACCGGGTCTTCAACCGTGAGCAGTGTCTGACCGTCTCCCTCAGCTTCGCCTCCGGTCACAGCAACACCAGGTGAGTCCTCCTTCTTTCCCTGTTTTTCTAAAATTAATTAGCATGTTACTGTTGCTTACATGCGTGAATTGTTCATGCATGCATGCAACACTGGCCAGCCGGGTCACTAGTTTAGACTAGTGACCCGACCCCTTTTGTTTTGTTTTATAAGTTTTGAGACCGGGCTATATAAGTAAAAAAAATGATAAAAAAAGGAAAACAAAAAAAATAGTTTCCATTTCTTTTAATACAGAATTTTGCGGATTTATTCACCGGTACCAGAGTCAGGAATATTGTACTTTGTGGATTGCGCAATATTCACTGATGTCAGAGTCAGGAATATTATAGGATGACCTTAAAAATGGAACGAAGACAAACTTTTAGCAATTTAAGACAACCATCAATGCAGCTTGCCTCAGGTAGGACGCTTAAGGGATGATAGTATCTTCCCTTTCACGTAACCAATCTTGTACCATAGAATCTCTGTTGATTAGTTAGGGTTCCTAGTAACCATAATACTAGGTGGCGACTCCTTGAACAAGACCGTTTTCCTCAAAGAACAAGATGCCAAATATCTGTTCCTTTTCCAATCGAGAGAGAATTTTTAATTAGTCGTCGCGATGTCCGTGTGTGACAGAATGACGACTCCACTGGAGACTTATTAGGACTAAGCTTTGCTCCTTTTTTTTTATTGCTAAAAATATATGTCGTACCGTGTTTTTGTTGTTGTGTTGTTTGTGTTTATCGAGTTTTATTTTTTGCTCTTTTTACTGTTTTAGCATGCATAGTTATTCATGTTTATCATGCATGTATATTGGACATGGATCTAAGGCCTTCATACATCACTCATCTCATTTTCAAAATACGTGTGGTATCAACTTTATGATAAATGGAGGAGTAATGACACCCCAATGGCTTTAGCCTGGGTAAGGCTCGCGAAACTATCCAACTCTCGCATGATTATTTGCTCGACAATGGTCGATATGCCGAATTAATATTACTCAGGGTCTCTATCTTCACGCTGCTTGTAAACCTCATATCAACCTTTCGAGGATGATCATTGAGCATGGAAAAGACCTTTGAGACTAGATAGCAAAATTACCCTGATGCATTTAATGACTAGAACCTATCATTTAGGTTGATCCCTGTGTAATTTTACTAAGATAAGCTTAAACGTGTAAGCATCCTTATTACAGGGCTTTCGGGTGACATAATGGCCGCTATTCCTAAGATAACAACTGTTGAATATGGACTCGAGTCTAAATCTTTGCCAATGACCGAGGGAGACTACCATAGACTGGATGTCGATGAGATACCGCTACTCAAAGATATTAGATGCATAATGAAAGACACCAAGAATAAGTCTGAAAGCTCAGATGACAAAAGGCTAAACAGATCTCCTCTTGGCATTGCAATGAATATCAGATTCGAATCTGACCACACATCTAAAGAATAACGATCGTTATGTCACCCCCAAAAGACGAATCCATACCCAATATGTTGCATTCATCTTTGTCGCACCCGACATCGCGGCGGCTGTAAAACATTTACAAGGAAAGAACAGATTTCTGACATCTTGTTCTTTTAGGGGAAAATGTCTTGTTTAAGGAGTCGCCACCTAGTATTATGGTCACTAGAAACCCTAACCGATCAACAGAGATTCTATGGTATGAGACTGGTTACGTAAAAGGGAAGATATTATCACCCCTTAAACGTTCTGCCTGAGGCAGACTGCATTGCTGGTTTTGTCTGATCGCAATGGATGTACTTATTTCAGAATGTGAAAGGAATAACAAATATGGCCTTTCCTCATTTCAAGCGCAAACAGTTAAGATCAATAAACTTTGACCTCATCCAGTGTGATGGTTTGGTCTTTGCAAAGATGCATTTCATGGGTCATAAGCAACAAGTTCACTACTTACCATTATTCATATATTTAAAAAACACATGATTCAAGAGTCATGGGGGTAAGGGTGTTTATTCATTTCTTTTTTCTCTTTTTTTTCTCTTTTTTTTTGTTTATAATTTAGTCACCTGAATGATGGAGTTGTTTGATTCAGTTTTCTTGTTTAAGTAGTCACCACCTAGTATTATGGTCACTAGGAACCCTAACCGGTCAACAGAGATTCTATGGTACGAGACTGGTTACGTAAAATGGAAGATATCATCACCCCTTAAACGTTCTGCCTGAGGCAGACTACATTGCTGATTTTGTCTTAAATTGCTAAACGTTTATTAGTTTATGCTATGATGATTTGCTTATAATATTTCTGACTCTGGCGTCAGTGAATATTCGACTACGGATACTTCCAACTATGGCGTTGATAAGTATTACGTAACCCAAAACAAAAATGAATGGTGTTGTTGACTCTAGCTCTTTAAATAAACCAAATAAATTTAAATTTAAATATATGCATGCATATTTTTTTTTATATATATTTTTATATTTTTTATTTCCTATTTTTTTTATTTTTTTGGGCTGGGCTAGACCCAGCCAGCCCGGCCCGGTCACTGGCCCAAGCCAGTGACCCGGCTGGGCAAAGGCACGCACCACGCGTGCGTGCAAGAGTTAATTAAATCCAAGCTACAGTGACTTTACAATGAAAAATGGAAAAGAAGGGAACGAAGACAAACTTCCCTGATCTGCAGACGTTGCTGGAGGCGATGAAGACGATGGGGATGTTAGTGTTGGTCTCCGTGTCTCCTGCTTGCGTTTTCCTTTTGCTTCCCCTGTCTTTCTGTTTTGAACTTCTTCCTTTGCTTTAAACTTTGCTCGTCGCCCCGGTTATTGAGACGGAAGGGACGAAGACGATGATAAAATGCTGTCTCCTGGGTTTGTTTTTCGTCTTTTAGCCCCTCGGTTATGTGATTCCTCTGTCTCCCCCTTTTCTCCCCAGTTTCTCTTCCTCTTTTTCCCCCTGCTTGTTTTCTGGGTTTTTCGTTGTCTACAGGGACGAAAGCAATGGTAAAAGCAATACTCCTCTCTGTGTAGTCTTTGTTTGGTTCGTGCTCTCTCTTGGGTTTTTTCTCTGTGTGCTGTCTTTTTTCTGTTTTTCTGGGTTTCCCTTTTTTTTCTACTCACTTGGTTTTTTTTCCGTTCTCCCCCCTCGTTTTTTTTTCCCCAGTTTTTCCCCAGTTTTTCTTCTTTTCTCTCCTCTCAGCCCCTCGGTTCTGCCCTCCTTTTCTTTTCGCGTGCATGGCCTTTCTCTAGCTTTTATAGAGCCAGAGAATGCCATGCGATCACCTCTAAATAATGAGGTGACCGACCGTTTGCAGGAGTAATGAGGGAATGAGGATCGTGCAGTGTCCGTTTCTTGTTTGAAGAAGATGAACAGTGTCCCTTGAAACGGCGCCGTTTTGAGATGTGAAATGGCTATTTGCATTTTGGCCCTTGAATTTTTGAAAGTTTTGCAACTAAGCCCCTAGTTCAATTGTAATTGAACCCCTGCATTTTGGAGCCTTTTACAAAACAGTCCTTGGACTCTAATCTGTTGCAATTTTGCCCCCAATTAACCCCAAACTTTGGTATTTCTTCAATTAAGTCCCTGATTTCATTAATTCAATTAATTCCAAGCCCAATTAACTCTCAATTCTCCAATTAAGCCCTTGATTTGATTAATTAAATTAATTACAAGCTCAATTAACTCTCAAAACTTATCAATTCTCCAATTAAGCCCTTGATTTGATTAATTAAATTAATTCCAAGCTCAATTAAGTCTCAAAACTTACAATCATGTTGTCCTTAACCCAAATTTTAATTTATTCTTCATTTTTTATTTGTTTTTCATCATCATTTTTTTATTTTTTTATTATCATTTTTCAGTAAATAAAATAATAGTAATAATAATAATAATAAAATAAAATGGTCAAAAATTGGGTTATGACAATCTTCATGCATATATGAACTATTATAATACCGCACTCCAGGTGAAATGTAGGTCCCCCATTAAAACGCACTCATAACACGCAGTTGCGGAAAAAAAAAGGGAAACGAAGAAAGAGATCGATTGGACGCCCAACATAAAAAAGAGTTGGACAATTTGATGTCGCTAGACTTACTAGCCTACTCGAGCAAGCTCTGAGATCCAAGTTGGGAGAAGGGACATCCTCCCAACCAGCATTTACAGCCCATATTCCGTCGATGCTGGCAGCTTTCTCCAATCCACCAAACTTGGGGGCAAGTAGAACCTCGCCGGAGCCCCAATACGCTGCGCATTTCCTAGCTCAGCCTGCATACCCAATGAGGATCCCTCATGATGTTGAGCCGACCTTGGAGGAGTCTCACAAGAACAAAATGGTAAGAGATGAGGGTCTAGAAAAATAGACTGCCCTAGAAGATAGGGTGAGG
>Ga0307516_10006887_pt1 | contig 13236 bp, 14 predicted proteins | sample 19_EM_MG_FD_203310 | JGI IMG/M metagenome (GOLD analysis project Ga0307516, IMG submission 203310) | Populus trichocarpa ectomycorrhiza microbial communities from riparian zone in the Pacific Northwest, United States - 19_EM | ecosystem: Host-associated > Plants > Roots > Unclassified | place... | reverse complement strand
ACCGCTGCGCTGGCCCTGATTGCCGGCGATATGCAGGCCATGGACGCGGTGATCACGCGCCGCCTCAGCTCCGATGTACCGCTGGTCAGCCAGGTCTCGCAATACATCATTGCCGCCGGCGGGAAGCGTTTGCGCCCCGCATTGCTGCTGCTGATGTGCGGCGCCCTGGACTACCGCGGCGAACAGCGCTTCAACCTGGCGGCTGTTGTGGAATTCATACATACGGCGACCCTGCTGCACGATGACGTGGTGGACGACTCCACCTTGCGCCGCGGGCGGGCCACCGCCAATGCGGCGTTTGGCAACCCGGCCAGTGTGCTGGTCGGCGATTTTCTGTATTCCCGGGCTTTCCAGATGATGGTGGACGCCGGTGACATGCGGATCATGCAAACCCTCGCCGAGGCCACCAACATCATTGCCGAAGGCGAGGTGTTGCAACTGATGAACATGCATGACGCGGGCCTGTCGGAGAGCGGTTACCTGCGCGTCATCCGGTCCAAAACCGCCAAGCTGTTCGAGGCCAGTGCGCGACTGGCGGCCTTGCTCGCAGGCGCTCCGCCCCTGATCGAGCAGGCTTGCGCGGATTACGGCCAGGCGCTGGGCACGGCTTTCCAGGTTATTGATGATGTGCTTGACTATGACGGCGATGCGGCCGAAATGGGCAAAAACCTGGGAGACGACCTGAGGGAGGGCAAGGCCACCTTGCCGCTGATCATCGCCATGCAGCGCGGCTCGGCCTCCGGGCAGGCCACCATTCGCCATGCGATCGAGACGGGGGGCACCGAAAAACTGGCAGAAATCATTGCCATCGTGAGGCAGACCGGCGCCCTTCAGGCGACACGGGATGCCGCCGCCTCGGAGGCGCAACGCGCGATCCAGGCGCTTGCGGCCCTGGGACGCAATCCCTATAGCGAAGCCTTGCTAGAATTGGCTTCTCAGTTGCTGCAGCGCCGTTCCTGACGCCTGTCCAGCACATATCGGGGTGTAGCTTAGCCTGGTAGAGCGCTACGTTCGGGACGTAGAGGCCGGAGGTTCGAATCCTCTCACCCCGACCAATCACCCCCTGCCTGCTGCCGTTTGTCGGTATCGTTGTCTTGCTTCCAACACCGGACGGCGACCCCGGGCCATTTCGATTTACACCGCGCGGGTGATCGGCGATGATGTCAATTTTGTCAATTCGAGGTAGATTCGCAACATCATGGCCGCTGTCGATACCGTCGTAAACGCGCCCGCTTTGCCCGGTTTGGGCCGGGCGTTGGTGATGGCCGGCAAGCTGGGCCAGAAAGCCGCTGAAGACATTTTTCGCAAGGCGCAGAGCAGCCGCACCAGCTTTATTGCCGAACTGACCGGTTCGGGCGTGGTGTCAGCGTCTGACCTGGCGCACACCATGTCGACCGCATTTGCGGCCCCGCTCCTCGATCTGGGGGCGATTGACACCCAGCGGCTGCCCAAGGGCCTGCTGGACGCCAAGATATGCCAAGCCTACCGGATCGTGGTCTTGAGCAAGCGCAGCAATCGCCTGATTGTTGCGACCGCCGATCCCTCGGATCAGGAGGCGGCCGAAAAAATCAAGTTCTCCACCCAGCTGGGCGTCGATTGGGTCATTGCCGAATATGACAAGCTCTCCAAGATGGTGGAGGCGTCCGCTACCACGGCCTCGGAGGCCATGGACAGCATCATTGGCGACGATTTCGAATTTGACGAGTCCACGGCAGAAGCTGCCAGTGCGGACAGCGGCGACACCGGGGTGTCCGAGGTCGAAGACGCGCCTGTCGTCAAGTTTTTGCACAAGATGCTGCTGGACGCGTTCAGCATGCGCGCCTCGGACCTGCATTTCGAGCCCTATGAACACACCTATCGCGTGCGTTTCCGGGTTGACGGCGAACTGCGCGAGATCGCCTCCCCGCCTGTAGCCATCAAGGAAAAACTGGCTTCGCGGATCAAGGTCATCTCGAAAATGGACATCTCCGAAAAGCGGGTTCCGCAGGACGGGAAGATGAAGCTGAAGATCGGACCCGACCGGGTCATCGATTTCCGGGTGAGCACCTTGCCCACCATGTTCGGCGAAAAGATCGTGATCCGTATCCTTGATCCCAGCAGCGCGAAGCTGGGTATTGATGCGTTGGGATATGAGCCCATTGAAAAGGAACGGCTGCTCAACGCGGTGCAGCGTCCCTATGGCATGGTGCTGGTCACCGGGCCCACCGGTTCCGGCAAAACCGTTTCGCTCTACACCTGCCTGAATATTCTCAACAAACCCGGCGTGAACATCTCGACAGCCGAGGATCCGGCGGAGATCAACTTGCCCGGGGTGAACCAGGTCAGCATGAACGACAAGGCCGGGTTGACCTTTTCGGTGGCCCTGAAGGCCTTTCTGCGCCAGGATCCGGACATCATCATGGTCGGCGAGATCCGCGACCTTGAAACTGCAGAAATTTCCATCAAGGCCGCGCAAACCGGTCACCTGGTGCTGTCCACGCTGCACACCAATGACGCGCCTGCCACCCTGACCCGGCTGCGCAACATGGGAATTGCACCCTTCAATATTGCATCCAGCGTGATCCTGATCACCGCCCAGCGCCTGGCGCGGCGCCTGTGCCCCAACTGCAAGGCTCCAGCGGACATTCCGCGTGAAACCCTGCTTGACGCCGGGTTCAAGGAGGACGATGTCGATGGCTCCTGGACGCCTTTCCGTCCCGTGGGCTGTTCCATGTGCAACAGCGGATACAAAGGGCGTGTGGGTGTCTACCAGGTCATGCCCATCACCGATGAAATCCAGAGGATCATCCTGCGCGACGGGAGCGCGCTTGAAATTGCCGACCAGGCGGAAAAAGAAGGTGTCAAAAGTCTTCGAGGCGCGGGCTTGCACAAAGTCAAAACCGGTATGACGTCCCTCGAAGAGATCCTGGGCTGCACCAATGTGTAGGCCTGCCCAGGCGTTCTCCCCCGTTCCAGCCGCCGGTGAGCGCCCGAGGCGCCGGCCATCATCCTGTCCGCACTAGCAAGAAGGCAACATGGCAACTGCAAGCTCCAGAGACGTCAAGGAATTTGTCTTTGAATGGGAAGGGAAGGACCGCAATGGCAAGCAGGTCCGGGGTGAAACCCGCGCCGTGGGCGAGAACCAGGTCAAGGCTTCCTTGCGGCGCCAGGGCGTGTTCCCGACCAAGATCAAGAAGCGCAGCATGCGATCGGGCAAGTCCATCAAGCCCAGGGACATTGCCATTTTCACCCGGCAACTCGCCACGATGATGAAGGCCGGTGTGCCGTTGCTGCAGTCCTTCGACATTGTCGGGCGCGGCAACGCAAATGCCAGCGTGACCAAGCTGCTCAACGATGTACGCACCGATGTGGAAACCGGCACGTCGCTCAGCGCAGCTTTCCGCAAATACCCGCTGTACTTCAACGCGCTTTATTGCAACCTCGTGGAGGCCGGCGAGGCCGCCGGTATTCTGGAAGCGCTGCTGGACCGGCTGGCGATCTACATGGAAAAAACCGAGGCCATCAAGTCGAAGATCAAGTCGGCCTTGATGTACCCGATCTCGGTGGTGGTCGTGGCGTTTATTGTGGTGACCGTGATCATGATTTTCGTGATCCCCGCCTTCAAGCAGGTGTTTTCATCGTTCGGGGCGGACCTGCCGGCCCCCACCCTGTTTGTGATTGCGATCAGCGAGTTTTTTGTAGCTTACTGGTGGCTGATTTTCGGCGGTATTGGCGGCACCATCTACTTTTTCATGCAAGCGTGGCGCCGCAATGAAAAAATGCAGCGTGTGATGGACCGCATTCTGCTGAAGGTCCCGGTGTTCGGGACCCTGGTTGAGAAGTCCTGCATTGCCCGCTGGACGCGCACGCTGTCGACAATGTTTGCTGCCGGCGTGCCGCTGGTCGAAGCGCTGGATTCGGTGGGCGGCGCCTCCGGCAACTCGCTGTATGCGGACGCCACCGAAAAAATCCAGCAGGAAGTCTCCACCGGCACCAGCCTCACGGCGGCCATGGGCAATGCCAACCTGTTCCCGACCATGGTGCTGCAAATGTGCGCCATCGGCGAGGAGTCGGGATCGGTGGACCACATGCTGGGCAAGGCGGCTGACTTTTATGAGGCGGAAGTCGATGAAATGGTCGCCGGTTTGTCCAGCCTGATGGAGCCCATCATCATCGTTTTCCTCGGTGGCTTGATTGGCGGCATTGTGGTGTCCATGTACTTGCCAATCTTCAAATTGGGCCAAGTGGTTTGATGCCGGGGTGGGTGTCCGGCCTGCCGGCGAACGTCGATGCCGCGCTGGCCGGCATGCTGGGCCTGCTCATCGGCAGTTTCCTGAACGTCGTGATTTATCGCCTGCCGAAAATCATGGAACGGCAATGGGCGCTGGAGTGTGCCGAAATGTCGGGCACCGCGCTGCCCAAGAGCGAACCATTCAACCTGATGCAGCCGAGGTCGCGCTGTTCGAGCTGCGGCCATGTGATTCGCTGGTATGAAAACGTCCCGGTCCTCAGCTACCTTTTCCTCAGGGGACAGTGCTCGGTTTGCGGCACCAAATTCGGCTTGCGTTATCCCCTGGTGGAGGCTGCCACGGGCGCCCTGTTTTTTTTCTGCGCCTGGCGCTGGGGCCTGAGCTGGACCGCCCTCGCCTGGAGCGGGTTTGCGGCCGCCCTGCTGGCGCTGGCCCTGATCGACTGGGACACCACCCTGCTGCCGGATGACATCACCCTGCCTTTGCTGTGGGCCGGGCTCACGGTCGCGGCCCTGGGATGGAACCCGGAGGCCGGCCTGAACCAGGCCCTGTGGGGTGCTGTGGCAGGTTACCTGTCGCTGTGGCTGGTGTACTGGGCCTTCAAGCTGGCGACCGGCAAGGAAGGCATGGGTTATGGGGATTTCAAGCTGTTCGCGGCCCTGGGAGCGTGGTTTGGCTGGACCGCTCTGGTCCCCATCATCCTGATGGCGTCGGTGATTGGTGCAGTGGTGGGCATCGCGATGAAGTTTTCCAGTGGCCTGCGTGAAGGGGGTTACGTTCCTTTCGGCCCGTTTCTGGCGGGTGCGGGCCTGACCGCCATGGTGTTTGGCCCACAGGCCATCCTGCGGGTCGCAGGCCTGTAACGCCATGCAGGCCTTGCGCGTAGGGCTCACCGGCGGCATTGGCAGCGGGAAAAGCACCGTGGCGGCCCTGCTTGCGGGCTGTGGCGCCGCCGTCATCGACGCCGACGCGATTTCACGCCAGGTCACCGCGCCGGCAGGCGCGGCCATCGGGCCCATCATCCAGCAGTTTGGCGCGGACTTTGTGACCCCCGATGGCGCGCTGGACCGGGAGCGCATGCGCCAGCTTGTTTTCAGCGAGCCCGGGGCCAAAAAGCGGCTGGAGGACCTGATCCATCCACTGGTTGGCGCGGAGACCGCCCGCCAGTTCGCGCTGGCGCTGCAGTCGGGTTGCGCCTGCGTGGTGTTTGACGTGCCTTTGCTGGTGGAATCCGGCCGCTGGCGCCAGCAGGTCGACCAGGTGCTGGTGGTCGACTGCAGCGAGGAAACGCAGATCCAACGCGTCATGGCCCGCAACGGCTGGGGCCGCGAGGCGGTGCTTCAGGTGATGGCTGGCCAGGCCAGCCGCCATCAGCGACTGGCCGCAGCGGACATCTGCATCAACAACGGGGAGGGCGTGTCGCTGGAAGCGCTGGAACTGCTGGTGCGGCAGCTGGCCCAACGCTTCGGGCTATGATGCCTGATCCATCCGCTGAAAAAGATATATCGCAGTGATTCTTTACGAGTATCCCTTCAACGAACGCATTCGCACCTATTTGCGGCTTGAGCACCTTTTCCATCGGCTGGGTGAACTGGCGGTGAGGGAGCATCCCACCGATCACCATTACGCCATCACGACGATTTTTGAGGTGATGGATGTGGCGGCCCGGGCTGATCTGAAAACGGATGTGCTCAAGGACCTGGACCGGCAAAAACATGTGCTCAACGGCTACCGCGGCAATCCGGCGATTTCCGAGGCGGTGCTCGATGAGGTCACGGCGCAGCTCGACGGGTGTTTTTCGTCCCTGAACAGCCTGCCTGGAAAGGCTGGCCAGTCACTGACGGAAAACGACTGGCTGATGAGCATCCGCAGCCGCATCGGCATCCCTGGCGGCACCTGCGAGTTCGATCTGCCGGCATATTTCGCGTGGCAGCATTTCGAGGCGTCCGTGCGCCAGAAGGACCTGCAGCGCTGGATCGCCACACTGGTGCCCCTGGCCGAGTCGATCCAGGTGCTGCTCAAATTGCTGCGCGACTCCGGCCTGCCGCAAAAAGTGGTGGCCACGGGCGGGCAGTACCAGCAGACCCTGCCGCAAGGGCGTACTTTCCAGTTGCTGCGCCTGCGCATTGATCCCGGCATGGGCCTCATCCCGGAGATCAGCGGCAACCGCCTGATAGCGTCCGTACGCCTGATGCGCCACGAGAGCGACGACCGCTTGCATTCTTCCACCGAAGATGCGGCTTTTGAACTGACGCTCTGCTCCTGAGCGCGCGGTGGCTCCAGCCAGAGTTCAACCATGACTTCTGATTTGCCGAAACCCAAAATGGTGGTTTGCCCCAGCTGCGGCGGGCCCAGTGTTTACGGGCCGGACAACCTGTTTCGTCCCTTTTGCAGCGAACGCTGCAAGAATGTGGACCTGGGCGCTTGGGCCAGCGAGAGTTTTCGCATGCCGGCCGACGCGCCGCCAGACGACCAGGCGTACGGCGACCCCAGATTGCAGTAGTTGCGTTGATTGTTCAACAAGACGGCGACAGACCGTCTACTACAGGGAGAGCGAGATGATGACAAACAAACCACTGAGGTGGCACGGGGTGATCGCGGCTGCGGGGCTGGCCCTCGCCCTGTCGCTGGCGACTTCTTCCAGCCTGGCCGCCACCGGCGACAAGGCCAAAAAGGCCGGCCCAGCCAAACAGGGAAGCACCAAATTCCTGCCGGGGTCCCAGGAAACCAGGAAAGAACGCGAAACCCGGCTCAAGCGCGAGTGCAAGGGCCGGGTCAATGCGGGCGCCTGCGAGGGTTACACCCGGTAAATCGAAACAGGAAGCAGCGCCCAGTGGCCCGAGGCGGGCCGTGAGCCTGCGCTGGCTCAGGTCGCGGGCGTGCCCAGCACCTGCTGGAGTTCGCCGTTCTGGTACATCTCCATCATGATGTCGGAGCCGCCTACAAACTCGCCTTTGACATACAGCTGGGGAATGGTCGGCCAGTTGCTGTATTCCTTGATGCCGTGGCGGATTTCCTCGTCTTCAAGCACGTTCACCGTGGCGGGCTTGTTCACGCCGCAGGCCTTGAGCACCTGGATGGCGCGCCCTGAAAAACCGCACATCGGGAATTGGGCCGTGCCTTTCATGAAAAGCACCACGTCACTGGATTTGACGATCTGGTCAATGCGTTGCTGGGTATCGGTCATTTCGGGTCCTTCAGGTGGGTCATGCCGTCGCTGCCGGGTGGCGTCCATCCGGGCAGCGAACCATCCGTAGATGGATGGGGGCAGCGATAAATCAATGCCTGATTATCCCGCCGTTTGCCCCGGGCTGCCGGCCGCTGGCCAGCGACCCCCGGAACAGCGGGCAATGCCTGCCAGGTCAGCCCGGCTCCGGACCTCGGTGAAGCCGCGTTGCGCCAGCAGGGCGCGCACGGCTTCGGCCTGGTCGTAGCCATGCTCCAGCAGCAGCCAGGCCTGCGGGTGCAGGTGGTCGGGGGCCTGCTCGATGATGCGGCGAAGGTCGTCCAGGCCGTCGGGCCCTGCGGTCAGGGCCTGCAGCGGTTCATGGGCCAAGGCCGGCAGGTGCGGGTCGGCCTGCGCCACATACGGCGGATTGCTTGCAATCAGGTGGAAGTGCCCGCTCACATTTTCAAACCAGCTGCCTTCGACGAAGGTGATGGCGAGGGCATGGTGCGCTGCATTGGCGCGGGCGACGGCCAGGGCTGGCGCGCTGGCGTCGACGGCCGTGATGTCCAGCGCCGGCCGGTTTTTTTTGAGGGCCAGCGCGATGGCGCCGCTGCCGGTGCCGAGGTCCAGCACGCGCGCCGCCGGGGGCAGGCCGGCCAGTTGTTCCAGGGCCCAGTCGACCAGGGTTTCGGTGTCGGCCCGCGGCACCAGCACGCGTGCATCCACCTGCAATTGCAGGCCAAAAAATTCCTGGCTGCCCAGGAGGTAGGCCAGCGGTTCGCCGGCAGCGCGGCGCTGGCTCAGTTGCCTGAAGCGCTGGTCCGCGTCCTCCGGCAGCCGGTCGGTGTCGTGCGCGAGCAGCCAGCTCCGGTCGCTGCCGGGTCGGCCCAGTGCATGCAGCAGCAGCAGCTGGGCGTCCAGCCGCTCCAGCCCCAAACTCAACGCCGCTGCGAGTGCCTGGCTGGCGGTAGGCGAGGCAGGAAAGGGGGCGTGCATCACTGAACTGCTATCAAATAAGGAGCTGTAAAACCAGACTGGACGGGGGCTGAAGGCCGATTTGATGCATTTATCCGGCGCATCAGCTGTTCGAGGCCGATTCGAGCTCTGCCAGCAGTTCGGCGCCGCGCGCCACCTGCAGGGCCGTGACCACGTCGTCCATGTCGCCCTCCATGATGCTGAGCAGCTTGTACAGGGTCAGGTTGATGCGGTGGTCGGTCAGCCGCCCCTGGGGGAAGTTGTAGGTGCGGATGCGGTCGCTGCGGTCCCCGCTGCCGATCAGGCCCTTGCGTGTGGCGGCGTCCTTGGCGGCCCGCTCCGAGCGGTCTTTTTCGTGGATGCGCGCAGTCAGCACCTTGAGCGCCTGCGCCTTGTTGCTGTGCTGGCTGCGCCCATCCTGGCATTCGGCCACGATGCCGGTCGGCAGGTGGGTGATGCGCACCGCGGAATCGGTCTTGTTGATGTGCTGGCCGCCGGCGCCGCTGGCGCGGTAAGTGTCGATACGCAGGTCGGCCGGGTTGATCTGGATGGCGACCGCTTCGTCGGGTTCGGGCAGCACCGCCACCGTGCAGGCGCTGGTGTGGATGCGGCCCTGGGTTTCCGTGGCGGGCACACGCTGCACCCGGTGGCCGCCGGACTCGAAGCGCAGTTTGCCGTAGACGCCGACCCCCAGGCTGTCGGTCGCGCCATCTACTCGCAGCACCACGTCCTTGTAGCCGCCCAGTTCGCTGGGCGACTCGCTGATGATCTCCACCGCCCAGCGCTTGCGCTCGGCGAAGCGGGTGTACATGCGGCACAGGTCGCCGGCGAACAGCGCGGACTCGTCGCCGCCGGTGCCGGCGCGGATCTCGATGAAGGCCGGGCGCGCATCGTCCGGGTCTTTCGGGATCAGCATCAGCTGCAGCGCGTCGTCGAGCGCCGTGATGTCGGCTTGCGCGGCGGTGATTTCCTCTTCGGCCATGGCTGCCATGTCCGGGTCGTCTTTGGCCTCGGCCAGCATGGCCTGCGCACTCGCCAGGTCGGCCTCGCGGGCGGTCAGCCGCTGGTACTGGCCGACCACCACACTGACCTCGGCGTGTTCGCGCGTCAGGGTGCGAAAACGCTCCATGTTGCTGACCACGTCGCTGGCCGACAGCAGCGCGTCCAGCTCATGCAGGCGGAAAATCTGGCGGTCCAGGGTCTGGCGGAGAAAGGGTTTCATGAAGGAGAAAAACGCCCGGGGGCAAAACGGTGGGGACAAACAACCGGCCGGGCCGGCGCCATGGATGCGGTCGGCCTGGTGCGCAGGCCGGGGCTGCGGCGCTAACGCTCTTTGTCTTCGCCGGGCAGGTTGCCGCGCAAAAACAGCCGGGAGACGGTTTGGGCGGTGGCTTCGCGGCTGCCGGCGTCGCCGGCATGCAGCTCGGCCAGGGTGCCGTGCAGCATTTTCTGCGTCAGGCCGCGCGACAAGGCTTCCAGCACGGTGTCCACCGACTCGCCCCTGGCCAGCAGCTTTTTGGCGCGGGCGATTTCTGCGGCGCGCCACTCGTCGGTCTGGGCATTGAGCTGCTGGATCAGCGGCACGGTGCGGCGCTGGCCCAGCCAGTGCATGAAATTCTGCACACCCGCGTCGATGATGACTTCGGCCTGTGCGACGGCCGCCTGCCGGTTGTCCTTGCCGGCCTGCACCACGTGGGCCAGATCGTCCACGGTATAGAGGTAGATGTCGGACAGGGCCTTGACTTCCGGCTCGATGTCGCGCGGCACGGCCAGGTCGACCATGAACATCGGGCGGTGCTTGCGCAGCTTGACGGCGCGCTCTACCGCGCCCAGGCCGATGATGGGCAGGGTGCTGGCGGTGCAGCTGATCACGGCGTCGAACTCGTGCAGGCGGCTGGGCAGGTCGGCCAGGCGCATGACCTCGGCGCCGAAACGGCTGGCCAGTTTTTCGCCGCGTTCCAGCGTGCGGTTGGCCACCGTCATGGATTTCGGGTTCTTCGCGGCAAAGTGGGTCGCGGCCAGGTCGATCATTTCACCGGCGCCGACAAACAGCACGCGGATGTCGCCCAGGTCCTCGAACAGCTGGCCGGCCAGCCGCACCGAAGCGGCCGCCAGGCTGATGCTGTGCGCGCCGATTTCGGTGCTGCTGCGCACTTCCTTGGCAACGGAAAAAGAGCGCTGGAACAGCTGGTGCAGCGTGCTGCCCATGGCGCCCGCGTCTTCGGCGGCGCGCACCGCGTCTTTCATCTGGCCAAGAATCTGCGGCTCACCCAGCACCATGGAGTCCAGGCCGCTGGCGACGCGAAACGCATGGCGCGCGGCCTGGTCGTTTTCCAGGGTGTACGCATGGGAGCGCAACAGGGACGGCGAGACACCGCCGTGGTGCGCCAGCCATTCGAGCGTGTGGTTCAGGTCGGGTTTGTCGCTGGCGCAATAAATTTCGGTGCGGTTGCAGGTCGACAGCAGCGTGGCCTCAGGCTGCCGCGCCAGCGAACTGCGCAAACCCTTGAGGGTCGGCTCGATCTGGTCCAGGGCGAAGGCAAACCGGCCCCGCAAATCCAGCGGTGCGGTGGTATGGTTGATGCCGAGGGCCCAGACTGACATCTCCCGATTATAAAATTGAAGGGATGAGCAGGTGCTTACATTCTTTCAATCACCCTGAAATACAGCAGGTCGGTGGACAAGCCCGGCCCATGCCATGACCGCACTCAGCCTGATCAACCAATTGCTCAACTTCATGGCGCCGGCGGCCTTTGTCGCCCTGGCGGTGGTGCTGCTGGCCCGGATGTTTAGCCGGGTTTTCATGTCAAAACGGCCTCTGGCCCTCTCCCTGCCTGCCCAGACAGCTATCGTTTTTGTAGCGTCCCTGCTCTTGCTCCTGGCCGGACTGGTGCTGTTCGGCCGCGACGGCAAGATGGCCAGTTACGCGCTGCTGGCTGTGGGCGCGGCGACCTGCCAGTGGTTCCTGCTGCGCGGCTGGAAGGCCTGACAGGCTTATGCGTCGGGCGCGAACAGCTCGACGCGGTCGGTGATGATGCCGTCGGTGCCCAGGTCCAGCAGGCGCTGGGCCGCCCACTCGTCGTTGACGGTGTAGCTTAAGGCACGAAGCCCGGCGCTTTTGGCCTGCAGCACGGTCGAACTGTCCCACAGCGCATGGTTGCAGACCAGCGCTGTGCATTCCAGCACCAGCGCGGTTTCCAGCCAGCCCATGCGCAGGTTGTCGAGCAGCAGGCCGCGCGGCAAGTGCGGCTGCGCCGCCCGGGCGGCTTCCAGCGCTTCGGGCTGGAACGAAGTCAGCAACGGCGGCACGGCCGCGTCTTTCCAGAGCGCCGCGGCCGCGTTGGCCACCACCGTGCCGGTGTGTGCTTCCAGCCCTGGGGTGGGCTTGATCTCGATGTTCAGGAAATAGCCGTTGTGCAGGCAGAAGCGGGCGAGGTTGTCCAGGCTGGCCAGCGGTTCACCCGCATGCGCCCGTGAATGCCAGCCGCCGGCGTCCAGCAGGGACAATACGTGCCAGGGCTGGTCGCCGCCGGTGCCGCGGCCGCTGGTGGTGCGCTCCAGGGTGGCGTCGTGCATCAGGAAGGGCACACCGTCGGCGCTGAGCTTCACATCGCATTCGAACATGCGGTAGCCGTGGCTGGCGCCCAGGCGAAAGGCGGCCAGCGTGTTTTCAGGCGCGAGCCGGCCGGCGCCGCGGTGCGCAATCCAGCGCGGATAGGGCCAGTCGCTGCTCATGCGGACTCCCCGAATTTCAGCAGGTTGCCGTGCGGGTCGGTCACGTACAGCTCCTTCATGCCCCAGGGCTGCACCACCGGCGCAGCCAGCGAAAGGCCGCGCTGCACAAAATCCGCGTGCAGCGCCGCGGTGTCGCCGCGCACGTAGCAGGAGGTGTTCTCGGCGATGTGCCGTTCAGGACAGAGCCAGAAATGCAGCTCGCAGCCGTCGCGCGCCAGGATCAGGTAGGCGGGAGTCTGCAGCTCGCAGGAAAAACCCAGTCGCTGCGTGTAAAACACCAGCGACTGTGCGATGTCCAGCGACGCCAGGACCGGGACGGTGGACGCGATGCCCGCCATGGCGTTCAGCCGGCGATGCGTTTGCCGGTGGCTGCGTCGAAGCTGTGCAGCCGGTCGGGGCGGGGCACCACGTGGATGATGGCATCTGGCGCGGGCGAATGTGTGCCTTCTTCCACCCGCACGATGAGCTGCTCGCCGTTCACGCGGCCGTAGATCAGGCGTTCGGCGCCCAGCAGTTCGACGGTTTCGACCTTGACTTCCCAACCCTCGCTGCGCACGTCCAGGTGTTCCGGCCGAATGCCCAGGATGGTGCCGGGTTTGCCGCCGGGTGCATTTTTCAGCAGGTTCATGGGCGGCGAGCCGATAAAGCTGGCCACGAAGGTGGACGCGGGCGAGTGGTAGACCTCTTCGGGTGTTCCAAACTGCTCCATGTTGCCGGCGTTCATGACGATCATGCGCTGTGCCAGCGTCATGGCCTCGACCTGGTCGTGGGTCACGAACAGCGAGGTGATGCCCAGTTCGCGGTGGAGTTTCTGGATTTCCAGCCGGGTCTGGGCGCGCAGCTTGGCATCCAGGTTGGACAGTGGCTCGTCGAACAGGAACACCTGGGGCTGGCGCACGATGGCGCGGCCCATGGCCACGCGCTGGCGCTGGCCGCCGGAGAGCTGGCGCGGCTTGCGGTCCAGCAAATGGCCCAGTTCGAGAATGCCGGCAGCCTTGTCGACGCGCTGCTTGATCTCGTCAATCGGCATCTTCCGGATCTTCAGGCCATAGGCCATGTTGTCGAACACGCTCATGTGCGGGTACAGCGCATAGTTCTGGAACACCATGGCGATGTCGCGTTCGGCCG
>Ga0307516_10006886_pt1 | contig 13237 bp, 28 predicted proteins | sample 19_EM_MG_FD_203310 | JGI IMG/M metagenome (GOLD analysis project Ga0307516, IMG submission 203310) | Populus trichocarpa ectomycorrhiza microbial communities from riparian zone in the Pacific Northwest, United States - 19_EM | ecosystem: Host-associated > Plants > Roots > Unclassified | place... | reverse complement strand
GCCCCGACGGTCATCGCGGGGAGAGTGCGCCCAAGTTTGGGTTTGAAGTTGAGCACGCGAATGGAGCACAACAGAGCGTTGGTTGCATCGTGGATATTTACCCCATTCCGTGAACACGAATGACGCAAAGGACGAGTAAAGCCGCACATGTGGTCACTACAGTCGCGCCCACTCAAGCCTGCGCTCTGGCTTTGGATTCTGCGGGGAAATGACCATTAACGCTCGGCACTGCGTGAGCACACCAAAGCGAACACCGCACCTCTTCGCTTCAAAACGAACAAAGTGACAATAACGGCGATCCAGTAGAAAACGTATCCAAGAATCGTGCCTAATATAACAAACTCAATGAGCAAACAGAGAAGAGAGGGAAGATTGCGAAAGGTCGAACTGACCAAGAGAACCGTTATTCGACCATCCAAAGATAGCACTAAATACCATCCACCCTTGGTCACCGAATCGGTTTTGGCCATTGCAGCAGTTAAGGTGCCAGACGTTTCCACGAACGTCGTACGAGCCTGGACCGTTACCACCGGCATCGTCAACGTCGGCGCCCAACCTGAAGATAGAACGACGGGATGGTTAGCGTCCATGGTACTGGTTGAGAACCCGAACGAGAAGTCAGACGGACAGCTTGTTGTACTTGTATCTCTCAAAATTTCCAATACACTTGCTGAACAAACCAGCACCGATGAGGAGGATCAAGTTGGTCATGACGATGAGGAAGGTGGTCAAAGCTGTTTACGCGAGTCAGCGGATGACCGTTGTGAGTGGGAATGGAAATGAGACTCACTGGAACGGCTGGCGAAGGCATAGATGAAGTATCCAACGATAAGACCGCAAACGATGCCGATGACAGCAGCGAGAGGGATAGAAGTACCAGGTTGGCCGAGCGAGACACCACCGACGAAGACAACGGCTTCCATACCCTCACGGAGCACGGTGATCAAGGGTAGAATGACCAAGGCCCATTTTCCAGCCTTAGTACGACCGTCGACACCTTTCTCACCGACGCGTCAACACAACCCACATACTCTGGGAAACGACCAAACACGAACTTTTGCCGTCAAAAGCCTCCTGGAGCTTGACCCTCCACTTAGCCTTCGACTTGTCCATCTTGAGCATCGTGAGACCGACGACGAAGATGAGGATGGAGGCAATAAGGGAAAATATCCCCTCCCATAACTCCTCAGACCTTTTCCAAAGGTCCGAAGCTTGCGTGAACCAAACAGCGATGAATGCTGCACCGATCGCGAGGGAGATCAACAAACCCACGGCAGAGCCTATGGAAATCTGCAACGAGACCGAGGTAAGCGCGGCGGAGGTCGAACCGGAAGGGCTCGGTATACCTGTATTCGCATTTTCCTCAAAAGCATTTTCTGTTTGCCAGCGTCACTCGAGGCATCGTCGTCGTTGGACGAAAGTGCAGGGGGCACCTCATGATCCCCACTCTCTGGGTGATGCTTCTCCTTCTCCAACTCCGTCGCCTGGGAAGAGCCTCCACCCAACCCGGTATGGGCGATCTGCTCGACGATACCGAGCAAGGTGGAGATGATGATGGCGGCCTCGAGGGTCTCCCTGAATACTATGAAGAAAATCGGAACGGAGAACACGTTCGGCATGACTGCTTCGGGGTCGTTGCGAGGACAAACGACGGCGTCCAGGAAGGGGAGTCCCGAGAGAAGGGGGGCGAGGCAAAAAAGGCGGACGTCGGGGAAACCAGTTGGAGGATCTCGCTCTATAACACCCCAGTCGTTATCAGATAAAAAAATTATCAGATAATAAGCGGAAACTTTGATTCAAGCGCCGAACCGATGCTAAAAATAGATGGTATGATGGTACAAACATCAGGATCAATCCTCCTCTTCAATTCCCGCCGGCTTTTTCAAATCCTTCACGTCCACTCCTGGGAGCGGCCACTTGGTGGCGAACTCCTTGACTTCCCTTCTCAGCTGCTTCACCATCTTAGCACCTTCTTTCCCCTCTTTCTCGGTCGAGGCAGCAACGACGAAGTCCTTCAGGAGCTTGCTGCCGGCCTCCTTCTGAAGTAACAAGGCAAGTTGAACGGCACGATGTAAGAACTCGGCGACGATTTTGATGTCCGGCTCGAGCATGTCACGCGAAGTCAAGGCCGACGTGCCCAAACGGATCCCACCGGGGGTCTGGGCCGAGGCATCGCCGGAAACCGCGTTCTCTACACACAAAGAAAGATTAGTGAATCGAAATCCCGAGCGAGCAACCACCCTCACTGTTGATCGTGATTCCGAGGAAGTCGCAGAGCTTTTCGAGCTTGCTGCCAGTCAATTTCAACGGACGGAGATCCCACAACACCAGGTGGTTATCGGTTCCATTCGTTTGTAGCTTGTAGCCATGCGCCACCAATCCATCGGCCAACGTACGGGCGTTGGCGATCACCTGTTTGGCGTATGCCTTCCAGGTGGGCTGGCTAGCCTGTAACAGAGCGGTAGCAATACCGGCAATGGTCTGGGGAATTTTATATATCAGATAACGGTTTCATTGAACGGGGGGAGACGAACGTTGTTGTGGGGACCGCCTTGGCACGCAGGGAATACGGCGTCATTCACTCGCTTCTCAAGGTCGGGTGCTTGCTGAGAATCTTTCCTGAAGAAGATCAGACCCGCCCGAGGTCCACGCAAGGTTTTATGGCTGAGAATTGGCAATTAGCAAACGGATAGCGGTTGGGGCCCCAGTCGACGCACGTAGTGGTGGTCACAACATCGCAAGCGTCGAATGGATTGTTGAGCTCCCCTGCAGCAACCAAACCACTCGTGTGGGCGATGTCGGCCATGAGAAAAGCACCATGCTCATCAGCTATTGCCCGGAGTTTACCGTAGTCCCAGTCCCTCGGGTACGCGGAAGCGCCACAGATGATCAATTTTGGTTTGAAGAGACGGGCTTGGGAGCCCAAAGAGTCGTAGTTGATCAAATTTGATTCACCGTGGATACCATACGGAAAGGACTGGAAATATATGGAAGAAGCCGTCATCTTCTTCTTTGCGGTCTGTAAATTCAAAAACATTCAGCCATATAACGTGAGACGAGGCACCAAATGCCAGACTAACGTAGTATCCGTGGGTGAGATGTCCACCATCCGGAAGGCCAAGACCCATGAGACGGTCCTGTGGTTGAATCAACGCTGTCAAAGCCGCGAAGCTACACCGCGCGTTCAGAAAGGGTGACACCGATGGGCGGAATAGAAAACCAACTTTGCTGTCGACCCGGAGTAGGGCTGAACGTTAACCCCCCACTTGGCAGGATCAAGGTTAAACGCCTGCAAGGCACGCTTTCGGCAGAGAATCTCGAGTTCGTCGATCCATTCGTTCCCTCCGTAGTAGCGGGCGTTTGGAAGACCTTCGGAGTACTTGTTCGTCAGGATCGAACCATTGGCTTGCATGGTGGCAAGACTGGTGAGGTTCTACAAACAGCACGGTCAGAGGCGTCGACAGGAACATACGCGGTCCTCCGTTACCTCTGACGCGATGAGCTCGAGCCCAGTAAACTGCCTCCATGTCTCTTTGTCAATGATGTTTTGGACTTCGGGGTCGGCCTCTGCCAAGGGCTGGTACAAGACTTTGTTCTAAGGAAGGCGCGCACGTGAGTCAGACTGCATCCTGAGAGCGGAGATGGCGGCATACGAAGTCAGGTGTGGTCGCCGTGGCCATTGTCCTGCGAACGAACGGAGAGGTGGAACGGAGGGGATGGAGGGAGAGGAGAGAACGGAGCATCGGCATTCCTGGCCAACGGCAGAATATGTATTTTCTTCCTTGGACCTGAGCAGTACCCAAACTGACTCCAGTCACCAGGCTCGAACAGACCAGGGTCGGGTCCTCTACCCCTCTCCATCTCACGTGCCGCGGTCCGCAAACACGGAACGTGAGACGCCCGCGGGACTTCCGTCCCCGGATCCCCCCGGTCGGCGCCGGTTGTCTTATCAGATTACCACGGCCTTTATCAGATAAAAAAAATCATCTCCCGTATTCACATCATTGAATCGAAGCTCGCTTGCTGCTCCTATGATAAATAATGCCACGGTGCGACCCTGTCGTGGTGTCTAGTCCCCCTTCCCCCCTGGCAATGTGGCCCGCCGTTTCTCCTGTCCTCCTCGCCTTCTTTGGCGCCGTGTCCGTCGCCGCCGGCGTTCACGAAGTGTGGTGGAACCTCTCCTACGCTTACGACATCAGCCCGGACGGCTTAGGTGTGCCAAGGCGTGCGATTGGTGTAAACGGCACTTGGCCGTAGGTTCCCCCCTTCTCTCAGCTCCCTCTCCATTCTTATTAAAGTTTCCAGTCCCCCGCCGATCTCCGTCAGCGCAAATGACACCCTCGTGGTTCATGCGACCAACTATCTTGACCATCCCAGTGCCCTCCACCACCATGGGATGTTTCTCAACAAGACGGCTTGGTACGATGGTGCCGTTAGTGTCACCCAGTGCGGAATTCCCTACGGCCAGTCGTTCACCTACACGATCGATATCCCCAACTCGGGCCAGTGGGGTACTTATTGGGTTCACGCGCACTCCTCGGTACAGTCGCATCGGCTGTGGCGCACTTTTTTTTCTGATCACCTCAACAGGGCCAATACACCGACGGTCTCCGTGCTCCCCTGGTCATCCATCGCCAGAACGAGACCCACGGAGACAAGTACGATGACGAGTACACCGCGGTCCTTGGGGATTGGTTTGTTCGTTCTCATAACCACCAACTCCTACTGAGGTCTGGCCATGGATGTTCACAGGTACCACACGGAACACGATCCCTTGCTCAAACACTTCATGTCCATTGCCAACCCTGGTGGCGCAGAGCCAGTCCCTGACGCACCGTTGATGTACTTCGTTCACGGGGATGCCTACCTCCCACCAGTTGCATCCGCTGTCTCGACGGTGTCCCCATCCACCCGCAACGTCGGGTTCAACGAGAATGCTACCCTGCCGTTCGAGGCTGGAAAGACCTACCGTCTCCGGGTGAGCAGTTCGTTGTCGTGTTGGGAAACCGCTCATGCACGGATTTTGCCTAGATTGTCAACACTGCTACCTTCGCCGCCATGTACTTCTGGATTGACGGTCACGAAATGCGCGTCATAGAGGTCGATGGGGTCAGACTTTCACCAAGCCTTTGATAGACCTCGGTGCTAATCACCGCTACAGACAGACGTCGAACCGTACCCGGTCGAGCGGCTCGTTATCTCTGTCGCTCAACGCTACTCTGTCCTTATCACCGCGAGAAATGACACGAGGTCGAACTGGGCCATCCATGCTAACATGGATTATGATATGGTATGTCCTTCACACACCTACAGAGAATGCGTACTTAGTGCCGCGTAGTTCGACAAAATCCCCAAGGGTTTGAATCCAAACGCGACTTCCTCCATCACATACTCCTCCGCTAATAGCCTCACAAACCTCTCTCCTGTCCCACTGGAATTCTACCAACCTATGGATGACACAGTCTTTGCTCCATCAATCGTGCAACCTCAACTGCCTCCTCCCGACAAAGTTGTCGAGCTTGAGGTCATCTTCAATACGATGAATGACGGCACCAACCACGCCATGTTCAACTCGAAAACGTTCAACATGCCCAAGGTCCCGACCTTGCTCACGCAGGTTCAGTACGCAACACAAAACATCAGTGCGTTTGATTTTGAAGTGGGCACCCGACGCTCGGGCTGATTGGTTGTTTTGACAGGCGAGATGGCTTTTGGTGAACTTGCGTTCACTCTCAACCATCTATCCGTCGTTGATATCGTTGTTAAAAATGGTGATGTTGGAAAGCATCCTTTGTGTGTCCCATTCATCTCACCACGCCGCAATGTTATTGAATTCTTATAACATAGCCACATCCACGGTCACAAGTTTCAAATCGTCAACCGTGGCGATGACTACACTTCTAGTGACCCCAAGCTCAACCCTCCTTTGCGGGAGGGACAGGCGAACCCACTCCGCCGTGACACAATCCAACTGTTGTCGATGCAGTCTGCCACCCTCCGGTTCGTCGCCGATAATCCCGGGTCCTGGCTTTTCCACTGCCATATCGATTGGCATTTCTCTTCCGTGCGTCTATCTTTCCCCTTTTGCAGAGTATTTGTTTCTACTCGTTATCTGATTGGCCCATCTGCCCCCCGCTTTCGCTCGATCGGACTCGCGTAAAATTCAGGGTTTGGCGGCGGTGTTTGTCGAGGCGACGCAGGCGCTGGCGGGTGTATCCGTGCCGCAGTTCGTGAAAGATCAGTGTGCGGCACTGAATCTGCCGACGCAGGGTAACGCGGCCGGAAATCAGGATCCGAACGACCTCAAGGGTTTGCCCGAGGGACCTTTCCCACAGATCTTGGGATGGAGGCCCAAGGGTATCGGGGCGATGTTTGGGTGCGTTCCTCCTCTTGACTAACCCCGACCAATGGTGTGCCTAATTCAATGTGTTTCATGCACGCGCGGTTTAGGTGCGTGCTTACGGCCACGCTTGGAATGGCGACCGTTACATGGTACGCGATTTCCGGACACAACCTTACGGACGAAGAGTTGGAGGAAGAGGTCAGGAGGGAACGGGCGGCGAAGAAGGGCTGGAAGAGCACGATCGCCTCCAAGTTCAAGGCTTAAACTTCCCCCTGTGTTGGTGCCTTCTTCTCTACATCTAAACCTTGCATCGCCCGTTCCGTCACATGGGATCCGCACCATGATGTGAAATATCTGGAACGCATCCGCGAGATCTAATTATCCATATGGGTTACATAGAACTCCGTCCGCTTGTTGCATGAAAGGGGCTGCATTCACCCGTTTCACGAACCAATATTTATGCGCTATTGTTCTCGCTTGTGCGCGGATGTCGCGAGGTGGTGCCGCACATGTACAGGAGGCGTGGTCCTGCAATTTCATAGAACGCTATTGAGTGACTTTCCGACCGTGAATAGAACGGCTGAGTCCAGACAGTTCCATTTCTCGGAGTTTGGAGGCCCTAACGGGTCACAGAAGGCCACGAAAGGGGCATATACTGTTGTTCAGGGTCTGTACGGACGGCGGCGCAAGAATGGTATTATTGGCAGATCTGAACAGAACAGGGTAACCATAATATGAATCGCACAGGTTGGGCGTGAACAAGAAGTGAAAGAAAGGTCGTTAGGTAGTGGCGGTGGCGGGTGCGGCAGGAGTCTCAGGAGCAGGCTCAGTAGTAGGTTCAGGTTCAGGTTCAGGAGCAGGAGCAGGATCTGGCATGTTAAGAAGCTTGGAGTAAGCTATCTTCCAGGCCTCCTTGGCGCCAGTGTCGATGGTGTCCTAGGAAAATGAAAGTGTTCGGTGAACCAGGCCCGGTTGAATACGGCATTGCGAGAGCACTCACTCCGTGGCAAGGAATGATGCGCTCAAAGTCCCATCCAGCAACAGTCTTGGCGTCCTTTGCCATAACACTGAGAAAGACGGAGATGAGGAACCGGTACCCGGATGGGAGAAGGTGCAAAATACGCACGCCTTGTTCTTGCTCTCACTCCAGATGAAGTTCTTGTGGAACTCGGTGCGGAAATTGAGCTTCTTGGTGAGGAAACCGGTCTTGCGTTGCTTGGACTGGGAGTATTGTTCGGTAGCGGGCAAGTTGAAGATCAGGTCGGCGACGATGAGGGTCTTCGATGGCTTGTGAAGCCATGCGACGTCCTTCTTGCTGAAGCCAGAGAAGTAAAGGGCGTCGATCTGTTTGGTACCGTTGAATCAGGAACACCGCGGGTGTGCGCCTGAGATCTGTGGCACTCACATCAGCCTCAAAGCCGAACTTGTTTTCGTTGTTGGGCTTGTAGACTGGGGGCGACGAGATGTCAGCGACTACGAACAGGAGTTTGTCGAGTCCGGACACGCACCTTCGTCAAAGGCCCAGTTCTCGCCCTTCTTCTTTTGGGGCAGAGTCTCAACTCCGATCATTTTGGCATCGGGGTAATTCCTCTTCCAATCGGCTATTTGCAAAGGATCAGTTCGCGTCAGTCATGGGGTCCTCCGGGGAGGTCGAGGGGTCACAAATGCTACTCACACAAGAAGAAATGGTGATCAACGTCCGCGGCCAAAATATATTTGACCGTTCCGAGCTTCTCGACGGCGACCTTGGTCTCGTTGTCGAAGGGAGTCGAGGCGATAACCCAGACGTCACCAGACGAGAGCTTGATGGCGGTGGAACGGCCACCCACCGGGAACCACCCGAAGAACCGGGAAAATGGTCTCGAGAAGGTGACGAGTTCAGGGGTGATCTGTGCCATAGTGAGTTTCGGTTCGGGATAGGCCTCATCGTACTAAGCAAATACCTCACGAATGACGGTTTCGGTCATTTGTGTGAGAGGAGGGAGAGGGTGAAGAAGAGGTGGTGGGGGTAAGGGGGGAGGGAAGGCTGCTGGTGTCCGGTCTGTGGCTGGATGAGGTAAGAATATATAGGGTGTCCCTCATGTTGGTTTCGGTGACACCCAACGTTGAACTCGAAGCTCGAAGGAGGAACCAAGATGTCCGATTACGGGCAGGAAGCGTTCAACGAATCATTCAACGGTACTTACCACGAAACCCCCCACGAGGGCGGGGATTTACAACAATCCACCCGAACGCACGCGGACCTTTATCTCGCTATTGCGCTCAGATGCCTGTGCGCAAGTAAACCTGCGGACGCATGTTTCGAATGGGATACGAGCCGCGACTCGATTACGAAAGCAAGGACTAGTAAGACCGGCCCCTCGGGCCTTGTGAGTGAAACCCACCCACGTTCCATCCTCGCGTTTGCCGACCCTGCGACCACGCCCCATTGAACTGTGAACGAGCGGTCGGTAAGTTCTGAATCTCGAGGAGAGTGGTCGTGATTTATTTCTTTCATAGTAAGTACGCAAAATACATGATTTTACTACTACGGTACCGTACACAGCTCGGCCCCTGGGTAAGGAGACCGACTGGCCCACAAAACGATTCAAAGCACAACGTACACAGCAAGCAAATCCAGTGTTACAAAAAAAGGGTCGACCGTGGTCAGACAACTTTGACACCCTCGGCCGACGGGCTCCACAACGCGTTCAACGATTGCCTCAAGAGGCTCGGATTGTTACTCTCCGCTTCACGGTCAAAGTAGTGTTCTGGAGGCAAAGGACAGGTTAGGGCGACGTTGCGGAAGGGGGAGGAACTACGAACCATCATCGTAGAAGGAGTAGAACCATTTTGGTGTTGGTCCAAGGTAATCAGAGTCTTCCTCATTCCAGTCATCTCCGTCGTCGACGGAGGTCCCGGTAAGTTGCCTTAGAGCGAGAGAGAGGTGGATATGGAACGGTAGCGCGGATTCATCTTTAGTCCCGTCGTCATATCTGAAGGAGTGTGGCGTCAGTGAGAAGGGAAGCGCACGCTGTTGGTGGAATCCAAACATACCGGTGATCATCATAGAAGTCAGCATATTCATCTAGACCACCATGATCCTCCCATATCTCGCAAGAGTCCGAGTCACAATCGCCGCTGCTCAAGTCGTCCGTGATTGGCGGGGTGCAGCTGCTCGTGTCGTCGTCGTCATTGTCGAGGGATTGGAGCGAGGAAGAACTGAATTGGGTGCGATAGAAACCATCAAAGTCGTAGGAAGAAGAATAAGCGCCAGTCCCCTGGAACTCCTTGGAAGTGAATGTGGGTGGGGAGAGGATATCAACATGCTATCGAAGCGATAAGTCTGTTGTCCGTGTGTCGTTGGGGAGAGGGGGATACACACCTCAGCATTCTCGGTATCATAGCCATAGTCCAGGTCGCCGGAGTGGGAAACAAAGTCGAGTGGGGGGTAATCCTCGAGGGAGGCACTTGTATCCAACAACGTGCACGTATGCTGTCGACGAGGTCGGTTGGGTTCGACGAACGGGGAGCGAGAGGGAAAGGAAGCTCACCTGCCCGGACTTCTTGAGTCTCTTGCCACACGTCTCACAGGTAGGACGACCGTGGAAGGAGCCATAGTGGTTGGCCAACGCCCTCTCGGAGCAGAACCTGCGATGACAGGCGCTGTGGCTGCAATAAAGATAATCACCAGAACCGAATGCCATTGCGCATGCCCCGGGGGAACCGACGTCCAAGGGAGAGAGAGAGAGGACCCTATCAGCTGGCTGCCACGACACCAGACGGCTTTTATAACCGAACTTGCCCCAAAGAAAGGAACTCTATCATCAGCCGGAAGCGCCAACTTGTCCGATTGAGGGCTCGGCCTTTGTCCCTTCCCAATCCAGCCGAGATCCTGATGAACTTTGTTCCGTCTCTCGTCGCCATTCTCGAATTGGCTCGCGTTTTCGCAACACAACCACGCCATTGCCACGCTCGCACAACAAATCATCGCACTAGCCCCATTCGGCACCCGCAGCAGCCACTGCTCCTCATCAGTCAACGCGTATCACACCCTGTCCACGGCGAACCGGCCAGAGCGCAGGGCTTGACCCCCGTGACCCCATTTCTCTCAAGGTCGCTACCACACGTCAGCCACAAAGCATCCGCACACCTGGTGATGAAACCCCAAACTGAATGTTCGCGAAGAACCCTTACGGCTCCGCCTATATACACCGTCACGACGCCGTGTCCAACTTGAACAAACAATAAAGTGCTAGAACATTCTGACAGACGGGGCACCGCGAAGTCCTCAAAACGTCTGTGGCTATGCATCTTTCCATTGTGCCCGAATCAGTATCTCAGCCACCCCAACAGTAGTGTGATTGGCCGCTTACTCGTAGCAAAACAGGTGTCCGCAGTGTGTGGCGGTCAGGGTAGACTCCGGCGTGGGGTCTGAGAGACAGATTCTGCACTTGAAGTGGATATCTCGTCCACTCGTCGTCGAACCCGTTTTGGATCTGCGCGTCCGCAACGGATCATGGGGAAGATCGCCTGACCACGGGAGTGAGCAAATGGTCACCGGGCAGATCCTGTGCGGTTGCAATCATCAACCGACCTTGGTTTGGACCCCACGCCGCGTCCTGTGTGCTCGAGATTGTGGAGGTCGGGGAATTGGGCCTAGTAGCCACTTGGTATTGTTCCCTGGTCGCTGGCGGCGTTCTCCTGCCGGGTCCACCTCGTGATGGGGCGTTCGGCTCATCCCCCGAACGATTCCAAGCCACGATGGCATTACTCCTTGAGACGAGTTCAATGGTATGAATCGAGGGTCTCCCCATTCTACGTACACGGCATGGCCTTCCCGACCCCCGAGTTCCGGACCACGAGGCGAATCACTGACACGCTTCTCGAGGAAACTTCCATTCACCTGACACGCGTTGGGTTAGCTTTGAAAGGGCCACCAATCTGGCAGGGTACCCTACAAATGAATGTGATGGGAGCCCTACGTCATACCCCCCTTCAGGCTCGCTGGTTTCGAGAGAGGATACGGTCGTGGCTGGGGACGAAACGTCCGAAGCTAGCTCATACCTAGTCTCGTCCCGGCCTCGGTGAGGCTCTGGGTCGATTTCAATGAGGATGTTTAAGGTTGGACCCTTGGCAGATAAGAGGTCGCGCTCGGCAGTTTGATCATCGTTCGATGTTGTCTGATGAGCGGGGTCGCAATTCAGTCTAACGGTGATCGCGTGGACCCTGAGATCAGACAGAGGTCATTAAATTAGACTTGCCTGGGAAGTCAAGAAGCCCAAGTTACTCCGAGGCTCGACGGTCTGTTCGTTTGATCCACATATCTGACTACCCGAGGCGGACGAGATGGCCTCGTCGTCCTGGGTGACGCCCGACGCCACCACCTCCGGGGGCGGTCCACTGACGACGGGTCGGTTTCCATTCGCGATGCTCGATTGAGACGGTTTCGGTGGCGTTGCTACGTTATGGGCCTTGAGGCATACGTGAGATTTCTCCCCTCACAACTCATTAGATAGATCCCGTACCTTGGCGTTGGTATGGTCAACGATCTCCCCATGATGGGATCCTTTTGAACGCTCGGGTTTGTCAGGAACGGATTTGGAACGCTCATTCTCTTCCGTAGATGTCGCAACCTTGTTCTCCTTGGCTCCCGCGTCCGTGCCGGACTGCGCGGTGGCCGCATGGACCTCGTTGAAGTGCTACAGAGTTTGTGAGTAATGAGGAAGTGACGGGTCCCCGAATACGCACCGCTTGCCAGGCGGTCCCGCCTCCGAATGGAGGGAGATCGGGACATTTTATGCATTTCCAGCCGTGGGACGCGACCTTGTGCTACTCAAGAATTAGCACGGTGGAAAGAGACAGGTGAGAAATCTCAAACTCGTCTGAGGGCTTCCGGAGAAGGGAAAGATGCGTGACATTCTCCGCATATCATACTAGGGGGCGGAGCGGCGGGCTAACTCCAGGCTCAGCGCCCGGCATCTAGCCAAAGAAAAAGTGGCGTTCTCACAGGTTGTACTGGAGGGTTGGTTTGCGCAGGTGGCTCTTGGGCATTACGGTGTTTGTCCCGAACATGCTGAGGTGAGAAATCAGCAAATTGTCTTGGAGAGGTCGAAAAACCACTCACCTGTTGCATACCGAGGGCCGATGCGAACGAGCAATCGCACAGGGTGCAGGGTACAGGTCCTTTTTTCTTCCCCATGATCGTTGTGGACGAAGAGCAAGTGTGGCGGCGTGAGGGGTAAGCAAACAAAGACCGGGATTATCTATGACGATCCTTGGCCAAACAAAGGGCTGTACGTGTAAGCACTCTCCGAGAAAATGCAGCTACGTTTCTGCCCCTCTGCCATCTAGGCAATCCAAGATCGGATATTCCGGCAATGAAAAGCAGAGTCGCAAGCGAAGTTCTGTCCAGATGCGGAAACCGGGTTGACGCGATCTACCATAGGGGCAGAAACCAAGGCTCAGACGAAGACTGGGGCATCGCAGACATCGAAATGAGTATCTGGTGGAAGTGGCTTGAGAGGAGAGCAAATTTTACAGATCAAAGATAAAGGATGACTCTGCGGCTCCGGGAGGATGATCCCGAGGTCGATCACGAGCCGCGGGGATCACAGTAGCAGCGCGTATGGCGTCAGAGATGCAGATGTTTTATTTTACATGTTTGTAGATGGGTTCAAGCGAATGGCGAGAGTTGCCGTCTCAGCATCTCAACTTGATATATCTAACCTGAACACACGGTCCGCCAAAATGCTCGCACGGCAGATGGGACATTTGGAAGTGGACGTAACCTTCGGCATGATGCACCTGCGGTAAATGAAGAATATAAGAATGTTGCTCCACGCCCCTCGCAAGAACGATAAACCCACTTGTAACAGAACAGATGTCCACAGAAGGTGGCCGTCGGCTGTGTCC
>Ga0307516_10006885_pt1 | contig 13238 bp, 15 predicted proteins | sample 19_EM_MG_FD_203310 | JGI IMG/M metagenome (GOLD analysis project Ga0307516, IMG submission 203310) | Populus trichocarpa ectomycorrhiza microbial communities from riparian zone in the Pacific Northwest, United States - 19_EM | ecosystem: Host-associated > Plants > Roots > Unclassified | place... | reverse complement strand
CTCAAGGCGGTAGCGCCGGTTCGAATCCGGTCGGGGGTACGCAAGCGAAGGCCCTCCACTTCGGTGGAGGGCCTTCGGCGTTCCGGGGCCCGGGTGCCGGACGGCTCACTCGAAGCCGTACCGCCGTACCGCCGTGCCGACTCCACCTCCTGCGCCAGCCGGCGCAACGCCTGGAGCATCGGCTCGGCGAGGACCGCGCCGATCACCGCGGCCTCCGCCTTCTCGGCCTCCGACGGCTGCGTGTCCACGAAGTCCAGGTCGAGAACCGCCGCCCGGTGCATCAACTCCGCGTGGGGCAGCATCCGTTCGGACGTCCAGTCGTAGCGGAGCCGCCGAAACGCCGTGCGTCACTGGCTGCCGGTGCTGACCGCGATGCCGCGGATGCTGCGCGAACTGGGGAAGGGCTGGCGGCCGCGCACGGGCAGGTACCGGTCGCCGCGCGCGGGCGGTATGCGAAGGAGCGGTTCGCTCATCGGTCGGGGAAGTCCGTGGGCGCCCAGGCGCCGCGGGTGCGGGTCCGTTGTGGTCGCTCGCGGTTCCCCGCGCCCCTTTGAGGTGGGTCATGTCCCCGTCGGTCCAAGATCTGCCGCGGCGTTGAGGCTGGTCCTGAACCGGTGGGAATGCGACCTTCCGGTGCCGCTCAGCCCGTGCGGCGCAGGGCCTCGGAGAGGCGCGCGGCGGCGTCGATGACCGCCTGGGCGTGCATACGGCCCGGGTGGCGCGTCAGGCGCTCGATGGGGCCGGAGACCGAGACGGCGGCCACCACGCGGTTGGAGGGTCCGCGTACGGGTGCGGAGACGGACGCGACACCCGGCTCGCGCTCCCCGATCGACTGGGCCCAGCCGCGGCGGCGTACGCCCGACAGGGCCGTGGCCGTGAACCGGGCGCCCTGCAGGCCCCGGTGCAGGCGCTCCGGTTCCTCCCAGGCCATCAGGATCTGCGCGGAGGATCCCGCCTTCATCGTGAGCGTCGAGCCGACCGGGACGGTGTCCCGAAGGCCGGACAGGCGCTCCGCCGCGGCGACACAGATGCGCATGTCGCCCTGGCGGCGGTAGAGCTGCGCGCTCTCGCCCGTGATGTCCCGGACGTGGGTGAGCACCGGGCCCGCGGTGGCGAGGAGGCGGTCCTCGCCGGCGGCCGCGGCCAGCTCGGCCAGCCGAGGGCCGAGAATGAAACGGCCCTGCATGTCGCGCGCCACCATGCGGTGGTGTTCCAGAGCCACGGCCAGCCGGTGGGCCGTGGGTCGTGCCAGCCCGGTCGCCGCGACCAGACCCGCGAGGGTGGCCGGACCGGACTCCAGAGCGCTCAGGACAAGGGCTGCCTTGTCCAGAACGCCGACGCCGCTACTGTTGTCCATGAAACGATACTCGCGTCTCACTCTGTGAAACGCAAGTCCAATTTTGCGTGGAACACGCCACCCTGGAAGACACAGCGGCCCGCAGGAACAAGGGGCCCGGTGGCGGATGCCCGGAAACAGGGGCGCGGGCGCCGCTTCCTCAAGATCTCTAGTTGGGCCGGCTCGCCACTTGCCGGCCGGAGGGAAAGCGATGGGTAGGACACTCGCGGAGAAGGTCTGGGACGACCACGTCGTCCGGCGCGCCGAGGGCGAGCCCGACCTCCTCTTCATCGATCTGCACCTGCTGCACGAGGTGACCAGCCCGCAGGCCTTCGACGGCCTCCGCAAGGGCGGTCGCCCGGTCCGCCGGCTCGACCTGACCATCGCCACCGAGGACCACAACACTCCGACCCTCGACATCGACAAGCCCATCGCGGACCCGGTCTCCCGGGCCCAGCTGGAGACGCTGCGCAAGAACTGCGCCGAGTTCGGGGTGCGACTGCACCCGCTCGGCGACGTCGAGCAGGGTGTCGTGCACGTCGTCGGTCCGCAGCTGGGTCTGACCCAGCCCGGCATGACCGTCGTCTGCGGCGACTCGCACACCTCCACGCACGGCGCCTTCGGCTGTCTGGCGTTCGGCATCGGCACCTCCCAGGTCGAGCACGTACTGGCCACCCAGACGCTGCCGCTGGACCGGCCCAAGACGATGGCCATCACCGTCGACGGCGAACTGCCCGACGGTGTCACCGCCAAGGACCTGATCCTGGCGATCATCGCCAGGATCGGTACCGGCGGCGGTCAGGGCTACGTCCTGGAATACCGCGGCTCCGCCATCGAGCAGCTCTCGATGGAGGCCCGGATGACCATCTGCAACATGTCGATCGAGGCCGGCGCCCGCGCGGGCATGATCGCCCCCGACCAGACCACCTTCGAATACCTCGAGGGCCGCCCGCACGCTCCCAAGGGCGAGGACTGGGACGCGGCCGTCGCGTACTGGAAGACGCTGAGGACGGACGAGGGCGCCGAGTTCGACGCCGAGGTCGTCATCGAGGCCGCCGAACTGGCGCCGTTCGTCACCTGGGGTACCAACCCCGGCCAGGGCGCGCCGCTTTCGGCCGATGTCCCCGACCCCGCTTCGTACGAAGACGCTTCGGAGCGCGTCGCCGCCGAAAAGGCCCTGGAATACATGGGGTTGGAGGCCGGACAGCCGCTGCGCACCATCAAGGTGGACACCGTCTTCGTAGGTTCGTGCACCAACGGCCGTATCGAGGACCTGCGTGCCGTCGCCGAGATCGTGAAGGACCGCAAAGTCGCCGACGGCGTACGGATGCTGGTCGTCCCCGGCTCCGCGCGGGTCGGTCTGCAGGCCGTCTCCGAGGGCCTGGACGTCGTCTTCAAGGAGGCCGGCGCCGAGTGGCGGCACGCGGGCTGCTCGATGTGTCTGGGCATGAACCCGGACCAGCTGGCCCCGGGGGAGCGCTCGGCGTCCACCTCCAACCGCAACTTCGAGGGCCGGCAGGGCAAGGGCGGTCGTACGCACCTGGTGTCGCCGCAGGTCGCGGCGGCCACCGCGGTCCTGGGCCATCTGGCCTCCCCGGCCGACCTGTCCGACGCCGAGCCCCGTACGCCCGCTGGAGTCTGAGAGCCATGGAAGCATTCACCACCCACACCGGTCGGGCCGTCCCGCTGCGCCGCTCCAACGTCGACACCGACCAGATCATCCCTGCTCACTGGCTCAAGAAGGTCACGCGGGACGGGTTCGAGGACGGGCTGTTCGAGGCCTGGCGCAAGGACCCGCAGTTCATCCTCAACCGCCCCGAGCGGGTGGGCGCGAGCGTCCTGGTGGCCGGACCCGACTTCGGCACCGGTTCCTCCCGTGAGCACGCCGTCTGGGCGCTGCAGAACTACGGCTTCAAGGCGGTCGTCTCCTCCCGCTTCGCCGACATCTTCCGCGGCAATTCACTCAAGAACGGCCTGCTCACGGTGGTTCTGGAGCAGAAGGTCGTGGACGCGCTGCAGGACCTCACGGAGCAGGACCCCGAGGCCGAGATCACGGTCGACCTGGAGGCCCGCGAGGTGCGCGCCAAGGGCATCACCGCCGCCTTCGAACTCGACGAGAACTCCCGCTGGCGGCTGCTGAACGGGCTGGACGACATCTCCATCACCCTTCAGAACGAGCCCGACATCGCCGCGTACGAGACCAAGCGGCCGTCGTACAAGCCGAGGACGCTCCAGATCTGACCGGAGTGGTCGACGCAAGCAACTGAACAGGTCGAGTTTCGGCCACCGTGACACCCTCGCTGTACCCCCGATCAGCCCGATCGGGGGTACAGCCATGTCTGCACCCGAACGGCCCTGCGCATGGCTGGGTGATCTCTCAACTTCCCACGTTAAGGGGGTTGTTGACGGGGTACGCGTGATACGAAGCCGCGGCTTCCCCATGCGCCCGGAAGGTCGTTTGCGGTGGCAGTTGCACCCTGAGCGGGCGACAACTCGCCCCAGATGGCACAATCTGTGCATGGAACACGACGGCCAACTCCAGCTCTATGCGGCAGTCGCGGACCGACTCAAGGAAGCGCACGCAAGGGTGCGCGCACTGCAAGTCCCGGAGGGCGTACGGATGGCGCTGACCCGGAAGCTGCTGGTCATTACGGCCGCGGCCAAGCACGATCTCGCCGATGCGGCAAGGCGTCTGGAGGGGTTCGTGGCAGACCTCGACGCGGGTCGAATCCCCGAAGAGGAACGCTGAACAAGTCCAGAACAGCCGAGTTCGTTGCGGCGCACGGGTGATTAGCCCGTTTCGTGTTTGATTTGCGGTATATATCTGCCTAACGTGCGAAAACGCTTGAACACTTTCGTTCTGGCAATGTCTCCGAAGGGGAAGACGTGAACAAGGCGCAGCTCGTAGAAGCGATTGCCGACAAGGTGGGCGGCCGCCAGCAGGCCGCCGACGCCGTCGACGCGGTCCTGGACGCCATCGTCCGCGCGACCGTCGCGGGTGACCGGGTCTCGGTCACCGGGTTCGGTTCGTTCGAGAAGGTCGACCGTCCGGCCCGTTACGCCCGCAACCCCCAGACGGGCGAGCGGGTTCGGGTCAAGAAGACCTCCGTTCCGCGCTTCCGCGCGGGGCAGGGCTTCAAGGACCTGGTGAGCGGCTCGAAGAAGCTCCCGAAGAACGATGTCGCCGTCAAGAAGGCGCCCAAGGGCAGCCTGACCGGCGGGGCTTCCGCGACGGTCAAGAAGGCCGCGGCCAAGAGGGCCACGACCAAGGCGGCCGCCGCGAAGAAGACGACCGCGAAGAAGACGACGGCCAGGAAGACCACGGCCGCCGCGAAGAAGACCACCGCGAAGAAGGCGCCCGCCAAGAAGACCACGGCGACCGCCAAGTCCACCGCCGCGAAGAAGACGACCGCGAAGAAGGCGACGGCCAAGAAGGCTCCGGCGAAGAAGGCGACGGCCAAGAAGGCCCCCGCCAAGAAGTCGACCTCTCGCACGACCACCGCCAAGAAGGCCACCGCCCGCAAGAGGTAGGGGCACAGGGGCACTCACGCGCCGGGCCGGACTCCGCAGGGAGCCCGGCCCGCGGCGTGTTCAGGGACGGGTTCAGAACGTCTGCAGCGTCACCAGGGTGATCCGGCGGCCCTCGCCCTCGCCCTCCGTCTCGATGCGTACCCGCTGCCCGGGCCGCAGCAGCCGCAGCCCGCCCGCGTCGAACGCCGGGGCGTCGAAGGGCACCGGGGTGCCGTCGTCGAGAAGCACCCGTCCGCTGCGGCTTTCGGAGTCGTACGTATATGCGGTGGCCTGCATGACGGCAGCCTACTGCCCGGGGATCAACAGCCGCGCGGCCTGAGTCGCCGTGCGGGGCCCCACCCCCAGGGCCAACGCGGTGCGCAGGTCGGCGCCGGTGTCCACGTCCTGCCGTACGGAATCCACCGCGTCGAGGACGAGTTCGGCGGCTCCGGAGGCGCGATGGCGAGCTCGGGAATCCGTGCCGAAGACGGGCTGCAATTCCACGCCCTCCCGGGCGGCCAGGAGAGTGGTGCCGATTGCGGCGGCGTCCGGGAGAAAGGCGCGGGGGAATTCCATGGCCGCGTCCAGGACCCGGGCCAATTCCAGGGGGCGCAGCGCCGGCAGATCCGCGTTCAGGGCCGCCACGGCGCTTTCGGGGCGTGCGGCGCGTACGACCGCCGCCGCGTGCGCGAGAGCCGCGTTCAGGCCGCCGTGCGGCTCGTCGGAGACGATGTGCGCACCCAGTGCGCCCAGCTCACGACCGGCCACGGCGTCGTCCGTGACGACTGCCACATCCTTCACCGCCGAGCAGGCCAGCGCGGCCGCGACGGTGTCCTGGGCGAAGGCGAGGGCCAGCCCGGGGCGCAGCGAGTCGGCGGCGGTGTCCGAGAGTCTGCTCTTGGCACGCGACAGGAGTTTCACGGGTATGACCAATGTCCACTGCACGAGCGTTCCGTCCCTCTGTTGTAGTGGCCATTGTTACTCAGCCGTCACCGGTCCATCCGGCGGGCGGGGAGTCGGGGCGTACGGTGTTCTCGACAGACCGGCGGCCTGGGGCGACACTTGTGCGGCCCCCCAGGCACTAGAGGAAGGTGTCCGCGTGACCCGCCGCAGAATCGGGTTCTGGTACCGCTTCGCAGCGGTCCTCTGCAAACCGCCGCTGGTGGTTCTGATCAAGCGGGACTGGCGCGGAATGGAGCACATTCCAGCTGATGGTGGATTTATCACCGCGGTGAACCACAATTCGCACATCGATCCCTTCGCCTACGCGCACTTTCAGTACAACACGGGCCGCGTTCCGAGATTCCTTGCGAAGAGCGGCCTTTTCCGGAAGGGATTCATGGGGGCCGCGATGCGCGGCACCGGGCAGATCCCCGTCTACCGCGAGAGCACGGACGCGCTCAGCGCCTTCCGGGCCGCCATCGACGCCGTGGAACGCGGTGAGTGCGTCGCCTTCTACCCCGAGGGCACCCTCACCCGCGACCCGAACGGCTGGCCCATGACCGCCAAGACCGGTGCCGCCCGGGTCGCCCTGCAGACCAAGTGCCCGGTGATTCCGGTGGCCCAGTGGGGCGCCAACGAGGTGCTGCCGCCGTATGCCAGGAAACCCGAATTCCTGCCGCGCAAGACCCACCGCGTGTTCGCCGGGCCCCCGGTGGACCTGCGGCCTTTCTACGACCGGGAGATGACCCCGGAGCTCCTGAAGGAGGCGACCGAGGTCATCATGGCCGCCGTCACCCGCCAGCTGGAGGAGATCCGCGGCGAGAAGGCGCCCGCCACGCCCTACGACCCGCGCCACGAGCGGATCGAGCAGCGGCGCCGGACCCGGGCGCAGACGCAGACGCCGGCGCAGAGGCAGCGGAAGATCGGACAGGAAGAGGGGCAGGGCACGTGAACAAGCCGGTCAAGGCGGCTGTCTTCGGCACCGGATCGTGGGGTACCGCCTTCGGCATGGTGCTCGCGGACGCGGGGTGCGAGGTGACCCTCTGGGGCCGGCGCGCCGAAGTCGCGGAAGCGGTCAACTCGACGCGTACGAACCCCGACTACCTCCCCGGTGTCGAACTCCCGCGGAATCTGCGGGCGACCGCGGACGCCGCCGAGGCCGCGCGTGACGCCGACCTCACCGTGCTCGCCATCCCCTCCCAGACACTGCGTGCCAACCTCGCCGAGTGGGCACCGCTGCTCGCGCCGGACACGGTCCTCGTGTCGCTGATGAAGGGCGTCGAACTCGGTTCCGCCATGCGGATGAGCGAGGTCGTCGAGGACGTCGCCAAGGTGGGCCCGAGCCGCGTCGCGGTGGTCACGGGGCCCAACCTGGCACGGGAGATCGCCGCCAGGATGCCCGCCGCCGCCGTGGTCGCGTGCACCGACGAGGGCGTCGCCCAGCGGCTCCAGGCCGCCTGCCACACGCCGTACTTCCGCCCGTACACCAACACCGACGTGGTGGGCTGCGAACTCGGCGGCGCGGTCAAGAACGTCATCGGTCTGGCCGTCGGCATCGCGGACGGCATGGGACTCGGTGACAACGCCAAGGGCTCGCTGATCACGCGCGGGCTGGCGGAGACGACGAGGCTGGGGCTGGCGATGGGCGCCGACCCGCTGACGTTCTCCGGACTCGCGGGGCTCGGCGACCTGGTCGCGACCTGTTCCTCGCCGCTGTCGCGCAACCACACCTTCGGCACCAACCTCGGCAGGGGCATGACCCTCCAGGAGACCATCGCGGTCACCAGTCAGACCGCCGAGGGCGTCAAGTCCTGTGAGTCCGTGCTGGATCTGGCCCGTCGGCACGGCGTCGACATGCCCATCACCGAGACGGTCGTGGGAATCGTCCACGAGGGCAAGCCTCCCGTGGTCGCTCTCAAGGAGCTGATGTCGCGCAGCGCGAAGCCGGAACGACGCTGAGCCAACCCCCGGGGCGGACGCTGTCTCGGGGCCCTACCACCGGGTACCCTCAACGCGATATGAGCACCGAGAACCTCCCCCAGAACCCTGAGCAGCCGTCTCGTAAGCCGCGTGTGGCCGTCGTGTTCGGCGGGCGCAGCTCCGAACACGGGATCTCCACGGTCACTGCCGGAGCCGTCCTCAAGGCCATCGACCGGACGAAGTACGACGTCCTGCCGATCGGCATCACCCGGGACGGCCGGTGGGCGCTCACCGCCGACGATCCGGAGCGGATGGCGATCACCGAGCGCCGTACGCCCGATGTCGAGGAACTCGCCGAGTCCGGCGAGGGCGGTGTGGTGCTGCCCGTCGACCCCACGAACCGCGAAGTCGTCTACGGCGAGCCCGGATCGGTGCCCAAGGTGCTCGGCGAGATCGACGTGGTCTTCCCGGTGCTGCACGGCCCGTACGGCGAGGACGGCACCCTCCAGGGCATGCTGGAGCTCTCCGGTGTGCCGTACGTGGGCTCGGGTGTGCTCGCCTCGGCCGTCGGCCAGGACAAGGAGTACATGAAGCGGGTGTTCACCTCCTTCGGGCTTCGGGTGGGCCCCTATGTGGTGATCCGGCCGCGCGAGTGGGAGCGGGACGAGTCCGCCGCCCGCAAGAAGATCATCGACTTCGCCGGCGAGCACGGCTGGCCGCTGTTCGTGAAGCCCGCGCGCGCGGGCTCGTCGATCGGTATCACCAAGGTCGACGACCTGGCGGGCCTCGACGAGGCGATCGCCGAGGCCCAGCGGCACGACCCGAAGATCCTGGTGGAGGCGGCGCTGCGCGGCCGCGAGATCGAGTGCGGGGTGCTGGAGTTCGAGGACGGCCCGCGCGCCTCCGTCCCCGCGGAGATCCCGCCGCCGGACACGCACGCCTACTACGACTTCGAGGCGAAGTACATCGACTCGACGCCCGGCCTCGTCCCCGCGCCGCTGACGCCCGAGGAGACGGCCCGGGTGCAGCGGCTCGCGGTGGAGGCCTTCGACGCGGCCTCCTGCGAGGGACTGGTCCGCGCGGACTTCTTCCTCACGGAGGACGGCGAGTTCGTGATCAACGAGATCAACACGATGCCCGGCTTCACACCGATCTCGATGTACCCGAAGATGTGGCAGGCCGGCGGGATCGAGTACGCCGAGCTGGTGGACCGGCTGATCCAGGCGGCGCTGCGTCGTTCAACGGGCCTGCGCTGACGCGGTGCCGCGTCCGGTGAGGCACCACTAGTCGGCGATCCCCTTGGGAATCGCCTTCTTGACGGCCGACGCCAGATCGATCAGTACCCCGGAGCTGTCCGTTCCCTTCGGCACCGTCACCTCGACATACACGCTCCGGTTGGCCGTGGTGAAGCGGTTCCCCCCGCCGTCCCGCTTCTCCATCAGCCAGTCGACGCCGTTCACTCCACCGGCGACCGCGTCCGGGTCGGCTCCCTCCGCCACCTTGGGGTCGATCATCTTCGGCGGCTGCCGGACACCGCAGCGCAGTATGATCGCCGAGCCTCCCCAGCCCGCGGTCAGTGCGGAGGCCGGATCGGGGTCGTGGCGGCTCTCACCGTCCACAGTCGGCGGCAGTACCTTGTCCAGGTCCCGGCACAGCTTCGTGGCCTTCGCAGTAGGACTGGGAACCGCCGCCGAGGCGGTGTCGTCTGCTGAGGAGCAGCCCGCGACCGTGATCAGCACGGCGATCGCGGGCGGCCCGATGAGAACGCGGCACCGGTGACGGAAGAAGTTCACCGGTCAAGGGTAGACGGGGGCTACAGATGGACGACCGGACAGGTCAGGGTGCGGGTGATGCCGTCCACTTGCTGGACTTTCGCGACCACCATGCGGCCGAGATCGTCCACTGTGTCGGACTGGGCGCGCACGATGACGTCGTACGGTCCCGTCACGTCCTCGGCCTGGATCACTCCAGGGATCTTGCTGATCGTCTCGGCGACGGTCGACGCTTTGCCGACCTCCGTCTGGATCAGGATGTACGCCTGTACCACGGAACCTCCAGGGCGGCCACGAGGATCATGTGGGGAAAAGGAACGCCACGGTATCGCGTCGCCGCTCGTCACGGGGAGACCTGCGCAGACCAGGACGCCCGCGCCGGGGCGCGGGCACGACAGAAGTTGACGGTCACCTCGACCGTATCGGGGACACTGGTGACGCGCGAGCGGGCACGGACAGGCACAGAAGGGGCGTAAGGGCAATGAAGGGCACTGTTGGTGAGCTTGGGGAGTTCGGGCTCATCAGGGAGCTCACCTCCCGTCTCACCACCACCCCGGCGGTCCGGGTCGGCCCCGGCGACGACGCCGCGGTGGTCGCCGCGCCCGACCGACGGGTCGTGGCCAGCACCGACATCCTCCTGGAGGGGCGGCACTTCCGCCGCGACTGGTCCACCGCCTACGACGTGGGCCGCAAGGCGGCCGCGCAGAACCTCGCGGACATCGCCGCCATGGGCGCCGTACCGACCGCGCTGCTGCTCGGCCTGGTCGTGCCCGGCGAACTCCCGGTGACCTGGGCGAGCGAGCTGATGGACGGCTTGCGCGACGAGTGCCAGGTGGCCGGCGCCTCCGTGGTCGGCGGGGACGTCGTACGCGGCGACACGATCATGGTGTCGATCACCGCGCTCGGCGACCTGCGCAACAACGAGCCCGTCACGCGGGGAGGTGCGCAGCCCGGTGACCTCGTCGCGGTGACCGGATGGCTGGGCTGGTCCGCCGCCGGGTACGCGGTGCTGTCCCGGGGGTTCCGTTCGCCGCGCGCCTTCGTGGAGGCGCACCGGCGTCCCGAGCCGCCGTACCACGCGGGTCCGGCCGCAGCCGGGCTCGGGGCGACCGCCATGTGCGACGTGAGCGACGGGCTGATCGCCGACCTCGGGCACATCGCCGAGGCCAGCAAGGTCCGTATCGACATCCGCTCCGGCGCGATCGACATCCCGTCCCAGATGAACGACATCGGGCAGGCCGTCGGCGTCGACCCCATGCAGTGGGTGCTGACCGGGGGAGAGGACCACGCGATCGTGGCCACCTTCCCGCCGGACGTGAAGCTGCCGGCCCGCTGGAAGGTGATCGGCGAGGTGCTCAACCCGTCGGCACTGCCCCAGGTGACGGTCGACGGCGCGCCGTGGACCAAGAAGGGCGGCTGGGACCACTTCGGGGACATCGAGTCATGAGCGCGCCGCCCAGGGTACTGACGGTCGCGGGTTCCGACTCCGGGGGCGGCGCCGGGATCCAGGCCGACCTGAAGACCATGCTCGCGCTCGGCGTGCACGGCATGAGTGTCGTCACGGCGGTCACCGCGCAGAACTCCCTCGGTGTGCAGGGGGCTTGGGAGCTGCCGGTGGAGGCGGTGCGGGCGCAGTACCGCAGCGTCGTGGACGACATCGGCGTCCAGGCGGTGAAGACGGGCATGCTCGCCTCCGCCGAACTCGTGGAGGCGGTCGCCGAGTTGATCGCGGGCACGGATGCTCCCGTCGTCGTCGACCCGGTCGGGGTCTCCAAGCACGGGGACCCCCTGCTGGCCGAGTCCGCGCTGGAGTCCGTACGGACGAAGCTGCTGCCGGTGGCCACCGTGGCCACTCCGAACCTCGACGAGGTGGCCCAACTCACCGGTGTACGGGTCGAGTCGGAGGAGCAGCTGCCACAGGCGGCGGCGGCCGTGCTGGCCTACGGGCCGGAGTGGGTGCTCATCAAGGGTGGGCATCTGACCGGTGACGCCGTGGACCTGCTCACGGACGGCTCCGAGAAGTACTGGCTGCGCGCGCCGAGGCGCGACAACCGGCACACGCACGGCACGGGCTGCACCCTCGCGTCGGCGATCGCGTCGCAGTTGGCGAAGGGACGGACCGTGCCGGAGGCGGTGACGGTGGCCAAGGAGTACGTCACCGGGGCGATCGCGGCCGGGTACGCGCTCGGCGGGGGCATCGGGCCGGTGGACCACGGATGGACCTTCCGGCCCCAGGAACCCCAGGAAGGGTGAGCGGGGAAGTCTGGCAGCCGTCGGGACGTACAGGCGTGTGAGCATGCAAAAAGCCGGTCCACACTCGGTGGACCGGCTCAGAGCAGCGAACCAGCAGTGGCCGCGCGCTTAGCTGTGCGTCAGCGCGAGACCTTGCCGGCCTTGATGCACGAGGTGCAAGCGTTCACGCGCTTCGGCGTCCCGCTCACCACGGTACGCACACGCTGGATGTTCGGGTTCCAGCGACGGGGCGTACGGCGGTGCGAGTGCGAGATGTTGTTGCCGAAGCCCGGCCCCTTGCCGCAGACGTCGCAGTTGGCAGCCACGGGTCACTCCAAAGACTTCAGATGCACTTACGGTGGATCCCGGCATGCCGGGATCGAGATCGCAGGATCAGAGATCTGAGTGGCGGTGCCAGGGGATGGCCCGATGTGGATCGGGCAACCGGAGCAGCATACAACGACTGCGCCAGCAGAACGAAACTACCATGGCTGATCAGGGCTCCGCTCCAGGCCCTCTTCCGGCGGACACCGCCCCGAGGTCTACGCTGCGTCCCACGTCAGGCAGCTCAAGGAGGCGTAGGTGGCGCAGGTGCCGCTGACATTCTTCGATGCTCTCGCGGTGCGCACCTGGTGCTCTCGCGCGCTGGCCGCGCTCGGACGGGCGCGCGAGGAGATCGACGCGATCAACGTCTATCCCGTGGCGGACGGGGACACCGGTACGAACCTGTATCTGACCGTGGAGTCCGCGGTCGGGGCCGTCGAGGCGGCATTCGCGGGGCACGAGGCGGGCACCCGGGCCGCCGCAGGGCCGACGCTCGCCGATGCCGTCCGGGCGATGGCGCACGGGGCGCTGATAGGCGCGCGGGGCAATTCGGGGACGATCCTCGCGCAGTTGCTGCGGGGCATGGCGCAGGTGCTCGCCACCGACGGTGAGACCGCTCACACCGACGGGCGGGGCCTCGGGCTCGCCCTGCGCCACGCGGCGGACTCCGCCCGCCAGGCCGTGGCCCACCCCGTCGAGGGAACGATCCTCACGGTCGCCTCGGCCGCCGCCGACGCAGCCACCGCGGCCGAGGGCGAGGCCGACTGCGCGACGGTGGCCCGGGCCGCCTACGAGGGAGCGCGGACGGCCCTCGCCGCGACCCCGGGTCAGCTGGCAGTCCTGGAGCGCGCCGGAGTGGTCGACGCCGGCGGACGGGGCCTGGTCGCGGTCCTCGGGGCCCTGGTGGAGACGTTCACGGGGGAGACGCCGGGCGGGACGACGGGACCCTCCGCATACGTCGCCCACGCCCGCGCGGGGCACGGCGGCCCGACGGGATCTGCCGCCACCGTGCCCGAGGCGGGTGCCGACGCCGTGCACGCGCGCGTGCACCACACCGAGCAGACGGGACTCGGCGCTCGGACGCCTCCCGCGCGCGGGCCCGCGGATCCGGCGGCGGATCCCGGCGACGCGGGGGAGTGCGCGGACGGACCGCAGACCCCCGGGCAGGGCGGGCCGGCCTTCGAGGTGATCTACCTCCTGGA
>Ga0307516_10006884_pt1 | contig 13239 bp, 13 predicted proteins | sample 19_EM_MG_FD_203310 | JGI IMG/M metagenome (GOLD analysis project Ga0307516, IMG submission 203310) | Populus trichocarpa ectomycorrhiza microbial communities from riparian zone in the Pacific Northwest, United States - 19_EM | ecosystem: Host-associated > Plants > Roots > Unclassified | place... | reverse complement strand
CGTATACGGCCGTCAGATTGACGGCCGTATTGGTGGCAAACCGTACCGTCAATGTGCGGAGCGAAAGCCTGACGGCGACGGGGCCGTAACCGTATGACGGGTACCGTATACCCGTATATTACGGTGATGGCGTGCAGCCCTAATGGCGGTGAAGAGCGCTGCCGCTAGCCCGTCGAGAGTTGCTGGGTCGCCTTGAGGTACTAGGTAGCGCATTTCGTCGAGGAATTTCTTCCCCTGGGCCGCGGATTTGATCCCCGCCGATTCGTTTGCATCTGGGAGGGAGACTGTTGACCTTGTTCCGATTCTCGGATTTGTTGGTGTCGAGACGGGTTGGGCTTCGTCCGAGTCCTCCCGCGACGGGTTGTCTCTATTGTTCCTTTCTTGGTCGTCGTCGTTCTCGTTTCTATTGGGGCCTGTTTGCAATGCCTTCGCTCTCGCGAACGCGGTTTGTATTGAATGACTCGTGCTGGCTTGGGAGCCTTGTTTCAAGCTCATTCTTTTCAACTACCCTGTGTACAGTGTAGTTAGGTATGTTTTACGTGTATAACAATTGGTTCTCAGTGGATTTGTAGGGCTTTTCTCGATCGGTTCTACGTTGCTTCGCTGGCGGGTTTCGGGGTCCTGGCCGGGGTGCCACGTGGTTAGAGGTCAAGAAGAGTAGTGGGAGAGTCTATGTAAATGACATTGCGAAGCACAGAAAGCCAGGGAAACCTCAATAGTTTGTCACCCCCTGCATCCCGAATAAAATCTGTGAGGATGTTACCTTGCTCATCGATCAGGATGCCTCATACTCCTCATGATTTGGCCTCGTCGCCACTTGCCACGACTATTGATGGTTAGAGGAATGGTTTTGAATGTACATTTCATCGCGGAGGGTAGCCTCGAGCAACATATGGCTGTCGTAAGGGACGTGGGTGGTCGATTGGCTTCTTCACGAATACTCAAGACGAACCGGCTTTCTATTCATCGATGTTGCTTATGAGTGCGAGGGTACACTGGAGAGTGAACGCACATGACTGTAATTCTGCCAGAAGGAAAGGGGATGTCAATGACGGTGCAGCCGGGAAAACGGATCGAACTCACAAGGCACTCAACGTCGCATGAATAGACCTTAGATCTCCAGCGGCTATGAAGACTGCAATTCTATCGCTTACCTTTACGAGCTGTGGGTTTAAAATATATCACCTGAACTGTTGATTTAGAAAGGACGATATACCAGGATGTTCTCTGGGCCGCGGCCCGGGCCCTTTAAAATTTTGACTCACCACACAGAGAACGTCTCTCGGCTTCATGACTCAACCGGCAGTCGATAGGTGTGCGAAATACATACACCGTAGCAGGCTCTGAAAAGAATTGTGGTGAGTTCAAGCCACGCCACCCCTTGTCTGACGTCACATAAGTGTCGCTCCTTTGGGGCCACGTGACTCTGAATCCACCTTGCTTATCTCTTCCGAGTCTTCGTCTCTGAAGTGGATACCAGCCCAAAGAAATGAACTCAACCAAAACTATGACAATGCCTATACCCCTTTCTCCGCTCAAACACACTCCATACGTCGTTCAACAGCCGGGAGAAAGGAAGTTGATGACGACTGAGGGGGCGAGTCCGCAGCAGCAGGACAGAGCAGAGACAACGGATAGTGAGGGCCCAATGAGATTGAGAGGCGGATGTATACCGTGCCCCGTAAGTCAATCCTCCGATGGATTTAACATAAACTGAACGTAATGCCGAATTTGTTCACTAAAGGGAGGAGGTGTTTGTTTCATAATTCCACTCCCTTGCTGTTGTTGAATGGAACGAGAATATAAGAAACTCGGATAATAGCGCGAGCGTTGTAACGGATACTGTGAACAAGAAAAACATCTTCTCATGTCTTGAGTAGTGAACTATGACCGAGACAGAGGTCGAACAATACGAACTCAGATATCGTAGTCAGACGCGATGCCATTTCGCCACACAGCCTTATACTGTGGAAATCATATGGATCACAACGAGGCATCACAAACACTATGTCATCTTCTCGATTGCCTCTGTTCTTCAGCTGTAAATCCTTCAACCGCCGCTTGATATCTTCCACCACTCCTTTCCTCAACCCACTCGAAATGGCCAAGAAAAAGTTCACCACACCTCCCGAAGAATATCTCCACCTCCCAAGACCCCCAACGACATCTAGCATCGTGGACACCCATACCCATCTGGCATCGACCTTTACCATGTATCAATCGCGATACAAGCAAGGGAAATACCTCAACGTGTACGATTTCGTCAAAAAGCTCTACGAAGGCCGAAAAGTCGAAGCCATCGTGGATGTCTGGTGCGATGCACCTGTGCACAAGCTGTGGAAGGAGTTTGCGAACAGTGCGCTCGCGGAGGAGGAGGGGAGGGAGAACGTATGGTCTGGGATGGAGTATTGGTTCACGATGGGCGAGTTTTTCTGCATATATGCGCTCCTCGTGTCCTGATAACATTTCTTTTCACAGGTGTCCACCCGCATGAAGCCAAACTCTACACAGACGAAGTTGAAAAGGACATGTACGCAGCTCTTCTCGCATCTCCTTTCTTTCCCTCATCTTCATCACCAGTCTAGAGGCTATGGCCCACCCGCGTTGTGTCGCCTGGGGTGAGATGGGCTTAGACTACCACTACGACCACTCCCCTCGAGAAATCCAAAGAAACGTCTTCACCCGACAGCTCAGGCAGGCTGTAAAGCTAGGGAAGCCGCTCACGATCCACACCCGGGAGGCTGATGACGATACCGAGCGAATTCTGAAGGAAGAAATTCCTCAAGATTATCGAGTACGCAAGCTCGCTTCTTCCCTACCCGCTCACCCTCACCCAATGACCCCTCTCCCCTCATTTTTCTCCCAGATACACATACATTGCTTCACAGACACCCCAGAATTCGCAAAGCGAGTTCTTGACCACTTTCCCAACCTCTGCATCGGTATCACGGGTGCGTTTCCCTCCCTTTCACCAGCCCCAATTTCCTTACCCCACCCACATTCCCCTAGGCGTCATCACCTACTCCTCCAACACCAACACCAACACCGTCATCCGGCAAATGGTCGCCTCCAACCCCTCAGCACCGCTCCACATCCTCCTAGAGACTGACGCGCCCTATATGGTCCCCGGAAACTTATACGACTCCATCAACAGCTTGAAAGGCAAGCTCCCCATATGTCACTCGGCGATGCTGCCCTGGACGGCAGAGTTCGTGGCCAAAGCGGCGGGGGAGCCTTGGACGGCGGACAGGGTCATGGGCGAGGCAAGGGCGAATGCGAAAATGATATACGGGGTTTGATTCTGGGGAGGTGGTGGTCTGAGTCGACGGTGAGATGCCGCACGAAGCAAGACTTGGGGGGGTTGACAATATCGCGACCTTGTAGAATCTGGCGAAGCCCCAGCCTCAAATTGAATCGAGACCGTTTTACATATGATTTTCGTCTTCGTGAATGGGTTCCGTTCCCTCACGGATACTCCTGACATCCACATTTCCTTAGATACCTTTCTGTTGACGATCGCGCAGAAATATGACGCTAAAACGGGGAATCCTCAATCCTGCATTCGATAGATTCGCACTGCAAATTGAACAGAGTTTACCATCGCTTCAATCTGCCTATGGAGACCAATTCACTAGACCGCTCCAACCTGCCACATCAACTCAGCTTGTTATGTACCAGGCCCAACGTCACATTAGGTACCGGACCATCGGTGACTATAGTTGAAGAACCTCACATGGCAGCGCTAAGACGCCACTGACGACGACGCGCGATGATGCTGACAGCTGAAATAACAATCTCTCGCTTGTTGAATGGGACAGACGATTAGGTTTCTTTTAAAATCCACCGAGTTACTCAACCTCTACTTTCGGACCACAAGGGATGAACCTAGGGTTTTTATTTGCAATTGGTCAAGCGTCCAAGATCTCGAATCCGAAAGGAAAAGAATTCCCTTAACAATGATATTACATTACCCATTCTCCGAATCGAATGGAGGTGCGCTTGCCTTTGTCCCGAGCATGGGTTGAAGCAGCTTCATAACTCATACGTGCCTAGGCTGTATAGACAGCTTCAAACCCATCTACTTGGCAAGCTTCCACACTTTTATACTTTCAATTCAAGAGCGCTAGCATCGGTATCTCACTTGTTGAACGGGACAGACGATTAGGGTTCTCTCACAATCCATTGAGCTACTCAACTTCTATTTGCGACAGGGGAGAGGGCCTGGGGTTTTCATTTGGTCAAGTGTCCAAGATTTCGAATCCAAAGAATTCTACCCCGACGCCAATAACATATCACCCATTCTCAAGAATCAAACGGAGGTGCTTGTCTTTGTCCACGAGAATGGATTGAAGCTGCTTCAGAACTCATACGTAACTGGGCTGTGTAGACAGCTCCAAACACCTCTACTTATCAGCTTCCATACTTAAATCAACTCGTTCTCATTGCTCTCAAAAAATCACGGTGACCTATTTACCTGACAAGATCACACGTAACGGATTCACCCCCTTGGCGAGCCACATCAACATCCAGTACCACGGTCTGCCGGGCTGCTTGGCTGTAAGTTCATCTCCGAATTGGGAAAACGAACCTGCAAACCAAAGGGCATCTTCGACGCCGCTCACCACACACCAGGTCCAACGTCAGTCAGCCTGTAGATCCTCTTCGGTTACTGTACAAATGATGGCTTCAATTGATAAGGTAGTGTAGAGGCTCGGGGTTTTCACTTGCTCAAACGTTCAAGGTCTCGGATCCGAGATTAAATGGGTTGCAACCTCTCTACTTATGCTTATGAGCTTCCACTTTTAAATCAACTCGCTTTCATTACTTTCAAAAAATCAACTAACTGACAACACCACCGTAACAAATTCACCTCCTTCGCAAGACACATAACATCCTACCACGCAGCTACGAAATCATTCCTCCAACGACCTCACGATGCCCCCGTCGCAGCAATCCGTGCTTTGACGTCAGCCTGGGTCGTGCAAGTGATCGACTAGACATCGCGGAAAAAACATGAGCCCTCGCACACACCCAGAACCAACCACACAAAGCAAAAACTCACCGTTCCACGCTTATTCACAAGCGGCAAAGCCGCACATGTCAAACCACCCGCACACTGCGTAATAACAAACTTTCCACCCACACACTGTGCAAAACCAGTCCCGACGCACGCGTTCTCACCGGCCGTACAACTCGAAGAAGCGGTGAGCGTGGCGAATTTGGCGTTGAGCGCAAGAGCGTCCTTCCCGTTTTCTGTGGGACCCAATTGTCAGGTTGAACGGGGCCGTCTAACTAAATAAGAGAGTTTTGGGGAAACGTGGACGTACCGAGGTGGAAGTCACCCGAGGTCCCAGTTTGGGTGGAGGCGACAGGGGCTGGACTGGGAACGGGGCTCGGAGAAGGAGCAGGAGGAGGACACTGTTGTAAGGGCGGGGTTTCCGCAGGCGGTGCAGGTGCAGGCTCTTTCTTAGGTGGTGGAGAGTTGGACGCCGGAGCTGGGGTCGGCCCACTGCGAAAACATAAAGCTCAATAACGGAAAAGAAAAAGATCCACAGTGTATCGCTCACCTCGCTCTCGGATTCTTCACCAGAGTGTTGAGCTGCGCGCCATCAGCCACCGGACCGTCCGGCTTGGCGGGACAGGATCCAGGTGGGCTGACCGCCTTCACGCCAAGGGGGAGGTTCCCTGTCTGATCGCCACTGAACTTCCTAAAGTTGGAACCAGCGAACTGGCAGTGGAACAAGCCGTTAAGCTCGGCGTTCCTTGGGGCGACTTGGCAGTAGGGCACTTGGAGAGTGTCCGGCTGGGGAAGATGAAGAAGGTTTTTAGATCTCGGTGACATGTCCGAGGAAGAAAGATAACCCACAGCGTTCCTAGGTTGCTGAACGAAAAGCTGCGCGAGTCTGATCATCTCGGGATCATTCTTGAGCTGCTTGGCCAGATCGATCATTTGGTCCGCCGCATTCTGTTGATCGCAGTTCTTCCCAGCTGCTAGCAGGCTGGTAAAAGCTACGATGGAGATGGGGTTGCATTTCTGGCCACCACCTGCAGTTAACTGAACGCGGGAAGGAAAGCGGTGTTAGCAATGGGAGTGGCGACGAAAAAGAGGAGAAGAGACGTACGCAGGCTTTCTCCCACTGGGCAGTTGAGTCAGAGATGACTTGAGCGATGCGCTTTTGGAGTGGCGCGGCCGATGCGACCAAAAGGAACGACGAGAGAAAGGCGATGGATGCGATGCGAACCATGTTTGGAGCGAGAAGAGTAGGTAGATCCGGAAGAGTGAAAGAAAGGTTGAAAGAAAGTTGAAAACACGGAGCGCTAGGCTCGGTGAAGAAAGAAAGATGGGGGAAATGAGAAAGAAGATGAGGAAGTGGTTGTAACCCTACCCTGTCTTATATCCCACCCAAAACAAAGGCACAAAGGGATTCGGGGATTTCGGTTGATAAGGCCACAAAAAGCAGATTGTGTCACCCGAGCCGAGTGGATCCCGTTGATAGACATGCGTAGCTCATCGTTACGAACCCATTCATCTGCATTTTCGGCAACAATGGAGTGAATACACCCTGGCCTCGAGGTCGCCCCGTGCAACTGAGAATGTGGCCGAGCGAGCTTACGCAGCTTCGTTGTGACTGATGAAAGCCAGCGTTTGTGCCAGCCACTGTGGGTATAAGCTGTCAAGGACCGTACCGGCTAAGAATCGCGACGACGAGCCGGCGGCTATTGTTTTTCATGCCGGTAGCATCAAGGTTCCAAGTTGGGAGGCTCGTCTTGGGTTGACTTGGGATACATGTTTCGGTGACCATGCGTTTGATAGGAGTGACGACAACGGGCATGTGGACACTCCAGAGGGCTTTATGTTTTTTGGGCTGTGGCAGAATTCTGCCCTTTCATGTCGAAGATAGTAATGGGTAACACGTTCTAATGTAATAATTATTGTAGCCGTGTGGCGAAATGGCATAGCGTGGGACTTCAATGATAACCATAATTACCTCTCTCATAGGGAGATTACTGGTTCGAGCCTTGCACGTTCGTCTTACGCGCCCGTGTGAATTTTTGTCAGTTACGCCTGTCCAATGAACATGCTTGCGTACTTATAATTAATTAGGGTGACTAGTGATTCAGTTTTTTCCGTTGGCCGCTGCAGAACTCTTCGGCGATTATTTGGAAAGGTGTAAGGACTGATTGTATTTGGCGTAGGCGACCAACTATGGGATCGAGGAACGACTATTCAGACTATGAATATATTCAGCTGAGGTAGGAGGCTAAGCGATGTGGTAAGAATGAAATGCTCGTGGCTGGATATGTCATTGACGGAAAGTATGGAAAGCGATGAGAAAGCGATGGGATCATGATCATGATACGAGGCATTTTCCGTCCCAGTCAATGGGACACACCGTGAGCCCGTCAAGGGTACTGGCAGCGTCAAATCTCCCTGACGCAGTCTGAGCGACATTCGTCATGGGTCTGACTCGATAGAATGGACCAGAGGCGAAGGCCGCCTTGGTGTCTCTCGGGAGACGCCCCCGTTTCTCTCCGAACTTGCGGATGAACGGGAGGGTTTGTTGCGCTGCGTATGATGACGGATGATGAGGGACGCGACGAGCTGGGAGGGAGATAATAACGGCGGGGTGGGGGTGGGATCTGGGGCCAGGGGTGGTGATAACCGGGGAAGACTGGGTGTGATCTCGAGGTCGATATCCATATCGGTAGAGACAAGGACATCTATGGAGGTGTCGAGATCGACGTTCATCTTGTGGTCGCCGTCGCTGTCACCGTTCAAATCGATCAGGTCGGCGGCTTTGAGCCCACGGGAGAGGAGGAGCGTTCTGAGGCGACCCACTAGGAGTGTGTCCAGCGCCTCGAAGGTGGCCGTGTTTCCTCCCGTTAGTGATGATGGTGGTTGCGATCCCTGTCGCCGCTGCCTCTCCCTCACCCCATGCGCGATGCTCCGCTGGACAGAGGCTATGAACCGGAGATCCGACGTTGGCACGGAAGAGGTCCGTTTCGCTGAGGACTTGTGGATCCCTTTCCCTTTCACTCCCTTCTGCAGCCGGGGACGTTTCCGTGGAGGCTGTTGGAGGATGTCGGAGGTGGAGTCTTGGGTCGAATGCAGTGGTATTAACCGGGCGGTGGACCGTTTACGTCTCTCCGAGGTCAAGAGAGGAGCTATCATAGGCTCAGGTGGGGGTGGCTCAGACTCGGAGTGAGGTAGGGACGGGAGGAGTCGGATCCAGCTGGAAGTATCTGGGTGGGTGATCGTAACGTCGGCATAGTCCTCGGACGAACAAGGAAATGGAACCAGGTTGGTCACGGGAGATAAGGGGGCCATCGATGTCGATGAGCGGGTGATGGGACGGCTGTTCGCGGTCACGTTGGCGAGGGAGATGGTGCATGTGGGGTGGGACGTTTTGACGTGAAATTTGGACGGCGGACGAAGGGTCGAGTGGGTTTTGTTCGTCGTGTTGGCGAAGAGAACGCGAGGGGCCGCCATAGTTAGTCCGGGGGCGACAGCACAGCGGTGCCCGGGACCAACCCAAATTTAAATGGTCAACAGCCCTGCAACGTGCCTTTTGTATTAATACAGACGGCCATCAGGTGACCGCGAACGCGACAACACGACACGTCAATACTAGCAAATATACCTCAAATCTTGTCTTCCAGGAGGTTATCGATGATCGATAATATATCACTGATTGTAGATGGACAGATTGCCTATAACTCGTAGAGTTTCTAGCATTAAAGCGCTCAGCTGATGTCCTCGTGCACCTGCTGCTGTCTCCGCTTCTCACTATCAGGGGAGAGGCTACGCGCTGCCAATCCGGATCTTGAGTCAAGGTGTTCTTGACACGACGTCAAAGTGATGGCACCGCATGCACAGCCAAACCAGCTCACCAACACACCCCGCAGCCTAGCTATCTAGGCCCCAGCACTCACCCGATCGCGTTAGTTAACCTGGCTGCCACGGTAACTTCCGTTAAGATTCCCGCCTTCCCATATATGGGTTGGTGACTTGGGAGCTCTAAGCTTAAGACGTGTGCAAGGCATCGTTTTCCGTCCGTTCGTCGTATAGACACCTCAACTAGCACGTACGTATCGTCAGTGACGAGATGATGCCAATTTTTCGCGGATCGTGGCCATGGTCCTGGAGAGGTCAATCGAACTCGAGCATTTCAACGCCTGTGACCGCGCGGTTTTAGTTCTACTGAGCTGAAATACCAAAACGACGGATAAATGGTATCCTCTTCCTCTAGGCCTTACTCGTCCGTGTGCGCGGCAGGGTAGACGGGGTGTTCCTGGGTGTGTAAAGATAACTATCGGAGTAAGTACGTATCTCACACGTGTATGATATGATCACCACGCCGCGTTCCACCGAAAACACGCCGGTTCCTCCTGCCAGGATCGATGTCGAACAGCCTTGATAATTCGCGCCACCAGCAATTGGATGCCTTCCATGCTCCATGGCGCACCACCATAATGACACGTGTGTATACTCCCATTCCCCCACAATTTGCTCCCTAACCCACCGCTCCCAGCCTCTACCCAGGACCCCTTCCAATCGAACGTCCAGCGAAACTCGACGGACCTTCCACGTCCTCCTCCAATCCCTCTCCACTTCACAATCTACGCCCTCTTCCACAAATATCAGGCCCAATGGGTCCCCCTGCCGACAGCGGCACTACCACCATTGTCAGAAACGCAGGAAAGGGGTTGTCCTCGTCTCCGAAAAGGACAAAGCCAAACCCTACCCGACCTCGTCTCGGCAGTTTCGGAGACAGACTCGCTCTCCTTGAGCTCGATGATCCTCATCGTCCTCGATCTCGGTCTCGGTCACACGGGGATGTCCGGCTCATTACCTCCGTCCTGCGACTCGTGGAGCAGCAGACCGCACGAGCCACCGCCGTGGAGCAAACCTCAAAGACTGAGATCGACACCCTCCTCTCCTGTGCGCGAGAGCTCACAGAGGGAAGACTCAAAGCGCAGATGGAAGTCGCTGGCGTCAGAGCAGAGTTGGAGATGTACAAACGGCAGTTTGCAGAGGCTCAGCGTGGTTGGTTTTTTTTCTATACTAAATGCTTTATTTTTGATTTTTTTTTTCGTAACCCCTTGGCAGAGATTCATCGTGCTCAGGATATATTTGATAGGGTTGAACGTGCTCGTCTTGAAGACGAAGAAGCCTGGGCGCGGGACAGGGCACGGCTCCGCGAATTGGAGTTGCTACGCACCGTCGAAGCAGCCAAGGAAGAGGGCAGAAGGCAAGGTTTGAAAGAGGGTCTTGAACACGGGAGGTGGCTGGCGTCACGATGGGCCGGGATGTCGCACCAAGAGGTTCTTCTTGCAGAAGACGGCCTCGACGAGGGATACGAGCTGCGTCGGCCAATTCGCACAAGGTGTGTCTTGATCATTGAAAGTAAAACTATTTCTCATCCCCCGTGATATAGACACAGTTCACGGAGCATCCGCAACCCTCCACCCGCTACTATATCTGTCCCAGCCATTTCTACTCCTCCACCTCCACCCCCTCCACCAAAACCCCAACCAATACACCCCACGGACAACACCTCGACATCCCAACCCCAACTCAAGAGCCCAAGAAACACTCTCCCCAACTGCTCAACAGTGCTTCCCCAAGAAAGCCACATCCCCACTGGCAGCACCCAGACAGACCCTGTCATCTTCCGCGCACCCCCTCACGAACTCGCCGGGAGAGAAGGAAAAAGAACCATCCACCACACGTCTTCGGTCGTGTTTCGGCCGACAAGGGATCCTACTAACGACCCAGGACGACGACGAGCACGGAGCGAGGCCCGGCGGACCCCCACACCTGGGCCTATCATCGTCCCGCCGACTCCCAACCTCCCCGTGCCACCTCCCAGTCAGCGCGAGCCCATAAACGGCGATTACCACCACCCCGAACGGACCATCCTTAAGGATCATGAAAACCCTAACGATATCCAGATCCTAAACCACCCCCAGGCTGCTAAACGTGGTGGCAAGAGCCGGACCCGGCCCGCCCCGTGCCCGGCGTCGCCTACGTCATCTACTTCCTCGCATATCTCGCACTATGATATTTTGAGCCCGCCAGAGGCTCAGCCTAGGGAGAGCGAGAGCCCAGCCCCAGCCCGTGCCCAACCACGTCTAAGAGACACAAATCAAAACCTGTTTGTGGGCGTGCATGGTGAGGGGGATGGAGGTCCGGAAGTACAAGGGCTTGGGTATAGGCACAGGCGCGAGCTTGGGAGCAAGAATGGAGCGGAAGGTGGGATGGTGAGACCGATTAGTCGGAACGCACTACCACCGAGGCAGGGGCACTCGGGTTTGAGGAACGTGCTTGTTCCTGAGGAGGACGGAGATGGGGATCAAGCCGTAAGTTTTTCATCCTTGCTCTCTGAGATATCTGACGACAGTCGTGGCAGGGTCCTACTATTCGACTACGATCTCCTTCTCCACTTCTCAACGACAACACTGGCCAAAGCCAGAGCCGGAGCCCGGTCCCTGATACGAGTCTGCTCTTCGCCGGCAGCGTCACGGTGGATGACGCGCAGGACGATGATGCAAGTGGGCGGCGAATCTTGGCTTCGCAATTCCATCAAGAGAACCAAACAGATCGTGACCGTGAAGACAGACGAGTTCGCTCTCCATCAAACCACGAAGAGAGACATACAACCCCGCACTACGTCGTTGAAGGACAAACTCCTCTCCGCACCGACATGTTCTACCAATACCGCGACCGAGCTCTATCGTCCCCTTCATCATCATCGTCGTCGTCGTCTTCTTCTCCACAGCCACGCCCGCGGCAACGGCCTCTTATGCGGAGGTCGGGAACAAGCGGGACGACAGTGATGATCTCCGTCGAGCCTCCGGTATGTACTTACCCATTTTCCTCTCATCCAAATCCAAATCTTGATTGTTTTCTTTCTTGAACAGTCGCACACCCCATCCAGCGGGACCTCGTCCGACTCTCTCGATCCCGTCCTTTTAACACCTGAGTACACCTTCAGGCATGCGGCGATCCCCGCCGACGACCACAAGGGAGGTCTGAGTCCGCGGCACCCGGATTCTCGGGAGGCTGGGCGAGAAGGGGCTGTCGACCAAACCCATACACATACACACACACACAGTCCGGTGATCGTCATGGCAGACCACCTCCCCCCGGGGTTCATACCCACAAGTCCTTCGTTTGTGCCTCTTGTGTTGGGAGGAAATGCAAAGGCCGGTGAGGGTGTCCGGGGAGCCAGTGGGGGTGAGAGATATGGAGGGTATGAGATATATGCTGGGAGAGCGGTGGTACCGGATGATGTGGCACCAGGGCGGGGTGTGTTTACTGATGTTGGTGATGAGAGGGGCATGGTCGGGAGGCGGTGGTAAGTGGGGGACTCTCCAGGATTGAATCGTTGATGTTGCAATGATGTTGCGGAAGTGAGGATCCGAGCTATTTGGATTTTTCTATTTTATTTCTCCTTTTTACTCTCCATCATGGACCTGCGGTCGTCAACACAAAGTTTTCAATTTTGTATCTTTTGTAAGTACTTATTGCATGAGCTTTCATTCGTACCATCTCAACTTTGATGTTAGTATTACTTTATCTCCGTCTTACGTCCAAGCGAAGTGTCAATGATCAATTTCTTCTCACGCTACTCATTTTCTTTTGTTCCTTACCGTCATCCACTCATGCGGGTTGGGGATTTTCTAGCGTACTCCCTACTGTTCATCCTCGTGCAAAGCACGACATGGGCAGCTCCGACCACCTGTGACTACTCTTGCCCCACCTCAGACCAAACAGGTCGTCCACTCATCACCTCGTGGGATGCGATAGGATACGACACGCTGTATTCCATGTTTGACTGCATGTAAGCGGAATATTTTCAACAAAAGCAGTTGTCTAAGGTGTTCCCTGTTTTGCATAGGTACTTATCTCCGGGAGCGTCCACTGAACGGAATGTCTGCCATTACTACAAAGTGCGAGCCCTTCCCTTCCCCCTCCACTTCCCTCACGCGAATGGTGCTCATTCTTTCTCTTAATCTACCTCTCTCTCTCTCTCTCTCTCTCCAAACAGAACACAGGTCTTCCTGCTATATCCCCAACATCCGGATATCCTTGTCCAGCACAAGCCGTAGCCTGTTCCAGCACCGAGACGCCCCGGTTCTCGGCGCCCGAAACGGTGGAAGTTTTTCCATGGATCGAGCCAGGGAACGGCTTGTTATGGTTGAAGGAGAATCATCCGAATCCAAAGGCGTAGC
>Ga0307516_10006883_pt1 | contig 13239 bp, 11 predicted proteins | sample 19_EM_MG_FD_203310 | JGI IMG/M metagenome (GOLD analysis project Ga0307516, IMG submission 203310) | Populus trichocarpa ectomycorrhiza microbial communities from riparian zone in the Pacific Northwest, United States - 19_EM | ecosystem: Host-associated > Plants > Roots > Unclassified | place... | reverse complement strand
GGCAAAAAAAATTGTCCCCCCCCCCCCCCCCCCCCCCCCCCGATCGGCGCCCGTAGGGCTGAGATCTGCCTGCGCCGCACACATTTGCGCCCCCACGCCGGTGTGCGGGTGGCGATCGCACTGTCGGCTTGAACATCCGGCCATCGCTTCCCCGCTGCGACACGTGCGGGCGGCGCCGTCAGCGGTCGTGACGCATCCCCTGTTGGACCCGAGAAGCCATAAAACTCGCTCTGCATGGGTATTTAGGAAAACGAAAGTACCTACTCTCAACCAGTCGGCGTCTGGGTCGTCCATTTATCGATCTCTTTCGGGGTTTATGGCTTCTCCAACCCTTCTGAAAGTGTAAACATCTTCACCTCCAAAATACTTGAGGTAACCCTCAGGGCTCGCCATGATCAAAATCGATTGCACACGAGTAGTGAAACAACAATAATAATAGAATAAAGACGCTTCGCCTGTTTTCTTTTGCTTTGTTTCGCGTCGCTGCCTCCGATGCAGTATCGACGCGGCACTGGGCTCCCGGCGTCACCTTCGCGGAAGCGACCGCAGCAGCCTGTCGCCATTTCTGCGCTCCTGGTGAGGAGCTTATTGCGGAAGTTGTTGAATCAAGACTTTGGCATCGACGCGTTGCAATGCAGTAGTCAGTAGGTTCAACTTTTCATCGATACTCAATTGACACCGCAGAGAATCATTACGCGAATCAAAATCTCGGGTTCCGGAGTATCTACGACCGTGGGAGTGGTTCTCACGGTGTGGGGCTAGTGCGAGTGATCTCTCATGAAAGCCGCCAGGCGCCAAGCCATTGCCAACACCTGCGCTTCCCGTACGGCTCGGCTAGCTTGACCTCTGGAGCAAGCCTTTTTTTCGAATCAACTCGCCATCTTATTTGTCGTCATTCTCCGCACATCATGCTCACCGCCATCAAACTCGCCCCGTCTTACTCGCTATGTCCTCACCGTCATTCTCCTCATCGACATGTCGTATCGTACAACTTCCCACTGTCCCTGTCACGCGGAGAGCGAGGCTAACCGCGTCGTACAGCTCGCTATCATCCTCGCCGCGTCTTACTCGCCACCATTCTTGCCTAAGCGATTATTACGCACCGTGAGCCTACTGCTCGAACGCATCGCTGACCTACGTTCGTACGCGTTGCGGAACCACGCTGTTACGCATCACTGGCCTACTGCTCGTACGCGTTCCTTGTCTAGCCTCATTCTCCTCGCCCAGCCACAGCTCCTACGCGTTGCTGGTCTGGCCTCATTTTCGCTGACCTACTGCGGACCGGAAACGGACTTCAAGTATCTCTCGCCATGATCTACCTAGGTCGCATGCGAGTAATGAACAAAAAAAAAAGCCGGACAGAATCCGCCAATCCAAGGGTAGCGACAACACCCACCTATTCTCTTTTAATTCTACCTTCTTTTCTTGTCATTATATTTCACAGGCCTGGAAGAGGTCTTTCACTACATAGTTTTTCTAGCTTCCCCAGCTTAGTGAAGGACAAAGTTATAGATATTATCTACACTACCGATGCTCTGGTAAGCTTCGCTAGCTCCCGTAGCTCCCGTAAGAATTAATTTTTTGCTGATGAAGTTGTGGTAGGAGGCTCTGCCCGATATCTTCAGGAGCGGCAACAGACTTAGAATCACCAGGATGAGTGTCTGGACTCGCGGAGAACCATCTAGCCTGTCGTGACGAAGCCATCGAATCTACTCGGTAGAGATATTTAGCTCGATTCGTGTCACAACAAGGGAAGAGAGGAAGATGTCCGGCACCGAAAGGAGATTAGGTTCTGCTTCGCCGAGTTGCACTCGATACTCGGTACGACAAGAAGTTGGATGCCCGTTGAGAAGGTCTTTTCCGCTTGAGCAACCTTGCGCATCATGGACAGGGTGGACGACTCTACGGCTTGATTACCGGCCGATTGGTGAAGACCAAGCAGGCGGGTTTGAAGGATCGGGTTCGTTTGAACGACCTACGAGTCTACATCTCTCGGGATCAGCCTCTGGATGCATGAGGAGGATGTTACGAGCGTTGGGAGTATCAAGTGTGAGAGGTTGGATTGGGTAGGAGAAGGCGCGGAGGAGTGGAGATGGGTTGGCAAAGGAGGAGCAGTGGATTTGGGCAAATTGATTGAAACGCAGTTGATGATTTTCAGGTTAGCTGATGAAGGGGTCTTCATCGTAGAAGAAAATGGGGTTGTAGGAGGAATTAAATTCTGTGGGTGATTAGTCACCCAATTCTGTATACTTAGCGAGTTGTTGAGTATCAGGTTCATCCACGTTTGACTCGGAGAAGAAGTGGGAGGAAGCTCGACGGTGGGCTGGGCACTGGGCCTCCGGGAAGAAATACAAGATGCCGGAAAGCCACAAGCCGGATGTTACGGTTGCTGGGAGTACCAGGAGGCTAGCTTCTAGGTACTACCAGCTGATGTCGGGGCATTGCCGCACCGGGCAGTATTTGCACTGGGCAAGGTCCGCCAGACCGCCTGTGCTGGTGGGCGAGGTGTCGGAGGCGGAGATCCGGGAGTGGGAGGAGGAGCAGGGGGCGGAGGCTGAGGAGCCGGGCGCCGGGGGGGGAGCTACCACTGTTCCTCCCCACGCCGGACTTCATCGCGTCCGCAGGAGGAGTAGAGGGGCGGGCGCGCTTTTCCTTGGCTATTACCACGCTCGTTTGCTTGTTTCTTCCTTTTATCTTTTCACGCTCGCTTCGTTTCTGTTTTAGTTTCCTTGGTGCGAGCCACATTTTCTTGAAACAGGACTGGACGGAGGGCAAAGGGGAACTTGCAACGGGCCGCCATCGCGCGGTCAGTGGGCAGGAAACGGACCGCACATAATCCCACCACGATCTAGATAGGTCGCATGCAAGTAATGAATAAACAAAAAAAATCCGCGTTCGACAGAATCCGCTAATCATAGGGTCGCGACAACACCCGCACATTCTCTCTTCCACCTTCCTTTCTTGTCGTTGTCTTCACGGGCCTGGCATAGGTCTTTCAATTCCCTTAGTATGTATGTAGACAATGTAGGCAGATATGCGCGCTACACCGGCGTCGTCGCTGCAGCATGACCGAACCATGCGCTGTCCGGATGCGGTGCCCCCCGATCGCCTTCCGCGTACTCTAGATAAGGCTGAGATCTGTCTACGCTGATGCATATGTGCGACCCACGCCGGTGAGCGGCGTGCGATCGCGCTATCGGCTTGAACCCCCGGTCCTCGCTGCCTCAGCGGCACGTGCGGCTAGCGGGTGGGGGTGCAAGGCGGATTTTTTCTTCTTTTATTCACACCCGCATACAGCATTACTAGACTATGGCGGCGCACTTTTTATTCAGGTTTCCCGTCCGCTGTCCGCGCGAGGCGACACGTTGCAAGCTCCCCCTTGTCCTTAGAAAACATGACGCACGCTAATGGAATCGCAAAGAAAAACGTAACCCACTCCTTACTCCTCTTCCGCGGATGCCATGAAGGAGGGCGTAGGTATGAACAGCGGTCCCTCCAGCAGCCAGCTCCCGCGCGACACCCAGCTCCTCTCTTCCCGCTCTCTGTGCTCCCGGAGCTTCCATTTCGACACCTCGCTCCCCGCGTCTTCCTCATCCGGGACCAGCCTTCCCACACCCGTAGTGGAAAGGAGATCTAGTACCGCCTGGTTGCACCTCCCATCGGCAAGGAGGTCCTGGATCCTACACTGGCTCTTCCTGTTCCCACTCTCCTTCTGCACCTGAGGACCTCTGCCCACAGGATCTTCTGCTGGCCTTCCACTCGAGGCAAACCTTGAAGAGGTAGTCCTGGGTCTGCGTCCGTATCGGCACCATCAGTGCTAAGGATCGGGCCGATTCTTCGCCTAGTTGAGGTATTACCCGGAGAGGCAGTGACCTGTCTTCGGTTGGTAGAACCTTGGAGCGAGTCTCTTCGAACTCCCGGCCACCGTGCCGCCCAGCCTGTGGCTCTTCGGCATTCTGTATTTGCTCTTAGAGGTCCGGCCTCCTGCCCGGCGCCCTGCCTCAGCCAACGTCTTCTCCGTGATCTGCCGCTTGAGGTGTGCAAGGGATCTGGGGAGCGGCTTGCGCGCACTCCCGCCCAGTCCGAGTATTCTAGCCATTCCACCCCACGGGCGTCTGGCCCCTCCACCACAAGCTTGGCCCATTCGTCGGCCTTCTCATTTCCGGGCCCCGTTGTGCGCCGGGCACCACCGGATCTCGTTGGCGATGTCCGGCCTTGGCCTCCGCAGTACCGCGATGTGCCTCCTTGCCCGCAGCGCGTGCATCTGGCTGCGGCCAGGCTCCCCCAAGGCCATCCGTCTGATGGCGGCGTGGATGTCCGTGACGATCGTGACCCACTCCGCAGCCGTCTGTCTTCGTGAAGCCAATTCCAGCGCCCTTGCGAGGGCGGCGCACTCCGCATAGTAGGGTCTCCTAGTTGTATCCCTGTGGGTTTTGATGCCCGCCCAAGACTAGCCGTTCTTCCACACCACCGGGTATCCGGCGGCCCCACGCTCAGTCGCGACCCTTCCGTGAACATGATCAGCCTATGCTGGGTTCTCTGTCTCAGCCTTTGCGTCGTCCTCCCCCTCCTGCAACAGTTCCGTGCCGAGGGCCTCTGGGTCCTCTAGCAGAATTGTACTCTCAGTCCTGCCCGAGTATGCGAGGGTAATGGTGAGTCTCCATCAGATCGCTGTTGGGGTGCCGACGATCTCCTTGGCCTGGTCACCCAGTGTCAGGCTAAGTAACCGTAATCCAAATGATACAAGGCGGAGGGTCTCCTGAGACTTGGGCTGCGCCGCTAGTTAGCTCTGGCTAATGTGCGCGGCCGCCTTGCAGACTTTCGGCAGGCCCAGCTCAGCAGATCTAGATGGTGGTGTCGTGAACGATGTGTTTTGTCCTGGTGGGGTGGAGTGGCTGTGACGGAACGGAAAGAGGAGAGGGTAACGGCGCGAGGAGCATAAGAAGAGGGCATACCTGAAGCTCCACGCTTCCCGCTGATGGCGGTTTTTCGGACCTAGACTAGAGATAGTACGAAGTGTTTTTTTTAATAAATTACTGTTGGATTGCTCTTCCGCCCACCGATTTCCGATTTTGAGATTTTTTGCATAACGAGAGAATGAAGTCAATTAGTGATTAGTTATTGATTGCGGGAAAGTGGAAAGACCACCACATGACATACGTATGCACAGAGCGAATCCCACACCCCGTGTCTGTAGATACCCAACACCGTCACATGAACGCACTCAGCCCAGGACTTTCACGTGTACAAAATCACAAGACTGTCACAACCGACTACCAAACTCGTATCTCGGACTCCAAGCACCAAATTCCAGTCGTGGGTCTGTCTGTGGTGGCGGGAATGGTCAGCAGCTGCGTCTGTAGATTTTGTTATGCATAAGGATGGGGATAGAAGCGCTACTGGGCGGTGAAAACTTACACTCTCAACGATGGGGGGTAAGGAAATGTGTAGCCATCCTACCCTGCAGTGCGGGTTATGCGCAACAGTCGCTCTATAGCCTGCCATTGATACTTCTCTACGAGGCTCGAGGGGGTTTCGCCCCAAACGTTCTTGACGTCCACCTGTGCGCCATGATCAAGCAGTAGTCGGAGCACAGCCTCATGCCCTCTTGTTGCCGCTTGGAGAAGCGGAGTACTCTTGGACTTATTCTTGCCTTCCATCTGTGCGCCACGATCGAGAAGCAGTCGAACTGTCATATCATGCCCTCCTGTTGCTGCGAGGTGAAGGGGCGTATCCTCTGTCCGATTTTTGACGTCGATCTCAGCGCCACGATCGAGCAGCAGTCTGACCGTAGCCACATGTCCTCCAGCTGCCGCATGGTGAAGGGGTTTATCCGCTGCCTGATTCTTGACGCCCATATCTGCACCACGATCCAGCAGCAGTCGGACGGTAGCCTCATGTCCTCCTGCTGCAGCGCGGTGAAGGGGTGTATCCGCCGCCCGATTCTTGACGTCCATATTTGTTCCACAATCGAGAAGCAATCGGACCATAGTGTCATGTCCCCCTGCCGCCGCGTGGTGAAGGGGTGTATCCGTTGACAGATTCTTGACCTCCACCTCTGCACCACGCTCCAGCAGCAGTCGAGCCGTAGCCTCACGCCCTTCGGTTGCCGCACGGTGAAGGGGTGTGTCCTCTGCCTTATCCTTGACATCTATCGCTGCGCCATGTTCAAGCAACAGTCGAATGGTAGCATCATGTCCTTCTGTTGCCGCCTGGTGAAGCATAGTATCTTCGTCCCAACTCTTGACGTCCAGGTCGGCGCCACGAGCAAGCAGCAGTCGGACCGTAGCCTCATGTCCTCCCGTCACCGCGTAGTGTAAAGGGGTATTCCGCCACGTTCTCTTGACGTCCATCTTTGCGCCACGATCGAGCAGCAGTCGGACCGTAGCTTCATGTCCTCCTGCTGCAGCGCGGTGAATGGGTGTATCCGCTGCCCGATTCTTGGTGTCTACCTTTGCGCCACGATCAAGCAACAGCCTGACCGTAGCTTCATGTCCTCCTGTTGCAGCGCGGTGAAGGGGTGTATCCGCTGCCCGATTCTTGGTGTCTACCTTTGCGCCACGATCAAGCAACAGCCTGACCGTAGCTTCATGTCCTCCCATTGCCGCATGGTGAAGGGGCGTATTGTCTACGTTATCCTTGACGGCCATCTGCGCACCACGATCGAGCAGCAGTCGGACTGTCACATCATGTCCTCCTGTTACCGCCAGGTGAAGGGGCGTATCCTCTGTCTGATTCTTGACGTCGATCTCTGCGCCGCATTTGAGCAGCAGTCGGACTGCTGTTTCATGTCCTGCTGTTGCAGCGAGGTGAAGGGGTGTATCGGCTGCCCGATTCTTGGCGTCCACCTTTACGCCACGATCAAGCAACAGTCGGACCGTCGCTTCATGTCCTCCCGTAGCAGCGTGGTGAAGGGGCGTATTATCCACGTTATCCTTGACGGCCATCTTTGCGCCATGATCGAGCAGCAGTCGGACCGTTGCTTCATATCCTCCTATTGCAGCGAGGTGAAGGGGTGTATCCGCTGCCAGATTCCTGACATCCACCTCTGCACCACAATCCTGCAGCAGTCGGACTGTAGCCTCATGTCCTCCTGCTGCCGCGAGGTGAAGGGGTGTATCCGCTGCCAGGTTCTGGACATCCACATCTGCGCCACGATCCAGCAGCAGTCGGACCATTGACCGATGCCCTTTTGTTGCTGCGCGGTGAAGGGGTGTATCCTCTGCTTTATCCTTGACATCTATCGCTGCCCCATTTTCAAGCAGTAATCGAACGGTAGAATCATGTCCTTCTGTTGCCGCGTGGTGAAGCATAGTATCTTCGTCACAACTCTTGATGTCAAGGTCACTGCCACGAGCGAGCAGCAGTCGTACCGTAGCATCATGTCCGCCCGTCGCTGCATAGTGTAAAGGGGTATTTCGCCACGTTCTCTTGACGACCATCTCTGCGCCACGATTGAGCAGCAGTCGGACGGTAGCTTCATGCCCTCCTGCTGCAGCGCGGTGAAGGGGTGTACCTGCTGCCCGATTCTTGACATCTATCTCTGCACCACGATTGAGCAGCATTCGGGCCGTAGCTTTATGTCCTCCTGCTGCCGCGAGGTGAAGGGGTGTATCCGCTGCCAGGTTCTGGACATCCACATCTGCGCCACGATCCAGCAGCAGTCGGACCATTGACCGATGCCCTTTTGTTGCTGCGCGGTGAAGGGGTGTATCCTCTGCTTTATCCTTGACATCTATCGCTGCCCCATTTTCAAGCAGTAATCGAACGGTAGAATCATGTCCTTCTGTTGCCGCGTGGTGAAGCATAGTATCTTCGTCCCAGCTCTTGACGTCCAGGTCACCGCCACGAGCAAGCAGCAGTCGTACCGTAGCCTCATGTCCTCCCGTGACTGCATAGTGTAAAGGGGTATTCCGCCACGTTCTCTTGACGGCCATCTCTGCGCCACGATCGAGCAGTAGTCGCACCGTAGCCTCATGTCCTCTTGCTGCTGCACGGTGAAGGGGCGTGTCCTCTGCCGCCCTCTTGGCGTTGATCACTGCTCCACGGTCGAGAAGTAATCGGACTGCAGCCTCATATCCCATCTCCGCAGCGGAGTGAAGTGGCGTATCATCCGCCTGATTCCTGGCATCTACCTCTGCGCCACGATCTAGCAGCAGTCGAACCGTGGCCTCATGTCCTCCTGCTGCGGCGTGGTGAAGGGGTGTATCTGCTGCCCGATTCTTGACGACCATCTCCGCGCCACGATCGAGCAGTAGTCGGACGGTAGCCTCATGTCCTCCTGCCGCCACGCAGTGAAGGGGTGTGTCCTCTGCCGCATTCTTGGCGTTGATCACTGCTCCACGGTCGAGAAGTAATCGGACTGCAGCCTCATATCCCATCTCCGCAGCGGAGTGAAGTGGCGTATCATCCGCCCGATTCCTGGCGTCCACCTTTGCACCACGATCTAGCAGCAGTCGAACCGTGGCCTCATGACCTTCTGCTGCCGCGCAGTGAAGGGGTGTAGCTGCTGCCCGATTCATGTCATCCACCTGTGCGCCACGATCCAGCAGCAGTCGTACCGTAGACTGATGTCCTTCTGTTGCAGCCCGGTGAAGGGGTGTGTTCTCTGCCTTATCCTTGACATCTATCGCTGCCCCATTTTCAAGCAGTAATCGAACGGTAGCATCAAATCCTACTATTACCGCGTGGTGAAGCATAGTATCTTCATCCCAACTCTTGACGTCCAGGTCTGCGCCACGAGCAAGCAGCAGTCGTACCGTAGCCTCATGTCCTCCCATCACTGCATAGTGCAAAGGGGTATTTCGCCACGTTCTATTGACGTCCATCTTTGCGCCACGATTGAGCAGCAGTCGGACCGTAGCCTCATGTCCTCCTGCTGCCGCGCGGTGAAGAGGTGTGTCCTCCGCTGCATCCTTGAAGTTCTTCACTGCTCCATGATCGAGGAGTAGTCGGACTACAGCCTCATATCCCATCTCCGCAGCGGAGTGAAGTGGCGTATCATCCGCCCGATTCCTGGCGTCCACCTTTGCGCCGCGATATAGCAGCAGTCGAACCGTGGCCTCATGTCCTCCTGCTGCCGCGCGGTGAAGAGGTGTGTCCTCCGCTGCATTCTTGACGTTCTTCACTGCTCCATGATTGAGAAGTAGTCGGACAGTAGCCTCATATCCCATCTCCGCAGCGGAGTGAAGCGGCGTATCATCCGCCCGATTCCTGGCGTCCACCTTTGCGCCGCGATTTAGCAGCAGTCGAACCGTGGCCTCATGTCCACCTCCTGCTGCGTGGTGTAGACACGTCTGCCTATTCGCATCACTGGCATGTATATCTGATGCCATCCTCTCCAACAGCAGTTCGATTGTGTTAGAATCGCCCTCTACCGCCGCCTCCAGTAGTCGGCTCTCTCGTTCGGGGACCGAAAGTAAGCGAAGGCGCAATTCAGCAGCGACATTGACGCTTTCCTGTCGCAGGCGTTGCAATCGTGGTAACGATAGGATTCCGCTCTTAACCTTTCCATCCGCCGTTCTCCCCATCACCTGCTGATACACTTGCCCGTTGTTCAGCTCGACAATGTAAACGGGCAGGCAGATGATGGACACGTTCGAGATTTCACCGAGGCTCAATCCGCTGAGCTGTGACCAGTGGGAATGCCCGGTATCTGTGGTGTTGAAGGAATCCACCGACACATTTCTTCTTGCATTTCTGTACACTCGGGTTTTGGCGAGGGTTTTGTCAATGGAGCGTAGAAAGCTCCGACGGGACAGCTGGGATGATGTCGTGAAGATGGAGGAACCGCTGCCACTGCTAGCAGTGACAAGACGTGTGACGGCGGGTATGGGACGGTCTGATCCCGTGGATGCATGGCTGTAGTTGGCCATAGTGGAAGGGGTGTATTGGACGACGGACTGAGATGCGAAAGAGAGCATCCGCTGCGAAAGATCTGGATCCAGCAGCATATGCTGTACAAGCGCCTGGAAACGCTCCATGTTTTGTGCGAGCGACTCCAATCGCTCCGCTCTTCGATCGGCTTCCTCCGATGTTGTGCTATCTCGCGACATCAGCGACCATCTTTCAATCATGCAGAAGGGCCACGCTAGACACCAACATCACGAATAGTAGAGTCAGTGAGCTCTTATAGCTCTGCAGCTTTCCCACCACCCTCGTGATGTCGTTCGTTTTGGTCGCCCACTTAGCCCGATCCCACAGGCCGAGCTGTGGTCGCTTACGGTCGCAATTCTCCAACAGGCCATCGATCTCAGAGAAAGTACACACGCAGCCGGTCAGGATGGTGACCAGGCCGTCGATGTCGATGCGGGATATGTACTGCCTGTCGTGGTCGGCGAAGCGGTGTACGAAGTTGCGTAGCTGCTCGAAAATGAGATGCATCGCCTGGACTTCCGAGAGTAAGTCGCTAGCCGCGGTCGGAGCATCGTGCACGTCGGAAAGGAAGCCGACGACTTTGGCGGCGAACAGTGCCAGGCCTGTGACAGATGCTGAGACCGAGAGAGGGTCCATGTTCGAGGAGAGAGTTTGTCGTCTTCTGTGATGAAAGAGCGCTGTGTGCGGCCGACTTCGCCGAACTTACCCCTATTTCTTCAGCCGCAGATTGAGGAGTGCGAGTTTATTGCTCAATGCGCGCTCACGACTCATTCCAATGCTCTTTTTTTTTGAAAAAATTCATACTCGCATTCAGCCTTATAGCGACAAACTTTAGGAGCACGAGACGATGCTTGAGATTGCTGAGGATCTATCTACCGGCATCACTCGTGTTACTTATGAATATTCTCTAATCGGCACCAAACATGGTTACCTCACTACCCTACTTGCTACCACGTACACTAGCACACTGCCATCATCCCCACGTTCTCTTTCCGGCACCTTGGCAAATATCAAACATATAGACTACATATGGTGGCGAACATTTTGACCAGTTCCCGTCCGCTGTCCGCGCGATGGCGGCACGTTGCCAGCTCCCACCCCCTTTTGCCCTCAGCCGAGGCTGTCCCAAGAAAGAATGGATGCCCACAACGGAAATCACAAAGGAAAGGAAAAATGGAATCGTGACCGAAAAGAACAACATAAGGAATGCCTGCACGTCCTCTACTCCTCATCTGCGGATGCCATGAAGGAGGGTGTGGGGAGAAACAGCGGTAGCGCAACCTAACCATTCCACTCCGCGGGCATCTGGGTCCTCCGCCGCGAGCTTAGATAGCCCATTTGTCGGACTTCTCGTTAAATCTCCTGTGATTCCCTTGGGTGCCGAGCACCACCAGATCTGGATGGCATCCGGCTTCCGACTTTCAACAACACACCAGAATTAAAAAGAGCTTCATCAGGCGAAAGAGTGAAGCAGAAAGTGGAACGTAATGAAGTTAGAAAAATAATAACGGTCTTAAAGATTTGTGGAAACCAGGGTACAAAATTAGTAGTTTGTATGAGCGGTCGCTGACTTGTCACCAAACTGGGTAATAAAAAACCTAGTGATATTAAGCGACTAACTGTTGTAGGAAATAAAATTCATGACTAACTACTGTTTCATGATTAAGAGAAATTTTGTTTTTGCCGTTGGAACTATATAGCCCATCAGCACGCTCGTGCTCCACTGCTCCTGCCACCACTACGCAACATCTATTTTCGGACTTTTTCCTTTCCTATCCCGCTTTTATTCCTGCTGTTTCCGCTTTTTGGCTATTGTCATCGCTCTGCACACATGCTGTGCTAAAGTAATACAAGGAATAGCAGGTGATCAACCGAAAATCAACGCGTTCAAACGATAGCGTTAAGAGGACGGGTGCAGTGCATATATACCGAAAATAGGATGCGCAATCGATCACTTGGGCTTAGTCACCAATATTAGTCATCGGAAATGAATGAATAACCACGGCTGGAGGAGTCCCCAAACATATCTATGTATGTACGACTTGCGCCGACTTTGATGTCAGCCCACACCATCGCATGCTCCCACTTGGTCTCGGTAATCGAGCTCTACAAGTAGGCTAGGGGCCTAGGCCAGAGGCGCCTTCTCCCCGCAACAGTCGCGAAACCCACGGAGCTCCACTCTGTGGGCGTCCGGCTCGTCCGCCGCTAGCATCGATGAGCCCATTCGTGACTCGTCTGCCTTTTCGCTCCCAGGTACCTCCTTGTGAGTAGGCCGCCAACGGAAACAGGTGTTTTCCGGGTCCCCGGATCCCGCAACCTGTTGCGCGTGATGAGTGGCCGGTTGGCGACACGGAGCGACGAATCGGAGTGTTTCGTTTGGAAGTGCCGGGGGTGGACACTGCCCAAACTGCTCACGTCAGGTGCTACGGCATGGCCAAAATCCAAGGACTTAGTCGGCGGAACGGGGTGCCTGCGTATGGGTGGGATTCTCTGCTATCGGACCAAAGGCGAGGTGTAGGGAAACGGTCGCCGGGGCAACGGTATGGATGATACAAGCCGGAGTCTGCTGCCTTGGGCTACTCCGCCCGTTAGCTTCGCCGACCCGAGGTGCAGCCAGGCAGTGCTGGACTTCCTGACGACGACGGATGTTGGAAGGATGGTTCCGCGCGAGGGCGTGGGTGGAGAAGAAGATAGAGGGAGCGAGGTGTCGGAGGGAGAGCTCCGGGAGCAGGCGGAGGTGGAGGAGGGGGGCGAGGAGAGCCAGCGGCTCTTCCTTCCCGCCCCGCCCTTCATGGCATCGGCGGAGGAGACAGGATAGACCGCGAGGTGGCGTTCTCTGTGGTAGTGCCTTTTCCTTTGTAATTTCTTTGGGTTTCTGGTTGGGACAGGCCTGGGCGGAGGGCAAAGAGGATGCTTGCACGGCGCCGCCATGCGCAGTTTGCGGCGGGGAAACGGACTGTACATACCCCTCGTCATGATCTATCAAGGTCGCACACGAGTAATGAATGAACAAAAAAAAAAAAAAAAGGAACTCCGCCCGTTAGCTCCGGCCAATGCGCGCAGACTTTTGGCAGGCCTTGCTCAGCAGACAGAGACGTAGTGAACGCCGTGTTTCGTCCTTTCTCCTCTTTCCCCCCTTTTCCTTCCCATTCACTACTCGCATGCGACCTATGGAGATCATGGCGAGAATATGTACAGTCCGTTTCCTGTCCGCAGTCCGCGCAGTGGCGGCAGGCACGGCGGCGGGTGCCAGACATCACCATCGAGATCCGGTGGTGTCCAGCACACGAGGGTGTGGAAGGGAATGAGAAGGCCGACGAATGGGCCAAGCTTGCGGCGGACGAGCCAGACACCCCGGGGGTG
>Ga0307516_10006882_pt1 | contig 13241 bp, 9 predicted proteins | sample 19_EM_MG_FD_203310 | JGI IMG/M metagenome (GOLD analysis project Ga0307516, IMG submission 203310) | Populus trichocarpa ectomycorrhiza microbial communities from riparian zone in the Pacific Northwest, United States - 19_EM | ecosystem: Host-associated > Plants > Roots > Unclassified | place... | reverse complement strand
GGCTCGGCTGCCAGACCCGACCGGCCGCCCTGCCCGGCCGGCACCTTCCGGCGGTGCCGACTACCCTCCGCCCCGCGAAGACGGCGGACGGCTCCTGCCGTTGGTTCGCCGGACACATCAGGCAGCAGGGACAGGGCCGGCTGCCGGACCGTGCCCTCGTCGTACCTGTCCGGGACGCGAACCCCCTCGAAGGCTGCCTTCTGGCGGTCGGTCCCGGCCAGGTGGGCCGGATCGCCGACGGCCTGAACGACGACGAGCGCGACTACGCACGCAGTGCGCTCACCCACTCGCCGTGGTGGCTGCGGACCGTCTCCTATTTCGGCGCGGAGGCGCGCACGGTGGGATACGAGGGCATCGGCGCGAAGGACGGGATCATCGAACCGGGAACGGCAGGACACACGAGCGGAGCATGGTGGGCCTCCTCCGTCTGCGACGGCGAACCAGCCCTGCACACCCTCAGTTCCAGCTACACCTACGACGACATCCTCGGCTCCCAGAGGCTGAACTCCTTGTTCAGCGCATACGTCGACGACATCACGAAGCGGCGCGGCTGCACCGACGTGACGTACCCGGACGCGAAGGACTTCCGCATCCCCTAGTACGCGTTGCTGAACCCTGATCGGCCACCGGCGCGATGATTTTGCCCTCGAGCCGAGGTCAGCTCTTCCCGAGCAGCTGACGCACATGCTGGACGATCTCTTCGTTGGTGTAGGCATGACCCGCGATGCCCCAGCCACCCGGAACCGCTTCGGTGAGGGCGACCCAGGTCCGCTCGGCGAGGGACGGATCCCCGGCGGCCGATGCCACCAACTCCGAGAGCTCCTTGACCAGGCCGAGCTGCTGCTCCCTGTCCAGCGCCCCGGCATTGGTCGTCACGGTCACACGTACGTGGTCGTTGCCTCCAGCGGCAGTGGAGAACGCGTCCGCGTCCAGCTCGTGCACGAACGCCGCCGTGTTGTCCGAGAAGAACGGGATGACTGGAACCTTCTCCCAGCGCATGATCGCCTGTGCGAGATCCTGAGCCAGACCCTTGCGGTCCTTGATGATCCCCTTGGCGGCGTAGACGTCGATCATGGGCATGAGATCGTTCCTCACTCTGTTGCGTCTTGTTTCTCAGATCGGGTGCGTGGCCATCCTGCCGTTCACCGAGGCGCCACAGATCCCGAGGAGTGCGTAGTTCGCGCGACTGGGCACGTAGTGTCGCCGGCACCCGTACGCAGGCCGAAGCCCATGTCGGCAGCTCGGGCACGGCACAGCTGCTCAGCCTGGTGCGACGCCGGCGTCGACACCGTCCGCCTCTATCCGGCCGGGGAATCGCTGGACGACCGGCTCGCCACGCTGGGCAGGGCGATCGAGCTGGTTCGTGAGGCCGGTAGCGCGTCCTGAGAATGCCCGCCTCTCGATCTTCAGTGGCTCGGGGCGGGGAGCCGGTGGACGTGGTGGTTGATCACGCCGAAGTCCTGTAGGAACGTCCACCGGCTCGTGGCACCCGCTCGTGGCACCCGCTCGTAGGTCCGACGAATCCGTAACCCTGAGGCCTCAGTTGTTCACGAGGCTGGATTCGAAACGACCGTTGACCGACCTGTGTCGCACCGCTAGCCGGAAGTGGTGCCGTCATGTCGGTTGGCAAGGTCGCGCCGGGAACGAACGTCGAGTTTCCTGAAGACCTTGCGCAGGTGGTAGTCGACGGTGTGCACACTGAGATAGAGCTGGGCCGCTATCTCCGCGTTCGTGGCCCCGCCGGCCGCCAGCCGTGCCACCCGCGCCTCCTGGGCGGTCAGCGCCTCGCCACCGCTGGGCGCGGGCCTGCCCGGCGGCAGCCGTTCGCCGGCCGCGGACAGCTCCTGCGCCGTCCTGGCCGCATGGCCTTGAGCGCCCATCGACTCGAACAGCTCATGAGCGATGCGCAGTTCGTTCCTGGCGTCCTTGGTTCTGCGTTCGCGGCGCAGCCATTCGCCGTAGAGCTGGTGGCTGCGTGCCCGGCGCAGCGGGCCCCGGGCGGCCTCGTGGTGCCGGATGGCGCGCACGTACAGTCGCTCTGCCTCGGAGGGGTCCGCGGTGGTCAGCGCCCGGGCCCGGGCAAGGTCACCGAGCAGACCCGGGACGGGTGTCCTGCCCGCCAACCGGGACAGGCGCTCCGACAATTCCAGCGCCTCGTGGTCCTTGCCGCAACGTGACGCCGCCTCGACCATGTCGACGAGAGCGAACTTCAGTTGGGATGTCTCCCCGATCTGGGCGTCCAGGCTTGCGAACGCTTCGTCGTAACGGCACCGGCTCAGTTCCACCACGCAGCGGGCGCAGTCGACGAAGAGCAGCTGGTAGCCCTGCCCCGTGCGGGCGGCGTGCTCCCGTACGGCCTCCGTCAGGAGGCGGGCCTCCTCGAACTGGCCGCGCCACGCGGCGATCAGGAGCGCGCCGAGATGCAACTCGGCGCCGCGTGCCTCCTCCAGCGCCGCTCGCTGATCGAACAGCCGCTGGGACTCGGTGAAGCGGCCCGCGATCAGCTCCGACAGAGCCGTGTGGCTGAGGGCCAAGGCCATCGGAATGACCGCGCCCTGACGCCTGGCCTCGGCGTGCAGCCGCCAGGCGAGGTCGTGCAGGGCAACGTCGTCGCCGAGGATGGTCGCGTAGGAGCAGGCCGCCGCCAGCCACTGGAACAACTCCGGAGCCGTTGACTCCTCGTGCCGTACCGTCTCGATGGCCTGTCGTAGTCTCGGGGCCGCCCTGTCCAGTCCCTCGAGATGGACCTCCGCGTCAGCCTCCAACAGCACGTCCCCCGTTGTGGCCGCCGCCCCGGCCGGCAGTGGCAGCGAGCGAGCGGTCTCGGCGACGCTGAGGCGCGACGCGCCCCGCGGTGAAAGGGAGCCGCTGATCTGTGCCTGTACGAGGGCTTCCACGACGATGTCGCGGGCGAGCCGGATGTCGACCGGGCCCAGCTCTCGGGCCGCGGCCAACAGGGCGTGCGTCGCTGCCGCCGGCGCGCCGGTCAACCGATGGACGCGTGCCTGAACGCGCTGTACCAGACCGTTGTACCGTCGGTCTTGGCGGTAGGCGGCCGCTTCGTTCAGCAGTGCCTGCGCCCGTCTCGGCGAGCCGGCCACGGCACTGGCCTCCGCCGCCTCCAGGAGACGGCTGGCGCGCGCGAGTGGGTCCGACGTGAGGGACGCGGCACGCGCCAGGAGGGACGAGCTGCTGGCCCAGCCGCCTCGGTCACGGGTGCGTTGCGCAGTGCGCTCGAGCTCCGCCGCCACGTCGTCGTCCGGGTCTGTGGCCGCTGCCGCCAGGTGCCAGGCGCGCAGGTCGACCTCGCCCAGTTCCGCGGCTACCTCGGCCAGCGCAGCATGGACTCTCGCGCGCTGAGCCAGGGGAGCGCCGTAGTAGACGGCTGAACGGATCAGCGGATGGCGGAATCTGACGGTCTCCCGGATCGAGAGGAGGTTGCGCTCCTCCGCCTCGGCCGCCGCGCCGGCGTCGAATCCCAGCTCCGGCCCGGCTCGCCACAGCACGTTCGGATCACCGGTGGGATCGGCCGCGGAGGCCAGGAGCAGCTTTCGCGTCTGCGGGGGCAGCGTGCGTGCTTCGCTCAGGTAGACCCGTTCCAGGGCCTGACCGAGGGGCACGGGTTCCGGCAGCGGTGCCTGACCAGTGAGTTGGTCGGGGCTCAGTTCCCTCGCTGCCTCGACCAGAGCGAGGGGATTGCCTCCGGTGGCGGCGACGATCCGGCGGGCGACGTCCGGATCGAGCCTTCGGGAGGAAACTGCTTCCAGCAGCTGCCCGGACGCTTCCGCGTCCAGGCCGGTCACGCCCAGCTCGGGAAGCCCCGCCAGGTGGTCGACCTGGTCGGTCTGATCCCGGGCGGTGAAGACCATCGCGGCAGCGTCGGCGTGCAGCCGGCGGGCCGCGAAGGAAAGCACCGCGGCGGACTCCTCATCGAGCCAGTGGGCGTCGTCCACGAGGCAGAGCAAGGGCCTGTCGTCGGCGCGCACGGACAGCAGTCCGAGGGAGGCGAGTGCGACAAGGAACCGGTCGGGCGGGCTGGTCCGCCCCTGAAGCCCGAAGACCTGGCACAGCGCCTCGCGCTGCGGATCGGGCAGCTTGGGCAGCTGATCCAGATGCGGTCTGAGCAGGTGGTACAGCCCCGCGAAGCCCAGCTCGGCCTCGGACTGCACGGCGTCGAACCGGATGACCTCAAAACGTGCGGCGGCCATGGACTGCACATGGTCGAGCAGCGCTGTCTTGCCCGTCCCGGGGGCGCCCCGCAGCACCAGCGCACCGCTCATACCCCGACGGGCGCCTTCGAGCGTGGCCGCCGGCCGACCGCGTTCCTCGTCCCGCCCGAACAACTCGTCCACAAAGCCACCTCTTGCCGGTACGGGCATGTGCTAGCTCATGGTCCCGCATCGCCGACCACGGTAGTCGCTCCTTGCCTCGCATGCCGATCAAGCCTGCGGACGGAGGCCGGCAGTCGCCGGCGGCGGCCGGTGTCACCTCCGCTATGGGCCCCGGAGTCCTGGCCCGGGCACCAAGGAACAAGCAACACTGACCGCTTGAGCTCGCCATCGTGTGCCGACACTCGGCAAAAGGGAGGCCGTCTCGCTGCCCACTGCCATAGCACTGTCTACCGCGAGGCCGCCGGGACTTCCGGGCGAGGGTCGATCGGTGCGAGCACTCCGAGGCGGTCCTCGACCTCTTGGGCGGCATCCAGGCACAGGTCCTCCCGGAACGCGCGCCCGACGATCTGCACGCCGGACGGCAGGCCGTCGGTCACTCCGGTCGGTACGGCGACCCCAGGAACGCCCGCGAAGCTGGTCACCGTGCACAGGCGCATGCCCGAGCCGACTCGTTCCCGTCCTGCCTGGTCGCGTGACTCCAGCCCCGGCTCGACGGCCGGCTCGGTGAACACCGGCCCGAGCAGCAGCGGGTACTCGTCGAGGAACTCCGCCCAGGAGCGGCGGATGCCCAGCCAGACCCCCATCAGTCGCATGAACTCCGCCGCGGTCGCGGGCGGGGTCTTCTCCATCGTCATCTCGATGTAGCGATCTCCGCCCTCGCCGAGAAGTGTCCGCACCACCGGCCAGGTCGGGGCGAATTCGGTCACGACGATCCGGTGGTACGCCTCGAGTGCCTCATCCAGCCGCGGAACGTCCGCCATCTCCCGCACGTCGTACCCGGCGTCCCGCAGCGCGTCGGCCGCGGCCGCGACAGCACCGCGGACCGTGGGGTGGACGCCGTGGCCGCCGGGATCGGCGACGACCGCGACCTTCACCGGTCCCGGCAGCGGCTCACCACGGACAGGCACCGGTACGGCCCGCGGGTCCCGCGGGTCGGTCCCGGCCAGCGCCTCGTATGCCAGCCGCAGGTCGGCGATCCTGCGGGCCAGGGGCCCGTCGGTGACCAGCATCTGTGAGGCCGGTCCTGGGTCGTCCGGGCCGAGAACACGGTGGTCGGCGGGGAATCGCCCGGCGGTGGGCTTCAGTCCCGCCACGCCGCAGAACGAGGCCGGGATCCGTACTGATCCACCGGAGTCGTTGCCGAGCCCGAGCGCGGCCATGCCGGTGGCGACGGCCACTGCGTCGCCGCCGCTGGTGCCTCCCGGAGTCCGGCTCCGGTCCCACGGGTTGACGGTGTCGCCGAACAGCTCGCTGCGGGTGTGCATCCCGGCCAGGACCAGGGTGGGTATGTTGCTGTGCCCGATCGGTATGGCCCCGGCGGCACGCAGCCGGGCCACCGGGGGTGCGTCGGCTGTCGCCACCAGATCGCGGAAGCGCGCGATTCCCATCGTGGTCGGCACACCTTCGACGGCGGTGGTCTCCTTCACGGTGAACGGCACCCCTGCCAGAGGCCCCAGCTCTTCGCCTGCGGCCCGGCGTAGATCCGTCTGCGCCGCGGCTTCACGGGCGCGCTCGGCCATCAGCTGAGTGACCGCGTTGACCTGTGGGTTGACGTCGGCGACGCGATCCAGATGGCTGTCGACCAGTTCGACAGCTGATACCTCTCCATTCCGGACTGCCTCTGCCTGGGCTGCGGCCGGCATCTTCCATAGGGCGTCCCGCACGATTCCCGTCCTCCCCGTTCATGTATCGAAGCGCTCGCGTCGGAACCATAACCCAGAAGCGATACGCTCGTATTGGAAAAAGGAGGCGCCCGAACATGCCCAAGCAGGTGGACTACGAGAGCCGACGCCGACGGATCGCCGAGGCCGTCTGCCTCCTTGCTGACGAACACGGACCTGAGGGAGTGACCATGCGCGACGTCGCCACCCGCGCGGAGGTCTCCCTGGGTGCCGTTCAGCGTTGCTTCCGCAACAAGGAGGAGATGCTCCTGTTCGCCGTCGACCACGTCGGCGAGCGCATCACCGAACGTGTACGGGCCCGCCTGTCCGGCAGCCCGGCCCAGTCAGCCGCCACCGCCCTGGGTCACGTGGCCACCGAGATCGCCCTGCTCCGCGGACAGCACCGCGCCGAGGCGCGGGTGTGGCTCGCGTTCGTCGCCCAGGCCGCTGTCAGCGAGCCACTCGCCGCCAAACTCAGAATCAGCTACGCGGCTCTCCATGGCTTCCTCGGCCGCCTCATCACGGAGGCCAACGAGAGCGGCCCGGCCGACGATGACGCCGCGACGATCGATCCGCAGCGCGAGGCCCGGGCCCTGCTTGCCCTCGCGGACGGCCTGACCAGCCATGTGCTCATAGGGCACTTGACCGCTGAGGAGGCGGAGGACGCCCTGCACATGCATGTGCTCCACCTCTGGGAACGCCTCCTCACCAGCCGTTCCGGAAATGCCGTCTGACACTCGTGGAGCTGATGCCTTGCGCGTGCCGTGTCGGCTGCGCCTGCCTACGGCGGCGTAGGCAGGCGCAGCACCCAATACTTCCTCGGGCCGGTGGGGTATCAGCCACCCGGGTGGGTCCTTCGGGTGGTGGACGGCGGCCTTCGTCGACCCCCGTCTCCGCGCGGCCATCGTCGACCGCCTCACCTTCGGCGGGAACATCGTCGAGACGGGCACGGAGTCCTACCGGCTCGCCACCACTCGGGCAGCCCGGGCACAGGTCACCGCCACCAGCTGATCATTCTGCCCGTTCCCGACAGATGCCGCCTTCGCCAACCGCGTGACTGCGCCGAAGCGCGGGTCAGCCCTCGGCCTACGGCTCGTTCTTTGTAGCGCCCTCGGCGGAGGACAGCCACTGAGCGGCGAGGTTGGTGACCATCGCGCCGCCGCGGTCGCTCAGGTGGATGTGGTCCACGAACAGTTCGAGACCGTTGTCGCGAGCGACCTCGTCCCAGCTGTATCCGAGCAGGTAGTACTTCGTGGCCGCCAGGTAGGCCGTGGTGAAGCTGAAGTCGTAGGTGGGCCGGTGGCCCTGGTCTTGGAGGTGGAGGGTGAATCGCTCGTTCACGGGCACGTAGTCGACCGTGGCGCGGGTCGCGGTCTCCTTTATCGCAGCGTTGTAGTCGCGGAGCTTGTGGTTGATCTCGGAGTCGAGGTCTTCGCCCAGCGGGGGCAGCGACATCAGCGCGATGCGGGCGAAGGTCTTGTCCTTGATGCGGTCGATGATCGCACCGAGGTTGTCCCGGTACTCCTCCAGGGGGACCCCGTCCCGGACGTCGTTGGTGCCGATGAGGAGGGTGACTGAATCCGGGTCGCACGCCACGATGTCGCTGTCGACGCGCCCGCGCAGGTCCGCGCTGGTGTTGCCATTGTCCCCGGCGTTGATGAACTCGTATCCGCGGAACTCGGGCTTCTCTCGCAGGTCGCCGACCCAGTCCCGGCCGAGCGTGCCTTGGGTCATGCTCGCGCCGGCCGCGACAACCACCGGCCCGCTGTCCTTCGGGCGACCGTCAGCGCATGCGTCGGCGGGTGGGTTGGCGGGTGAGCGTAAGAACGTCAGGTAGCCGACGGTGCCGGCGGCGCCCAGTCCGGTGAGGACCAACGTGCACAGGGCGATGACGATCCGCTTCTTCGTGAACAGCTGGTTCATGGTCAGTATCCCAGGGCGACGGTGTGGCCGACGGTGGCCGGGTCGGTCAGCGCGGCAAGGATGGCGTGGGCGAGGTCGGCTCGGGCGAGGCTGATGCCCCCGCGCACGTTGCGATCGATGGCGGTGCGGTACGGGCGGGGTTTGCCGTCGGTGAGGCGCGGCGGTCGCATGATCGTCCAGTCCAGGCCGCTGGCCTGGACGGCCTGGTCGGTGCGGGCGAAGTCGGCGAAGCTCTCCCGCAGGTAGCGCCGCAGCATGGGCTTGACCACGGTGCGGGTGAACGGACCGTCACCGTCGCCGACGATGTGGCCGCTTGCCGTGACGACGACCAGGCGGCGGGTGTCGGCGGCCCGCATCGCGGTGATGATCGCGCGAGCGCCGTCGCCGCACACCGAGGCATCGCCCTTGGCGCGGGGGCCCAGGGCCCCGCGAGAACGCCGGCCGCGAGAACGCCGGCCGCGAGAACGCCGGCCGCGAGAACGCCGGCAGCGAAAACGCCGACCGCGAAAACGCCGGCGAAGTACCGCGCGAGGCACTCGAAGGCCTGGTCGCCGCCGCCCTGCGCCAGAACCCGGACGTCCGCAGCCTGCTCGGACCGGTCTGCGACCTCGGCTGTCTCCGCCGCCCGATCGAGCGGTTCCTCGCGCAGTTCCGCGGTGTCGCCACGCGGAGACGCGACCGCCTCGGTCGCCGGTGCCTACGCCCCTAGCAGTTGGCGCCCTGCACGGGGTGGCAGGCTCGGATGATGACACACGTTGCGCGAAACGCGCGCGAACCCTTGCGCGATTCGTGCAGTCATGCGAGCGTTCCTGTGGCGCCGACGCCTGTCACCCCGGACGACGACGCCACTTGCGCATTGCGCGCGCCAGGCGAACGTCAGACGCACACCAGGCGTCCGACAGTCGCGCATCACGACGCACCACCCGCCCACGTCCCGCCCCAGCCCACATCGCACAGCCACATCGCACAGCCGCACCGCCCACCGCACCCCGGCATCCCGCCGCAACGGCCCACGTCCCACACCACCCGCGATACGCGCATCGCACCGACATCGCACCATTGGCACCGCTCGCACCACCCGCCCCGGAAGGAAACGCCGTGACCGTCGGCATCGAACTCCCGCACGTCCCCGTCCCGCTGTCCCGTCTCGTCCTCGGCACGATGACCTTCGGCGACACCGTGGACCGCACGACGGCCGCGTCGATGCTGGACGCCGCGCTCGACGCGGGCATCACCGGCGTGGACACCGCCAACGGCTACGCGGGCGGCGAGAGCGAGCGGATCCTCTCGGAGCTCCTGCCCGGACGCCGCGATCGGATGGTCCTCGCCACCAAGGCCGGCATCCCGCACCCCGACCAGGGCGACCACGCGCCGCTCTCCCCGGAGGGCCTGCGTGCGGCGCTCGACGGCAGCCTCAAGCGCCTGGGCACCGACCACGTGGACCTCTTCTACCTGCACCAGCCGGACCGTGCGACGGCGATGGCCGACACCCTGACAACCGTCGCCGAGTTCGTGCGGGCGGGCAAGGTCCTCGCTCTCGGCGTCTCCAACTTCGCCGCCTGGCAGATCGCGGAGCTCAGCCGCGTGGCCGACGAGGTCGGCGCGCCCCGCCCGGTCGTCGCCCAGCAGCTGCACAACCTGCTGGCGCGGCGCATCGAGGAGGAGTACGTCGAGTACGCCGCCGTCACCGGCCTGCGCACAATGGTCTACAACCCGCTCGGCGGCGGCCTGCTCACCGGCCGCCACACCTTCGAACAGGCCCCGGACAGCGGCCGTTTCGGCGATTCCAAACTGGCCGCGATGTACCGCGAGCGCTACTGGAACGAGGACCTGTTCCGCGCCGTCACCGACCTCACCCGGATCGCCTCCGACGGGGGGCTGCCGCTGACCGCCCTCGCCCTGCGCTGGCTGCTGTCCCGCCCCTCCACGGACGCACTGCTGCTCGGCGGTTCGAAGGTCGACCACCTCAAGGCCAACATCACCGCCGCCGCCGCGGGAGAGCTGCCCGCCGACGTTCTGGCCGCCTGCGACGAGGTGGGCTCCCGCCTGCGCGGCCCGATGCCCGCCTACAACCGCTGACCTCCCCACCCCCACCGTTACGGAGACATCCATGGCAACCGGCCGCACCTCAGCCGAGTTCACCGCCGCCCTGCGCGCCCGCGAGCAGCTCATCGGCTACTGGTCCCTGCTCGACTCGCCGATCGCCGCCGAACGCCTCGCCCGCGTCGGCTACGACTACCTCGCCTTCGACGCCCAGCACGGACTCTTCGGCTACCAGGGGATGCTGGGCAACCTCCTGGCCACCGACACCAAGGGCAGCACCGCCGTCGGCATGGTGCGCGTGGAGGCCAACGACCTCACCTACATCGGCAAGGCGCTCGACGCCGGCGCGACCGCCGTCATCGTCCCGCTGATCGACAACGCGCAGGACGCCGCCGACGCCGTCGCCGCCGTCCGCTACCCTCCGCTGGGCCGCCGCTCCTACGGGCCGATGCGCGCCCAACTCCGTATCGGCCCGAGCCCGGCCGACACCCACGAACAGACCGCCGTCCTCGCCATGATCGAGACGGCCGACGGCCTCGCCAACGTGGAGGAGATCTGCGCGACGCCCGGCCTCGACGGCATCTACGTCGGCCCGTCCGACCTGCGCCTGGCCATCGGCGGCGCGACATCCACCGACCCGTCCGTACAGGAGGAGTTCGAGAACGCCCTGGCCCGCATCAGCAAGGCGGCCGAGGCGGCGGGCATCGCGGCCGGCATCCACAACGCCGACGGCGCGAGCGCCGCCCGCCGCCTGACCGAGGGCTACACGTTCGCCTCGGTCGCCGCCGACATCGTCCACCTGCAGCAGATCGCCACGTCCCACCTCGACGCGGCGCGCGGCGGAGCGAACTGATGCCGACCACGCTCATCACGACGCCCACCTTCGCACGGCATTCGGCGCGCCCCTGGCAGATCCTCGAGGAGTCCGGGGCGGGACCGCTCCGCCCTTACCCCGACACGGCCCTGCCCACCGCCGAACTCCTCACCCACGCCGCCGAAGCGGATGCCCTGATCGTCGGCATGGACCCCATCACCGCCGGGGTACTGGACGCCGCCCCGCGCCTCAAGGTGATCGCCAAACACGGCGTCGGCGTGGACACCATCGACGTGGCCGCCGCCCACGCGCGCGGCATACCCGTCGTGTGCGCACCGGGCAGCAACTCCCGTGCGGTGGCCGAGTACAGCTTCGGTCTGCTGCTGTCGGCGACGCGTTCCATCACCGCCTCGCACACCGCGGTGGCGGCGAGCGGCTGGCCGAAGCTGTTCGGCCCCGAACTGCACGGCAGGACGCTCGGCATCGTCGGCTTCGGCCGCATCGGCCGTCTGCTCGCCGGCTACGCCCGCGCCTTCGGGATGCACGTGCTCGCCCACGATCCGTACGTCCCCGGCGACGACGTCCGCGCGCACGGCGCCGAACCTGCCGCCCTCGAGGACCTGTTGGCCCGCGCCGACGCCGTCAGCCTGCACACCCCGCCCGACCCGTCCGGCACGCCGCTGCTGGATCGCGCCCGCCTCGAGGCGATGCGGCCGGGCGCGGTTCTGGTCAACGCGGCGCGCGGCGGCCTCATCGACGAGAGCGCCCTCGCCGCCCTGCTGCATTCCGGCCACCTCGGGGCCGCGGCCCTCGACGCCTTCAGCACCGAGCCCCTGCCCGCCGGCCACCCCCTGCGCGAGGCGCCCCGCGCTCTCCTCACCTCGCACATGGCCGCCTGCACTCCGGAGGCCAACCAGGCCATGGGCACGATGGTGGCCGAGGACGTCGTCCGCGTACTGGCAGGCGAGGCGCCACACCACCAGGCCCGCTGAGCCCTTCAGGTCCAGGCCCGACCGCGTCCGCTGTCGGCCGAGTCCGATTCCCCCATCACCCACCAGGCACCACGACACACATCTGTCCCCCTACCGAATTCCGGTGACGACGCCGGAAGATCCCCTAGGACCTGACATGGCCATCACGTCGACCGACGGTGCCGCGGCGGCGCCGCCCCCCGCGCAGCCCGACCCGTATGCGCTGCGCGCCGAAGACGCCCGCCCGGCTCCCGACAACGTCCGCGGCCGCCTGCGCCACCTCGGTCCCGGGCTCGTCCTGTCCGCCGCGGTCGTCGGCTCCGGTGAACTGATCACCACGACCTCGCTCGGCGCGAAGGCGGGGTTCGCCCTGCTGTGGCTCGTGATCATCTCCACCGCGGTCAAGGTCTGGGTGCAGATGGAGCTGGCCCGCTGGACGATCCTCAACGGCCGCCCCGCACTGGACGGCTTCCGCGATGTCGGGCCCCGCATCGGCCGCCTCAGCTGGATCAACTGGCTCTGGATCGGCATGGACTTCGCCAAGATGTTCCAGCGCGGCGGGATCATCGGCGGCACCGCCGCCGCCTGCTCCATCCTCCTCCCGATCCACGGCGGGTCGCTGAGCACCTCGTCCCTCACGATCTGGGCCGTGATCGTCACCGCCGCCGCCATCCTCATCCTCCAGACGGGCAAGTACCACGTCGTCGAACGGGTCGAGGTCATCGGCATCACGCTCAAGACAGTGATCACCGTCGGCCTGGCACTCGCCCTGCCGCTCACCGCCTTCGGGTACGGCACCGAGCAGCTCGCCGACGGGCTCAGCTTCCAGATCCCGGCCGGCACGGTCGGCATCGCCCTCGCCATGTTCGGCATCACCGGCGTCGGCGCCGACGAGATGACGACCTACACCTACTGGTGCCTCGAAAAGGGCTACGCCCGCTGGACCGGCCCCGACGACGGGACCGAGCAGCGCGCCCGGCGCGCCGAGGGCTGGCTCAAGGTCATGCGGCTCGACGTGGGCGTCGCCTGGTTCGTGTGCACCATCTGCACCTTGTCCTTCTACGTGATCGGCGCCTCCGTGCTGCATCCACAGGGCCTGGTGCCCGAGGGCAACGACATGATCACCACGCTGTCGCACAGCTACACCGACACGCTCGGCCCGTGGGCCGAGTACCTCTTCCTGGCCGGCGCGATCTCCGTGCTCTTCTCGGTCACCGTCGCCTCGTCGGCCAGCGTCCCGCGGCTGTGGACCAACACCCTCGGTCTGCTCGGCGCGATCGACTGGAACGACATGCGCTCGCGCACCCGCACCATCCGGATCCTCACCTGGTGTCTGCCCCCGGTGTGGATGTCCTTCTTCCTGTGGGTCCAGTCCCCGGTCCTGATGGTGCAGATCGGCGGCATCGGCGGTGGCATCTTCCTCCTCGCCGTCGTGAAC
>Ga0307516_10006881_pt1 | contig 13242 bp, 16 predicted proteins | sample 19_EM_MG_FD_203310 | JGI IMG/M metagenome (GOLD analysis project Ga0307516, IMG submission 203310) | Populus trichocarpa ectomycorrhiza microbial communities from riparian zone in the Pacific Northwest, United States - 19_EM | ecosystem: Host-associated > Plants > Roots > Unclassified | place... | reverse complement strand
TGAGTTTTCTGCCTGGGCCCCCATCTGTGAGGGGTGTGTGGCCCCACAGGTGAGGGCGGCCTGGGAGAGCCGCTTGGTGACGATGGATTCGAGGAGTTTTCCGAAACATGATTGGAGAGAGATGGGGTGGTAGGACTTGGGGTTGGAGTATGTCTTCTTGCCAGGTTTGGGAATGACCACGCAGTTCGCCGTTTTCCATTCTGGTGGATGGGTGCCCCAGGTAAGGCAGGCTGTGAACAGGTGCAGGAGGAGGTGAGGGGCCGCCATGTTGAAGTGGCGTAGGGTGGTGTATGAGATGTCATCTGGGCCAACTGAGGTTCTATACTTCAGGTGTACAATTGCCAGATGTGTCTCTTGTATTGTAACTGGCTTTGTGTGGTGGCGGATGTCCTTTGTGGAGGTGAGGAGGCCAGGGGGGAGTCGTGTTTGTGGGATTGCGTTGACTGGGGGAAAGAGTGCATTGCGTAGCGCATCGCATTTGCCCCTGAAGGTTGTTTGCCCGTTAAGGGGGGGGATTGGTTTGTAATGTGTGTTGTGGTGGTAGATCATTTTCCAGATGGTCTTGGATGATGCGGCTTGGAGCTGTTGGATTCGGTATGCTGTTTTAGCATTGCGTACCATCGTCGACCATTTGTGCTGTTTGTATTGTCTGTCTTTCCGGTTGGTGTTGTTAGGTTCTTGGCGGGCTCATCTCTCTGCTCGTTTGACTGCTCTTTTTGCCAGTGTCAAGTTCTGGTTCCACCATGGTACTTCCTGCCTCCGTGGATCTTTCATGGGGACGGCGTGGTTGGTTGCTTCGTGGATGAGTTGGGTAATGTTGGTGATGGCGCGGAGGGTATCCTCGGTTCCTTGGAGGTTTGAGAGGTCCATCTGGGCAGCCTGTATGTGTGAGGCGAAGCTTCCCCAGTCGGCCTTGCGCCAGCAGCACTGGGCCTTCTGTGGTGCTGCATTTGAGGGTAGGGAGAGGGTGGCGGTGAGGGAGCTGTGGTCTGAGGTGGTGTTGTGATCGATTGCCAGGGTGAGAACCAGCTGTGTCGTCCTGCCCCTGGAGAGGCATAGGTCAATGGTGGAGGGTTGCCCCCCGTTTCAGGGGTGGTGGGTGGGGTTGGCTATTTCGTTGTGGAGGTGGAAGTTGTTTTCCGTGAGCCAGTTGGTGATGGTGTGGCTGGCCAGAGAGGTGCGTGCTGATGGGGGCAGTGGGCCCTACCACCACGTGTGGTGGGCATTGAGGTCCCCCATCAGGAGGCAGTCTGTCGGTAGGTCGATGGTGGGGAGGATGTCTGCTACTGGGTCCGATCGTCCAGGGGAGTATAGGTTGTATAGGGTGAATGTGGTGGTATGTTGTTGTTGGAGGGATGTGATGGTGGTGCCCAGGAAGGAATCCTGGGCCGCAAAGGTGGTGGTAGCACTGAGCCCAGGTACGCGACGGACGTATGTCGCACATGTGGGCCGTGTTGGTGTTGGGGTGAACATGTCGAAGTTTGGCATAGTGGGAGGGTTTCCATGTCTATCGCACCATGGTTCTTGGAGGAGGCTGATAAGGTTTTCGGGTATTCTTGCAAACTCTTGCAATGCTGAAATCGTAGTCGCTTGGCCTCTCGCACAGTTCAGCAGCTGTACGGACCCGCCATTGTGGAATGGCATTTTATTCGGTCATTCCCGCCATGGGGGCGTCTCCCGGGGTGGCTGTGGCCATCGTATTCGTGTTGTTGTTGAAGGATCAGATCTTAATGCGTATGGGGCAGTTGGGGTTGCTGGCCTTGTGGGGTGCGTCGCAGTTGGCACAGCAGATTGGTGGGTGGGTGCAGGTGGGGCCTCTCTTGCAGGCTGGAATGGTGCATGGGTGGTCTTTCGTTTCGTGGACATCCGCACAGACTGCGCAGCGTGACGGGTTTTTGCACAAGGCGGCGGGGTGTCCGTAGCCCTGGCAGTTCTGGCACTGGGTGCTTCTTCCGTATGAGATGTAATCGTCAAGTTGGCATTCGCAGTTACAGATGGTGAGGTAGTGTCGTCCAATGTCAGCCTTCTTGGTGTTGCCGCTGAGGGTCATGACTATCATCGAGGTTGCTTTCTGTTCGCGTCGGTCTATCGGGGTGAGCCAGCGTGGCGTCTGGCACTGGATCAGCTGGGGGTAGTTGGTGGCGATGCTGTCAGAGATGTCGGGCAGTGGGAGATGGGTCGGGACACCGTGGAGCAGGAACTGGCTGACGCACTTCCCGATTTTGACCTTCTTGCACCTGCCGTAGTAGGTGAGTGCATCGGCGATAATTGTCGTGTAGTCTTCCTAGATGATGTTGTTTTGGGTGTTGGTGGTGGTGAAGATGATGGATCCACGCATGGTTACCCGGGCGTGGACGAAGGGGGGGGCGGTTACGTCCTGGTTGTTGACCAGGGCTTTGTTGACTCGGTGGAGAGCTGCATCCGCGACGACTTGGCGGGCGATGTAGTCTCGTTCAGCGTGGGTGGCGGCTTCGGCGTGGGACGCGGCCGGGAAGTGGCACGTGACCTCGCGCTTGGCTTGGGGGTACATGGTCGGGATAAGCTTGGGTGTGGCGGGCTTCCTTCCCTGGGTTTTCTTCTTCAAGTTCTCCCATCCTTCAACATTGGTGGCGTGTGTGGCGTGTTCGGTTGGTGGGTGTGGTTGGGCGGTGGGTACTTTGGTGGCGTCAGCGTATGTACGGGTGCTGGTGCCGTTGTTGGTCGGAGGGCTGTTGGCGTTGTATTTGTTCTCGGTGGCTCCCTTCCCCTTTCTCTTCCTTTCTTTCTTTGGGTTGGGGCCGGTGTTGCCTGGGCCCCCAGTTGGCTTAGCGGTGGCGGCGGGGCCCTGTGCGGCCGAGAGGAGTTGTTGTTGCATTTGGGTGACTTGGGTGCCCAGCGTGGCAATTTGCTTGGTCAGGCTGTTTGTGGCAATTTGGAAGGTGGTGTTGTTTTGGGCGAAAAGCACGGAGATCTCGGCACTAATGGTTCTGGCGAATTGGTCTAGGAGATTGCTGGTGATGATTTCGATGTCGGCACGGAGTGCTGCTTGCTCTGGGCTGAGTGGGGCTGCCATCTGGGGGGCAGTACTGGTGGGCTCGTCCATGTCACCTTCGATCGCCTGCGTTGCAGTGACGTGTTCCGTGTGTTGGAAGTCCATGGCGTTGTCATTGTCTTCTTCCCTTCCTTCGTCTTCAGAGTCGTCGGAGTCGGAGTCGGAGTCGGAGTCGGAGTCGGTGTCGTTTTCCTCGCGTGCACGCTTTGCGGGGGAGGGCGACCATGAGGTTGCGACCGTAGGAGGTTGAAGGTGGTGTCGGGAGGGGTGCTGCTGGGAGCGGGCTCTTGGGGTGCTGTGTGCAGAGATTTCGGTGGTGGCCGGGGTGTCCGGGCGGAGGAAGGCGTCGAGGGATCCTTGACCTGGGTTGTTGGTGGACATGAAGCTTTTTAGTGAGGTGGTGATAGTTTGGCGACACGAGCCAAAATCACAAGAAGTGGGCGGCGACAGGAGAGAAAATTCCCAGGAGGGTTCCGGAGGGGTGTGGCCTCTAGTTAATGAACTATTGACCGACTCCTGAGGTGGGTTCCCAGGGTTGTTGAAAACTTAATTGGAAAAGAAGATTTTTGGTGTCGCGAAAACAGTGAAGTTTTTGGGGGGTGTTTTGAGGATAATAGATTGCGTGGAGAAGAATTTCCAGACTAGCTATCACGCTCCTCATTTATACTTTTCCCATCCCTCTGTGGAATCACAGCTTGCCCGCAAGACTGACAAAGTTCCTCCGTCTACCATCATGACTCGATCGCCACACCCAAGGAAAAACACATGATCGTACTCAGCAGCCGTACGGCCAACACTTTACTCGCAGCAACAGGTGAAAAGACACTCAAGCAGTAAGGGACAGAGAAAGGATGCGCAAGCAACATAACAGAGACCACAGGGGAAAGGACGCGCAAGCATATCCAAACGGAAACAAGGAGAAGGATCTAGACTGGCTGGCGGTCAGGTTTGACGGATATTGTTACCAGAGCAATATGATCGAGCAAGGCGCCTAGGCGTGGAGGATGACCGTAGCTGCGGCAGTGGAGACAAGACCAAGCTATAGGACAGCAAGGGTGACAGCGGTCCCAGCAGTGGCGCTTACAAGCCTGTCACGTGAGATTCATGACAGTACGTCCCCTGTTCAGACTGAAGCTCCGGTGAGGTCATGACGGGTAGGTACGGAGCGGCGGCGGGTGTGGATGCAGTAGATGCGGACAGGCTGGCTAGCCTGCTGCTGGGCTTGGATTTGTTCGTTCATTCGTTGTTGTTCGGCGATAATGATTTCCAGAGTGTTGGCCATCTGCTGGAGTTGCTGTTGGTTTGCATCATGGAATTCATTCATACGCTGAGCGAGGGTGTGGTGCACCACATGATTGCGGCGTGCATCCCGTCTGGTTGTTTGATGTATCATGGTGACGATTTTGCCTAGGAGTGTGAGTTGCTCGTCCTGTAGTGCGGCGGTCATTGTCGCGGCGGCAATAGGGTTGGCGGTGGATTCGGTTGGGGCGGCCTCCTGGTCTTCCTGCAGGGGTGTGATGTCGGCCAGGTGGGTGCGCAGTACTGCAGCGCTGCAGCGGAGGTGGTGGTTTTCCATGTTCACGAGGAATCGGCATTCGGGGCAGACTTGCTATTCTCAATGCCAGTCCGCGCAAGCTTTAATGGGGTCTAGGTGTTGTTCCTGGGTTACTTTGATGAGTTCATGGGGGTGAGGCATTGGGCAGTCGCACATCTGGCGGTTGTGGCGGTGGCGGCGGCAGCTGCTACTTCGTTGGGGGTAGTAGTTGTAGTCTTTCATTTGTCGGTGGGTGCTGCAGTTGTCGTCATAGCAGGCTGTCCAATGGAGTGAGGTATGGTTGTCCTGACAGGGCTGTCCTACAGCGGACAGGGGTGGTAATGGGGCTATGGGGACATTCCAGCCGTCTGTGGTCGTGGCCTGGGTAACAGGGCCCCAATCGTTGATTTGTTTGATCGTAGTGGGGCATTCGGGGGCGGTGGTGTCGTCGGTGAAGGTCCAACCTTCATTGGTGTCGACCGTGGCGGTGGTAGACATTCTGCTAATTTTGGGGGGCAAGTTTCTCTGGGTATTCCTTGTGGAATTGCCAAATGAGATCAGGTGAGTTTTCAAAGTTATGGGCGGGATACTAGACGCAGTCTGGGTCGTGGAAACCGGTTCACTTGACTTGATACTGGATTTGGTTTCTCTGTCGTCGGGAGTCGAGGATTTTTTCTACGTCCCACTCTTGCTGTTCTTGGGTGATAACGGGGGGTGGTACCGGTTGGTTGTGTCCGGGAATAGGTTCGATGCTAGCTGTGGGTTCGAGAAGGCTGATATGGAAGACTGGGTGGATTTTGACAGTGGCCGGCAGGTCCAACTTATAGGTGTGTGAGCCTACTTTCTCCAGAATGGTGTATGGGCCTATTTGCTTGTGGTCCAGTTTGTTCGATGGTTGGGTTGTTCGGATGTGTTTTTGCCATAGCCAGACTTTGTTGCCTGCATTCAATACTGGGTCCGGATGTCGTACTTTGTTGGCCTGCTCCGTTTGAGCCATTTGCGCTTCTTTGATTTCTGCTCTGAGGTCCTTATACAGCTTCCTTAAAGCCTCAACGTATTCTGATACTTCCAGTGTTTCGTCATTCCTGGTGCCGAGGTTTGGCAGAAATCGTGGGTGATATCCATAGTTGGCGAAGAAGGGGGTTATTTTTGTGGTTCCCGTTTGTGTGTTGTTGTAGCAGAATTCAGTAATTGGTAGTAGTCTTTCCCAGTCATCCTGTTGATAGTTGCAGTATGTACGGAGATACTGCTCCAGGGTGGTATTGGCCCTTTCCGTTTGTCCGTCCGTTCGTGGGTAGAAGGCTGTACTGAGGTTACGTGATATCCCGAGTGCTTTCGTCACTCGTTTCCAGAAGTTGGAGGTGAATAGGGACCCTCTGTCTGATACAATGTCACTGGGTAGTCCGTGGGGTCTAATTACTTGCCAGAGGAATTGATCTGCCAGGTCTTCGGGGTTCATGGTGCCATGGCATGCGACAAAATGTCCCATTTTGGTTAGCCGGTCAATTATTACCCACAGCACGTCTTTCCCATTGCTTATCGGCAGTGCTGTGATGAAGTCCATTGAGATCATGTCCCATGGTCAGTGTGGGAGTTCGAGTGACTTTAGCAGTCCAAATGGCACGTGTCGGATTTGCTTGATGCTATGGCAGGTGTCACAGTGGTCGACATATCTGTGGATGTACTTCCGTTGTCCTGGCCAGTAGAAATTTCGGCTAACAAGTTCCAGGGTTCTTGCTCGGCCCAGGTGTCCCATGGCTTGCACATCATGGTGGTCTCTTAATATGCGAAATCGCAGGGTGTCGTTGTCAGGGATCCATATGAGGCCGTCGTACATTAGCAACCTGCTGTTTTCCTCGCATAACCCTAGTGCGATCTTCCCGTCGCGGGTGGTCCCGTTTGCCTTTTCCCTCTGGATTTCTTGGATCTGTTTATCTGCGGCCCTTAGTGTCTGTATTTCGTTCAGGAGTTCCTTGTCTATCTCAAGGCTGATGGTTTCCGTTGTATTAGCTTGGAGCGCTTTGAAAATGTTTTCGGGTAATAGGATTCGGCCATGGTTCTGCCGATGTTTCATATCCTGTTCCCAGGGAGAGTCTCCTGACTCTCTAGAGAGGAGGTCCAGTTTACCGGCTAACTTCCCAGGTCGATATCTGATTGTGAAGTCGTAGTTGGCTAATCGCTCACCCCACCAGGCTTGCTGTAGGTTGAGATCTTTCTTTGTTTTCCAATATTCAAGGTTCTTGTGGTCCGTCAGAATCGTAATTTTGGGTCCCATTGTCTTGCAGTAGGTAATCTATTTGCGCAGTGTGTCTACAATCGCTGGTAGCTCCTTGTCGTGGATATCATAGTTGCGCTCTGGGTCCTTGAGTTTCCTTGAGTAGTATGCTATCGGATACAAGCTTCCCTTTTTGTCGGACTGTGAACATATTGCCCCTATGACGTAATCCGAGGCATCCGTTTCGATGGTGATGGGTTGTTCCAGATCAAAGTGTTGCAGTATTGGTTCCGTGATCATTGCTTTTTTGAGTGTTTCAAATGCCTCCTGCTGTTTGTTGGCCCATTCCCATGCCCTTTCTTTCCTTGTGAGGGAAGACAGGGGTGTCGTGATTTTACTGTAGACTCTGATAAAATGCTGATAGAAGTTGGCGAACCCTAAGAAGCTCTGGACTCCTTTCACATTCGTTGGTTCTTTCCATTCCTTAATTGTTCGGATCTTCTCTTTGTCCATTTGCAGTCCCTTTGGTGATATGACATATCCCAAGTATTCTGTTTCCCTTGTATGAAATTCGCATTTGGATGCTTTCAGCGTGAGCCCGGCCTCCTCAACTCACCTTAAGATTGTCCGGACGTGCTTTTGGTGGTCTTTCAGATTTTGTGAGAAGATGAGGATGTCGTCCAGATATGCCACGCAAAAGATATCCAGGTATTCTTTCAGAATCTCGTTCATCCATCGTTGGAACGACGCTGGTGCATTCATCAACACGAAAGGCAGGACGTAGTACTCGTACAGTCCGTACTGGGTTCAGAAGGCTGTTTTCCATTCGTCTCCTGCTGCGATTCGCAGGTTGTAATAGGCATCTCGGATATCGAGTTTGGTGTAGATTGTGGCACTGGAAAGTTGATCTAGGGACTCTCCGATCAATGGTAGTGGTATCTGGTCTTTGATCGTGATTTCGTTCAATTGTTGGTAATCCATGCACAAGCATAGTCCTGCGTCCTCCTTTTTCACAAAGTGGATCGGCGCTTCGGCTGGAGAAGTGGAGACGTGAATCCATCCTCATTTTTCGTTGATATCCAAGTATTCTTTGAGATCCTTCATTTTCTTGTCGTTCAGGGGTTGCAAGGGCTCATACGGGGGCATTTTCCCCTTCTCTTGTGGAATATGATGGTCCTGGGTGCAGTGGGGCAGAGGTGCTGTAGGCTTTTTTTTGGTGAATACTTCGAGAAATTCGTGATATTCCAGTGGGATTGGATTTTTGTTGGTCTTGGAGGTTTCCTTGATTTTGTTGATTACAGTCTAGCATACTTCCCATGGGTCTGTTTCACCGATCTCCCAATTTTCAGGTGTTTTTCTCTGGTATTGCTCCGTAGCCTTTTCTTCTGGGACTGTGTTGGCTTTCGGTGAGATAGGTAAGCATTTCTCAGCGTAGTGGTCGGAGTGGAATTTCACAGTATGATTCTTCCATCCTATCACTGTGTCATGGAGCTTGAACCATGGGAGTCCTAGGATTATCGGCGTATTTCCGATCGTGATGCAGTGTAGCTGGATGTCTTCCTCCTGATGATTGACTGTGAGGTAGACTTCCACGTCGTGGGTTACCAGCCCACCGGTGACCTCACTCCTGTCCACGGTCAGAACCCATCTTGGTGTCGCTTTTTGCTGCATTGGAATTCCGCTGGCTTTGGTGTAGGCTTTGTCGACGAAGTTCTCAGATGCTCCACTGTCTACTTGGGCTATGGTGTTGTGTTCGTTTCCATCTGTTCGCATAATTCGTACTTTGATCATGATTATTTCTTCGCGGTCGTACCTCGTTGTTCATATCCTGTAGGGTGGATCTGATTCTGCAATGGGTTTCTCCCTTAGGTGGCTGTTGCTTACACCCACTCCCGAGGGCAGTCGTTTCCCGCCCATTTGAGTTCTTCTTCTACTTTATTGCTGATGGTATCTTCTTCGTACGTGGCTTCCGCTGCCTGGTATGGCCTCCTCCATGGAACTTGTGCCTTCTTGGGCTGGGGGCATTCCTTCGCGAAGTGGCCCTTTTTCCCACAATTATAGCATTCGTCTGTTTGTAGTCGTCGGAGAAACCAGTTCGGCATTCTTGGTGCGAACTTGAATTGCCAGGTGGTGTCTAGGTCCATCGGGTCCCCTGGAGGTACTGATGGCAGTTCTTTCCTGTGGACATGGAAGCGCACTTCTGGGCTAGCTGCAGGTCGTCAACTAATGACTCCGAGATTGCATAGACGGCTATCCGTTTTGATGGCCGCGGTGGCATAGTCCACCAGAACGGTGGCCGGTACTTCGCTCATGACCAAGTACCTTTTTACTTCTGGGTGTAATCCATCTCGAAATGGCGTGATGCATATGTTGTCCGCGTATGGGAGATCTGCTTTGATTCGCTGGAATTCCGCCCAATAGGTTGCTGCTGTTGGTTTCCCTGCTGGATTTTCAGGAATTTCTCGAACGCTATTTCCTTGGCATCTACTTGGCCGAAAGCATGCTTCATGTTGGTTTTCAGTTGTTCCCATGTTAGGTTGATTCCTCCTTCCTGGTTGAGAAAAGTTTCCACCCAGTTCCATGGCACCCCTCGGAGTAAGGAGGATACATATCCTGTCTTTTTCTCATCGTCGTCGAATCGGTTTCCCTCTGTCCTGATCTTCAGCTCACACTGAGCCAGGAATGTTTTGAATTTTGCTTTTTCTCCTTCGAACGATTCAGGGTCCCGGAGCTAAGTTGGGTAACTGTTCTACGGTGGTCTGTCACGTGCTGCTAAGAGTGTTTGCAGCATCTCCGTAGTTAGCAAGTGGGGTCTGTTTCCCCCTGTGTCTGATCCTTCCGCCATTCTTCTAGGTTGTTCTGGTGACTCGGGTGTCTATGGTCTTGATTGTGGTTCTGGTGTCACAGGGCTTGGGGCCTGCTGGTTGTCGGAGACTTCGCTGAATTCTAGGAGGTTGAGTGGGTTCTCGGAGTCTTCGTTATGGGACTCCACTATGGGTGTTGTCTTGCTACATCAGGTGTCAATTTGGAGACACAATCTAGTGTCAAGATCCTGCCCTGACTACTCCGTACTGCTCTACAGGTAACATAGACTTGACTCTTCGGGGCGTTGCTGGTCCTCTCACACACCTTTGCATGGACTCGTTGTCCTCGTGGTATCTGTCACGCCTGGCGTGGTCTCGTCGTCGTCTTCTCACACGCCTTTGCGTGGGCTCATTGTTCTTGCGGTATCCGTTATGTCTGGCATGGTCTCGTCGTGGTCTTCTCACATACCTTTACGTGGGCTCATTGTTCTTGCAGTATCCGTCAAGCCTGGCGTGGTCTCATCACGGTCTTCTCACACACCTTTGCGTGGGTTCATTGTTCTTGTGGCGTTTGGTGGTCGCAGCGCTAGTCACAGGTAGAGAGGTAGGTCTGTGGAGAGAGATAATATGCGACTTCAGTCAATTGCGCTCAGTACTACAGACTATATGCACTCCTCCCACCGTACCACCCCTATGGGGTTTCCATCTTTCCCGTTACCGCCAAAAAGTAAAAGCACGGCACCAAAGAAACCGTAACAGTGAGCGACCGTACAGAAAGACTCATGACAACCTGTCCTCCCCATTGGCCGAAATCAAAGCGTTTTGTGGGTACATTATGAAGGAGACTTGCGGTGGAAAGAAACTTCGGTAAAGTAGCCAGTGCAATACCCTTACCATTTGAGCGCTCTCTAGGCGGCCATCGTCGTGTCAGTGGTTGCCACGTTGTCGCGGCGCATTCCCAACGTGATCTTGACAAAGGTGGAGCAGCTTTGGTAGGAGGCTTTGTGTGGTTGTAGGCAGTTGGCGCAGCGGATCGGCAGGTGGTTGCAAGAGTGCCCTGCTCTGCAGTTCGTTATCGCACACGGATGATCATTGGTGGGGTGGGGTTGTGCACACACAGCACAGGTGTGGTTGCTGGTGGTGCAGCATTGCGTTGGGTGCCCAAAGGTCTGGCATTTGTTGCATTGGGTGGCAGGGCCCAAGGTGATGTATTCAGCAATAGTGCATTCACGGTTGAATATGGCGAGGCTGGTAGCACTGAGAGACTTCTTCGTCATCTCACCTATAAAGGTGATGAGCATGGAGGAGGCCTCTTTACCCTGACGGCATTCAGGGCTGGTGAGCCAACGCGGTGTCTGGCCCATTGGGAGGGACGGGTAGGATGATATGATTTCGGTACGGGCAGATTCGGGTGTGGCAGTGGTCAGGATGCTGTGGACGATGAAACGGGTCCATCGCTGACTGACCCAGGACGATGTGATTGGGAATTCAAGGAGTGCCTCCTCGAGGATGGCTAGGTATGGTTCGTAGCTGGTGCTCAGGTGCTGAGGTGCGACCGTTAAAACAAGGTTGTTGGTGGCAGTGATGTTTGCCAGGATGAGGGGTGGGTGTTCGATGTCAGCATGGGTGGTGATGGTCTTGTTGGCCACTTGGAGTGTGTGGTCTGCGGCCTCCTTGCGGTCGTTGGGTGTGGTCGTGAGGCTGAACATTATCAGCCTGTCCGCCGTTGGGTAAGGCTTCGGGAGGATCGTCTCCTTTCTGGCCTTCTTCTTGCCCCTAACCTCCGTAAACTCCCTCAGCTGTTTTTCTGCTACCTGTGCGTAGGTTGGTGCAGGGCCTGGGGGAGGCTTGGTGGTGGTGGGTGGCTTCTGGCATTGTTGGGGGAGTGCCGGCACAACCCTAGGGGCTGTGGGAGTGGTGGCGGGGATGGGACATGTGGATAGGGTGGCGATTTGCTCCAAGAGCTTGGTGATGGTGTTGGTCAACTGGGAGATCTGTTTCTGCATCTCCAGGTCCCTCTCCTTCATCTCTTTCAGGCCAGGGATTTTGACGGTAACTGATTGCTTCGCGAATTGGTATGTCATTTTGGCGCGGATGAAATGGCAGATCAGTTCAAGTAGCCGTTCGGTGCTGTTGTTGGTAGTGGTGGTGTGGTCCAGTTCAGATTTCCATGCGAGGAAACTGGCCAGTGTGTCGGTATCGTGGTCCCAATCGGGTGCATAGTCCAACTCTGCATTGAAAATGTCAAGGGGGATGTTTTGTTGTGGGATTGGGATCAGAGACGATGGTGGTGTGAATGTGTTTAGTGGTGGGGTGGAGGAATTCCCCCCAGGCGACAGGTTTGTTGTTTGGCTGGCTTTGCCCTTTGCTATGGAGCCAAAGATGGTTGCCATGGTGATACAGAGTTTTCGTGGACAGGTGTCCACTTTTCGGAGTGGGGGTGGGCATTGTTCGGTAACCGGGCGACCGAGACACGGAGCGAAATCGGGTGGGCAGCAACAACAAAGAGGTGGGAGAGGACTGGCAAGATTGTAGATAGAAGCACCGTGGAGTTATGAAGCTCCAGAGGGTATTTCCAGTGAAATCGGTGGTGGAGATAAAAAGTTGTTTGGCGGCATGCGAAAATTTTGCGGTAGAGTGAAGGATAATAGATTGCGTGGAGAAGAATCTCCAGACTAGCTACTGCGCTCCTCCTTTATACTTTTCCCATCCCTATGTGGAATCACAGCTTGCCCATAAGACTGACACAGTTCCTCCATCTACCATCATGACAAGATCGCTGCGTCCAAGAAAAAATACATGATCACACTCGGCCGCCGCGCGGCCAACACTCTGCTCGTGGCAATATGAGAAAAGACACGCAAGCAGTAAGAGACAGAGAAAGGACGTGCAAGTATAACCAAAGGGAAACAACATACATAACGATAACAGAAGAAAGGATGCGCAAGCAACATAACACAGACAACAGGGGAAAGGACGCGCAAGCATACCCAAACGGAAACAAGGAGAAGGATCTAGACGGGCTGGCGGTCGGGTTTGAGGGATATCGCTACCAGAGCTATATGATCGAGCAAGGTACCTAGGTGTGGAGGATGACTGTGGCTGCGGCAGCTAAGACAAGGCCAAGCCATAGGACAGCGAGGGTGACAGCGGCCCCGGCAGCAGCGCTTACGAGCCTGTCACATGAGATTCGTGACACCTGATGTACCTCCTGCTCTGCCTGCCTAGCTTTTTCCTCTTTGACCTTCATCACTGTTACGCCATCGATAACTCTGGCCTTCAAAATCACCTGTCGATCAGTTGTCGCCGCTTTCTTACCGCTGTACCGTCGTTGAATATCCGCCATCTCGATGCCTCTTATTTCAGCGATATGTAGTGATGTCGATGTGGTATGAGCTAATTTTTTGGCCATATCCCTTACTTCCTGTTGCCTCCAGCTTTGTCCAGCTCAGTGTCGACCATGAGGTAAAGTTATCTGACGTCAGTACTTTTCTTCAGGGTCTGTAGCACAACCTTCTTCCTAGCCAGAGATGTGACACTGGGGTTGTATCGTAACCGGAGTGTAGGGAGAATCAGAGGTAATCAGGCTACTTTCGATAATTCACAACGGAATAATCTTAGATCTTGTATGTGGGGTTTCGGGGGTAGTGTTGGTGAG
>Ga0307516_10006880_pt1 | contig 13244 bp, 18 predicted proteins | sample 19_EM_MG_FD_203310 | JGI IMG/M metagenome (GOLD analysis project Ga0307516, IMG submission 203310) | Populus trichocarpa ectomycorrhiza microbial communities from riparian zone in the Pacific Northwest, United States - 19_EM | ecosystem: Host-associated > Plants > Roots > Unclassified | place... | reverse complement strand
CCGTCATCAGCAAAAAATCCGAAAATTCTTCTGGTACTTTTGAAGATCCCATAAGATCCCGTAAGCTTTGCTAACTTCTGTAAGAGAAAAGATTATATTTCACTTCCGTAAGGATTTGGAAAAAAAATAGCTTTTCTTTTAAAAGCTTCTAAGTGCTAAGGTGTAAAAAAAAAAACTATACTCCAACCCTTCATTTTTTTGCTGATGATCACCGAACCTAATTCATATCCTATCAACAGCCGGCTCGCAGTTCCTTTGCCTCAGCCCTCTCTTCTCGTCCTTCTCCTCGGCCTTGGGGAGCTTCCATTCTAAAGCCTCGCGATGGGTGTCTTCTTTATTTCTTACTTGCCGTTACACGGCGAAAAGGGAGATAAGATGGATGAGATAAGGTAGATTGGATAACCTCACCAGCAAAGCATCCACAGGATTGGAGGGACAACAGCAACCTAGGTAACGAGTGACTTCAGATGATTCTTGGGGGGTGGTGTGTCCAGTGGAAGGGCTGCGCGAGTTTCCGAGCAACGTCCAACTCCCCCCCCCCGCGGGGAGCGACTCACTTCCGACGGCCGCAGCGAAAACCACACCTTCTTTCATAGCATTCACAGACGAGGAGTCGGGGTGGAGGTCCTAAGTTGTCTCTGTATTATTAATTCTCCATCGATTTATCGAGAGAATTGCCTGCCTGACAGGTCCTCCATTTCGGGAGCAAGTTCTTCCGGACGTTAGTATAAGATACATTGTAGCTGCATAGCTTTAATTCGCAGCGCTAACCTGTTCCGTATTAGCGCTGAGAATGCCAGCGTGCGACACGATTTGAACGAGACAACTCTCGACCAATTTGCATCCTCCCCAGACGCAAATTGAACATGCACGCAACACTCACAACTCCAGTTATGAGTCGCTGCCGCACTCTCCCCCAGCGCCAGAGGGGGTTAATGCATCGCCATGCCCAAATCTTACGGAAAATCCCTCCCGGAAACACGAAAAAGAGGGTATTCACCGAAGACCAGGAGAGTGCGACTGGATACCTTACAAAGTGAAAATTGGAAAACTTAGTTTTGGCAAATATTTTCGCATACTGAATACATAGTGGAAACTGATGTAAGGTAGATGCACACGGTGTTAAATAGAGCAACTTGTCGATCTGCCCTTTATATGAGTGCCAGCTATGGTGGCTGCCAACAGGTTCCATACTCACTAACCTCTCTCCACTTCTTTTCTGTGGTGCCGCTCTCGCAGTTGAATGCATCCACAGCGAGTACCTTCTTGGCTAACGCTCGATCTTCTCATGCTCTCCATTGGGGCCCCCGGGTAGAGGTACGCTGTGTTGTGGACTCCTCCTCCTCCGCCTCTTCCTCCTCTTCCTCCTCTTCCCCGGCAAGTTCTTCTATCTCACTCATCCCGACATATCATCTTCCATGAGAGTCTCAGTAAGCTCCCTGCTGGGCCTGGCGTCCTCCACATCGCTATTTATTATTTGGTGGATGTCCATAGTCGCATGATATTAGTCGGATACGGTATGAGCCGAGCGCGGGGTGAATAGGAGAGGGCACAGCAGGTTGCACGGCAATACATCCGAAGCGCCTCTGTAGATCTTTCGACGAAGTCAGAAACTGGGCAAACTTTTCAGCCCACTTCAGAACTCACAACGACTAAGCGAAAAAATATGCTAAATTTGCATCTTGATGCAAAGGGCGTGGATCAAATGTATGCCTCCATAGTCTTGGTGGGCTGCATGCGACTATGATTAAACCAAAAAAAAAAAGACTTGTGCTTCCTGGCGATGCAACGTAGGTGGGTGTTACCCAGCTCGGGTGTTGGGTGCGGTATAAAACGCACGATCCCCGTCCACCCAACGCTTCTCGGTTGCCAGTTCTCCATCCTCAGCACCACTGCAACCATCGCGTTCGAACCACAGCGAAAGAAAGAACGATAAATCACCAGACACCCTGCATCCCCGCCGCCACACTCCGACGAGACGTCGCACTCGGACATATCGACGATGAAGTTCTTTGCTCCGCTCCTCCTCCTCGGCGCGCTCGCACTAGTCGCCTCCCGTCCCTACCCCGAAGCCGAGGCGGAGGCGATCTCGCTCCCCGAGCCCGCGCCGGATATCAAGCTCGAGCGCGACGTCAACGACGCCACGCTCCAGAAGCGCGAGTGCATCGACAACAGCTGCCTGTGCAGTCCGGGCACGCCTCAGGGCCAGTACTGCTATGGCTGCGGCGCCGTCTTTGACGAAGGGGACGTCAGCGTTCACAACTCATCTTTCTTTGACTGGGTCTTCGAGTGCAACCCCTCCGGTGGCTGCTGCGCCTACGGCTACCGCGTCAGCTGCTCCGGAGGCGCTGCCGATCCGTGCGGCCCGTGAGCGAGCTGCTGGGATTGCCGAACGAATTGAGTGGGAAGGGTGGAATGGCTAGCTGGGTGTTGAATACGAGATAGCTGGGTGGATACGAGATAGCTGGGTGGTGGATACGAGATAGCTTGGTGGTGGATACGAGATAGCTGGGTTGATACGAGATGCTCGGGAATGTAGCTAGGTCATTTATAGCTATGATCTATCTAGGTCGCATGCGAACTATGATGTAACCATAGAAAAAAATTGTAGCTGCAGCCTGCTTGTTTTCCTCGGCGGATATCGGATCGACAAATCCGATTGGCGTCACGTGATCGTGGGATGTGGGGTGATTTTCACATTCTCGCCGGCGACAGCACACCCTCAAGAATAAAATCCATAAAAAGGAAATCAGGCTTGGCGCCAAGGGGAAGGAATGAGGATGAAAGAAAAGGGAACTGCCGTCAAAAAATACTATCATTTTAACTTCAACCGCAAAAGGAGCGGTGATCTACCTCGGGTTGCCGTCTCCTGGATCTACCTCGGGTTGCCGTCTCCTGGAGCCGGGCAGCCCACTGATGCCTAGCGCCCCCACGTGAGGGGTTGTCCTGTTGCTGGAAGAGTCGCTCGTTGTGACAAGCTTGAGGTTGCTCCTCGCCATGGTGGACGACAATTTTGGTCGAGGGGAAATCAAACTTAAGATTTCAACACGTCAAAAAAAATTTAGTAAGTGCCATGCAGGATCATAAGTTGTCGGGGTGGAACTTGAGCTGAAATTGTTTCACGCTGTGCACTGCGCTCGCTGACAGCTATGCAGCAGCGGGTTATTTTTTCTTCCCTGCTTTGTTCGCATGCACCCAGATATTTTATTTTTTGTTTATTCATTACTAAGGCACCCAGATATGAGGTAGAATGCACAAAGCCGAGTTTCCGTCCGAAGTCAATGCGAATGGGGGCACGTTGCAAGCTCCGCTTTGCCATTCACGCAGGCCTGTCCCAGTAAGACAAGAGACGCGCTAAAGAAATCCAAAGGAAAGACAAAAGGAAAAGCAAAGGGGACCCGCCCTCACTTCCTACTCCTGTTCAGTGGATGCCATGAAGGAGGTCGTGAGGAGAAACAGAGGGTGATCCTCACCCTCGGCACCCATCTGCTCGGCCTCCACCCTCCGCTCCTCTTCCCTTTGTCTCCGCTCCCGGAGCTACCGTTCCGGAGCCTAGCTCGGAGAGAGGAAGCCGTAGTTTTCCATTGAATTGCGCGTGGGGCCTCTGCGTAATCATTTGGCATCCGGTCACATTGGTCGCCTCCGTGCTGTACCGTAGTACCGTCCGAGACACTCGTCTCTGCAGGAGCGGGTCAGCTCCGGACGGTCGTTGGGGGGGCGGGGGAAGGCGGGGAACATGCCAAACGCAGCTTTAGCAAGGCGCAGCTCTACAGTGCTTCACCTCGCCGGCGCGCAAACGATAGTGCTTGTAGCCCGGCGACGGGTGACGGCGGTCACCAGCCTCCCGAGTATCAGCCGCCGCACGCTGTGCGTGGCTCTTCTTCCTTTCCTTCCTTTCCGTCTTTTTTTTTCCCTTTCGCCCCTTTCTGTTCTCTCTGTTCGACTACATGTTCTCGTTCGTCATCGCCCTTGGCTTTGGCCTCTCCGCCTTCACACAGCGGTCACTGCCGTAACCACAGTTGTGGACTAAGGCGGAGACGGCAGCCTGTGCCGCTTCGTTTCGGGGGATGCAGCGCTGGAAACGTCACGGATGGCGTACAGCTGGGTGATGCACCGAGAAAGCTGGATTTGCCGCGTTCGACGTAGGAGCGGAGAGGGAGACGCGCCGAGGTGCGGGCGAGGGATGTGCGGTTGGACACGCTACGGGCGGAGTGCTGCACCCGGCTTGTCGCGCCGAGCGGGGCCGTGACGCGGTCGTGTGGCGGTTTGTCGCTGCGAAGGTGGTAGGGAAAAGAAAAGAAAAGAAAAGGGAAGGAGGGAAGCGAGGTGGAAGCTGACGCTGCTGTTGGGGTTCGCGAGCCAGGCCGCAGGATGGCGCAAATGCTCCTCCTCTCTATCGGCGTCGTCGCATAGCGAAAAGTGGCGGCTGCTATTGGAGGAGACAGGTGCGGTCTGCCTGTCAGAGCCTCGGAGAGACAGTGGCGGGAGGCATTATGGATGGATTGGAGGCTCGGTAGGCGGCTGTGATCCCCACCGTGGCAGGAGGCTGACGGGCTTAGCAGTGGCAGCCGGCGGTGCTCGACTCCCCCGCGGTTGGCGTATGTAGTGCAGCTGCCTTGAGGTGTGTCTTTCGGCCGCCGGCAGGATGTCTCGGAGCCAAGAGTGGGGAGGTGGGCGAGGGGCGTTGTCCCGACCGACCGCACTCGGTCGTCGGGAAGCCTGCGCGAGTGATAATTGATAGTACAGGCATCCAGGAACGGCGGAGCTTTTTTTTTGTTTATTCATTACTCGCATGAGGAACAGCGGAGCGGCCATCAGCACCGGCAAGTCCGACGGCTCGCTGGCATGAATCTCGACCGAGGGCACCCTCAGCAGTCCGGGCGTGGCCTTGGATCTCCAGACTGGGCCGTGCAGCTCTCCCGCCGACGGCCGAGGGAGTAGGGAGACGCACCTTGATAGGCGTCATCCGGGCAGGCTAGCGGACGTCCAGTTCGTCCTTGGGATCGCCCGGAACAAGCCTCACCCGTTGAGCCGGCTAGCTGCGCTGGCAGCCGGGCTTCCTGCCAGCCTTACTGATAACGCCGTCAGCGGCCAACTTCTGCTGGCAATGGATGGAGAGCTGTAGGAAGATCTCCGGCCACCGCCGCTGGGCTCGCGCTTCGCGGATAAATTTCACCATCGTACAGCGGCAGCAGAAGTCTACGTCTTCGGTATCCAGTCGCCAGACGACACAGTCGCGACAAAGCAAGATATAACTATCTCGCCGTTCGGTGCGGTCTCCCCGACTGCCCTTCTCCAGCCCACACGGCACTCGATACCTCTCATCTTCCTCCATCCCTCCGACACCACTAGACGACATCCGACGCGCCAAGTCACGCTCGGCCGGTCCCGACCGTCATGAAACCTTCCGGTACCACCCACGGCGGCAAGAGCGCTTGCGAAACGCTAACTCGTGAGAGCCCCGCATCGGTGCCAACGTCATTGGGGGCAACAAGGCTTCTCTGCCTTCCGCGGCGATTCTCGGACGGCCGCTGGCGCCGATAGGCAAACACGGCAGCACGACCTGCATTCCCATATCAAATTTCGTCAGAACAGTTCATCACGAAATACATTCTAATTCCAAAACCTGGCGGTTCGCGTAATGTTCCCGGCGAGCCAGTGCCGGAGAGGCGTATCGCAACGGCCGCAGTGCCTGTGTCGGGGAACACACAGTGCACAAAACCATGTAGACAGGGCTTGCCGGAAAGCAGTCGTCCCCAAACAACAGTTGTTACGAGGCAGACGCAATCCGGGATGCCAATGCGATGCATGTGGGTGCGAGACGTCCCGGGACGCGAATGGAGACCTTGACTGCCGACTGTCGCTGTAGGAACCTCGCGGATCGACAGCGGCGTCCACTCACGACTTCAGGGCGGATTCCGTCAGCGTTCGAGAGGAGTCGTACCTGCGTGCGTCCAGTCGCGGACTCCGGTAGGCAGTCCATAAGATATGTATATCAAACATAGCATCCCCGATCCAGTGCCGGCGAGACGTCCACCGGCGCGTCAGGCACAGCGTCCCGCGGAAGATTTTTTTTTTTTTCAAAACCGCGCGCGACTTATATACATCATGGCAGGACAAGGAGACGGTGAAAAAAAATGTGCACCGTCAAGCGCGCGATGCATGTCACGTGCCGCCTCCTACGCGGAAGTGATGGCCTATGATTACCGCAATCCCCACAAAAACAAAACCTTCACCACCGCCGTACAGGGGTGGCTTGGAAACCCCAGAATTGAATGCACGAACTAGGAATTGAACTCCCAGCCTGCAGTGAATTCCCCCGTCCCGGGTTGTGACCTTAACTGTTGAGCCACGTAGGGTTTTTTGCGAAAGCACATTTCGTTCGCGTTCTATGACCCCGACAGTGCTCTATTCCACAACCTTGCCATCTAGAAAGCACTCACACGAGCAACCACCTCACCGGCCTCTAGCTGGCATCAGGTATCGTCTACCAGCACGCCTTCACCAGAGGCACCACAGTACATGTCTCTGGCCCCTCCAAATCTTCTCTTTCTACGTTAAAGGTGACGGAACCCGGCAGGACCCCCTATCCCAGCTTCGAATCTCCAGTGACTGCAAAGAGTTCGGTGAAGAGCGGCGAGTGCAAAAGTGACGGAAGAGACCCACCTGTTGAGAAAATCTCGGAATCGGCTAGGTGAAAGGGAACCTTCTCTCATGTGCTTGCGACAGGCACATCCTGCGAGGCTGCATCCTCCCTTCATTTTGCGGGCCGTTGCCCAAAGAGATTTCTCATCCAGCTTGTTAGGTCAAATTTCAATTGCATGATGAAATATTTGTCAACCCACCATTCAGTGCCTCCTCCCGGGGCATTCGTCTACCATTCACAGCTCTGCTGTGGTTGCAGCCGGTCGACCCCCACTGGAGCGAGTAGGCTACGGCTTACACCCACCAGCGGCTTCCTCCGCCAAATCGGAATAAGAGCAAGTTGGCTGTCCTGTCCGTACTCGCCGTCTGCCGTTCGTATGCCACCGGTTAGTACAGTATCCCCGCCGGTTCGGCGACCATTGCCTTCAATCCTGCACCTGTATGCCATGTCCTCGGTACAGTTACTATCTATCAATCCCGGGAGATTCCGGCGTCGCTGCTACTATTCGCATTTGCGGCTCATAGCAATGGGAAGAAGTCTACAGCTGGACAATGTACTTTGTTTTTCGTTGGAATATAGGGATCGATAGAGAATGAGATAGCGAATTGATCGATCGACACATAGTCGAAGGCAGAAGATTTTCTCTATATGCAATGGGTCCCGGGGACTCGCCAAGGGGGGAGTACAGAAGACTGCCTCCGGAGCCGGCTCCTGGAGATTCGGGCAGTTGTCATCTCCTTGTTGGAATATAGGGATCGAGAGTGATGAAGATAGTGAACTGATTGATTGATACAACGTCGAAGGAAAAACATTCTCTCTATATACAACGCGCCTGAGGGACTCGCCAAGGGGAAAGGACGGAAGACTGTCTCCCGAGCCGGTGCTCGGAGACTAAGGCTGCTGTCATCTCCGGACGCCCATTATTCTGACACTCCTATGTGTCGCCTCCAGTCCGCCATCTCCAGACGCCCATTATTCGGACATTTTTGACTTAACCACGAACCGCGTACGGCCTATCAAGATCATGGTGAAGTGGAACATCGGTTGCTGTCCACTGTCCAACCCCGACCTGAGTCAGCTGTGGGCGGCTCGTTGTGGCTCACGCTCTGGCACGGCGTAGAAAAAGAAATTCGTGCTTGCACCACGTTCTCAAGGAACCTGATTCCCTGGTCTTGCAGTTTTGCTGAAGTTGGGGGACTGTATTTGTTGGACAGTACCACAAATGGACAACCGATCGGTCCACCGCAGGGTGCGGTTGGGGCGAAGACATGCAAGCAGCTCTACAAGCGATGCACGCGGCGGCTTCCTCCGCAGGAGTTACTGCGGGCGGATGTGCATATGAAGACCGGCAAGGGCAAGGTCCACTTCACGATCCGCAGCCTATTTCCGGATGAGCTGTGCAGCCACCCGATTCCTGGCCACAACTGATGTGCGCAGGCGCATTTAGGAGCAGGCTGAGTCAGAGAGGCAGAGTCAGTCCTCGGAGCTTGGAATCAAAGGGGGGCGAGGACGACCCTGGGACGAAGAGGGGGCAGGTGGCGCAGTAACTTTTCTTCTTCTCCTTCGTTTTAGGGACTGGCCAGGCGGGGGCGGGGCCGCGGGGAAGCCATTACCCGCTGCCGATACGTGGATCGACGCCTGGACATACAGGGGACAGAAATGGCCTGTACCTATTGTCGCCATGATCTGGCAAGGCCGCATGCGATCGATGACACCACCATCACCGAACCTAATCCATCCCCTACCAACAGCCAGCTCGCAATTCCTCCGCCCCAGCTCTCTGCTCAGCCTTCTCCTCGCGCTCGCCGAGCTCCCATTCCGACGCCTCGCTCTGAGCGTCTCCTTCATATCTAACTCTTATTACACAAGGGATATGGAGATAAGATGGGTGAGAAGATAGATCGGATAACGACACGGGCAAAAGCACCCCCGGCTTGGAGCGACAGCGACCTGATAGGTAACGAATGACTTCAGATGATTCGCGGGGGTGGCGGGACCAGGGAAAGGGGCTGCGCGAGCTTGCGAGCAATGGCCAACTCCTTCCCCGGCGAGTGACTTATATCTGACGGCAGCAGCGGAAACCATACCTTCATGACATCCACGGACGAGGAGTACGGACGGGGGCCGCCGCTCTCCGTGGTACCTCCCCCCGCCCACTCACTAACGCGCGATACGCCCTACCGGGACAGGCAAAGGCGGAGGGCAAAGGCGAATTTCCAACATGCCGCCGCCGTCCAGACAGCGGACGGGGAACTGAACACTATGTGCGCCTCCAGAGTCTACATAGGCTTAATGAGAGTATAATTGAACAGAAAAAAGGACGGCACCAGCGAATGACTTCAGATTCACCCACGTGGGTGAGCGGTCCTGGTAGAGGGGGCACACGAGCCTGCCAGCAGTGTTCACATCCGCCCCGGCAAATCACTAAATACTGACGTGGAAAGTTGATAACTCCACGGTGACGTTCGTGCCTGGGGTGGCGGCTCTACATGGCTCTATCCCGCACGACATCCCCTTGGAAGAACAAAGTTCATCTTCCCACAGAAGAGAAGCCGGGGGGCAGCAGCAATTCTTTGAAAGAAGAATTCCATTCTGTGGTGGGAGGTTGATTTCTGAGAAAAACAATTTGTTGGTAGTGATTAGATGCGTCCTGCAACTTGATTTTTTGACGTTGCCTTCCTCTTGACACGAGGGGCCGGGTTTTGCAAGTCTGGGTAAGACTGCAACTGTAGCTGTTGTATCCGAGTCTAGGAGCCGTAGTAGCTGTAGGAATAATCACCATAGTCCCCATTCCTCCTCCCAGCACCTGATCCATCCACAGGTCCCTTAGATATCGCACCCTGATGTTCGTCTTAAATTCCGGATCTTCCCGGTCATATCCTGCAGTGCAAGCCAAGCGTCAGGCAGCTTTAATGTCGGGCAGCATTGAAAACTGACTTGGGGACGCCTCAATTGCTATTGGCCTTTTTTTCTTTTCCCTTTGGTGTCTACCAGATAACCTGTACAGAGACGTGGAGTGCACACGGGTGTCCTCTCGTGGGACCGAAAAAAAGTGTGAGCTACAGTCACGTGAACAGCACGGCGAGTGACATTCAGTGATCACTTCTGGCATCGCAAAACAAAACCTTCACCACCGCCGTACAGGGGTGGCTTGGAAACCCCAGAATTGAATGCACGAACTAGGAATTGAACTCCTAGCCTGCAGTGAATTCCCCCGTTCCAGGTTGTGACCTTAACTGTTGAGCCACATAGGGTTTTTTGCGAATGCAGATGTCGTTCGCGCTCTATGACCCCAACAGCGCTCTATTCCACAACCTCGCCATCAAAAAGGCCTCTCACCCACCACCACCCCGCCAGCCTCTCGCTGTCATCGGGTATCTTCTACCATCGCGCGCTCACCAGATACGCCCATGTCTCCGACCCTTCTAAGCATCTTCTCTTTCTACGTTACTGGTGACGGATACCCCGCACGACCCCCTATCCCAGTCTCGAATCTCCAGTGCTTGCAAAGAGTCTTGTTGGAATATAGGGATCGATAGAGATGAAGATAGTGAATTGATTGATTGATGCAACTTCGAAGGACGAACATTCTCTCTATATACAACGGGCCTGAGGGACTCGCCAGGGGTAAAGGACCGAAGACTGTCTCGCGAGCCGGTGCTCGGAGACTCGGGCAGCTGTCATCTCCGGACGTGCCGCCTCCGGTCCGTCATCTCCGGACGCCCATTATTCTGACAAGTCTGGCGCCGAGCGGCGAGTGCGAAAGCGACAGAAGAGAGCTACATGTTGCGAAAACCTCGGAATCGATACTGCAAAGGGAACCTTCTCTTATTGGCCTGCCACAGGCACATCCTGCGGGGCTGCATCTTCCCGACGTCCCGCGTGCCGTTGCCCGAAGAGCTTCTTTCTCCAGTTTGTTAGGTCAATTGCGTGCTGAATATTTACCAAACCACCATTCAGTGCTTCTCCCTGGGGCGTTCGTCCACCATCCACGGCTCTGCTGTGATTGTAGTCGGTCGACCCCTCGTGCAGTGATTTTTTTTTTGTTTATTCAGTACTCGCGTGCGACCTATCAGATCATGGCGAGGTTATTTACAGTCCGTTTCCTGTCCGCTGTCCGCGCAGTTTTTTTTTGTTTAATCATACTCGCATTCGACCTAGGTAGATCATGGCGGCGTACATTTTGCCCAGTTTTCCTGTCCGCAGTCCGCACGGTGGCGGCTCGTTGCAAGCACCCTATTGCCCTCCGCCCAGGCCTGTCCCAAGAGAAAGTAGACGCGTCCAAAGAAATAGACAAAGAAAAGAGCACGAGAAAAGCGCGATCCGTCCCCTACTCCTCGCCCGCCGATGCCATGAATGAGGGTGTGGGGAGGAACAGCGGGGGATCCTCCCCCTCCTCCTCCTGCTCCCGGCGCCGCTGTCCGCGCAGCGCCTGCTCGTTGCAAGCACCCCTTTGCCCTCCGCCCAGGCCTGTCCCCAGAAGATGTAAAGCGCGCCAAGGGAATTACAAAAGAAAGGAGAGCGAATGCGAAAGACAAAAGGAAAGGAAAGACAGCGTCCTCCTACGCCGTTCCTGCCGGCATCATGAAGTCGGGCGTGGGGAGGAACAGTGGAGTCCCCCCATCGCCCGCCTCCTCGGCCCCCGCGCCCTGCTCTTCCAGCCACTCCCGCACCTCCAGCTCCGACACCGCGCTCACAGCATCGTCCTCAGCCTCAGCCTGCACCCGCCTTCCCACATCCGTCGCGGATAGAAAGTCAAGTACCGCTCGGCTGCACCTCCCGTCGGCCAGAAGTTCCCGCACCTTCCACCGGTCCTTCCACCTCCCAGTCTCCTTCTTCACCCCTCGTGCAGTGATGAGGCTACGGCTTACACCCGCCAGTGAGTTCCTCCGCCCCGCCAAACCGGAATATGATCTGGCCGGCTGGCATACTCATACTCGCCTTAGCCATTCGTACGCCACCAGGGTTTATGTAACGGCACGCCGCCGGCACCACCAATCCCGAACGACTAGAGTCTGGAACGTTCTGGATGGCATGGCGCAAGGAAGATTTCGGGTTCTGGGTTCGACTAGAGTCTGGAACGTTCTGGATTGCTCGGCGCCAGGAGTAGGCTTCGGTTCTTTGGGTTTGATTGCGCGGCGCAAGGAGGTCTTGGGTTTTGGGGTTCTGACCGCACGGCGAGGAAAGGTTCTGGCTGCGCGGCAAGGAAAGGTTCTGGTTGCGCGGCGAGGAGAGGTTCTGGTTGCGCGGCGAGGAAAGGTTCTAGTTGCGCGGCGAGGAAAGGTTCTAGTTGCGCAGCGAGGAAAGGTTCTGGGTTCTGGTTGTACGGTGTGAAGAAGGATCTGGATGTGGAGGATCGTACTCATTGTATATAAGGGTGCGCTGTTGTCTGTCTTGCATGTTTCTTCTTCACGCAACAACTTGTTATCGTCAGCCATAGTCGGCCTTGGCTACTAGCAACTGTTTCGTCTCAACGCCACGTCCCTGCCTTGCCCGCTCCACGTCCCTGCCTTGCCCGTTCATATCTTCCCAATCTTGTCCTCGTCCTTGTCCTCATCCGCCCCCGCCCCCTCCCTTGTCCTCATCCGCCCACGCCCCCGCCCTTGTCCTCATCCGCCCACGCCCCCGCCCTTGCCCTGATCCACAGTCGCTATTTGGAGTCAACTGAGCCACGCCCGTTACAGTTTATCCCCGCAGGTTAGCTAGCAATTGCCCCTAATCCTCCACCTGTACACCTTGTCCTTGGTACGGTCATTATCTATCCAGCCCGGGAGATTCCGAGGTATCAGCTGCGATGATGAGACTGCACGTGTTTGAGGCTGCATATCAATGGGAAGAGGTCCGCGAGTGGATCATGTACTGTGTTTTTGGTTTAATCGCTAACTGCGTGCGACCTATCTAGATCATGGCGAACTGGAACGCCGGTTGCCGTCCACCGTCCAACCCAACCTGGATCAGTCTGCGAGCGGCTTGTTGCAGTTCGCCCTCTGGCACGGCCCAGAAATGAGATATTCGCGCTAGCGCCCCACTCTCACAGAACCTAATTCCCTGGCCTCGCGGTTTTACCAGCTGAAATCGGGGCACACCATAATTGGACAGCAGCCCACGGAGCGCGGATGGTGGGGTAAATGGTGCAGACTCGTGAGCACCTCTCCAAGCGATTCCCACGGTGGTGACCGTAGTAGAAGATATAGTGGGCGGAGGTGCGAGAGAAGATAGACAAGTGGAAGGGCCCCTTCACGATCCGGGACCTATTTGCGGATGTGCGGCGCAGCCAGCCGATCTTATACTTCCTGGCCAGCATTTGTGCGCAGGCAATTCCGGAGCCGGCTGAGGTTGAGCGCAGAGTGAGTCGTCGGGTGCGACAGGCCAGGCAGGCGGAGCGGGTACCACGACAAGCCGCCAGTGAGCTGGCCGAGGTCGGGAAACGCGGGATACAGGAACGGCCAGAACACAGTATCACCATGATTTGACGAGGTGGCGGAAAAGCTGGCGGGGGCGGCAGCGGCGGCCCTGGACTGGGCAAAGAACAATGGAGTGGCATTTGACCAGGGAAAAACGGAGGCAGTTCTCTTGGGAAAAAAGAAGCGTGCCCCAA
>Ga0307516_10006879_pt1 | contig 13246 bp, 13 predicted proteins | sample 19_EM_MG_FD_203310 | JGI IMG/M metagenome (GOLD analysis project Ga0307516, IMG submission 203310) | Populus trichocarpa ectomycorrhiza microbial communities from riparian zone in the Pacific Northwest, United States - 19_EM | ecosystem: Host-associated > Plants > Roots > Unclassified | place... | reverse complement strand
CGTTCCACATTGCTTCTTCCTGCAGTATTCCGAGCCGAGAAAATCCTTACTAAAAACTGGCATGGAGGAACCCTTGTGGCATTGTGGACTTTTTTAGCGTATGTTCTGGCATTGTAGACCTTTTCTCATTTTAAAAATATGCAAAGCTTGGCTGAGCCACAAAAAAAAGGGGGGGCCGTCTCTCAGTTGTGATCCGCCAAACTTTTTCTACGTTGTCTGGCCTGCAAATATCACTCAACATTGCTGTACTTGTTGCCCAACACGATGTTTCCTTTGGCATGATAGGATTCCATCCCATTCATCAGTTTTGATCGGCAGCCAGTATGTCTCTAGAGAAGGTGGAAAAAAATAGACATCCCCCCTACTCCGAATCAACACTCTCCTCACCCAATTGAAAGTCCTCCCAGGCAGCTGCCCGCTGAGGATTGTGGATATGTGGATAGGGAAACCTCCCGTTACATGATGGATCTGTCTTCATCAGTAATGGGTCACCTGCGCTTGCTCCCCTCCAACTACTCTTGCCGGCTGGAACTTCTCGTAGTAGGTGTGGCGTCGCGATTACTACTTCAGAGGCCTGGGCGCGGAAATATACGCGCTAGGGAGCGTATGTAGTGAAATACGCTTGGCACATACGCTACAGGACATAGTTACGCTCGAAAAGAACAGGCCCTTAGTCTCTCTAATACTTTCTCGCTCACGGCTCACAACTGAACTTCCATTGCGCAACTTCCGAAATCCAAATACATAGTATAAGCATAAACTCTCCTTCCGTAGCCCAGCATTATTCTCCGCGTCGATTCCTCCTCGTGGTTTACTCGAGTCCTGGGGCGGGAGACATGTCTGCTGCAGGACTGCTGGGCACCAATTTGGCGCTGCAAGCTATATATCCTCGATAAAAGCGGACTATCGGAGACGTAAGGCGTTCAAGGAGTCGTAATATATTGTTCTCAGAATTTATAGGCATAGGTCTTCTTGTGACGCAGGTGGGATTACAGAGTATCTTCTCAGATTGTCGCCGGCTTTCTCCCAACAAAACACTGCCTCAAGAAATTTAACTCAACCTTGGGCGCATGAGAAACTGTGAAATTCCTGCAATCACGTAGTTACTTACCTTGTACAATTTCCTTGAGTTATTTTGTAGCTGGTATGTAGGTGGTTATCTTAAAGTGATAATTTTGGGGGCGGCTGTTCGCAATTTCACTCTTCCCCCACGAGCGAATCGGATCGTTTTCCCTCAATACTCCGCCCACTGAACATACAGGATGCATTCAGCTACTGGATTTACATTCGTGCTACATAAACTAGCTTTCCACGGCGGCCCAGTACACGACAGCCAACCCCCGCATTGATACACACTAGGATGCGGGGCGTCGACACCGATAACTTGCATATCTCCGCCAAAGGTCACCACACCAATCAGTTGGGGGCAGTGCCTTCACCGTTCGAATATGTACTACCTAGCACTCGGATAGGGTAATCGGCGATCGAACGAGTACCTGAAGCCGGGGGAAAGCGTAGATCATTTGATTGGCCACCGCCACCATGTTTTACAGTAACCACATATGTACATCTGTACTAGCGTGTTCCTCTAGTACACTAACTTGCAGTGTCAAGGGTGAGGGTGAGGTTCGTCTGGAGGGCGAAGCGCGTTGCGGCGACCTGGTGCCGTCTCCGTTGTGTGAGCAATGGTTTAAATATATATACCCCTATTGCATCTGCACAATCCGACTGCTTGGCCCTGCCAACGCGCTGTTTGGTCAGCGTCGTCCCACGTTGTTCTGATAAGTAGGGAGCGGACGGCACACCGCAGTGCATCTCCGTAGGCTGCCATTCAATGCGGCAGCACATTCTCGCCCGAGGTCGCCTCGCCCACTCTGGAGAAGCCATAGGCATAGATGTTTGCAAGGCGGGCCTACATAAATACTGCCTTGCGCTGCCTGCCTGTGTGCCTTCGTTCCTGCGTAGCGACTCGCTTTTTTTGTTGTTTTTTCCCCGCCGGACTTGCGAAATGGTTCAGCAGGATCTCCCCACGCGGTACTCTCTCCTCCTTCCTTTTCTGCTTGCAAATCGCTCTGGAAGCTCACCAATGGATGGACGAACGAGCGGACTGGGATAGATATATCAAACGCTCGGCGTTACTCAGCTTCCTGGCGCGGAGGTTTCCGAAAGCCTTGAAGGATTTACGGATCGAGGTCTCTCGCACTCTTCCTTCAACGACGGACGCCATCGTGCTGACCCGCGGGGAAGGAAATTGACGCTCTCTACTGGCGCATCGAGGTGCCAGAGGAGCTCTCTGATGTAGGTGCTATCCTCGGCGGGAGCGCACACGGGACTTACTAATAACCTCCCGGAGGTGCAGATGGAGATCCAATCCATTCAGGGCATGTGAAGCACGGTTGATCGGGTGGTGGGACGTATCGAAGTTGGGGGTTAGATACGGGTGGTGAAGGACATTGAGTATGGCGAACGACGAAAAAAAGGGTGCAGGTTTTTTTTGTTTAATCGTACCCGCATTCAGCCTGTGTGGAATGTGGCAGCGTACTTTTTTGGCTGCGGGATTTCAATTGTATTCGGTTTATTCGGTGTTTCTAGAATTGATGCATCGCTATTCGGGGGATGAGGACTCGCCCGAATTGAGTGTCGTTTCATCAAAAAAAAACACGAGGGATTTCGCAGTTTTGGTGGGGCTGAAATGGGGGTGAGTTTAGCGGGCTGGGGATCGCACTTTGGGGTGGAGGATGGGAGAAAGTAGTCAACTCTAGATTCCAGTGTTGAAAACCGTCCATCTGGTCGTGAACAACAACACTGTCTTGTGTTGTCAAGTATTGGTGGGAGCACTCGTTAGTGTAGACTCGGCAGACCTATGTATAAATTTATTTTTTGATGTATCGTCGGTGTACCACACCACGATTACGATGCCTCACATATCCGGAAAAAACTCGAATCCAACTTACACTGAGTAGAGCGATGATAAGCTCAGCGGTGAAGAGGTTGCTGTTGACTGAGCGGCGACCGGGAGCGGCGACAAGCGGTAGCGATAAGCAGCGACGAGGTGGCTCTTGACTGAGCGGACGACGAAAAAATCTGAGGTTGAGCATGTGGCGCTCGTCGAGCGGCCCCCAACTCCACCGCAAAAGTTCTACCTGGGAATTCAAAAGTGTCTTCACCACCAATGGCTAGAATTGCTACGCTAAAGGTTCCACCTCAAAAGTTCCACAGACTTTGATTATGTACCCGTACTCAAACCATGTACCTAGCGCCTAGTGGCCTCACTCAGTTGCGCCTAGTTACAGGTAGTCGGGGTGTTGACCACACCTCGACTCTATAAATTGGTTTTCGCCTTCTGACCCAGCACAATCATCTATATTACAAGGTGACCACCCACTGAGCTCGGTTATATCCTTTCCTTTTTTTCTGCTACCGCATGACATGATGCCGAACGATGGGAGTCGCTGGGAGTACTCAGGAGAAACCACCGCCTCCACCGCAATGCTCCGCTACCCCCAGAACCTACGAGAGCAATACCACCCGGCCAGGTGGGATCTCAAGCACATCACCGCCCGCTGGAATGACAACCGCAATCGCATCCTAGGCGACGAGACGGCAATCACCTTGTTGGTGGTGGACTGTCGCGACAGTGAGTGTATGCGGTCGTTCCATCTTTCGATCGCGTCAGCCTGCCCGCAAACGCAATCTTCTCTGGCCGAGACCGCACGGATTGGGCTAACCTTGTCCTTACTGCGACCTGTAGGCGCTCCCTACGTCGCCTCGTACCCCGTCACCGACGACGAGAGCCTCAACCAAGCTCTCGACCGGGGGAGGGACTTGTCGCGACTGGTCCGAGGCAAGGACGCGCACGCGCACGCGTTCTAGTACGTATCCCCCCCACGGTCTTCGTCTGCGATTGGACGGCTAATGGCTCCCTGCGCAACGGCTCAGCAGCCTGGCGCCCGGCTACTCCTTTGGGCCGCTGCAAATTGCGCCGCACCACCTGGACACGCTCCTCACGCGGCTCCTCGTGTTCCCAGCCTTCCTGGAGATCCTGCATCTGTTCGGCACCAAGACCAGAGAGAGGGACGAGGACTATGCCGTCTATCACCAGGGAATGGCTGGCACCAGGGGCCCCGTGCAGGAAGACGCCCAGGTTCAGAAATCATTCGGTGGATAGATGCCCCCCTTACCCCCCCCGCTGGGGTTGCGTGTGCGCTCGGACTGGCTAACAGTGTGGGGGGCGGGCTGCTGCTGGAAACAGAGATATGCTACAATTTCCGATACGTTGTGCAGCGACGGTTCGGCGGAAGCGTCAGTTGGACAACGAGGAAGATGGGTCTATACTCCCAGTATGTGCCCACTACTAGGATGAACACTTGGATATCCGTGTTCGCGCCGGAAGAGTGCATGGAACGCGTACAGGAAGTGCTCGCGCTGGCGCCGGAGCAGACATGGGACGGCACGCCAAAGAAGTGCCACAATCTGGACATCCATCTACTGTTCATGAGAACTGCAAGTCACAATTGGCTGCCGTACATCAACCATCTGGACAACGAATTCGCGGATATGGTATGTACAGCACCACCGGTCGCCGTGCTTCCGTTTATGGGAGGCTCCTCCGGCTGATCGTCGTGAAGAACCAGAAGGCATACCTGTGGCGACCGAAGCCGGGGGACCCCATCGTCGCCAACAGACACACGGAGCTGGAGCTCCCGGACACACAGCGCGCGGAGATGTTCAAGGTTCGCGTGCTGGAGGCGCTCCGCGCACTGGACGTCAATCTCGCGAACATTGAATCCCTGCGACGGGGCGTGGCCATTTTCCGGCGAAAATCGCCGGACTACATCAGCAAGGACGAGTTGCGCGAGTACGACGAGGCGCTGGAGGACCTGTGCGTCCTGATGTCGCAGCACAAACTGCGCATGAAGAACCTCCTGAAACGCGCCGAGGGTCTCTTCGCGCTCATCATAACCATCATCCCTTACCTGTTCGGCCGCGCCGAGCAGACACTGATGGTGCGTCTCTCCGAGAAGGCGGCTCAGTACGGAAAATCGATGAAGGTCATCACCGTATTGTGCATGCTCTATCTGCCACCCTCCGTCCTATCCGTCTGTCCCTCCCTTGCTCCCGTTTGCACTCCGGCCCCTCGCCGACTGACGCTAATACGTACTAGAGCATCTTCGGTATGAACTTCGTGCGACCGACGTGGACGCTCCGCACCGCACTGGCGATTTTCATATCGGTCACGGTGGGACTGGCGGGTCTGACGATAGCTCTCTGGTATCTGTGGGAAATATTCATATTTGACGCCGAGGCCAGAGGAGAGGGTGGCGCGGATGAGAGGCCGAAACTGCGGGGGTGGCGGGGGTGGATTAGAAAGTCTGGCGCCAAGGACCCTGAGAAAGGCTTGCCGATTACGTCCGGAGGTGGCGTTGGCTTTCTTGAGTGACCCTTTGCCAAATTTCCAGGATCCGTCATCGCTCCGCTAGCGCTCAATTGGGAAGTAAAGCCTGAGCCTCCCAACTCAGAATTTAGATAGTGCCTGGAACTCCTCCGACAAGGGTCAAGCCTTGCTTGGCATAAATACGACGCGCAATGCGAAGGGAAAAAAATAAGGCAAACCCCCCGAGGGGATGACATTCCGTAAGCATCAGGAGGGAGGGAACAAGCTTCCGAAAAGCCAATTGTCATCCAGCTATTTACCGGGAAAAAACCTCTCTACGCCGGCCCCTGCTATTTGTTCTTGGAACCCAACAGCCGGCCTCACTTTCACTTCGGCACTTGGGGCGCCAGTGCAACCAGGTGCACCTTACGCTTTTCCGGTAGCATCGGATTAGAGGGGGGCCGGTTTTCCGCGAATTGGGGGTCCTCTCCAATGCTCGTTTTGCTCTCGGAGGACTTTTGGCTGACCTACGATAGTCGGTGCCTGCCCGGCCGGCGCAAGTGACTCCAGCCCCAGCCCGGCCAATTCCCAAGCGCCTGGGGACGCTAGCGGTAGAGAAGGCCGTGAGAGATGAGGGAAGCGGGGAGGGCTGCGGTAAAGAAGAGGTGGGAGGAGGTGGAATCCAGCGACGAGGAGCGTAGGGTGTACTGCTACACGGCCAGCCCTCTCCGGAGTCTTGGTGAGTGGTTTTTGGGGTGTTGCAGGTGTTTCAGTGGTTATTATGTTGCATTGTTGGATCAAGTAGGGTGGGAAGGCAAGGATGATGTCGATATGGTGAGGAGAAGTGGTAGACTATTGGCCGTCTCAGGGACTTTACCCGTTGTCGACTTGAAAGTTATACACCTTCAAAGGCAACTTTGCTCATCTAAATAGCCGAGCACCAAGCGAGCTGACAATGTGACTCCGAAACGCCACCGACACACCTTCGTTCGCTGCATATACCTCGGGGTTCTAACTAACAAAGCTGAATACCAATGCCCGGGTCACGAGAAATCTTTGCATATCAAATAGCGGCCAGCTTCGTAGCTGTATCTACCGTATTCGAACTACCTATCGGCCATGAGAGACCGAAGAAACTGCATAAATCCCTAACATTTTGGATCCCGTCAACACAGCAGGCTATGATGGCGGAGTATTGCGAACCGTATTGGCAAGCAAGAACCCCGTAGTCTTGCGGAGAGTCTCATATCGAGTAGAGGCCGACCTGAAGGTATTACTGAAGCTCTGGCGATGCGATGTAGTAAGCGAAGACACGAGGGTTGCATTGGCGCCGCCAGTAACAACTACCCTCGCCCTCAGATCAGCCTGGCATGCAGATGGCACACTCTAATATTGAGTTTTGGTAGTTAACCGAATGTAGAAAAGAGGTCGAGGTCATTCGTCCAGTGATTCTCGATGCCGAATGGGCGCTAATGGCATGTGTCCCTGCGCGGCTCGAGATTTCTGGTTCACCACACTAGGCGAAATTTACGCCCAACTATACGGTTCTCAAATCTAGACGTCCGGCGCGCTTCAGTAGTGGAGGAAAGCGGCGCCGACGGAACAAAGAGAGCCACCGGTGGACAAAGGATGTCCGGTAGACAAACGATGTCCGGTGGACATAGGATGTCCCGGTGGGGAAAGTGTATATATAGTGGACCTCTTGCTCACGACGATGTATCTGTATCGAAGAAACCATCTCTATTTCTCTATATATCGCTATTTATCTAACAATGGTCTTTCGTATACGGAGCAGTGAGTGCATTGTATATGACAGACATTTTCGCGAAATATGTTGTGAAACGGGTCCTGCACTGAGGGGTAACTACTGGAGATGAAGCTCCGGAAGATACCCAGGAGGGGCAGCAGGAGGACCTGGGCACAGGAGCATTTCTGAGAACTTCCAGTTGTGGAACTTGTGTACTGGCGTTCATGGCGGCAATGAATTTGGGCTCACAATCGAGTTGTAGGTGTGCGGCATCAGTGTTCGGGGTTCCGTAATCATTATTCGATGGTTCGGACGCCACACAAATTTGAAAGATTTATTTCGTTAAAGTCCAGTTAGCGGCTCGAATAGGTGACAGGGTTTCAGAACTTCCGTATGAAGTACATAGTTAAGGGGACTTTTACCCAGAGTCCCAGCATAAACTTACTTTTCTGGCACGTGACCTACTAGTTGCTTCCAAACTATCACTCTGGCTGGGAGTCAACGAGACTAGTGATGACTTAGATGTCTCCCTTCCATAGCTGACTTAGGAGAAGGTACTGCAAAATAGGGATCAAAGCCGAGGGAGGAAGAGCCGTGGGTAGGATCCAACTGAGGAGCGTAGCCGGCGATCGTTGGGCGCATTCGATTCGATTCGGTTCGGCAGGGGTTATGCATTCACCAAGAGCAAAGGGAGTGCAAACGAGGGAGGGCCGGCGGGGTGGAGGAATAGACAATTTCTTTCTGATTCGCTGCGCCTTGGAAATGGAGCGCACAGTGGCACGGGCAACGCGTTGCCACCGGAAACCACATGGGAGCGGGGCGTCGAGCCGCCTATGAACTTATCGGGGTCAGGTGGACGGAAACTAGACCAGTGTGTACATTGCGCAATGGTCGAAGCAGCATCTGGGAACGGACCACGCCACTCGTGCACGCCCAGTTGGCCGCGGATAGCACGCTGGTCACGGACTATCACTGCAGGTGGTCGAGTTTGCAACCAGACGACAATTGGCTGGACCAATCGGCTACTTCCTCAGCGGTGCCCCAACGGGGTCGTCTCTAATTGGACGCAAGGTTTTCTGGGACAGCGTTACGACGACAATCAATTCAACACAACCCAGGATTCAAATCACAGCCGAGATGGCGGAGGGGGAATCAGCGATCCGGAGTTGGTGGGAATGACTATGGCAAGAGTGAATGGGGCTGTATCTAAACGGCGAATGGCTACGGGGAGACTAGAAACGGTGAAGGATGGATAGTTCTTGGAAGAGCGAATGACGATTGGCAGACTGGGACAGTGAATTGAGTCCGCGAGAACGAACGAGACCTGGAGCCCAATAAAAATAAGCCATCATTCATGCAGATGAATAACGATATCCCGTTGCCGGAGGTGCTCCGCCGTTAGCCGTGCGAGTCGCACGGTGTGCTTGATGCGTATGTAACTGGGTAACCGATAAGGATACTATATATGGAGAACACCGGCCCTCCTCACTGGCATATCCCCGCCGTATCCACTCGTTTTTGCGGGATTTGAACCCTGTCCGCTCACCAAGTATGCACTGCACTGCACTGCACGTACGTATGTCTGCTCTGCGATTAAACCATGAAAGACCGGCCAGTCATTGGTGGCGGCGGGCGTCTCGGCTGTGAGAAAAAAAAATAGCAGCCAAGTCGTCACGATGGCACACCTGCCGACCTGTTTCTTTGAGCCATTGCAGTTTGGGATGGCAGCCCTGCCATGCTGTACAGTGTACGCCGAATCCCGCTTTTTTTTGGACGTTCACCTTACTGATCACTGGCTGCCTTGCTTAACTCGATTATCCGCTTCTTCCAGTCTGTGTGGGTGGTGGGCTAGGACAGGTAGAGCCTGTGGACACCGAAATCCCCCAAGGATCTCTAGTCGCCCAATCCTGTTCACCTACCTTGTCAGGCATTTTCGACGAGGGGGCGAAGGCGTACCCAGGCATCAGGCCCTTATCCTTCGTCGCTGGCGGGGATCATCAGGCAACAATCGGCGACGGCTTTGGCGGCAACACCGTCATCGAATCGACGGTACATTTCCCCACAAGCGTCTCCAATCCAACCCTCGTTCTGATTCCGTGGAGCTGATGGCGCTGTTCAGAGACTTCGAGTCCCTCCAGCGCCCTCGCGCGGACCAGATCTTGGAGCTTTCGGTGGCCGCCACTCCCCTCACGGCTCAGGGTGGAGCTCCTGTCACGATACGTCCTGTCTCTTCTGAGCGACAAGGTAAAGCCTGGCGTGCTCGTCAACGTCGTCGCCATGCACCCCGACGTTGAATTCCACCCCAAGAAGGAGGGTCCAGTATAACAGCCCAGGGGGCAATCAGGAAGAAGAAGAAGGAAAAGGCGGCACGAAAGAGCGGAACAGCGACACTGGCCGAGGCCACTGCCGTCGTTGAAACCCTTGCCTAGCTATAGCGGTCCAAATACGGTAACGCAGCGATGCAGATGGTTCGGACGTTCCTCGCCGAGAAGTAGGATAGATAGAGACATGTACTTGAGACTTTCTCTAGATTGCGGCTATCCCTTCAATCGTAATTTTAGTCTTGGAGTTCCATTGGTGTCGCAAAGTCAGTCGCAGTGCTCTAGCCAAAAGGTCACTCTATTTAATTCCCCAAAGTAGAAAGACAGAACCAAATTTCAGTATCTCAAGGAGCTCTAGTTTAAGCCTTGAGTGACTTGGACATGATGTGGCGGTATATAACCTGACGGAAAGTGGAGTGTGCGCCTACATGATCACCATTAAATATGCCGAGAAGATATACCTGCAACTCAACCAAAAAGGTCACCTATATCTCGCCCTCTTCGGAGGATGGAACCTGGTAGACGAGAATCTACCTGCGTCCTCCAAATCCAAGAAAGGAAAAGCGCCGGCGAAAAAAAGTAAGAGCCATGCATTATCACTCGCTCACGTTGAAATACTGTGTATGCTTAGTCAGAGCACGTGACGTGCCTCTCGTACATCTAGAGTCAGTCCTAGAATAGACAACTATCTCTTCTACACATCACTACTTCTGACACTCCTCGGTGCTTTAGGTGGCAGACCCAAGGCCTGGGTTTCCCCATTGCACCCTAAGGCACCCCCCCATTGAGCCTACAGCACGTCGCCCGCATCTATCCGTGGACTTGAGGTCGTTGAGCCGATCCAAATCCTGTGCCGGTTCCTTACCACCTTCTCCTCCTCTTCCGCCATGATTTCTCTCTACCACTGACTCAAACATCGTGATTCACGCATCAAAGAAACCCCATGGGACGCTGGGGCCTTAGGTGGTGAAGGTTCCGAAATATCAAAAGAAATACGACGGAAACAAAGAGAGCCGAGCGATGTCGAAAAGAACATGGTCATCGCTTTCTTCGTCATCTAGAGTACGGTGTCATCCCCACCATATCCCACCTCGACGGCCGCCCCAGGTCGACGGTGAAGAGTTCCGCCCAGCGGTACTATACGTGCCACGACGGATGACCTCCCACGACCCGGCAGGCCCGAGGCCCTTAGCAAACGAGACAAGCGAACGATCCTACGCGCCGTACGGAAGCACAGGCAGTATACACAGGTATACACGCGAGCAAATTTGTCGGACCTATCTATGACCCCCATATTTCCCTTCGCACCCTCGGTCGCTTGCTGCGACAGCAGAGATGGGTCTTCAGTACGCCTGGACAGGAGAGGTGGCATGTAGACGCCGTCAATCCTGTGAAGCATCGTCAGGTGAAGTTGATGATATGGGGTTGCTTCTGGGGCAAGCAGCCCCGCTGGTTCCGCTGAAGACTGGCTCTGTCAACGCCCGTGTGTACCGAGATCTACTAGTTACGTCGCTGGCTGCTTCCTTGCTTTGTCTTTCTTCTGTTCCGATCTCAGTTTCTCTTTAATGTGCAGTATCTAAGTTTTTGATTCATGGTGCTCTGGTGCGAGGGGCTACCCCCGGTCAATGCGGCTGGACTGAGACACGATCTGACCAATCACGAAGACTTTTGTCTAGGTACTATCACCACTGATATCGGCGACGGTGGCCGGTCGACGTGGGTTGGCGGGTAGGAAGACTAGAAACCCACAGCCACACCGACGGCGTGCGCAGCATTTCCATCCGTGTGGCAGCCTTCGGCGAGCCCATCAGGTTCCTCCTTCGATTCGCCATCACCGACGACGGCCCTTCCTCCCTGCCGTCCGCGTCGGCCTCGACTGTCGCCACCCACCATAACTACCGCCCACGCGATTTAGCCGACTTCAAGGAACGCGAGGTCACTGTTACAACGATGGTCATGGCCTGCTGCGGCTCTCAGCGCGCTTAGCAATACCGCCGTCATCCAATACGTCGAAATGCCTATTTCCTATATTGCCTGACAGGCATCCTGCCCTCCCTTTCCGGCTGGCTTTGTCCGTGCGAGTACGCCAGCTCTGGCCGTCTCCGGGTTGAACGCAATTGCTGCCACAGGGAATTACATGGTGTGTCCGTAGAGTGGATCCATTCATACGCCATACATACCGAGTGCTGATGTACTACTGCTCTAGTACAAACCGTTTGCTCCCCCCTCAGTTGGTAGCTCCCAAGCAGCAGCTTTACCCCCTCCCCCCCCCCTTTGCGTCTACGCCGTGAGCCCAGTAGAGGCTGTCAATGATGGCAACTTCAAGTGGGACCCAGAGGAGGCGAGACTAACAATCGAGCCGACGATGATGCTAGAACGTCCTAGAGCTACCTGGGCTTTGAGTATTCCTAGCCGCACAGCCAACAGCGGCGGCGCCAACAAAACGCCATCCTTACCCAGAAGTCTCAACGCGACGCCTAGATGGCCATTACACTACGATACAGGCTCCACCGCAATATCTGCTGCGAGGCCGATACAACACCTACATGAACCTCAATGCAACATCTACTGCGAGCTCGTCTCGATATCACAACGAGTAAGGGGAGTCCAAATTCGGACCAATAGGGAGGTCCTGTCCAATGGTATGCTCCAACGCCTAGCCATCGCTGTCCGGCTCAACCGGCCATCGCGCTTGCTCCGGTAGTGTGTTGCTGTCGCTTGGCGGCGGCAATGGCGCAGATTGCGCAGGCAAAGGTGCTCGATACTCAGAAGAAACCTAGAAGAAAGCGGGCCGTGATACGCACATCGAACGGTGGGCCGCCGACAGCTAATGGATGGATATCCTCCTCTGTCGTTAGCTTGTGTCTACGCATGTACATGTGGGCAGGATGGGCGTACCTACCGTTTCCTCCCCTTCACTTGCTGCTGCAGGCGGGGTGTTTTACTGTCAGTTTTCCTTGTCGGTCATCACTAGGGTGTAACTATGGCCAGTTGGAGTTCCGTAGCATGCTGCTTCTGTCTTAGGTGTCGGGGGTTTGGGCGCCAATGCTGGATTGTATAATAGAGTATATGCACATAAATATCCGAATGCGAGACCTTCCTCCAAAATAATCCCGCGCTTTGGCCTTGGTGAACGCAAGTGAAAGTGATGTGGGGCATTGGCGATTGGCTCTCATACACCCCAACACAAAACTTGACTCTTATACCCCCCAGACTGGGGAGGGGGGGCATACCTGCATATTCCCGAGTAACAATGGACCGTGTCGAACCATCCCTTCCCATACTGTTGCGACTCGAAGCCGCCACACTTCTAAAAAGCGCAAGCAAGAAGGGTAACCTCTGCGGCGCCGAGAAACATGTGTGTAAAACAAAAAGTAAGGCCACTATGCTCCCAAGTGTGTGCAGCAAGACATCCTTACAGTGGAATACACAATGCAAATATGTGATAGCTAGGCGGCTACTCTTGATCTGCGTCACGGCGAAATACTACTCTCTCTCTCTTGATGGGGAGGATGGCGGTTTTTTTTTACTGTGGCTTGGGCCGCGACGATTACACCCTCTATCACTCGGAAAACGGGGTGCACCAGTTGTTGCAATATCTCACTCGTTCAGCTTTGTCACGTGTAGAATCACGTCATATACGTGTATTCAGACTTTTCACTTTTCCTGCCTTTCTCCCTAAGACAAGACAATACACACAAGACTTCATCGTTCCATCAAACTTCCATCATAATCTTGACAGGTTATGAGCCCGGGTCAGCGCAATACCACTCTCGAATCCATATCCATTTAATCTATTGATTA
>Ga0307516_10006878_pt1 | contig 13247 bp, 8 predicted proteins | sample 19_EM_MG_FD_203310 | JGI IMG/M metagenome (GOLD analysis project Ga0307516, IMG submission 203310) | Populus trichocarpa ectomycorrhiza microbial communities from riparian zone in the Pacific Northwest, United States - 19_EM | ecosystem: Host-associated > Plants > Roots > Unclassified | place... | reverse complement strand
GAAGAAGGCGACGGCTGATTTCTAGAAACGGCGCCGTTTGTGTGATGGGAATGGTCATTTGCAATCCAGTCACTGAAGTTCTGAAATCGTGTAATCAAGCCCCTGGATAAATTGTAATTGGACCCCTGTATTTCGGCATGTTTTACAAACTAATACTTGAACTTTAATATGTTGCAATCGTGCCCCCAATTAACCCCAAACTTTGCTATTCTTCAATTAAGCTCCTGATTAGATTAATTAAATTAATTTCAAGCTTAATTAAGTCTCAAAACTTATCCATTCTTCAATTAAACCCTTGACTTGATTAATTAAATTAATTCCAAATTTAATTAGATTAATTCCAAAGTTTAATTAAACCCTAAAATTTCCAATCATGTTGCCCTTAACCCAAATTTTAGTTCAATTTTCATTTATTTTATTTTACTTGTTTTTTTTATCATTATTATTTTTTTATCATCATTTTTTTATCCTTTTCAATAAATAAAATAATAATAATAATTAAAATAAAAATGGTCAATTAGGTTATGACAAGAATTACCTGGAATGGAGTCGCTTTCGTTCACAGTGCTGGTGGCTCACGGTGGCGTTGGTGTCGTGGCAGCCGGCTATGGTGGCAGACATTGGTTCTCCTTCTTCTCTCCTCTGTTTCGATGTATTGTCTTCTTCCTCTGTTTTTTTGTTCCCTCTGTCAACAGTGTTCTTGCCTCTCTCGGTGGCTTTGTGGAGGTGATGTTGGTGTTAGCGGTGTTGCTGGTGGCGGCAAAAAGGAAGACTGGTGGTGGTACACTAAGGACGCTGCTTCAGTTTCTCTGTATTTTCTTCTTCTTCCTCCTGCCTTCTACTGGTGCTTCTCTCTGCTTTTCGTTTTTTTCTGTTCGTTCTTCATTCACTCCCCTCTCTCGCTCTCTTAGCTTTTCTTTCTTTTTCCTATTCTCCTCTGTTCCCCTCTCTCAGTTTTTTTTCTCTGTTCCACTATCCCTCCTCTCTTCTCCTCTGTTTCCACTCTCCCTCTCCTCTTGGCGTCCGTCCTCCTTTTCCAAAACTCCCCCTTGCTGTTCGGTCCTTCTCTGGCTTTTATAGCCAGAGAATGCATGCGTTTTCCTGATAATAAAGAGACCGTTATTGCTGAAGCAATGGTAACAGTCGGCGATGGCAAGGGCGTCTGTTTTTCTCTAGCTTTATAGCCGAATAAATGTCATACGTTTCAGTAATCGTGGCAGCTGAGGCTAGTCATTTCTTCTTCTTCCTGCTGAAACGGCTCCCCTGGTGTAATCAAGAAGGTGATGAAAAGTGTCGGTGCTGTTTTGAGATGTGAAATGACCATTTTCAGTTTGGTCACTCAAGTTCTGAAATTTTGTAATCAAGTCCTTGGATAAATTGTAATTGGACCCCTGAACTTTAATTTCTTCCCAATAAAGCCCAAATTGACTTAAAAACATTTTTTCTTGCAATCAAACCCTCCATAAATTCAATTAAACCTTCAATAAAATTTAATTGAGTTCATAAACATCTGATTTTGGACTTTTCTTCCTAAAATTAAATTTTCCTTATCAACAGGGCTCTCATCAGTAAAAAAATATACTGTCAAATTTTAATTCTTGTATTTTTGAACCTCCTCAACCAATTTCTAGCCATTTTATGGGCATTCCAGCATCCTTTTCTCGCTCCTATTATTTTTTGGATTTCTTCCGAATATTTTTTTATATATTTTTTTGTATTTTCTCATTTTCTTGTGTGGGAACCCAAAAATGAATAACAAACAATATAGGATGACTAAATAAATTTTAAGCTTACATACAAAATTGAACCATGCATCATGGAGCTAAGTTTTAGCGGTATGCATAATGACTTGTAGTGGATTTTATAGTTATAAACCCACAAATCATGGTTCCTTGCAAGTCCAAATTATTGTGCTGGACGAGATCAAAATTTATCAGTTCTAATCGACGTTGCTTGAAATGAAAAAATGTCATCTTTGTTTATTCCTTTCACAATTCTTAAAAAAATTATATCCTTTGCAATCTCATTTTGAGTCTGGTGGATCATTTATTTCAAAAAAAAATCATAACCAAAATCACACCCCACACTAAGAGGCAAAAAAATATGTGCAAACTGCAAAAATACACATATGGATCTATGAAAGTTAGAACCTAAAACTAGGGGGCATTATCATAAAAGAGAAAGGATAAGAAGGAGGAAGCAAAAAAAAAGGAAGAAGAAAAATAAAGGGAAAGAAAAAATAAAAAAATGGTTAGATGACGTTTTAAGACTGAGGCAAAAATCATGAAGCAAGACTCTTCATTAAGAAAGAGAGTTTATCCGAACAAAGTCCATGAGATGAATTCACAAGAGAAAATAAGTAGAAGAAAAGTGATCCTAGATCTTTGAAACCCTCAAACACCTTTTGAGCCTATGAATTTCCCTTTTCTTTTATAACTATGAACCATAGTCTGCATTATGTGTATTTAAAAGCCTTTTTTAATCAAGCAAGGTTTGGACTGATAAATGACACTCTTAAATACATGAAGAGCTTTTTCCATAAAGATCATGGCTTCACAAACTAAGTTACTGGTTATTATGCATGCTGATAAAATAGGTGCTCAAAAGAGATAATCTTTTTTGATAGAGCTTTGAGTTTTGACTCAAGCCTTCTATTTTTTAAAATACATAAAAGGTCACCTCATCACGTACCATCAAATGACATACCTAAAATGAAACATCAAAAATTGACATAAAGAACCATAGAAAAACTATTTTAATCTTACAACGGGTCAATTTCTTTTTTCAAAATATTAGACAATCAAAGGAATGCATATATTGAATGTCGTGTGTTGGGTCTTTGAATAAAGAAGCTTGATTTTCAAAATACTTTAAAAAACTAACATCTCTCTGATTTTATTTCAGCAAGTAAACTTGAATAGACATGATTTTTGAAATGTGCGAGTTGATTCCATGACAAAAAAAATCTCGAACAAAAGACCATGGATTGAGTTCGCAAAATACTTGACAAAAATGATATCGAAACTTCTTGATCATCCTTGAAAAGTTGAGCAGCCAGGGGAAATACAGTAGACCCTGGGAAGGAAAATAAACTATATTCAGATTAGTCGATGGGAAAAATCAAATGATGAATTCGTGAAATCCATTAAAGCTAAAGCAATGAGAAATGCATTTTGATGATAGACAGAATAATAAGCATAACCAGATCAACTAAAGGCAATACTGTTCTACGATAGCTAATGATTTAATAAACTTTATCAGTAGTTGAGAGTAACACCACACTTGGAGGCATGATCAAACTTGATAAACAATAAGAGTAGTAATCATTGTGGACAGTCCAGGATGGGCACTGCACTTATATTTGAGTGGAGGACTGGCATATAATGAACTCAAATGAGCCAGTGAATAAAAATAACTGAGAAAGCTTTGGATAGCAAACAAATTCACCTTATGATGATGGAGCATCAAAGAAGAGGGCCTACATTTCAAACCAGGTAAGGATGTATACATGTCATCTAACCCCAAATCATTTCATACATGTTTTAAAATTTTCAGGAAGATCCTAATTGAAATCCAACAAGATTTTGATAAATCAGAGTTAACAAAGAAAAAATCCTTAAGCTATGATAGTAAAGAATTCAAGTTCAAGCCTTAAAATTGAGAAACATCAGTTAGACCCTGTAATCAAGAAAGAAAGAAAGAAAGAATAACCTTACTATTAGGAAATTCTTAAGAAAAGAAAAAGATCAACCCTACCATTAGGAAGAGTCTTCAAGTCAACCCTAAAATCAAGAAGCACCAAGTTTTCTAACCCCGTGATCGGGAAATTTTAGGTCAACCCTGCAATCAGGAAACACCAAGAAATTTAAACACTGCAATTAGGAAAGAAAGTGAGAGGAACTCTATTATTAGGAAATTCTCAAAGGAAAAGATCAACCCTATCATCAAGAAGAATCTTTAAGTCAACCCTGCAATCAAGAAACACCAAGTTCAAACCCTGCAATTAGGATGCACCAGTTCAAACCCCGCAATCAGGAAATTTTAGGTCAATCCTGCAATCAAGAAACACCAAGAAATTCAACCCTGCAATCAAAAAGAAAAGTGAGAAGAACCTTACTATTAGGAAATTCTCAAGAAAATAATAAGATCAACCTTGTCATCAAGAAGAATCTTCAAAAAGCACTAAGTTTTCAAAACTTCACGATCAAGAAGTAACAAACATTTTAGTTCTGGTTAAAGGAGATCACCAAATGAGATTTCAAGTTGACCAAGCTGAAGACAAAGACCAAGGTTCTAGTTAAAAGGGGTCTCTAGATTGAGATTTTAGGTTAATCCAACTAAAGGCAACATTTTTGTTCTGGTTAAAGGGGATCGTCAAATGGGATCTCAGGTTGACCAAGCTGAAGACAAAGATCAAAGTTCTGGTTAAAGGGGGTCTATAGATTGAGATTTCGGGTTAACCAAGCTGAAGAAACCATTTCAGTTTTGCTTAAAGGGGATTTTAGAATAACCAAGTTGTATACAGTTTGATCGTAGTTTTGGTTGAAGGGGATTGCTGCGAAAACAGGGTTTCAGGTCAACAGAACTAAAAGCTTTAAGAAGATTAGTTTTGGAAAAACAATTTGTTTGTCTTTACAAACTTACTACATCAAGCACTCAACAAGTCTTTGCTCTATAAGTATTATAAAGAGTGGTCATCTATCACAACCCCATTTTTTACTCTATTTTTGAAAAGAATTTGAAAAAAAAACCAAAAATACCGAAAGAAAAAAAAAACCCAAAAAATATGTTCTTAACGTATTTGCATTATTTCCAGCATCTTTTCCAAAAAAAAAAAGGAAACATGTATTTAATTTTTAGTGATCTAAGTATAATTATGGAAGGGAGATGACTAATTTGAAAATTGGAAACCCTCTCACCAAACAACTTTTTTTTTAATCATATGGTCTACAACCATTCCCTTAATCCAGGGGTTCATTTTTCTTTGCTTTGTCTCCAAGTTATCAAATAAATGGTTGAGATTTATTCTTGAAATCCAATGGTTGATCTTAGTTTGCTTTGCCTTCAAGCCAAATAAAATTTTCACCTATAAATAGGTGATTACACACACACACACACAAAAGGAGGAATTTTAGAAAGATCAGGAAAAAAAAACAAAAATTACTCCCATGTTCTCTCCTTACACCCACACAACACAAAAAAAAAAAACCTCAGACCTATTATTCCTAAGCCAGATGCCAACCCCAAAAAAGAACCGAAAACAAAATTCACAAACCCGGGACACCACTCTCAGCACAACTCTCTCTCATTGCAATTAAAAAAACAAAATACCATCCTCACAAACCGATCATCTCCAAAGCCTCTCCCCTTCATCTTCAATCAACACCAGCCTAACTCACCAATAACCCCTATCTCAACCAAGCCAAATCAACACAATAGATAATTTTTAGTGCTCCCTCACTGTCTTTCTCAAAGCTAAAACCCAAGATCATCCTTCACAAGTCATCAGCCACCACTAATTTTCTATCCTTCTTCACCATGTCGCCAAAACTGGCACCTTATTAACAACCTCCCTCTCATCTCTTTCAGCAGCCTACGGTTGCCAACCACCCAATCACATTAGCGGCCCTCTCATCTCCTTTCTACAACCAACAAACCCACCAAATCATCATCAACACATACCTATAGTCGATCTTTGAGCTCTTCTCAAACCAACACAAACATATCGCCCCTCTTTTCACTCTTCACCTTCTTAGCTCTAGCCGATCAGATCTTTTTCTTCTCCAGTCGAGGACATTCGTGACCAGCCATTGTTGAAATTCTAATAGAGAAAGAGAGCAACAACAGACCTTCACTAGTCTTGATCTACTTCCTCTAGTATTGGTAAGGTGTGTCATAACCCATTTTTGGGTCCCCGCACAAAAAAAGAGAAAATACAAAAAAATCAAAAAAATATTAGCAAAAAAATAGAACAGTGAAAAAAGGATGTCAAAATGCTCAGAAAATGGTCAAAAATTGGTTGAGAAGGTTTAAAATTACAAAAATTAAAATTTGACAGTATTTTGTTGACTGATGAGAGCCTTGTTGACAAAGAAAATTCAATTTGAGGAAGAAAAGTCCAAAATCAGATGTTTATGGACTCAATTAAATTTTATTGAAGGTTTAATTGAATTTATGGAGGTTTTGATTGCAAGAAAAATTGATTTTGGAGTTAATTTGGGCTTTAATTGGAAGAAATTCAAGTTCTGGGATCAAAATATAATTTTGAGAGTTAATTTGGTCAAATCAGGGGCTTAATTGCATAAATATTAAAGTTTGATGGCAAATTAGGGACTTAATTGAAGAAATCCGAGACCAAGGACCAAAGTGCAAAACGCGCGCAAATTGAAGGCCTGATTTTGAATCTGACGCGTTTTTGGCGCCAATTCCCATTTAAATGAAACGGCGCGTTTTAGGGAAAACAACGTCGTTTCATCTACTGTTCACCAAAAAAGAAGAAGAAGAAAGCTAGAAACGGTGCCGTTTTGAAACGGCACCATCTTCTTCTTCCCCTGGACGCACGAAACAGGGGAAGAAGAAGATTTTTCTTCCTTCCTCTGTCATCGCCATCCAACCTTCAAAAAGACGTCGCCTCCCCTCTAAAAGACGCCGACTTACCAACCACTTTCCACGTGTTGGACGGAAGGTGGAGGGGCGGCAGCACAGTGGCCACCCCAACCACGTCTCCCTCCCCTGTTTTTGCCTATAAAAACAAGGGAAGGGGAAGGAAAAAAAAAGGCCCAGGAAGAGAGGGAAGAGAGAGATCGAAAAACAGAACGAGAGAGGAACAAAGGAGAGGGAGGGGAAGAAAAAAAAAGAAGCAGAGGAGGGAGAGGAGGAAGAAGGAGAAGCACCGCCGCCTCTGCCGCCCTCAGCTCCCCAGCAGCACCGCCGGCCACCGCAAACCACCGGAAGCGCCACCACTCCAGGTAAACCCTCCGCCCTTTTATTTTGGCCTTCACTTCTTCCCTCGCCATGCAAGACGTGCACAGTGCACGTCTACAAGAGAGGGAAGAAGCTGGTTACTGTGCTCATGCACTGTAACCAGCTAATGTGGTCTGGGCTCATGTAGTTGGGCCAGGTTCGTCCCAACCCGTGTATTTGGGCCTGACCCGGCCCATTTAAAAAAATTTCAAAAATATTTGTTTCAGAATTTTACAATTTTCCCGTGTAGTTTTTATGTCATTTTGATTAATATCGGGCAGTATTTTATGTCGTAAAAATACGAATCCGGTATTAAAATACCCGGTTTTTGTCAAAACTTCCAAAAATAAAATACAAAAAAATTTGAGAAAAGAAAAAATATTTTTGTGCATACGGCCAAGTGTCTCAAAGCTAAAAAATACTATTGTGTTTTTTCATACACCAAAAAACAATGTTTTAGCATGCATTTTGGTTTTAATAACCAGTTTATTAAAGTCAAGAGAACACTGACCAAAATTTCGAAAACAATAAAAATCTTATTTTGTTTGTCTTTTAGTATCCGGGATACGACATTACGTGTAATACGTTTTCTGAATATAAAATTCTATTTTTTTCGGACGTAGAACGGTTAGGTTTTACTCCATTAAGATAAGAACCTCATTATTGAGGAGGGCTTTTCTTGAACCGTAGACAGATCGACAATGAGAAAACACAAAAAGACCTTAGATTTTATCAGACATTAAAACAATACAGCCTACCTTAGGTAGGGCGTATTTGGGGTGCTAATACATTTCCTTTACGCAACCAGTCTCTAAACCTGATCTCTGAGACCAGTTAGGGTTCCTAATAACCAGAATATTAGGTGGCGACTCCCAGTCCATATTTTACTGATAAGAGACAAGAATTCCTTGTCTCTTCATATTTGCTAGATATGACCACATTCCATTTTACCTGAGATTGGTGGACAATCTCTGCAACGCCGCACACGTGCGACAAGGTGCACCGCCAATACAGGGAGAAAAAAAAGTGTTGTGCATCTCGATGCGTTACCAGAGACCGACCCACCATAACCAGAAATCACAACCTCATCCTTTCATCTTCATTGCCAACAACTACTCGAGTTGATTGAAACAAATAAAAGAAAAGATTGAATAAAAAAAATAAACAGAAGAAGAAATAAGGAAAATAAAACCAATTGTTTGTGTGTTTTTCTTTTTTGCAGGTCACGGTGAGAGTCACCACCAGTACAGGGAGTAAGAAGAGGGGAAATTGCTCTAGATCCACCTATTCTTTAGGTTTTTTTTTCCTACGGCGGCGCTTGAACTCACACGCCACCAGTGGCGATGGTGCGTGCAGCACATGCACCCCCCCCCCACTATTCCTGCATTTTCAGGATCTTCCAGTTTGGTTACTGAGTTTCCAACAACCTCCTGAAGTTATCCTCAGCCTTCGGTAGGTCCATTTTTTATTCAGATGATTTTTTTTATTATTTATGTTTAATTACAATGTTGTGTAAATATTTGTAATTGGATGGGTATGTCGGTTAATTAGTAAAAACATTGGTTGTATATATTTGTATTTTCTTATATGTTTTTGAATGTTTAAAACCAAAAAGACAAAAAGAATTAAATGTTTTAATTGCATACAACCAAGTTTCTCAAAAATACAAAATCATATCTTGTTTAAAATATAAAATACATGGTATGTTTTTTTTTAGCATGCATCTTGGATCTAATAATCAGTTTATTGAATCCATAAGAATTTGGTCAATATTTCAATAACCAATAAAATTTTATTTTATGAGAATTAATGGTCAATATTCTAGTATAAATGTTGGACCTACATGTGAGGCTTATATTTAAATATTTGGAGTTGACTAGAAAACTCTCAAAGTTATCTAAATATTTACCAATTTTAATTGGGAGTATTTTTTACCACAACACATGAGTTTTGGAAAACCCTTCCGCCTTCCAAGATAGGTGAACCCTGTCAGGGCATCTACACGGATCCTCTCCTTCAGAATTTATTTGAGCACACGAGCTCATAATAAATTCAAAATACCAGATTTATGCACACGAATAAATCCTCATCCTAAGTCATAGACAGACTACTAATTAAAAACCTATCAAAACCTTTAAACCACATTCAAGCCACACAATGTAGCTTACATTAGGTAGGGTGCGATAAAGGGTGTTAATACCTTCACCAGTCATAACCAATCACTTACCCTTAGAATATCTGATAAAACCAATACACCACGCTGTTCTAGCAATCTTAAACCAAACAACTAGATGACGACTCTCACGACCCCTCAATATCACGCGTCTACATGTGACAATGTTAAATACAAAAATATAAAAAATAAGAGAGAATGGACATTAATTTCAATAGAAATTAAAAAATTATTTAAAAAAAGATAGGAAAATTAAAAAAAAAAAAAAAAGCCTGACTAGCACCTAACCCATTTAGAAAAGGCCCTATTTTATTTTACCAATATTTTTTGAAAAAAGAAACTTCGAACAACACTTTACGTGGTATTCCTTAGATTTTGATGGGGTCTATGCTTTTTTAACCCAAAAACTCATTTTCAACCCAATTTTGACCAGAAACACCTAGAAAAGAGTCTAAACACTTTGAAAAACCCATAAATAGTTTAAAAAACAAAAAAACAAAACCCTTGAAATCAACCTAAAATAAAAACTCTTCTCGAGCTTAGATTTGGATTTTAAAGCAATTTTAACAAGAAAACACTTAAGTTAAACTCCCCTTACCAAATAAAATATCTTGACACCACGATCAATAATTTTAGTTGTCAAAATCGATATCAACGTTGATTTTTTCTTTCTATCGCTAGAATCCAACGTCCTCTCTCTTATTTCTCAAATTAGGAACTAAAAATAAATAAAATGAATTTTTATACCAAAATTAAATTGAAAAAATATTGAAGGTTCGAATAGGTATAATTTATAAAGTAAATTTTTTATAATAGCTTTAAAAGCATCATTTATTTATGGCATTTTTTTTATTTTGATCCTCCTTTTAATTTTTCCTTTATTCAACAAATTTAGTGCCCAAAGAAAGATGTAATCGGGAAGAATAAAAATTTGAAAAATTAAATAAAAAAACAGTAAATCTATAATAAAAATGTGAGAAGGTAAATAATACATCCAGAATGTTTATAGTCTTTGTAATTAAGCCGGCCTTCCTTTAAACGGGTCAATAATATGTAAACCTGACCCGTATCCACAAGAAGAAAGATTCAACAGCTAGGGTTTTGGCTCACGGCTAAACCCTACTCCCGGATTTCAGTATCAAGAAGGCCTTCAATCCACTCAAGCAAAAGATGGGGAAGGGAAGCTACAAGAAGCTAAAGGGTAGCCAAAACTTCCGTCAAAGACTAATATTAGCGACGCTCTCCGCCACACCTATCATTATCAAGGGCATTCGAGCCAATGACATGCTTCCTGGCCTCCGCCTCCATGAGGTTTCTCTTCTTCGCCTCCTCGAGAAGATTTCTGATGACTGTGTTGTCAAAATCAATGAAACAGGTAAAACAAAGTACCCTACTTGTGTTTTTGCTGGTAACTTGTGCTAGGTTTGATTTTTGAGGAATATATTTTATCTGACAGGAACAATGGTCCAGTACAAGCCTGGGATTTTGATGGGTGGGAGACATCTTGTGCACGATTGTGGTGAAAGTCGAGCTATTGGGTATTTCTTGGAGCCATTGCTTGTTCTTGGGTTGTTTTCGAAAAAGGCCCTTTCGATAAGACTCAAAGGTATTGTTGCTTTCTTTGTTGGGTTTGCTAAACTTTTTGGCCTGTCAGCATGTGCTTACAGTTTGTTCAGTTGTAGGGTTTCTAGTAGTTGAATTACTCTTTTATTTTTTATCAGTTATGTCCTTGTTGTTTTGCTCAAAATGATATCCTTGTGAGTGATTTTAATTTACTGTCTTATGCTCTTGATGAGGGGAAAAAATTGGGGGTTAGGAAGTGAACTAGTTTAATGTTTTTCCTAGATGGGTTCTAGGAGACTTTGTTTTAGAGTAATCGATGATTGACTAGGATTTGAAAGAAGGGTGTTACAGAAGCCAGAACTGCCACCATTTCTACTTATGTTGATTTCATCTGCTCTCTGCGGGAACCAAAATGGGAAACAGAATTCTATCATATGCTGTTGTATATTTGATGCCCTGCTTGTTGAGGGTTCTATCAATGTGCAAATCTAATTAGCTTGTAAGATGTTCATCCATGCGGATTATTCTAGAAATGATCAAAGATAGATTTCCAAAGGCTCAGCAGAGAAGCTTGCTAGAAGGCATGGATCAGTCTTTTATCTTAGTGCCAAGTCTACAAGAGGACATCTTGATACCGAGTCCTGAACTTCTTGTGTGGTAACATGAGGAGCAATCGGGAATGTAAAATCTTTAAAGCATGCTTTGCCTTTTGAGAGTTTGGAGAATTATTGGTTGTAGGGGCTTCGTCTACCATTCTTTTGTATCTTCACTGGCAAAGGCAGCCATTTTCCCCTCGAGCTCATATAGATCACACCTAGTCCACAACCTAATGTTTAGAAAAGATCTATAGGGTCTGTCCCAACCGTGTTGTAAAACATATGATTTTAGGATGCTAACTTTACCTTGATGATATCAGCTCTGACTTACCTTTAAAGTATTCACACAAACTTTACATAGCATGCCTTAGTTTATGATTTTTGCATAGGGGAAACATAACTGTAAAGGGTTATTACTTTTCCTTTTAAGAAGTTGTAATGAGCAGTGTTGTCAAGAGGCTCTGAGGCACTCGCCTATGCGCTTCAGGTGAGGCAAGGCAAGGCCCTAGTGCCTTTATTAGCCTCAGGCATTGGATTTCAATTAGGCGCCACCTAGGCGAGCACCTTGTGAGTGGGTGCAAGGTGCTAAGGCCAGCGCTGCTGGAAGTTCTTCCTTTTCTGTTGGATTTTTCTTTTTTTAAAATGATTTATGTTTTGACCTAGTTTTCCTTTTTTTTTAATTTACCACAAGAAACAACTTAGGGGTATTTTTGTAAAAAACAAAGATTAGGGTAAAAACAATTTAAAAAATCATTAAAGTGGGAGACAAACAGACAATGAAGGACACTTAGAAGACCAACCACACTTTCTTTTTTCAACAATGGGAGTCAAAGAACAACACAATAGTTAATACTTTAATTTTTTCTAAACAAGTGCAATATAGTTTGGGAGACGAGGATTTCGATTATAATCATGAAATGGAGGATATGGAGGATTCAAGTGAATGAGAGGAAAGCATGGATGGAGATGTTTTTGAAGATTAATGAATAATGATGATGATATTTAATTTTGCTTTTTAATCTGTATGGCTACTTACTACTTTAAATTATTTTATTTTGTTTAAAGGGTGAAAAATATAACTTTATATGACTATGTTATGGTATTTTATATTTTCTTTTGATTGTCTAAAGATCTAATCTTGATTGGGAAGATGTATATTTTAGATTTATCTAATATAATATAATATAATAATTTTTTTTAATTTATAGCATATCGCCTTGGTTCATTCGGGCGAGTGCCTAGGCGTGTGCTTAGTGCCTCAGGCATTTTACAGGCTTGGCACCTTTTAGTGCCTTTCGCCTTTGACAACACTTGTAATGAGATAATAAATTGTTTTCAGGAATTACAAATGATTCTAATGACCCATGTGTTGACACTTTTCGTTCCACTACCTTACCATTATTGAAGCAATTTGGAGTTCCATCAGAAGGATTGGAGCTGAAAATAGAAAGTCGTGGTGCTCCACCACATGGTGGCGGAGAAGTTCTTTTATCAATTCCCAATATTCAAAGTTTAACGGTGATATTTTTAATCCTGTGGTAGTTCATTTGTCTGGGATTCTTTTTTCCCTGATGTTCTTATACGTTATGCTCAGCAGGCAGTCACATGGATTGATGAGGGAATGGTTAGGAGGATTAGAGGGGTGACTTTCTCAACCAGAGTATCTTCTCAGTTTGAGAATACTATGATACATGCTGCTCGAGGAATCTTTAATCATTTGCTTCCTGATGTCCACATATTTACTGATCATAAAGCTGGTCCACAAGCTGGAAAGTATGTTATCTGTTAATAGAAATTTGTCGACTCATTATATGTTTGGAATGTGGTGGAGAGAAACGTGAATTGCTGCATGATTTTTTTTCTTTCTATTGTTTTCTTCCTGATGTTCATATATTTATGCTTAATGAAGTTGGTCTACCAGTTGGAAAGTATTATATCTGTTTATAGAATAA
>Ga0307516_10006877_pt1 | contig 13248 bp, 10 predicted proteins | sample 19_EM_MG_FD_203310 | JGI IMG/M metagenome (GOLD analysis project Ga0307516, IMG submission 203310) | Populus trichocarpa ectomycorrhiza microbial communities from riparian zone in the Pacific Northwest, United States - 19_EM | ecosystem: Host-associated > Plants > Roots > Unclassified | place... | reverse complement strand
CAACTGGGGTCTTATTTTACATCAGTTCTTAACTATCTTTGAAAACAGATGCCGTCTGTGATGCAGTTACTTAAATCAGTTTACACAATGTATTTTATACTCTCATTAAATTTGACCAAAACTCAATGAAGGTGCTTAAAGCGCTATATTATTATTAGTTCCAATTTTACAAACGCGTTGACGACGAACCTCATGCAACTACAATTTTTACTTTAAGCTTCTCGCAAGCATTGCTCATTAATGCAATTATTCAAATAATCTGCGGTAGTTTCTTTTGCTATTACTTTTCCCATATACCAATGATATCTGTATTCATAGGTATAATTATTATTAATTATCTTTTATTCGGAAAAACGAGGCTATCAAAAAAAATTGTAGCCTCTTCCCCTCCCATACTGTTTAATACTAATTTTACGAAAGGTCTTGTACTCTCATTTTTTATATTTACAGTTTCTTTATTATTCTGGATACCTCTTTTAATTAAGCACACACTTGACAAATGTTGACGGACAGCCGCTGAATGTTCGATACTTTACAGTTCTTCGGACAAGAAGAAGGTAGAATACGGATCATCATATGAAAAATATACTTTTTACTATCATTTTCACAGCCATTTCATTTCACGAAAACGGAACTCCAAGAAAAATAATAGTATACAGTGTGAATTTTTTTACGCGAACAATTATCGCAATACCCTGTGAAAAATTTTCAGCGAACTTTAGAGGCATTGTCGATACGAGTGAAGTAAGTGCAGAGGGCTCAATAAAAAAATTGGACAAATTTCTTGAAGAAATTAAATATTCAAAGGATAGTATTCATATCGATACTAGGGCCAAGTTTGTTTTTATAAATAAACTTGGTACAGAAATGGAAATTTGTATGGATGTATTTAATATTTCTATTAATGGTAGGCTTATCGGTAATTTTCCAGCATTTCATGGATTTCTTCGGTCCCTGGTCCCGCCAAACCAATTGCTCTTACATCCAAAAAAGGTAATCAAATAGATATCCCAACCATGAACTGGTACGACAGACGGAAAGTCTAAAGCGACTACAAGAGTGCTTGGTGAAGAACTGTCAATTTTTGATGACGAAATATTTATACTATACAAAATCGTGAGCCTCATACTGGGTAAGAAACTCGATCCGCAATATTCTATCTGTATCAGATGTCATTCTAAGGCTCCTTTTTGCAGAATTGTCATTTTCTCCCTGCCCAGTTTGGCCATAAGCATTCAATGTGCAGCTGCTCAGAAATAATTGAGGTGATTTTTATATTTTCTGCAGAATTAGTTTATTTTTGTTTTTCTATGCCAATTCCCAGCTAGGAACCAGATTAATTTTTCGCCTACAGAACTATCCCACATTTACCTATCGACGATCCTCGAACCTTCTGTATAACTATGCCTAATGTTTCATTTAGGTGTAGATGTAAAAATATTGGGTAGTATTTACGGTACTACCCAATGTAGAGCAATTCTATTGTGTCAGCCTCCAAAACTAACACATTGTATTGTTTGAACACCAGGGCCTATCTGTGTGAATTGGGATAAAGGTGATACGCAATCCAACGCGAAATCCTCCCTTAAATGTCGGCAGACAGGTCCTTTCCTTTTATGATGAAACTGGATGATAAATAGTGGAAGAGTGGTATAGCAAAGTTAATCAATTTTAAAATTACTGAATCGATCCATTTTATAGTTCGGGGCGATCATTGTTTGAGTATTTGTTTCTTTTTGCTCTTTGCACTCATTTCCATCATTAAAAGGTGTAATAGTTCCCAATGATCTATTTTTAACTTTTCACCTAATTTGGTAAAATGTCCAATTTTAAACCCTTCAGGATTGTCAAAAAAATAGGCGTTAAAGCGTTCCACTTTCATACCCATGTCCAAGGCAATAATTGTCTTTGGGACGTAGAGGAATATGTCGCTGAACTTTTGAATGTTCCCGTGGGCGAGTTGCTGAATCAGTAAAGTGTAACGTCCATCCCGTCCCATCGGAATACGATTAATTTTTGTCATATGGTTTTTTTTAGTTGGGTCTTTAATCAGAACCCAATTTACAAAAGCTTATTGAAATAGTATATATTAATCATTAATAGTCAGCATATTACACCCTATTTTGTCCTTTTTTTAACCCCAATTTATCTTTCTTTTACCCGCGTTTTTCTCAATAGGACTGTTATTGGTGGTTAATAATGGGTGTTTTCGCGGGAGGAAGAACTTAAACAAACAGGTAGTTAGTTGCAAAACTTATTATATGATTAAGATTACGACTACTGAACAGGTAACAGCTTTGAAAGAAAAGGATACGCTTACTTTAGTGAATCCAAACGAGGCGGCGCAAGAAAAACTTAATATTGAGAATGTAACTACATTAACATACTACATTTTTCAAATATTACCAGATCCAGGGACTCTTGAAGATGAACCAAGAGACAATCCAAAATTTAGAACCTATTTTCTAAAATTGATTAATCATACACCGGAAATAATTAACCTCATTCCTTTTACTGAAAATGAGTTGCTTGATGGCAGTTGGAATATCGGGGGATAATAAGTGATCCTGCTACGGTGACAGACCTAAAATTTGAACGTTGAAAAAATAATCCCCTCAGACCGCGGCACTGAGGGGATTATTTTTTAATATTTACAAACAGGAAAGTGCTTAAAAAAAATGACGGCTAAAAGCCGTCACATAGAATTACAGGAAGCTCATGAAAGACCCTCAGCACCTCCGGAACATTATCCCCTTCTACGAGGACCTGCTGACCGTACAATGCCTTGAAAACCTCTTCCATTCCCGGAGCAACCGGAACGAGATGTAATTCATTTTTCTCTTTGATCATATAGACTCGCATATAAAATATTTTTCGGTTATAGTTAATAGTTATACAAAAATAATAAATTTTATAACGAGAAATTAGAAAACTTTCGGCAAGGCCCTTTTGTGCTTACACGTTTGCCGCCCAGTTACCATCATCATCCCGGGAACCACGCACTTGCACTGACACAAGAGGCAGCCTCCTGTAATGAATGACACGCCGCCTTTTTTTCGAGCTGATCCAAAGGATGAGAACAGATCACTTGAAAAAAGTACCAATGCCTGGCTTTAGCCCGGCCCATGAGAAAAAACAGCGGCATGGAGGATGGGGGCCTATTTTGTCCTTGTATTGAACTGGCTGGACCGCGCGCCCTGACTTCCGGGTCAACCTTCTGCCATACCTCATAAGCCGCCTTTTTTTCGAGCCGTTCCAAATGATGAGAACAGATTAGCTGAAAAAAGTGCCAATGCCTGGCCTTAGCCCTGGCACATGAGAAAAAACAGCGGCGGTGAGGATTATGGCAGGAAGGGGCCCCTTAAGGACCGCAAAGAGGCAGCGGCATTGGAGGATATGGAACGAAGGCTCCACCCAGAAAGTAACAACTGCACCACAGCCGTTGAACGGAGCGTCGCAACGGCTGCTTACTAGGATCGCTACCGCCGGCCCTACACAGGCATAAGAAAACTTGATAAAGATACTGCAGAGTTAAAGTGGAGTATGCCAAAGTTGAGTGCGGGGGCTACTTATTGTTGCAAAACCCTGGCTATTTTTTTGACAGCAATAGCCAATTGTGCCTCGACCGTTTTGACAGAGAGGTCCAATAGTTTTGCAACATCTTTATATTTCAAGCCATCTTCCCTGATAAACTTGAAGATCAGCTTGCATCTCGGGGGTAGCCGGTCAATGGCTGACAAGACCTTTTTTATTGCCTCCGAGCTGACCATCAGGGATTCGGGGTCAGCCCCGAACTGGATGTAATTATTGCAGAGCTTTTCAATGTCGACCTTATGGGGGAAATGATCATTGCGCAGGTAATTCAGGGAAAGATTTTTTACCGAGACATATAAATAAACGTCCAGGTTGTCTATCCCGGAGAGGGTCGTCCTTTTTTTCCAGAGGTTCATGAATACATCGTTGACGATCTCTTCCGCAGGCTCTTTTACGTGCACGATAGAAAAACAAAACCGGTACAACCGGATAAAATAATGCCTGTACATCTCTTCAAAGGCATGCTCATCGTTGAATTCAACTATTTTACCAACCTCTTTTGTGATTGTTTGCATCGGTATAACGCATACTGCGCCTTATATGGCAACGGAACAGTTAGTCACTAAAGGTAAATTTTTTTATTTTCTTTTAAGGGTTTTTTAAAATCTCCGTGTCCTTTCGGTATCATTTAGTCATTCAATACTATTATGGACCAGGAAAGATTAGTAGTCTTATTGTCAAAATATGTGGCCGGCGAAACGACATGGGAGGAGAAGGAAGAGTTGGAACTGGCCTTTCTGGCGGAGCCGGGGCTGCGGTATACCCTGGAGCTGATACTGGCGTTGAAACAAAAGCCGCCGCAGGGCCTTTCTCCCGCGGAAGAGCAGGAAATGCTGGAAAAAGGCCTGCAGCGGTTCAAAACTTTGAGTGAAAGCCGCTACCAGGGCAAGCTCAGCCCTTTTCAACAGGCCATTCCTTTCAGGACGCCTGTCCATTCCCCGGAGCAACGGGGGCACCGGCAGAGGTGGATCGCCGCAGCTTCCTTCCTGATCCTGTCCTTTGCGGGAGGGATCGTGTATCTCCGGCATAAGGGACCCGATCAACATAAGGCCGTTGAGGCGGGGCTGAGACCGAAGGAAATGGCGACCAAGTACGGGACCCGTTCTTTTATCGATCTGCCTGACGGATCGAAATTGTGGCTGAATGCCGGAAGCAAAGTACAATATGCGGATGGGTTTGCGGGGGACAAAAGAGAGCTAACCCTTTTAGGAGAAGCTTTTTTTGACGTGAAACATGACCCGATACATCCTTTTATTATTCATGCCGGAAAGTTGGATATAAAAGTTCTTGGCACTTCTCTGAATATAAAAGCTTATCCGGGGGATTCCACCATGGAGACCACGCTTATAAAGGGTAAGGTCGAAATCGAGTTTGCAGGCGATCCCCAATCAAAGATCGTACTGCGCCCCAGTGAAAAAGTGGTCATTCATACCCATCCGGCAGGGTTCCCTTCCCCTCCAACGGCCAGTGCTCGTAGCTCGTCCGCCGGCCTGGAGGTCCCGGCAACGTTCACCCGGACTATCGTCGTGGCGGATAAGGCAGACGGCAGTTTCGCGGAGACTTCCTGGATAGATAATAAATTGATATTCCGGAAAGAGACCCTTGCCGAGCTGGCGGGAAAACTGGAAAGGTGGTATGACATAAAGATCCTTTTCGAGAATGATACCTACCTGCGGCAAAAGGTCACCGGCACTTTTAAAGATGCAAAGATCGGGGAGGTGATGGACGCCCTCCGGGTCCTTACCGGGCTCCATTACCAGATAGCGGGTGATACCATCCGGATCCGGTGATCCGGTGTAACGATAAGCTTGCCCAACGAAAACAGGAAGTGCTGTAACACTCCCTGGTGCTGGGTATAATCATGACAGATACCTAATCTCCGCCCGGATTTCAGGTTGCTGATTATTTAACCTCAACATTTCAAATGTATGAAAAAAAACGTTAGTTCTGCTGGTACTAACCATCCGGATCTTAAAAAAATCCTTCTGCGTATGAAACTCTCCTTTGCTTGTATGCTGCTGACTTTTTTGCAGGTTTCAGCAAAAGTTCATTCACAAGAGAAACTCACATTGACGGAGAAAGCCATTAGTTGGGAAAAGCTTTTTGATTTGCTGGAAAAGAAAAGCACGTACACCTTTTTATATAAGGATGACGTGCTTCCCCGTAAGGAAAAGATCGATGTGGAAGCGGTCGAGCTGACCGTGACACAGATCCTGGACGATGTGTTCCGGAATTCGACCCTTTCCTACCAGGTGCTTGCCAATAATTTAGTGGTCATTAAACCGAGGTCTGTTCAGGTGGCTGAGATCAGGATCACCGGGAAAGTGCTGTCCTCTGGCGGCGATCCTTTGTCGGGAGCTACTGTCCGTGTGAAGAACAGCAGTCTGGGAACGAACACCGATGTCAATGGCAATTTCACCCTTACGGTCCCGGAAGAAGTCACCCTGGTCGTTTCCTATGTGGGTTATCAACCTCAGGAACTGCCTGTTGCCGGCAGAACGCAGTTTACGATCGTTTTGCAGACGATGCCGGGCAATATCAATGAAGTCGTGGTGATCGGTTATGGAACGGCCAGGAAGAAAGATCTTACCGGCTCGGTGTCCACGATCAACACCCGGGACATTCAGAATATACCGGTGGGCGGGGTGGATCAGATCATGCAGGGAAAAGCTGCGGGGGTTGTAGTGTCTCAGTCGACAGGTGCGCCGGGCGATCCCATAGCCGTAAGGATAAGGGGGTTGGGCACCATTAATAATAACGATCCGCTATACATCGTGGATGGTATTCCCACCAAGGATGGGATCAATGAAGTGTCTCCCAATGATATCGAAAGCATCAGCATCTTGAAAGATGCCGCATCCGCATCTATTTACGGAGCGAGGGCTTCGAACGGGGTGGTACTGATCACTACCAAAAAAGGAAGGTCCGGCAAGCCAAGGATGAGCCTGAATGCCTACACCGGCTGGCAGACCCCTGAACATTTTATTAAAATGGCCAATACGCGTCAATATGTAAATGCGTATAATACGGCCGCTACGAATGATAATGCTATGAATCCGGGCAACCCAAGGCCGCTGATCCCTTCGGGCGGTCAGGATACCCTGCCGGATGTAAACTGGCAGAAAGCCGTATTGAAGACAGCCCCGATGACGAACCTGCAAATGTCCGTGAGCGGAGGTAATGAAAATACACAATATATCGTATCAGCCTCCTATTTCACGCAAAAGGGGATGGTCCAAAACTCTTCCTACGACCGGTTCAACGTACGTACTGCCATCACCAGCACCCTTTCCCCATTGTTTAAGTTCGGGACCAATATTAACCTGGCCTATAATAAGACCAGGCAGGTGGGCAGTTCCGGCGATGGGTTTGGTGCAGGAAATCCCGGCCCCAGCGTGGTACGTTATGCCCTGTTCCGGACGCCTGCCACACCGGTGTTCGATAAGGCAGGCAATTATGTGGATCTTCCCAATCCCCCGGAATTCTTTGGAGATGGCCTCAACCCGGTGGGATTAGCTGCTAATACAGATCGTAACTTTTACAATTATTCGGTATTAGGAAATGCGTTTATAGAAATAAGCCCCATCAAAAACCTGAAGATCAGGAGCGATATCGGGACCAACCTGCTGTTGACCGAATACAAACAATTCTATCCCACCTGGGGCAGTCCAACCCGTCTTCAAAATTCTCCTAATTCGTTAGGCCAGTCCTTTGCCAACAATTTCAATTATAACTGGACCAATACAGCCACGTATAATTGGGTAAAAGGCAAGCATTCCCTGAATTTGCTGGCCGGCTCGGAACTCATTTACAGCGACACCCGGCAATTATCAGCTTCCGGTAAAATTTTTGTAAACCAGTCATCTCCTTTCCGCTACCTGGATAATGCCACCGGGGCGCCCTCTCCTCCCGGCGGCAATGAGTCCCATTGGGCCTTGTTCTCTTTGTTCAGTCGAATTGCTTATCAATACAATGATAAATACCTGGCCTCCTTCAACTTCAGACAGGACGGTTCTTCCCGGCTGGATCCCAGCGACCGCCATGGCAATTTCTTTTCAGGGTCAGCCGGCTGGAGAATAGATAAGGAAGCGTTCATGCAGGAGGTCAAACCTGTGTCCCTATTGAAACTTAGAGTAAGCCTTGGCCAATTGGGCAACCAGGAGATCGGCAACTATGCCTATACTTCTACGGTCGGATCGGGCGGGTATTATCCTTTCGGGGGCATTTCCGCTCCCAGTTTTACGATCCTTTCCAAAGGGAACCCGAATGTAAAATGGGAAACGAGTACCGAGGCCGACGCAGGGCTGGATATGGGATTCTTCAACAATGCCTTGCTGGTGACCGTCGATTATTATCATAAAAAGACAACGAACATGTTGTTGTCCATTCCGGAGCCAAGCAGCGCCGGCAGTGCGGGAAGTCCTACTGAAAATGCAGGAGAGGTGGTGAACAGCGGGTGGGAGCTGGAAGTTGCTTACCGCAAGGAACTCAATAAAGACTGGCATTATGAGATCAGCGGCAATTTAGCCACGGTGCATAACGAGATCTTATCGTTGGCGGGTGGCAAGCCGATCCCGGGCGGCCGTATAGACAACAATTTATATGGTACGATCACTACGGTCGGACAGCCGATCGGCGAGTTTTATTTGTTACAGCAGGACGGCATCTTTCAGAATTCCCTGGAGGTATTTACCCACGCCCACCAGGGTGCGGGCCTGCAGCCGGGTGATGTAAGATTCAGGGACACTAATCACGATGGGGTGATCGATCAGAATGACAGGGTGTATGCCGGCAGTCCTATTCCGAAATTCACCTATGGATTCACAGGGAACCTGGGGTATAAGCATTTTGACCTGAGCCTGTTCTTTCAAGGTGTCAACGGCAATAAAATATACAACCAGGTCCTCACGGATATCGAAGGTTTTTACCGGCCGTTCAATATCACGGAAAGGATCGCTACACAAAGCTGGCATGGGGAAGGCAGCAGCAATCGTTTCCCCCGGCTGTCCTGGACAGGGGCTCAGAATAATAAACAGGCTTCGACGCGATTCCTCGAAGACGGTTCTTACCTGCGGTTGAAGAACCTGCAACTGGGATATAGCCTGGGTAACCGGGTCTTGTCCCGGTTGCGTATCTCTTCGGTAAGAATATTCGCGAGCGCTCAGAATGTCTTTACCGTCACCAAATACACCGGGTTGGATCCTGAAATGACCACCAGTGCAAATGCCGCCACTACCGGAGACGGTGTAAGGGCCGTTGGCATTGACTGGGGAACTTATCCTTCTGCCAGGACGTTCACGGTCGGGGCTAATTTTAATTTCTAATTCTTCAACTCTTTTTATATGAGACTAAAAAATGGATCCATTTTATTATTAGCCACGGCCATGATCACGATGGCGGGCTGTAAAAAGACCCTGGACCAGCCGGTGTTGGGCAATTATGTTCCGGCTAACTATTTTACTTCCGATGCGAATACCCTGCTGGCCGTGAACGCCGCATATGTCCCTTTGTCTTTTACTTCCGGCGCTTCCAATGCCATATGGGTGCTGGGAGATGTGGCTTCCGATGACGCGATTAAAGGTGGTAATCCCGGTGACCAGGCGGACTTCGATGCCATTCATAATTTTAATATCCTGCCTACCAATTCTGCGGTGGAAGCTGTCTGGCAGCGGTATTATAATGGAGTGTTCAGATGCAATGTAGTGTTGGATGGATTGCCTGCCACCAATACGGCGGTAACGGCCGCCATGAAAAAGTCGGCGATCGCGCAGGCGAAGTTTTTAAGGGCCTATTATTATTTTATTCTTACTACCTGCTATGGCGATATTCCTTTGCGTCTGAAGGTAGAAACGCCGGAACAGCTACAGAGTCCCGCCCTTGCGCAGGATGCGATCTATACCCAGATCGAAAAGGATTGCAAGGAGGCCGCAGCCGACCTGCCCCTGCCATCCGCATTGGCCGCCGGAGATTTCGGCAGGGTGACACAGGGCGCCGCCCTGGCCTTACTGGCCAAGACCTACCTGTTCCATACCGGCCTGGCCAATCATTATTCCCTGGCAGCGCAGCAAGCGCAGGCCGTGGAAGCATTAGGGTATCAATTAACTCCCCGATTTACGGATAATTTCAGAGCGGCCACCAAGAGTAATACGGAAGTAATATTTACCGTCAACCATGTATCAGGAGCCAGCCCAGGCCTGGGAAATGAATTGAATGTATGGTTCGCTCCCCGGGCTCTGAACGGATACGGATTCTTCTATCCTACACAGGATCTCGTGAATAATTTTGAAAAAGCGCCCACGGGTGAAGCCGATCCCCGCCTGGACTATACCGTCGGCAGGGCAGGCCATCCGTATTTTGACAAGCCTTTTGACCCTTCCTGGACCACCACCGGCTATATCAGTAAAAAACAGCTACAACCTTTGTCAGAGATCCCAACGACCATTAAGAATGACGGCAGCCTGAATTATGAAGCAATCCGTCTGTCGGATATCTTATTAGTAGAAGCTGAAGGGCTGAACGAGAGCGGTAATAGCGCGGCAGCCTTATCCCCTTTGAATAAGGTTCGCAAAAGAGCCCGGGAGTCCTATCTCAACGACCCGACCCTGGCAGGATATGGCGTGGTGCCTACGGGCCTGTTGCCCGATATCGCTACGACTGACCAGGGGCAATTAAGAACGGTCATCCGCAATGAAAGGAGATCGGAGCTGGCCCTGGAGTTCCATCGCTTCTTCGATGTCATCCGGTATGGCAGTGCGTATGCCACCCCTGTGCTGATGAATAATTCTCCCAATTTTAATTATTCCAGGAACAAATGGTTTCCTATTCCGCAGAGTGAGCGGGATACGAATAAAAAGCTGGGCAAATAACATGGTGAGTGGTGAGCGGAACTTTACATTTATAAAATTTATCAAAATGCGTATTACTAAATATTTCCTGCATATCATTTTAGCGGCCGGAGCCTGCATAATGCTGTTTTCCGCCTGCAGCAAAAAAAATACTCCGCCGGACTATAATTCCGATAAAACAACCCTGGGGAAGCTGATCGACTCTTTAACCAAGGTATACACAACGACGGCGGAAGGCAACAAGCCCGGCAACTACGCCATTGGAGCAAAAACGCAGCTTAAGGCGGCCCTTGACCTGGCCGGCCAGGTCAAAACCGGCAATAAATTCACACAGGAGGACGTGAACAATACTTATAATAATCTTCTCCTGGCAGCGCAACAGTTCAGCACCAAGCTTATCCAGGAAGTCTCTGTCGCCAACCTGGTGGCTTTCTGGAAATTCAATGGAAATGCGATAGACTCTTCGGGACATGGTAACCATGGCACGCTTATAACAGGATATACCGGATCGAGCGCAGCAACAGCGGTGGATGGTGGAGTGCTTCCGCAACCCGTGGCCGATCGGTTCGGCCGCGCCGGCATGGCATACGATTTTAACAATGCAGCTACGATCGAAGTGCCTTATAGCGCTTCGTTGAACCCACAGAACTTCACGATCAGCCTATGGGTTAAAAGGCATACCACCAATGCCAATAATTATATGGTGTCCCTCAACCGCTGGAACGGCTTCAAATTCCAGTTGCAGAACAATAATTTTCTATTCCTGACCATTCATGCGGATAATGGCTATCATGATGTGGATGATGCCCCGGGCACGATCCCCCAGGATATATGGACACATGCGGCCGTCTCTTATACCAGCGGGACGATGAAGTTTTACATTAACGGGGCTTTAGTGAAGACCGTGGCCGTTAGCGGGGTGCCTTTAACGCTTAGCAGCCCTGTCAACCTGGCCATCGGGAATGAACTGCCGAAAGATGCCTATAATGTGACCGATCCCAATGATCCGAATTATTTTTACGGGGGGGATTTTTTTATCGGCTCGCTGGATGATATCCGGTTGTACAATACGGCGCTCACCGATGCAGAAATATTGTCTATTTATACCATTGAACAAAGTTTGTAAACTTCCGTGAATTATGAAAGGATATGTAATACTGATCGCGGCAGTAGCCGCCCTGGGGGGATTGCTTTTTGGATTTGATACGGCCGTCATAGCGGGTACCCTGCAATACCTGACCAGGTATTTTCACTTAACGGATTCCGCGCTGGGGCTGATCGTTGCGGCCGCATCCATCGGTTGCATCCCGGGAGCCCTGGTGGCAGGCCGGCTGGCAGATATCTTCGGCAGGAAAAAGCTGATGATCATTACTGCATTGTTATATATTATCGCTGCTTTAGGCAGTGGTCTTGCCGGTGATTTTAATCAACTGCTGATCTATCGTTTAATAGGCGGAGTAGCGATCGGGATGGCATCCACGCTGGCTCCTATTTATATTTCGGAGATCGCACCTCCCGCATTCAGGGGCAGGCTTGGCATGTTACAGCAATTGGCTATTGTCACGGGGATCCTACTTTCATTTGTTTCCAATTACCTTATCGTTAACTCCTCTTTTTCTTTTTTGAATGAGGGTAATTACTGGCGCTATATGCTGGCTGCGGCCTTTATACCCTCCCTTATCTTTTTCTTATTATTGCTGTTGGTGCCGGAAAGTCCGCGCTGGCTCATATTAAAGGGTAAGATCGCGCAGTCAAAGATCATCTTCGGCAAAATTTACAGTGCGGAAGCCGCGGAGGAACAGGTAAACCTGGTAAAGGAGAGCATTGTTACACAAGGGGTGGCTAAAATAAGCGATGTGTTTTCCCCCCGGTTTAAAAAAGTGGTGATCATAGGATTAGTGTTTGCCTCCATAGCGCAGTTAACCGGCATCAACATCATATTTTATTATGCGCCATTGATATTTGAAAGAACGAAAGTGGGAGGAAGCGTCCTGTATCAAACATTACTTACCGGGATCGTGAATCTTCTTTTTACGATCGTTGCTTTTTGGCTGATCGACAGAGTAGGAAGGAAAAAGTTGCTATTGACGGGTTCGTGGATCATGGGTATCTGTATGTTTGTCATAGGCTGGTTGTTCTTCAAAAATAAATTGCAGAACTATTTTGTGCTGGCCAGTATTTTTATTTATATCGCGGGGTTTGCCTGTACCTGGGGGGTGGTATTATGGGTGTATGTGGCTGAAATATTTCCAAACAGGATCCGTGGAACCGCAACATCCATCGCCGTGTTCGGGAATTGGGTGGCGAACTCTATCGTGTCTTTCACCTTCCCTCTTATGTTATCGGGCTTAGGCCCCGCCACTACTTTTTTCCTTTATGGCGTCGTCAATCTGAGCATGATCTTTTTCGTAAGCCGCTATGTGTTCGAGACCAAGGGTGTCCCGTTGGAAAACGTAGAAGGGTTGTATGCTAATATTTAAAATTGAAAGTAACATGAAAAATAAAATCGCGCAATGGATCACAGCCGGATTGCTGGTATGCTGCATGGGGGCTTGTAACGGAGGCGGCAAGGACTCATCGCCCGGATCTGCTACAAGACAGGACAGCCTTGCAGGTGAAGGGAAAACTGCATTGGCGGATCCATCGGTTGCGGGCAGTGATTCCTCAGCGGATTGGGCCCTGCTGCCCTTCACGAAAGTGGATAGTGCAAACCCTGTCCTGGCGCCCGGCGCCGGCAGCTTTACAGACCCTATCCGCAAGCAAAAGATATCCTGGGAGGAAAAAGATGTGTTTAATCCTGCTGTTATAG
>Ga0307516_10006876_pt1 | contig 13248 bp, 3 predicted proteins | sample 19_EM_MG_FD_203310 | JGI IMG/M metagenome (GOLD analysis project Ga0307516, IMG submission 203310) | Populus trichocarpa ectomycorrhiza microbial communities from riparian zone in the Pacific Northwest, United States - 19_EM | ecosystem: Host-associated > Plants > Roots > Unclassified | place... | reverse complement strand
TAATTTTTTTTTTTTTTAAATATGCATATGTCTCAACTGGCAATTAAAATAAGCTTACCTTGGACCCTTTGGCTGATGTAACCTGGCCTGCAAAACAAGAAATGAGATTAGCCTGCTAAAATATTTTATGGTTGTTTTTTAAAGTGTTTTTTATTTATAAATATATTAAAATAATATTTTTTTATTTTTTAAAAATTATTTTTGATATCAGCGTATCAAAATGATCTAAAAACACAAAAAAATATTAATTTGAAGCAAATAAAAAAATAAAATAAATTCAAATTTTTTCAAAAACGCTTCAAAAGGTAAAAACAAACAGGGTTTTACTCTTTTTTTTTTAATTTCTGTTGATTTATTGGTCTAGAAATAGAATTAATATTTTTTTTCATGTTTTTTTAATATATTTTGATTATAGAAAATATTTTTGAACAGAATTATAGAGGATCCTACTATTTAGGGATAGTTGTTTGATGCAAAGATAAAAATGTTTGAAACAATTAGTACAAGAAATCGGGTCTTGAAAACAAGTTTCTTTTTATGTAAAAGTGAACATCTTCAGACTACATTAAAAAATAAAAAGAAAAAAAGAGAACAATTTCCCAAGGGTGGCAACCACCAGTCATAAGGCTCGCAAAATCCATACAATGAGAGAGATATTATTATATTTTATTGTGGTCTGGATTTGATAGAAAATTTGGGTTTTGTTTATTTTATTTTTTTGGTTGGAAAATATTTTTATAAAAAAATTAATATTTTTTGTTTGAAATTAATTTTTTTTAATGTATTAATGTTAAAAATAAAATTTAAAAAATAAAATAAAAAATATTATTTTAATATATTTTTAAATAAATAATATTTTAAAAAGTAACTCTTATCATAATATCAAATATATTATGATATATTATTGTACTTTGAATTGTTCCGCCAATGTTTCCCTTGTACCTAATATTTATGGAAATTTGAACAAATCTATATACATACATATATATATATATATATATATATATATAAAAGAAATATTTTTCACAAAATAATACATTGTTTTATTTTATGATTGATGGTATCTTAAATTAATTTTAATCTATCAAAATTAAATTTACTTCTTACAAAAATAAAAAACATAAATTCTTAGCCATTAAATTGATAATATAAAAAAAATATAAGAAATGAGTGTTCATTATGATTGTTTTTTAAAATGTATTTTATTTAATAATATATTAAAATAATATTTTTTTTATTTTTAAAAATTTATTTTTAATATCAGTCTATTAAAATAATATAAAAATATTAAATTAATTAATTTTCAATTTATTAAAAGCTCCGATTAAAACGCGATTCGAAACCCGAAACCACATTTCCAGTTTTGTACTTTTCCTAATTTGTTCTTCCAAATTCCAATAACCAAAGCAACGAGTCCAATTAAACACAAAAACAAAAAAAAAAACCTTAATTATTGTGAAATAAATAAATATAATTAACAAATATAATTCGCCGGCTTTAATTTGTTTCCTGTTTCCATGTTCGGAACAGTGCAGCCCTAAACAACGACTGATACTACATAAGACTTTCTCATTTCATTACATAGAGAGAGAGAGAGAGAGAGAGAGGAAAAAAAAGAAGAAGAAATATACAGAAAGAAAGAAGGAAAGAAAAGGCACTAAACAACATATAGAAGAAACCTACAACAAAACACAACACATAAACGAATACAAACTCAGCACTCTCTTGCTTCTTTCTATAAATAAATATAGTCTTTCCCTTTCTGGGTCTTTGTGTTTTTTATTTCTTGTTTTGTGTGGCCCCAGATCTTGATTAGCCAATAAGGAGGTGAAAGATTTGATCTTTTTGAATCCAGTTTTTGAATAGATTGACATGATTTAAGATCTGGTTCTTCTCTGTTCAGCTTTATCAGGTATGGTAATCGTTGGTTTTCTTGTTCTAGTCTCATTCATTGTGGATGTTTCGTTGACGCGGAGAGATTTTGATTCTTGTTTTTTGATTGGTTTTTGAGAAAAAAGAGAGTGGAAGGAGAGGAAAGAAGGAATCTTTTGGACGTGGCTGTATTGTTATTAGGACTTTGTATAGTTGCATGGATCTAAGTGAGTGTTTTATCCAGGTTGAGTGAATGGCTGATCGAGTATGCAAGAGAAAATTGGTTCTTTTCTTTCTTGTGTTTTATTTGGTTGTGTTATCTCGGGAACCAAACAGGGGTGTGAGTGAAAGTGTGGAAATCTTGAATTTTAGAAAGGGAAGGGGTTGGCTAAAGTGTAATTGATGGTGCATTTTGGTTTTGTTTTTGGATTTGGATTTTGAATGAGTAATTGGTTCTGGGTATGCCTTGGAACTGTAGGAGGGTGTGTTGGATTGGTTTGACTTTTTTTAGGGGATGGTTTTTTTATATGTATTTATCGGTGAAGTTGGGAATATGGGGTTTGGTTTTAGTAGTTGGGCAAATTGAGGACTTTGAATTGTTAGTATCCAGCTTGGTTTATTTCTTTAAGTTTCTTGATCTTTTTTTTTTTATATTTGATCTGTTGTTATTGTTTGGTTTTTATCTTTAATTGTTCAAAGAGCATGCACCTTTTGTTTGTTTGTTTACAAAAGATAGGAAGAAGAGGGAATGAAAGTAAAGATTTTAAGTTTTAGAATTTAGATTCTGGGGTATTAGCAAAGTAAATTGCAAGTGCTATCTTGGTTTGACTGTGAAGGTGCTTTTGACTTTACACACTTCCTACACTATCTCTTATGTTCTGGAGTTTGCTGCATGCTTGTTTCGGTTAATGGTTTTGTTATAATTTCTCTGTTGATTAGTTTGGGTTAATGATGTCATGATGGTGCTGTTTTTTCTCATTTTGTTTGCGAAAGGTGTATCTGCTTATAAATGATTTCCTATTGGATATTGCAAAGCATTGAAGAATCTCTGTCCACTTTTTGAAAAGAAAACTTCTCTTTTTTTACTCGTTCCTGGGTTTACACCTGATTATCAATTATGAAATTCAAATATGGTGTAATAATTGATGGTTTATGTTACACCAATTAATTATCTGTACCCTTGACTTCAGATTTTTCTCACTCTGTTGGGGAATCGCTGCTTGCTTTAAAGTCCTAATTCCTTGTTTGACAGAGAGTGGTGAAATGTGGCTGTGAGGAAAGGGATGCATCATTAGGAGTTTCTTTTCAGATGTGCTTGTAGTAGATGAAGACACCTCAATTGTGGCGTCTAGGCATGGGTGATGTGCAGATCTTGCATGGAGCTCGCCACCGCCCTCCTTTGAAGAGGCCAATGTGGATTATAATTTTGGTTTCAATGGTCAGCCTGTTTCTAGTCTGTGCTTATATCTATCCACCACAAAGCAGTAGCGCTTGTTATGTATTTTCTTCGAGAGGTTGCAAGGTTCTAACAGACTGGCTTCCACCTGCTCCTACAAGGGAATTTACGGATGAAGAAATTGCTTCTCGTATTGTGGTTAGGGAAATTTTGAATACACCTTCTATTCCTACAAAAAAAGCTAAAATTGCTTTTATGTTTTTGACTACCAGTTTGTTACCTTTCGAGAAACTCTGGGACAAATTTTTCTCTGTAAGCTTTCTATCACACTTTTATGTTAAATATGCATTGCTTTTCTAGACATTCTCTTCATGTTCATTTACTTTTGGAATTTTTGTCAACTATTGACTTTAAAGCTATTGGATCAAAGAAATGGTTTTTAAGTTTTGGTTTATAAATTTCACAAGCATAGTTGAAGCTTTTGTGTGTTCATATTTCTGACCAGCTTCCATAGTATATATGTAAGCATATTTGAACTATTCACCAATCTTGAGTTTATAGATAAGGTTTTGCTCTATATCAATTGAGGACTGTTAGTTCCCATCAATGAATTTTTCATTTTTTAACTTGTCCATATATGCATTTAAAGTTTTTCTCCTTGTGGATCAGATGGGCTAGAAAATTGGTACATTCCATTAACTAGTGGAGAAGTCTTACTATTCTAAATTTTTAATATAGATAAGATGGTTTTGATGAATGCTCAAATGATTTGGATGAAAGCAAGTTTATTTAAGGAAGTTTCTGGGAAAGGTTTTTCATGCATATAATAGGAAAAAAAATGTAAAAGAACTCTAGAAGGAAAAAAAAAGAAAGTATACTGATAGACATCATTTTGTTTGTTTTAGATCCATTAATATGTTTGAAGACATGATGCAAGGACTCCAAAATGTAGTTGTACAAATAATCTTGCTTGGAAGCTTATTTAACAAAGATTCATTTCCAGCAGTTATCGTTGGAGATGTGATTCTTGTCCCAAAAGAAATTGTAATATCTCAAGAGTCAAGACATTATTGACTGGTATAACATGTTCCAGTGAAGTTGCAATTGAAAAACATTGTCAATATTGTTAAGGTGCAAGCTGTTCTGAACTGTAACTGCTGATGCTCCTGAACATGGCGAAACTGTTTTAATGATTTAGATTGTTATATATACATATATACAGTGTATAGATATTAGGTGGTTTGCAGTTTGCACAAATGATTTAGCTAACTCAGATATCTGTGTGGATGTGCATGATGTTGACTGTGTAGTTTAGGTGTTGAGGTGATGGAATGTTAATAAGTTGTAATAAATGTCAAAACTGTTAGTGTTTGTGGTGGACTTTCCTTGTTGTTGTATGTTCTGTTACACTACTTGTATCTGTTGCTGAAGCTAATTTATCTTTCTGGCAGGGCCATGAGGACAGATTCTCTGTTTATGTGCATGCATCCAAGGAAAAACCAGTTCATGTGAGCCGTTACTTTGTTGATCGAGATGTACGCAGCGACCAGGTCTGTAAATTTAATGTCAATATGCTATGTCTGCCTTCATGTATTTAATATATTCATGTCTTACTTTAATTTTCCACACTTTTGGATGTATGTTTAAAAGCATATCTTATTGCTTTTCTACTTTTCCTATTTGTTACATTTGTTTAAGGGCTTTGCAGTCTTTTAGTTTCTCCATTAGTTTTCAGTTATATATAGTTTCTTGCCTTCTGGTACCTGGTCTGCTTTCTACATAACAGATTGATTAGATATTTCTAGGTTCATGTTCTGTATTATCAAGGGTAGATAGTTGGGCAATGATTTCTCAAACATACTTGCACCATAGATCTCGTATTTTGTATCAGGAGCTCTTAAGAAAAGAAAGACATGTTAGATGAATTTATAGGATTTGGCTTGTTTTAATCCACCCATATAAGATGCTTTTTTAGGATAACGCCATGGTGTTCTTGGAGTCCTGTTCCTTATATAAGGTGTCAACTTTCCTTTCCCTGATTGATCATTTTCCCCTGCTTTGTTAATAATGTCTAGTGTCAGCCTTTGAAAGATGAATCAGTGGTGGCCTGTTGCCTTCTTCAGTTGTCCATCTGTTCTGTGGTCAGCCCTCTTTAATGATGATGAACCAAAACATCATCATTAATCTTGTAAAAACTATCCTGTTTGTGATAGATGAAGCTTTAAAACAAATTTTGACAGATTAATAGTTACTCTGAGAGTGGGATAATCTAAACATGCTGGCAGACTATTGGTAAAGGACTGCTATTTGTTTCAACATCATTATTGTACTGCCGGATATTGATGTACTAAATCTTCGCTTAAGCCCCAAGCAGTTGGTAAAACTAGTTAATTTATCCATATTATGGTGTAATGATAACACTAACATTACCATTGTGACTATCAGTGGTGGGACTGCCTATAAAATATATGTGATGAATGGTTGAACTATCCCATCAAAATAGACATAATGAAAACCATATTTTGTAGTTTTAAGTTTCTGAGACTGAAAAATAGATTCCATATCTCTCAAATCACTAATGAAAACTAATCAATTCTGCATGGGCAAATTTTTGCAGGTGATATGGGGACAAATTTCAATGATTGATGCAGAGAGACGCCTATTGGCAAATGCTCTTGGAGATCCTGATAACCAACACTTTGTGTTACTTTCTGATAGGTAGAACATTATATCTTTTGTAGCTTTTATCTTTTCAATCTATAAAATAATCTGAATTTGATATAATTTTGACCACCTGACATTGCAGTTGCGTGCCATTGTACAAGTTTGACCACATCTACAACTATCTGATGTACTCGAACATGAGCTATCTTGATTGGTAAGCCCTGTTCTCTTACACGGTAGTTACCCTGTGTTCTTCTGTTGTGTTAGGCTCTCCTGTCGGTTATTACTTCTATAAAAATGTTATCGTTTGGAGTTTGGACTGCAAGAGGTCAATCGCAACTAATGGAGTAAAATTGAAGATCTTTATTTTCCAAATTGGTTTTCCCTTCCTGATTGACATGTCCTTTTGTTTTCAGCTTTTATGATCCTGGTCCACATGGGAATGGTAGGTATTCAGAGCACATGTTACCTGAAATTGAGTTGAAAGACTTTAGAAAGGGTGCACAGGTATACTTTCTCCAAGCCACTATGACCATATGGCTCTATTTTTCATGCAGCCTTTATTATTATGCCAGATCAAACTAAGTAAAATAATGCTGTATGTTGATTTCATATTTTCCATCATTGGCTTTTGTAATTCTTACTAGTCATGATCATCCCTTAGCATTTGTCTATTTAACCTTAAATGTGGGTTCTTGATTTAATACGTGTATAATGTTCAACATGCAAGAAACATGTGTGTGAGTTCTGGACATGGTGTCATGTTGGCAATTGAGCTTTTTGTTTAGATTCTTCAGCATAGATCACATTGATTTAGATTCTTAGTTTATTTGTGCAGTTTTAATGAATGAACTTTTATGCAGTGGTTCTCAATGAAGCGACAACATGCTGTGATAGTTATGGCTGACAGCCTTTACTACACCAAATTCCGCGATTACTGCAAGGCAGGTTTTCCTTTATTCTGAATTAAGCTATGCTTTTGTTATAGGCGTATGGTCTGTTCTATATGGCTTGCATTCTATTCAAACAGCTACAGATTTACTTGCATGTGTATGATTGTTATATATTTATCATGTTACTTGTGTTTTGTGAGTGTACCAAGATTTTTGGTGGATGCACCCTTTGTTCTTGATTCTCAGAGTTGAATATTAAAGAAAGGTTGAGATATCAGGGAATTGTTTTCAATAAAGAAAAGATTCAAGAGATCTTCCTAAAATTTGTTTGATCCATGTGCCCTCCATACAGTGAACATTTTTTAATGCTATCTTCATTGCCTTGGTAATGGAACTCCGATGTTAGGAGTCATAAATCAGAATATAGAATTCTTTATTTGTTCATGATTGATGAGTGCTTTAATTTTTTTGGTTATTCATTTGTTTTTTTAATAATTTTTATTTGCCCATTTCTTTGTACTTTGATTGGAATATGAAACCTAGTAAGTGCAATTTTTTTGCCAACAAAATATTTTGTAAGCTTGCGTCTAACTTTTGTTCTCTACCTGGAACCGTATCACATTCTCATAACTTGGGTGGGCAACATCCTATAATAATATTATATGATGTCATCACTGAACAGCGGGATGATCAAAATCAAAATTGCATAATGTTTCAGATGGTGTGTCACATTGAGCTTTACATTGGGACCCTTCTTCCATGTTTTAAGCTCAAGCACTATCTGTTATTTTGCATTTGTTCATTGTACAACTGTGCTCAAATTTTTGTGACTATGCTTGCTTTTGGGATTTTGTAAATTAGACTTTCTAAATTTTGTGTATGTTATGATATTGACATGTTTTCTTTCTTTCTTTCTTTTTTTACATAATTTCAGCCTGGTTTGGAAGGGAAAAATTGCATTGCCGATGAACATTATTTGCCAACATTTTTCCATGTGAGAATCTTCCTCATATTCCTTCAACTTTACCTTCCTTATCTTGGTTTCTCTTTATGACTTTCATTTTTTTATGTGAATTCAGATAGTTGATCCTGGTGGAATAGCAAACTGGTCTGTAACACATGTTGACTGGTCTGAGAGAAAGTGGCATCCAAAATTGTATAGGACTCAGGATGTTACTTCTGAACTTCTGAAGAATATTACGGTATGGTCTTGACTCAGTAGTCTTTGTTCTTTCCAGACACTGCTCAATATGAGTGTTTGGAGTTTACTAACATCCATCAAATACCTACTCTTTTCCTTCCAAAAAGCCCATCATATCATGTTACATAGTCAATACAACAGGGATCTTATAAATGTAAATATAAGATTGTGTAAAAATTTTATATTTACATGTGTAAATGGATCTTATATTCCTTGTTATTATTGTGTCTACAAAGGTGGAAGTGTGGGTGAGGTTGTCTCCTCTAGGGACAAACCGTGACCAGCTTGCACAATGCAGCGGGTCATTATCAATCGGTCTAAAGGCTGATTGGTATTTCTTGTTATATTTCTAGTTATTATTCTCATGGACTTTCGTTTTGAACTGTGTTATTCTTGTGGTTTTGACTGTAACACTTTGAGTGTTTTATCTTTCTGCAGTCAATCGATTTGAGTATTCATGTGACAAGTGATGAAAAGGTACAGTTTCTTAAAGGTGTTTTGGGTACTGTATTCTTTTATAAGCTGTTGGCTGACTTCTGTTCTTTTTTTTTCCTCCTCCCCTTGGGCTTTTATAGAGGGATGTGCAGGTGCAACCTTGCCTATGGAATGGTACCACACGGCCGTGTTACTTGTTTGCGAGGAAATTCCACCCTGAAACTACCGATAATTTGTTGAAGCTTTTCTCCAATTACACATCACTTTGAGTGAGATAGTTTTGACACATAAATTCTTTGATCGAATCCGCAGTTGCTCTCGACCACCCACTCCCATCTCGGTTTCTCATTAAATCTTACAAGTTACAAATTTGTAAATGCTGTGACATTGAGGTGTGAATCCTCCGTTCCCCTAGCACAATTCTTGTGTGCAAGGGCAACTTTGAGAGCAGTTAGGGATGAATTAGATGGGTTGGAGGCTAACAGAGTTAGTTAGTGTTGCTTCCACAGGAGTGGGTGATTTATTATCCATTTTTTCCCTTCATTTTGGGCCATTAATGTTCTCCTTTGGTATAGTGAATTTTGGGGAATTTATTTTAGTTCGTTTGATGGTTGGATATTTTGTAAAAACTGACTAAAAAATATGAAGCTGCAATTACAAAACTTGGTACAACTCTTTTGAAAATCTATCAGAAGCTTTGAGTCAAAATTGTGTAAGTCTGAAAAATGTACAAGAAATTGTATGTAAGCTTAAAATCACCCTTCTCCTACTTTGCTTCTCAATTGTGGAAGTGTACATGCAATCTCACCTTTGAAAGCACGTAGTCGCAGAAGCTGGACAAAATATTTTGCTTCTGGAATGGTGCTTGTTGAATGTTGATGGGTGTCTTTGTAAACGCTTTTATTCTGATGCCAGGGCCACCTTTCAGTTAGTATTACTGGAGGCTCTAACGACGATTTGGGAGTCGGCAGCCTTTTCCACGATGCTTGTGAAGGTTGTAACTTGAGATTTGAATGATGCTACAGCAAAAACCTGACGGGCCGCGCCTGTTTACATGGGAATTAATCCTGACTAGGGAGGAATTGAATTCCACGCAAAGGGGAGATTGTTTTCCGACCAATTTATTCAACTTCTTTGGTTTTTGGGGGATCTAATTTAATGTGTTTCTCTTGATTAATATGGGAGTTGAAGTTTGCTAATATGTATGCCCCAATGAGGTGTTGATAGTGGAGAAGATGAGGCGTGGCTGTTGAGGCTCTGAAAGGGTCGGTCTGGTTCACAATGATAGGGTTGATTTGGGTTGGTTTGATCAAGAGGGAGAAGGCTGCTGGATCAGGTTTGTCTGCTTGGGTATGTTATTGTGCAGCAGATCCTGTTACACGTTATTTTAATAAATATAATAAATAAGTAGATATTGGATATAATATAAATTATATGAAGAAGGTATTTAAATGATCAAAAGAAGATTTATTATCCTAGATGAATTAGAAAAAAAATGTTCTGCATGTTCTCAATTAGTATTGATTGTTAAATCCTTGTATAATGTGGAATGAGATTTAAAAAGAGTTTCAAATCTGATTCAAATAATTAATGACTATAATGTTGCGAACAAATATGATTTGACATGACAAACACACTTCGTGCTAAAATGTCTAAATCGAAATATTATTGATGAAGGGATAATAATTACACTGAAAAACCGGTCACTGAAAGGTTAAGTCAAATCACTTATGACTTTCCTAATAATTTAGAGATCATAACATGTTATTAGACAATGCACTTGATCTTTCAAATATAAATTCATCAATTATTGAATTGATAATAAATTAAATTGTTTGATTTATTTAATTATATTTATTTAGAATTATAATTTATATTTGGACCAACATATTAAGAACCTAATGGGTCACACACATTAAGAACAATTAGTTAGAAATTAAACTAGGATAATTTATTAAGCATGACTTGATTGAAAATAATTTTAGAAATTAAGCACCGAAATGTATTTAATTCAGGGATTATAATTCTAGTCCTAGAATAATCAAGTAAGGACTTGATTGATTAAATTTCTAAAATTATTCTTAAATAATATATGAATATTATTTAAGGCGCAAATAGATATTTTTATCATTTATTGGGTTTTTAGGATTCCCTATAAATATAAAGATATGCCTCTTATTTTTAAGAAGTTGTCTGTTAGACAGAAAAATTACGTAAGTCACAAAATAAAGAATTAACACTCTAGACATAACAATCTCTCTTTCCTAAATGGGGACTTAAGAGATTTCTTACTGGTGGTTCGTGTGGATTTCCATTGGATGTCGAACAATTGGACGATTTGTAGTTTGCGACAACTCAACCTTTAAAGAACTATTCAAAACCAGAAAAGATCAGATCTTTAGATAATAAATAAGTAGATATTGAATATAATATAAATTATATGAAGAAGGTATTTAAATGATCAAAAGAGGATTTATCATCCTAGATGAATTAGAAAACATATTCTGCATGTTCTCAATTAGTATTGATTGTTAAATCCTTGTATAATGTGGAATGAAATTTAAAAAGAGTTTCAAATCTGATTCAAATAATCAATGACTATAATATTGCGAACAAATATGATTTGACATGACAAACACACTTCGTGCTAAAATGTCTAAATCGAAATATTATTGATGACTATAATGTTGCTAACAAATATGATTTGACATGACAAACACACTTCGTGCTAAAATGTTTAAATCGAAATATTATTGATGAAGGGATAATAATTACACTGAAAAATCGGTCACTGAAAGGTTAAGTCAAATCACTTATGACTTTCCTAATATTTTAGAGATCATAACATGTTACTAGATAATGCACTTGATCTTTCAAATATAAATTCATCAATTATTGAATTGATAATAAATTAAATTGTTTGATTTATTTAATTCTATTTATTTAGAATTATAATTTATATTTGGACCAACATATTAAGAACCTAATGGGTCACACACATTAAGAACAATTAGTTAGAAATTAAACTAGGATAATTTATTAAGCATGACTTGTTTGAAAATAATTTTAGAAATTAAGCACCGGAATGTATTTAATTCAGGGATTATAATTCTAGTCCTAAAATAATCAAGTAAGGACTTGATTGATTAAATTTCTAAAATTATTCTTAAATAATATATGAATATTATTTAAGGCGCAAATAAATATTTTTATCATTTATTGGGTTTTTAGGATTTCCTATAAATATAAAGATATGCCTCTTATTTTTAAGAAGTTGTCTGTTAGACAGAAAAATTACGTAAGTCACAAAATAAAGAATTAACACTCTAGACATAACAATCTCTCTTTCCTAAATGAGGACTTAAAATATTTCTTACTGGTGGTTCGTGTGGATTTCCATTGGATGTTGAACAATTGGACGGCTTGTAGTTTGTGACAACTCAGCCTTTAAAGAACTATTCAAAACCAGAGAAGATCAGATCTTTAGATAATAAATCCTTAAACAACTCTAGATCTGTCTAATAGGATCCTAAGGATTCCCGAATAATTTTGTTCTATTGTTTTCATTGCGTGTATGATATTCAGGAACCCAACATATCTGTCATATTTGATTCACATAGGAAGCCTAATAAACTTGTTTATGGACTAGAAAGAAAGAGCTAAGTCCAAGATCACGTCAAATGACCAGTCTAATGAAAAAATACATAACTTTCAACCCAATTATTGAATCAAGCTTAATTTGAACATGAGATTCTACAAATCTAGTTTTACTAGGGGCCAGCTAACCGGAACCATTTGAGGTCAAGAGGGTTTTCAAATTAGAATTGAAAGATGCTATTTGAGCCATTTTTGTTATATAATTTATTTTTATTTTTTATATTTATAGTTTAATTTTGAATTTTATGTTGTTGTTTCTATTTGTAGGATTTTGATTTTTTTTTTCACTTGTAAAAGTCTGTTATTGGCCTATATTTTTTTAACGGTATCGATCCTGCATTTCTGAATAATAACAAATTTAAAAGTCATGTTTGTCAATCATGACATGTATAAACTATATTATTTCACTAGTTTTTTTAAATTGTATTATTTTTACAATTGTTTTTTAAAAAACAAACATGCTAATAAAAAAAAGTAACCTTTGTTTCAATATATATAATTTTATATGATACGCGATAATGCGTGTGATTCTGGACTTTCAAGTTGTTTCTTTTGACAGTTTCTAGGCATTATGTCAGTGGGTATAAATTGCTATGGTATCATTATAGTATTAAGATTATTGAATTTCTCCAAGTAATAATCAACAATTAGTGTTATCTCTATAGGGATGGTGTGCTTTTAAGATTACATGAACAAGTCAAGCAATCTAGTTATCCACCTAGTTGGAAAAAGATAGGACTGTCCCACAATCCCTAAGGATACCCCACTAATCTTAAGTGATCACAAGGCAAGCAGGATTAATTTCATGATAATTAAATAAAAACTGAGAAGAGATTAATTCTCATGAAACTAATTCAAATATTATTAATTTTTTATTATATGCTACCCATCGGGAACACCCAGGAGCCAAAACGAACTCGCAAACAAAAATTAAAAAAGAAACCTCAATATATATATATAATCCATGGAAAGCAGGAGCAGCAACTCATCTCAAGCACAAAATGTGTCATTACAGCATAACAACGCATGTGGATTTCTAGTTTAAAAAATTCCCTTTTCTTTTTTGTTTTGTTCAACGTTGTTTTATTATCAAGTGCTCCCATAGCCACCTGTTCGTAGCCGACAGAATA
>Ga0307516_10006875_pt1 | contig 13249 bp, 9 predicted proteins | sample 19_EM_MG_FD_203310 | JGI IMG/M metagenome (GOLD analysis project Ga0307516, IMG submission 203310) | Populus trichocarpa ectomycorrhiza microbial communities from riparian zone in the Pacific Northwest, United States - 19_EM | ecosystem: Host-associated > Plants > Roots > Unclassified | place... | reverse complement strand
CATCTGATAGCAGGATCATATCCCATTGGAGGATATCTGGAGGATATTCTATTGGATAATAAGCCTGGACTAGTATAGTATATATAGAGTAGCACAAAGCCTGTAACTCTAGTCTTATTCTCTTAGGATTCCCACTTGACTGTGGTGATATCTAAAGTCAATATAAACTGGCGCTTTCCTCCATCATTCTCTCTCTCTCTAAGCTTATCTATGTGTGAGCCCACAATGCTTGATTCTCGGCATAGTCTTTGGATTATGCTTTGAGAAGATAGTTAAGTGGTTGCCCTAACAATATCCTATTGGTTGATAAGCCTAAGCTAGAATAGTATATATAGAGTAGCACAGAAGCATGTAACTCTAGTTGTATTCTCTTGGAATCCCCACCTAACCAGTGTGTGACTCTAATGTCGATACTATCTCATTCCACTCCTTTATTGTTTGATTCTATGTGTGAGCCCACAATGCTAGTGCTCTGGTCACTGTTGAGTGTGCCATTGAGCTTGCTGGTTTTGGTGTTGCTCTAACAGTTAGCCATCAAAAATTGAGACATCCTGGCAGACCAGGAGAGCCAGTTTGAGCCATCAAAAACGGGGATGTCAGAAAATCCATTCTTGAAAGACATTCTGATAGAGAGGCTAGAAGAGAGCATAATCAGTGATTATCGCTGTGTGAAAATGCGAGGCAAAATCAGAGATGATGCCAGAGCCTTCAAATCAAAAGTGATTTGTTACATATCACTTAATCATGGACACTGTCTGTGGCGATAGCCAATGAAGGCTAGTGATTTAACCGGGGAGGAGCCGGTTATTGATCACAATGATAAGAGCCTTACTGCCATTGAAGGTGGTGGCTTGCATGATGTTATTGACCACTATGAACAACCAAGCAAGGCCTGCCAACACCACTGGTATTTGCACTGAAGTGCATAAGCCAGGGCAGACAGGGCCCATAACCTGTCAAAGGTGGACTACAGAAGGGTGTGACTACCTTACCTGGTTGTAGAGGGTACTTAGGAGTAGACTACTGAGGTAACTCACTGGGAAGCAAGTTATATTGCTGAGGCAAGTCAAGCGCCTTTATATATGCCCAAGATATCTAGATATGGTAATGATAGTAATCTAATCTATATACAGTGTCATCGGTATGTAAAACAATACCGGAATCATATGATGCATCATGTGATGACATCACATGCATGTCTCGGACATATGTCTTTCAACATTGCTGATGTTGAAATATGATTGGTGTACCCTATCATGGCCGTGTGGCATGAATGGAAGTAATGGCTCTAGAACCAAAGATGGCATCAGAACCAAGAATAGTGTTGCAAGTGTCGATATGCTACCAGATCCGAAAATGGCAGTGATGGTTGGCCTGGTGCTACACCTGCCACAAATTTCATCAGCAAACTTCGTTTTTTTTTGTCTTCAGCAGCTTCAGATGCTGTGCAGGTCTGTGAAGCTGACTGAAGTTGACTGAAGAACAAGTCCATGTCTGTGCAGACTTGTGCAGCTACTGAAGTTGCCTGAAGTACACCTGGCTGGAATGTTCCTGTGCAAACATTAGAGGAGTTGTTGAGATATCAGAAGGCGGTGGTGAAGGAGGGCCTTGACACTCACACTAATTATTGGTTTGAGTTTATTCCAGCCCTGGAGACGGTGTATCAGTGGGCGGGTAGGTGTCGCGAGGTGGAGAAGCTTTGTAGGGAGATGATGAGGTGGGGCAAATATTGTCTACAGAAGGCGGCCTGGAGAGGTCGCAGTGAGCTTCATATGAATAGGTTAACAACTGTTGTGTACACGCAACTCGAGCATAATTTTCCCTTATACTTTTATCCTGCCTCAAATTCAAATCGTTGGCTCGGAAGTCTCTAATCGTGCGCATCATAGTTCTTGGTTCCTACTTGAATAATGACCAATTCAGAACGGAGGTCTATCGATATTGAGCCTGGTTCCGTTTAATATTTTGGCCAGTACATGCCAGAGTCATTTTTAATGGTACATAGAAATGACGGTTAGATGTAGTATAGCCGGGGTTTGTTTCTAAATTTCATAATCAGATGGAAAAATTCGGAGACTTATCAGAATCCGCATTCCCGGAGACTCGTGGGCGTCTCTGATGTATTGGAGTTACACCTCCAAAGGTTCCGCATTTTCAATACGCCAGCGGATGGGGCCAGTCTATGAGGGTCTCACGACTAGCAGCCCACTGTTTTTCGTGGATCGGGGCTGTTTGTTTGGCACGCTTGCAACCGAATCCGCTGTCTATCGGCTCTCTTCATCTCATGTCCATGTTTTGGAATTCGAAATAATGCCAGCCAGGACGCTGTCGTTTTCTACTCTTCTAGTTCTTACGACTGTTCTCGAACGTATTGTGTGAGTGCACGGGCATGTGGCGACGTGGCATAAGGGCCTATGAGATCGCAATTTCAGGGAACACGATTATGACGTACCGGAAGACTAGACTGGGAAGAAGGGTACCGGTCATTACAAGTGGCCGAAAAAACAACTTGATTGAGTCAACTCCGATGTCTGGAAGGTCTTCGCTGCAATATGGAGAAGTGGAACAGACCTACACGTTAGATTATGAAATGAAAATGAAATCTGAAATGACCAGACTCATTTGGAAGCACCAGGTATGTCCCAACCCTTGCATTTAGCGAGATGGGGACCCTGGTGAAAATATCTGACGGAAGACGGAGCAAATTGTTGGACGTTTCAATTCGAGGTACCAATGAGCGTCGAGCGAGGATTAGATAGATGACAGAAGTGGACGATGTTTGTTTGGTCGATGTTGACTTACGTCTAACGTTCGACGTTCAACCCCAGATCTGTTCCGAGTTGGACCAGCGAGCTCCAGAACTAAATTACCACGTCAGCAACAGTTCAGCTTGGGTACACAAAACACCCCTATCACCCCCACCAAGTCTTACCCGCTCCGTTTCCAGGCACATACAAATCCCTCACTAGAGTTGGCCCTGCCCGATCCAAATTCACCGCACTACGCCGCAACGTTGCTTGAGCCCGCGCTCATATCGCTCTTAAGATCCAAATACTGCTCTCAACTTCTCCCCGAAGATTCAGAAAACGTCGCCCTCGAGGCCACAGTTTCTCTTGTCAAGTACGTGGCGAGCAATGCGAGTGCTGTAGAGGTGGCTTTGGAAGAACTGCGAGATATCGCAGTGGAATAGAACGCGATGATGTGGAAGAAAACTCCCGCGATAGTCTGCGTTCTGGCACCGCATTTTCCCGCGCCGGGGAACCCAAGTAAGCATCAGAAATTCTTGGCTCGATACTGAGGACCTAGAAGCGTATGTCAATCATCTTTTTCTCATTCTCATGCTTATTCCATGACAGTGTCGGACTTATCGTCCGAATATACCTCTATCAATCGTCCTGTCCTTGCTCGGAAATAGTTTGACCGCTCCATTGGCGCGTTGGGCGGAAGACGCTCTGCTTCTTCGACTCATTGAATCTTCCATCGGCTTAGCGACCGGGCAAGACGGCTATTTTAACGCCAGCCCTTTCTATACAGAGCACCTCGGATAATCCTCCTGACCTCTCCTGACATTCTCACCCTACGGGGTGTCACCCATATCTTGAGGAATGAGATCAAAGAAGCTCGATCTAGAGGAGCCTGTGGAGCAGCAGAAAAGGCACCCCATCTACTCTGGTTATGACAGCTGGCCTTAGTCCGATGAAGAACGCCGGCCCGGATGAGATGGGCGTACGATTTTCAACTTTTTTGTCCTTTCGCTCATCGCACCCCCTAGTAGTGGACATGTCCACAAAAGAGTCACTTTTCGGAGGGCATGTACTGCAAAATTCACGGTGCCGCATGTGGCATCTTGTGCGTACACGAGTTTGATGGTGTGTCCTCAACGTTCCGATACAATACATTTGTACCTACTTACTTTTGACATGCCTGAGGAGCGAGCGCCGAGTAAAGGATCACGCCTTGGGGTTGAATGATATATCGAATGGAGTGTGCCTGATTGGCGCCCTTGGACTTGTGTAACTTCGGCCAACGTTCACCTCAAAATACAGGTTAACGTTCCACCTGTCGAACGAATTCGAAATGCCGAGTTTGACAACGCACTTCTTCAGTCATGTAGCTTCCAATTCCATGCAGGGCTAATAATTATAAAGGTTACCTGGTGGAGCCGTTCCTTGGCTGCCTTCTCCACGTCCCAGCGGTCCAACATACAAGTGTCCAGTCTCAACCATGTCGCTGAGGAGTCTAACCTCTGTGTTTCGTAAGCATTCTCCCCATGCAGTAAGTCTTCCATGTCCATGTCGGCTCACCCCAACGACGCTGACACCGACCTATGTAGTCCCATAGCTCTAGTGAAAGCGGAGAAAGTCAGCCGAGCGATAAGGAACCGCACCTTATCAAGGATTACCGAGAAAAGGTAAGTTCACCGACTTTTTTCACCGCCGGCTACATTGCGCATTCCGTCTGACCTAAGTTCCAGAAAATCCCTCGTCTCAGACTGGCTATATCGTCTATCGTAGGTCACTGCGTTCTGGATCAACCCCTTACGATACCAAATTCTTGATAGCCTTCAGTCAAGGACGCTTTCAGACACAAGGATGCAATCAACGATCGAAAATATCTTGCAAGTGCTTATCTCCTATTGTTTTTTAATCGACACTTACACCCCACAGCTTGAGCATATTTTGACCTTCACCTCGCGGCTCGGGGACAGACCTATCGCACGGAGAGTACAAGACGAGATCGTAGAGTACCGTGCGTACTAGTATTCAATGTCTGTTGCCTGCTTTATCATCCTTTGCACCCTAGTTTATAACGACCTCGCTCATCCACCTGCTACCAGCATCGCTTATGGGTGGCGTAACGCGGACGGGTCTTATAACAACATTGACCTCCCAAATATGGGCAAGGTGGGTCTATTCTCGGCTCCTCCGCATATCTAGCCGTGACATGTTTGCAAGGCTGGAACTCCTTATGCGCGTTCCGTGCAACAATCGAATGCGCTCCCAAAGAACCAATTACCTGATCCAGGTCTGATATTCGACACGTACGTCATGGCAGGCTACTTTGCCGTGACGATATCAAATTTAATGCTGTTCCTATGATCACTAGGCTCCTGAAGCGCAAAGGTGTAAGTAAATTACAGCAGCCGTACATACCTGTGATGTGCATTGTATCATCAGTTTGTCGAGCACCCAGCCGGACTTTCTTCGCTCATGTTCTCTTTTGCCGCTCTTGTTGTCCACAGGTTCGTCGTTCAAAAATATGATCATTAATAAGTAGTTTGCTCCTGCTCATTATTCCCAAGCGTCTTCCGCACTTCCCATGACGATCCCACCATTAACGAGACTTCATCCTACGTCGACCTTTCGCCTTTGTATGGACACAATCGAACCCTTCAAGACAAAGTTCGAGACCGGGACGGGGATAGACTCGGCTATGGACTGCTTCATCCTGATACATTCGCTGAGGATAGGCTCCTTCTCTTACCGCCAGCTGTCGGTGCCCTTGCCGTTCTTTTCAATCGCAACCATAATGTTTGGACCGTAGCTTGTCTTGCCTCCGCTGAAACTCACGTCGCATGCCTAGTATATCGCGAAGATGCTCCTAAATATCAATGAGCGAGGCAATTTTGCTGACCCTAAGACTTTGAAACCAGATAATCTCGCGGATAAAGCGAAGCTTATCGCACAGGATGAGGAACTCTTCCAGATAGCTCGTCTCATCAACTGTGGCTGGTTCGCTTCAGGTAAATCATCTTGCTGATTATCCACGACTACCATCCTTAGCTCTTTTTCAGTTGTCTTTTCAGATTATTTCTCTTCCATCTTGGGTTTAGTGAGGGACGGGAATAGTTGGAGCTTGAACCCATTCGGTGTAAAGACGTTTGTGTTGACATCGAAAACTCAACTTATGTTGCACACATATAGGAAATACGGCGCAAAGATCACTCGGCGGTGGAGAGAGGCAAAGGCAACGTATGCAGCGTCGAGGTAGGGATCTTGTTTGTGGTTCTCGGTTTTGGCTCATACTCGTCATATAGTTTAACTGCCTCTACCGGTGGCATGCCGTAACGAGCGTAGATGATGAAAAATGGGCCAAAAAGACCATCACTGAATTCTTCGGTGGTGAATTACCGGAGCAGGTGACGAAGGCTGGTTTCAAGGCAGCTGGACATAAGTGGGCAGCTTCTTTACCTGGCATTTCGTGTTGGACATTCGGAAAGTAATGGTCCTCTGATCCCCTCTTCAAATCTCTGGTGCTGACAATAATCCCAAGTATCAAACGCCAAGCGGACTGGACTTTCAAGGATGAGGACCTAGCCAACATTCTCCAGAATGCGTATGTTTCCATCGGGAGTCTCTGGGGCCTTTAATGTCTCAACATCTTCGTAGGACGAAACAGCCAGCCGCCGCTTTCCGTGCAAGGGGCACGCCAGGTTTGTGACATCCCTGAAAGACATTTTACCATATTGATGAATTCAGCGTCTATGCGTCTTCTCGAGATTAGGGGTATTGAGCAGAACAGGGAGTGGGGCCTATGCTCTCTGAATGATTTCAGAGCCGTAAGTCGCTTCAACACCATTTTCTGCTAAACTTACTCTGTTGATATTCACTAGCATCTGGGTCTCAAACGTGAGATATTCTGTTCATATATCGATTATTAGAGCCTGACTGCAACCGTCAATAGGATATAAAAGCTTCCGAGAGTGGAACCCTGACCCAGAAATTGCCAGTACAGCAGAAAAGTTGTATGGTAACATTGATCACCTCGAGCTTTATGTCGGTCTTCAGGCTGAGGAAGCAAAGCCTGTCATGAACGGAGCAGGACTTTGCCCTGGTAGGTTTGATGGAAGTTCCGCTACTTCATTAGGGATAAATGACGCCTTGCAGGCTTCACGATCAGTCGAGCAATTCTTAGCGATGCTATTGCGCTCACCCGTGGAGACAGATACTTCACCCAAGACTATACCCCTTACAATCTAACTGCCTGGGGCTTCGCCGACTGTCAACGGGACCTTAAAGCTTTTGGATTCGGAAGTACTCTGGGAAGACTGTTCCTCCGCACTCTCCCTAATCACTACACGAAGAATAGTGTCTTCACCTTCTTCCCGTTTATGACTCCAGACTCGATGAAGCAAAATTTGACGCGGTTGAACGTCATTGATTATGATATATCGCTCCCTCCTCCTCGATCCCCAGTCAGACAAATCACTGGCCACTCTCTCATCGGCAATATTTTGAAGAGTAAGGGCGTGTTTGAAAAGCCGTACAATGCACAGGCTGCCGTGGTCATTCCCGGGAAAGGGTAAGCCAACGAATAATCTTTTACTGATTGTAATTCCCATAAGATTCCAGGTTTTACACGGCGGATGAGACTGAGGCACACGAGAAGATACATAAAGGACTTGCTGACTCGCCGGAAACCGTCAACAATATCGGCGCCTTCTTCTATGAACATACCCTCCGACTCATCAAATCGAATTCCTATCCTCTAGTCGAGGGGAACAGCTATGGTGTCGACATCGTTCGCGATGTTCTTAAGGTTGTCCCGATCGTCTGGGCAGCTTCTGCCATTGTAATATCATAACCGTCCATTGTACCCTCTTGCTGACTCCTTGGTAAAGGCTGGAATCTCTCTAAAGACCAATGATCACTCTCAGGGTCACTACACGTCGGCTGAGTTATACGATATCCTTGGTGATATATACTCGTTAGCTCCTCTCCAAGAATTGCATTGCCCTCCTTAATTTCTCTCTTTTTTTATTCGCAGATTCATCTTCCTGGACGTTGAGCCGTCCAAAGTTATGGTCCTCCGCGAGAAGGTCAGGACCGACATTCAGGGACTGCTTCGCGTCATCAAATGTGCCGGCAAGTGGGTGAGTCCTTCAACACCCCAGTGATACCGCAATATGATAAATGTCATCGACGATAGTCATCTATTGTCCACGCAGTGGAGTCAGTCTTCTCGGTGCATAAGAAGCCAAAGCATTCTGAGGTTGTGAGACGTCTTACTGCTCTCGGCGGGACATCGAATGAATTTGCCAATACCATCCTGGCACTGATGGTTGGGGCTGTGGAGTTGTCGTTGGGTTTGTAGATCCCTCCTCATCTGACTTGTCGCACCCTAATTCACCACCCTTTTCAGTCCTCACAAATATCGTAAACAGATTCGTGGGTTCGGAACACCCTGCCAGTGAGGCCATCTTCCGAGTATTCAAAGACGTGGAAGCGAAGGTTTCACTTGATAGTTACATATATGACGCTTTGAGTGCGAGGCTTCCCCTGCTAGCTATTCCGATGCTGAAACTGCCATAGGACTTGACCCGCCTTTCGGAGGTATTTACTGTACGTCGAACTTCTTTGCTCATCAAATCACAATACAAACGAAATTCCCGCAGGCACTGCTTTGAAGGATTACAAAGCCACGGGCCTTACAATTGAGGAGGGCGATCGCCTGTTCCTCAACATCGCTGGGAGTAATATAGAGGTCAGTTTCCTCTCTTCCCAAATGATTGTTTCCTAATTTTATCGTCCTCAGGAAACCCCCTTCCCGACTCCTTTGCAAACCAATGCTGCCGGAGAAAATAAAGCCTCTCTGCACGGCAATGCCTTTTTTGGTGCTTTAGGTGAACGATTGACAACCAAGGTCAGCGTTGACAGCATCTGTGGTTCCCGAGCCCTGCTAATCGAGTCTCTAGATCGCTGGCGAGGTTCTCCGTGCTATATACACTTTCAACGGGGTTCGCTTTGCGCCGGGTCGTTCGGGAATTCTACCAAGGTTCGCACCACACAGATAACACGCGCGCTAATGGAGCTAATTTTCATACATTTCCAGATTTAAAGATGCTACTCGTCCAGATCTTCGCTACGCGTATCTGGACGCAAACCAATTCCCCTCTGCGTGGCCGACCTCTCTGACTCTCTTGGTAAGTGGAACACGCTCAGTCTTCAATAGTCTTGACCAATCATGGAATGCGATTACAGTATGATGTTGGCTCCGAAACGTAGTTGAAAAAAAGGGTTTTACCCACCATGCATTGATACGGAGCGTTTTCCATGTATGATGTTTCTATGGTGATGTATACGATTTTGCACATTAAGCAATTAATGCTCAAAGATAAAAGGGTGCGGAGGGTCCCAAATTCGTAAGTCTCGTGTTATATGGACATACGGACGGAACTGGAGGTCTGTCGGTATTGAACCCGACACCGTTTAATATTTTGGACAGTATACTAGTGACTACAGTGCTGTCGTTAATGTTGGTACTTACATAGAAGTGACCGTTAAGGCAAGGCTATACCAAAACGGTGGAGTGGGATTTTGCCCAGAAACTTTCTCAGTGGGATTCAAGATTTTGGATGGGATTTTTTTTCTATACTTCGGTGGGATTCCACAATGTCGGTGGGATCTTTTCCCATTATTGGCGCATGTTAACCCGCCGCCCTCCCGACGTGTCCAGAATGGCGACGTCGGTGGCCAGCTCCCCGATGCTAAAGTTGTCCATAGATTATTGTAGTATATAATTTTGGTGGCATTCTGTGTCGTCCCCCCTTCCTCATCACCTCGCCCGTTCACCCCCTTCGATTCAGTCTCGATAGTTATGATGCGGATGGCGACGTCGGTGGGTCCTTGGGTCGGTCTGCTGATTTCGGTCTCACGGACGATGCAGACGGCGATGTGGGTGGGTCTGCTGGGTTCGGTCTCACAGGGTCTTCGGATGCGAGAGGAACTGGCCGGATCCTCGCTTCATTCTGTTTGACCCCTCTCCTAGTAACCTTGCACTTATTGAGGCATTCAACTCACCCTGGAGTGCAGCCTTTCTTAGATGATGATGCATTGTAAAATGGTTATGGATAGAGGATCTGTGGCGTGTCGCGTCGCCATCGCGCGGTGACGCGGGAAATGCCGCCAACTCCCGTGGTTGCGCCTACATCCCAATGTGGTAGCAGGGCGCTTTCTATTTTTGTAACAATAGAAATCATTTTTCTATAGGATCTTCCTTTAATCGGTGAGATTTTCGTTTATCGGTGGGATCTTGTCCATCAAAACGGTGGGATTTCAAATCCCACCCCACCGTTTTGGGAATTCCTGCGTTAAGGCGTAGGAGTTTGTTTCTAAATTAGATGGCACCCCTATTGACGTGGCTGTACACGGGCGGCTAACATGGGAACAATTGAAGTCCCGAGGTCATTGTTTCCAAAGTTCAGGAGGCCGTCCAGACTCCAAACAATGAGTCCGAGACAAGGTTGAAGACAAACGGTAGTGCACACAGTCCTGGTGGACTCATGCTTGCTGTTTTAAGCGCTCTCGCCACGCCGTAGGCTACACGTTTTCTCCTCATTACATTTTCAGTTTTTGGACCTCATGCTCGCCATGAGGCATTCTCTTTCTGCTCTTCTCGCTCTCGCAACTGTTCTGGAACGTATTGCGGGGGTGCATGGACATGTGGCGGCGTGGCATAAGGGTACGTTAATCTTGATCTCTAGCATCGTAATCCGACCTGAGGGAACCTTTGCTATCTGTACAGGAATGTATTGCTTGAACGGAACATCTGGGATCGACAACTCCAATACGAATGAAGCGGTCACTCCTTTGTTTAATGTTGGTCAAATCGCCTCAGTATCTTCGCCACGGTTCATAACGATCCGATACCACTTTTCAGCTTTCACGAAAGGATTGGTGGTTCCATCACGAAAACAACGTGAGCGCCGTCGCCATCCATCCTCAAATTATGGCAACTGACCGGCTTTTGGCATCGCCCAGTGCGATCAATTTCCTCCAGCACCGGGGGATTTCCTGGAATTGTGCGTTATCTTCGATTTTTCATCGTTCAACTGGATCCTAATGATCGCATGGGAACAGACCCGCCAACGGGAATTTCACAGTCGAGCATGCCGTTAACCGGGCATTCACCTCCTTTTCGTACGACGGAAAGTTCACCGGAGTATTCACCGGTGGTGGAAACAACCCAACGCTTGGCACGCCTTGTATTACTTCTCCAAACAGTTCGTCTCGTTTGTTATGACACTGATTTGACCCCAAATTGACGTGACGTTTTGGGTAGTCCACACTCAGAACGAAACCATGGCTGCAGGGACTGCATTTGCAATCTCATATCAGGTGAGATAAATCGAGTACAAGATCGTTGGGGTTGTTCACTCATATGTCGCTCTTAGTCCAACCTCTCACATGTAACGCCCGAGAATCTAATCGTTTTTAGCGTGCTTTACAAGTGAGATATCTTTGCCTGGAAGATGTTCGATGTATTTATGCCTTAATTATAGTACACCGTGGAAGCGCATCGCAACATACTCTGTGCCTAATTTACCAGCATGCCCACCCGAAGGGTGCATCTGTGCTGTACGTCTTCCGTCCACCCTTCTGATAATCTCACTGATGAAGTCTTAGTGGGGCTGGGTAAGCAGATTTCTCGATATAACAATGACCAGCCAAGTTCAATCATTTCGCAACCATTTTCTACTTATAGGTCCCAAACGGGTATGTACCAGTCGTCCTTTTTTGCGCACTTCGATCCAATCTTTGGCTGTCTAGGTGCGGTGAACCCAATATGTACATGCTTCCCTACCGTTGCAAGGTCACCGGCACCCCGGGCACAGTCGCCATCGGCCGCGCTGTGCCGCCTACCTGGTGCGAGGATAACGCCGCAAACTGCACACATGGGCCGAAGCAGATGATATACTGGAACCAAGCTGAAGGGAACAACATCGAAGTTAGCGGACACGATTTGTCGGGTATGCCAAGGTCGCCGCCGTATAATGCAAAGTTAGGGTTCGCCAATGGTGAGTATTTTTTTTCGTTTTGGAGGGACGGGGGCTGATGATGTCATGGTGGTTGGATTAGGTGCGCAGAAAGATATTTTCGTGAGGAAAGCCACGGTCACGGCGACTTCTGTGGGAGGGACTTCAACTTCGGCTTCTGGATTTGTCACTCCGACTGTTGTTCGTCCCCCAGGTATTCCACCTGATCCCGGGGCGGGTATGAGGAGTGGATCGCGCCCTTCTTTCCCCGCCCATTCATGTCTTCTGTCGTGGGTGTGTGTTTTGGCATTTGGGGTTTGGTTTTGGTGTAAGATCGCAGACCCTTTTTTGTTGTCGGTCTATTAACTTACGATAGTGTACGCATGATATCGCTACTTACGGACGTAGCATTAATTTTAAGTACGGGTAGATCATTTTACTGCATCCCTCCTGGGCCTGTATTAGAGCAAACTCGAGTAAATTTACGTGTATGTATGTAATCCAATACCCTGCAGGGTTTGCGCTCGGGTGACACTTCCAGACAATGAAGTGTATGTAATGATTTTATGAAACTGTCCGTTGAGACGCGGTAGACATTAATACACCCGATTCATTAGTACTGAAATCAGTGCATCCAACTCTGACTGAAACTTGCCAATAGTTCCAATGTTGCCCCATGGAAGACCAAAGGTTATTTGCGGCAGAGGATGGTGGGGGAGTTGAAGCAGCCAGAAGGGAGCCACGGAGAACATAAGCAAACCTGCAGGGTTGAAGCGGTCAGAGGAGGCAGGACCCCGGACATACTTATCCCTTGTAGGTCTGATCCCATCCTGGGCAAGTTTTGTCGAAATCGGCCGCAATTGGGCCGGGTCCAAAATGGACAGCCTGAGAATTGGGGTTCTTGGGGGGTAGCCGGATCCATTTCGCGGACAACTCATGGACACGTCGTGTGATAACTTACTACTAATACTATGTATGCTGTACACTGGATCTAGCGCGACCTACCAACGGTAGAATGCTGATTTCTTGCCTCCCACGCTCCTTACACCTTAGGTAGCACTGCCAATGTGATTTTTCTACTCATAAGATGTTCAGTCTCTTTTAATTTTTTGTGACAAGAGATGGATTATTGCTCAGAGGTGGATAGTCACGTCGCCGTGTTTCTGCGGTGTGGGCTCTGACGCGATCACACGAAGCTGGTTCAAACATCAACGTCACTGTCGGGACAATGGCAAGTCTCGCTGTCCAAGCCTAAACGGGGAGGCAGGGATCATCCTCGGTTGAGCGTAGGGCTGTGCACCGTACCGTCGACGGTATACGGCCGTATGGTCACAGCGCCTATACGGGTGATGGGACACCCGTAACCATACCGTACGATTGATCTTCTGAGGTTGTGACGGGACGGTACGGGGTATTTGTACGGCCGTTACCCATATAAAGACGGAACGGGTCATTTTTTATACACGAAATCAATTATATTACTCTCTTTGTGAA
>Ga0307516_10006873_pt1 | contig 13250 bp, 11 predicted proteins | sample 19_EM_MG_FD_203310 | JGI IMG/M metagenome (GOLD analysis project Ga0307516, IMG submission 203310) | Populus trichocarpa ectomycorrhiza microbial communities from riparian zone in the Pacific Northwest, United States - 19_EM | ecosystem: Host-associated > Plants > Roots > Unclassified | place... | reverse complement strand
CCATGAATGCGGGAAAATGAACGCCGGGAAATGAGCGCTCGGGGATGTGAACGCTATCCGGCTTGATCCCGACCAATGCGGGCACCAAGTTGAATGGAACGCGTTCGAGGCTTCGCTCCATGCTTCGGCTTTTCGCTATCGGCCTGATCGGCATGTTGATGGGAACGAGCGCCGCCGACGCCGGGCGGCGGCGCCAGATCGATGCGACGCCGTTTTCGCATGCGCCGTGCAGCGTGCTGGACGGCCAGCCCTGCACGCCGACCTTCTGCAGCGTCTTCAACCACGGCCCCTGCATCCCCGAGATCTTTTATCCCCTCGGCCAGGACCTGCAACTGACGATCGAAAGCGTGCCGGCGCAGGACCAGGCCGCGAAATACCAGAGGCCGGACCACGACCTCGATACGATCGGCGATCTCTTTGCGGCGCTGCGGTCGTGCTGGACCCCGCCGGCGGCCGAAACCGCGCGCGAGGGCATGCAGATGTCGGTGCGCTTCTCCTTCAAGCGCTCGGGCGAGATCATTGCAGCACCCCGGCTGACCTTTTCCACCGCCGGCGTTCCGGCCGATACCCGCAGCCTCTACCTGAAGGCGATCAACGCCTCGCTCGACGCCTGCGTACCCCTGAAATTCACCGGCGGGCTCGGCGGCGCGCTGGCCGGGCGGCCGATCGCGATCCGCTATGTCGACAATCGCGATCTGGGCAAGCAGGCCGAGAAGCCGTGACGGGCGGCCACGCAAAACGCGCGTGAGTCTCGCGACGCGCTATATCAAGAACAACGAACACCTATTCGCGCCTGATGTTGAGGTTTTGGAATTTGCCCCTAGACAAGAAAGAGGGATTTCCCTTCCCAAGTGACAAAATTGAAGTGGACTGGTGGACACATTGCCGGTTCTCATACAATCCGGAAGCAACTAGCCAACGGTGCTAATTCCCCGGTGCTGTGAGAATCGGCAATATCATAGGTCTGGGGGACTTGGCTCGGGCAATCGCCGTTCAACTCGGCGCAACCCTAAGAGAGAAGGCGATGGGGCGATTTTTAATACTCGTGGTGTTGTTAGCATCGGTAGCGCGAGCCAGTGCGGAAGACACTGCTTTTTACTATGGCTACGTTCCGAGCGGCTTCCCAAAGGCCCAGAGAGAAAATCCGGTCCACACCGCAATGAACGAAAGCATAGACACCTGTCTCTTCCACTATGAACAACTCGGCTGGTATTCGTACGCGTTCGAAGAGGAGGCTGCCAAGAAAGAGAAACGCTTTGGGCGGCAGTCGTTGGACCAGGACGATATGAAATGGATTACGGCGACGGAGAACATGCGGACGGCATGCCTCGGCCTGTTGTATCGAGTGAATAAGCTGAACTGGATCGATCGTCTCAAATACTGGTGGCAGCACTGATCCTATTGCGGAGCCAATGCAACCGCCTGGCGGGGAGTATGGCAGCGAGGGGGCAACTAGTGCGCTCGCGTCGGAAAGGTTTTAATGCGATGTCATGTCGCTCCTCTTATCCCAAGCGGCATATTTCGCGAATTTCAATCTGTCCAGCATTTGTCTCTTTCAACCTCAAAGGGTAGGCTCCGATGATACTGAACTGCGGACTGCGTACGTTCTACATAACTATTAGGCGATCAGTCAGATTGAATAGCTGAAGGGTATAAAGGGCCGTGGTTAAAGCTAGAAAAATGGTTCCAGCGCCATGCTCTGAATGTGTCAGGGAAACTAGGCATGAGGTTTTGTTTGAGACGTCGCGCCAAGACGAACATTGGTTGACTGCCCATGCGATGATCTCTTGCGGCGGATGCGGCACCATCTCGATGGGCGTGCAGCGTAGATGGCTGAGTGACGGCAGTCTAACGCAATTCTATTATCCGTCACCCGTTTCCAGAAAAGAGCCCGACTGGATGTTGTATATGCGCGTTGGTCTGGCAGCGCCGAAGGAGGAGATGATCGGCGATCTAATGTACGAAGTTTATCGTGCGGTCGATGGAAAACAGTATCGCCTTGCAGCGATGGGTATTCGGGCTCTCTTGGAGCAAGTCATGATACAGATGGTGGGAGACCATCAGACCTTTGACCAAAAGCTCGATAAATTTCAGAAGCAAGGGTACGTGTCGGAAATCCAACGTGATGCGATGAGCGCTACGCTCGAAGTTGGGCACGCGGTGATGCACCGTGGTCATCTCCCAACCGAACGTGATCTAACCGTTGCGTTAGATATTGTGGAGGGCGTCCTGGCGCCAATCTACGGTCACAAAATCGAAGCTGATAAATTGATCGATAAGGTGCCGCCTCGCGCTCCGCGTCCGAAGAAGTCATGAAGGCGCATTGCGCTCCGGGTCCGTTAAATGATAGGCGATGAGCATAGGCTAAGCCACACAGGGGAGCGACGTCATGGGACTGCTGGTGATGATCCTCGGCCTGGTCCTGTTCCTCGGCGTCCATACGCTGACCACGCAGCGCGAGTTGCGCGCGAGGGTCGTCGCATCGATGGGCGAGGGCGGCTACAAGATCGCCTATACGATAGCCTCAGTAGCTGGCCTGGCGCTGGTCACCTGGGGCTTTGCCAATTACCGCGCGACAGGGTGGATCGACGTCTGGAACCCGCCGACGGCGATGAAGCACATCACCGTTGCCCTGATGCTGCCCGCGATTATCCTGGTGGTCGCGTCCTATATCCGTGGGCGGATCTACACCACGCTGAAGCATCCGATGCTGACCGGCGTCAAGCTGTGGGCGGCGGCGCATCTGTTGGCCAATGGCGATCTCGGCTCGATGATCCTGTTCGGCTCGCTCCTGGCGTGGGCGGTGTTCGACCGCATCTCGCTGAAACGCCGCGCGGACGCCGGCGGGCCGCCGATCCCGGTCGGCGGGCCCGGCAATGATTTGATCGCGATTGCGGTCGGGGTCGTCGCCTATCTGGCGCTGGCGTTCGCGTTCCACCCGGTCGTGATCGGCGTGCCCGTGATCGGAGTCTAGTCACACGCTTCAACTCATTTGAAGGGTTCGAAATCCCGTCGGGTGTCCAGATGCCTTGCGGAACCGGCTCTGGAAACTTCCGCTTTCGGGGCGAAGCGCACATGGGCTGACCTGCTGTCGGCTCTACCCAGTTGCGACTGACCCAAAGGCGACATCAGCTGCCGGAAACCCGCGATCCAGACCAATTTGGCCTTTCTGAAAGGGGGTCTGGCCCGATAAGATGGGACTGGGACAGGGGTGAATATGGCGCGGGCTTCAAGGACGGGCAGCAAGGCAAGCAAGTCGAGGATTAGCAAGGCAAGTCCGGCAAAGGGCCGCAAAACTACTAAGACCGCCAAAGCCAAGACAGCCAAAACAACCAGGTCGCGCATTGTCCTGAAGTACTGGCCGCGCAAGTTTCGTAAGGTCTCCGATCTGGCGACCCAACTCAACCTACGTACCAAGCAGCTCAACCAAGCATTGGCGCGGCAGACCGCAACCGCCGACATCCTGCGGGTTATCAGTCAATCGCCGACTGACGTGCAGCCCGTATTCGACGCCATTGTGCAGACAGCCGTGCGGCTGATCGGGTGCGACATCGCATTCGTATTCCGTTGCGACGGCGCCACCTTCTCGCCCGCTGCGGCGGCCGGACCGGACGGGCCGCTCCCAGATCTCGGGCCCGCGCATTTGCCGATCGACCCAGATGCCAACTTTCCATCGCGCGCCATCGTCGGAAAGAAAAATGTGCATCTGCCGGACTGGTCGTTGATCGACCTGCCCGAACACGAGCGTCAGATACAGGCGCTGATCGGCGTGAACTCTGGGCTTTTTTTGCCGCTGCTGCGTGAAGACGAATGCATCGGCGTTCTGGGGTTGGCCGGTAAACGAGCCAATATCTTCGGTGAGAGCGAGATCGCTCTGGCCGAATCGTTTCGTGACCAGGCATTGATCGCAATCGAAAACGCGCGGCTGTTCAACGAGACCAGGGAGGGGCTGGAGCGGCAAACCGCCACGGCCGATATTCTCAGGGTGATCGCCTCGTCGCCGTCAAATCTACAGCCGGTGTTCGACGCCATCGCCGAGCGGTCGAACGACCTTATCCGCGGTCATGCAACAACCGTCTTCCGCTTTACCGGCGACAACGTCGAATTGGCAGCGTCCACTCACGTCAGCGAGGAGGCCGATGCCGTGCTCCGTGCGGCGTTTCCCAGGCTGCGGTTCACCATGCCGAACATAGAGCGGGCTTTTCGCGGTGAAGTAGCGGAGACCGTCGACACTGAGCTTGTTGATACCGATAGGGACCTTGCACGCGCGCGAGGCTTCCGCAGCCGAGTAATCGTACCGCTCGTCGGTGACAGTGGCATCATCGGCGCCATCAGCGTTACCCGCACGGCGCCCGGGCCTTTTGCCCGCAAGGACGTCGAGCTGTTGCAGACTTTCGCCGATCAGGCGGTCATCGCGATCCAGAACGTCGAGTTGTTCGAGGAAGTGCAAGCGAGGACGCGCGACGTCGAGGAGGCGCTGCGATACCAGACCGGCAGCGCTAACATCCTAAACGTGATCGCGTCCTCGCCGACCGACGTGCAGCCGGTATTGAAAGCAATTGTCGAGAGCGCGTGCGAGCTGTGCGAGGCGCATGACGCCGTCGTCCTGCTGAAAGATGGAAACGACTTGTGTTTCAGTGCACACCATGGCCCGATTCCTATCAATACGGACAGATGGCCAATCGGTCGGGGTTGGGCCTCCGGCCGCGCCGTAGTTGATCGAGAAACGGTGCACGTGCACGACATCTATGCCGAGGATGACTTTACCGATGGTCGCGAACTGTCGCGACTTGCAGGTTCGACCGCAGTCAGGAGCATTCTCGCCGCACCTCTTCTCCGAGAGGGCGAAAGCGTCGGCGCTATCTTGTTGCGTCGTCAGGAAGTGCGGCCGTTTAACGATAAGCAGATCGCGTTACTACAGACATTTGCCGACCAGGCCGTTATTGCGATCGAGAATGTGCGGCTGTTCAACGAAACGAAAGAAGCGCTGGCCCGGCAGACCGCGACGTCGGACGTACTCAAGGTGATTGCATCGTCACCGTCGAGCCTCCAGCCGGTGTTCCACGCCATCGCCGAACGGTCGAACCAGCTGATGAGCGGGCATGCGACCACGGTGTTTCGCTTCGTCGGGGAAACCGTCGAACTCGCCGCTGCCACGACGATCAGTCCAGAGGCCGATGCAGCCCTTCGCTCGGCTTTTCCTCAACCTATCTCCGCTTTGCAAAATCTCGAACCGATTCATCGCGGTGAGATCGTGGAGACCGTCGACGCCTCTGCCGAGACCGAGCCCGAGTTCGGCAGGACAATCGCGCGCGCGCGGGGCTTTCGCAGCCGGCTCCTGATGCCGCTCAAAGGCGATGAAGGCACGATTGGTTTCATCAGTCTCACCCGCAAGCAGCCGGGGACGTTCGCCAAAAAGGACGTCGAGCTGCTTCAAACTTTCGCAGACCAGGCCGTGATCGCGATCTCGAACGTGGAGCTTTTCAATGAAGTGCAGCAGCGCACTCAAGAGCTGTCCCAATCCCTTGATGATCTCCGGAACGCGCAGGACCGCCTGGTTCAGACCGAGAAGCTGGCCTCGCTCGGCCAGCTCACCGCAGGCATCGCTCACGAGATCAAAAACCCGCTCAATTTCGTCAATAACTTCTCGGCGCTGTCGGCGGAATTGGTCGACGAAGTGAACGAGGTTCTGAAAGGCATTGCGCTCGATCTAAAATCTCGGGAGGAACTGGAAGAACTTACGTCGCTCCTGAAGTCTAACCTCGAAAAGGTGGTCCAGCACGGCAAGCGGGCGGACTCCATCGTCAAGAACATGTTGTTGCACTCGCGCGAGGGATCAGGCGAACACGGTTCCGTCGACATCAACGCCTTGGTCGAGGAGAGCATCAACCTCGCCTATCACGGCGCGCGGGCGGAGAAATCCGGGTTCGAGATCACGCTCCGGCACGACCTCGATCCTGACGCGGGCGCGGCGGAGCTTTACCCGCAGGAGATCACCCGCGCATTAATGAACCTGATCTCCAACGGCTTTTATGCCGCGACTAGGCGCAAGGCGGAGAATGGCGAGACGGCATTTGAGCCGACGCTGCTTGCGACAACGAGGAGCCTTGGGAGTGCCGTCCAAATCCGGATCCGCGACAACGGCACCGGCATTCCGCCCGAGGTGAAGGAGAAGATGTTCAATCCTTTCTTCACCACCAAACCGGCAGGGGAAGGCACCGGGCTGGGGCTGTCGATGACCCATGACATCATTGTCAAGCAGCACGGTGGCAGGATCGATGTCGAGACAGAGGCCGGTGTGTTTACCGATTTCATCATCACGCTGCCGCGCAACGCTGCGCCAGACGGGAAGCCGGGATGACCGCTATTGGCACATCGCGAAATTTTGCTGCAACGCAAAGCTTGGTCGCTATCGGGGTAAGGCGGACATAGGGCAAGTTGCATTCCATTCAATTTGGCTGAAGCTACTGCTTGGGAACCGACGAGACGAACCATGGATTGGTCAAACCATCCGATTCCCGCGATGCGGCTAGAGGCGCGCTTCGGCGATCGCCTTGTGCCGGCCTTTTGCGAACGGCCCGGCAATATTTGGCAGATGATTGCCGATGCCGCCGCGCGAATGCCTGACGGCGAGGCGCTGATTTGCGGCGAGCGGCGGTTGAGTTGGCGCGAAGCCGCCGAGCAATCGGCTCGCATCGCGGCTGGATTTGCGCGGGCCGGCCTTTCGCGCGGCGACCGGATTGCGGTGCTGCTCGGCAACCGCATCGAATTCGCACTGACGATGTTTGCCGCAGCCCATGCGGGGCTCGTGACAGTGCTGCTCTCGACCCGCCAGCAAAAGCCCGAGATCGCCTATGTGCTGACCGATTGCGGCGCAAAGCTGCTGATCCATGAGGCAACCCACGCCGACCGCATCCCCGACGCGCGCGACGTGCCCGATCTCAAGCATCGGATTTCCGTCGATGATACCGGCAACGCGAAATTTGCGGCGTTGCTGGATCTCGTGCCGGCAACGCCCGCCGAGATCGGCGAAGAAGACACTGCGATGATCCTCTACACGTCGGGCACCACGGGAAAACCGAAGGGCGCGATGCTGGCGCATTGCAATGTCATTCATTCGGCGATGGTCTTTGTGTCGAGCATGCAGTTGCACGCAGCCGATCGCTCGATCGCCGCGGTGCCGCTCGGGCATGTCACCGGCGTGGTTGCCAATATCATGACCATGGTTCGTTGCGCGGGCACGCTGATCATCATGCCGGAGTTCAAGGCCGCGGAATATCTGAAGCTGGCGGCGCGCGAGCGCGTCACCTACACCGTGATGGTGCCGGCAATGTACAATCTCTGCCTGCTGCAGCCGGATTTCGACAGCTACGACCTGTCGAGCTGGCGGATCGGCGGTTTCGGCGGCGCGCCGATGCCGATTGCGACGATCGAGCGGCTCAACGCCAGGATCCCGGGCCTGAAGCTGATGAATTGCTATGGCGCGACCGAGACCACGTCGCCATCCACCATCATGCCCGGCGAGTTGACGGCAAAGCATATCGACAGCGTTGGTTTGCCGTGTCCGGGCGCGCAGATCATCGCGGTCGATGCCGCTGGCCATGAATTGCCGCGCGGCGAGATCGGCGAAATCTGGATTCATGGCGCGTCCGTCATCAAGGGCTACTGGAACAATCCGAAGGCGACGGCGGAGAGCTTTACCGCCGGCTTCTGGCATTCCGGCGATCTCGGCTCGATCGATGCGGATAATTTCGTCCGCGTGTTCGATCGCCAGAAGGACATGATCAACCGCGGCGGCCTCAAGATCTATTCGGCCGAGGTCGAGTCGATGCTGTCGGGCCATCCCGCGGTGCTGGAGAGCGCGATCATCGCCAAGCCTTGCCCGGTGCTCGGCGAGCGCGTCCACGCCGTCGTGGTGGTCAGGGGCGAGGTCTCGACCGCCGCGCTGCGCGCCTGGTGCGCCGAGCGGCTGTCGGACTACAAGGTGCCGGAAACCATCGACCTCGCCACCGATCCGTTGCCGCGCAACGCCAATGGCAAGGTGCTGAAACGGGAGCTGCGGGCGGGCGCTAAAATCTAGTCGGTAGCTTCGGCCAAATTGAATGGAATGCGGCGCGGCTTGTACTATGTCCGCCTTACCCCGATAGCGACCAAGCTTTGCGTTGCAACAAATTTTCGCGATGTGCCAACGGCGGAAGTCTTCATTCTTCAGTTCGCTTCGGGTTCGTCACCGGAGAGCTTTGCCGTGTTGTGCACGGCCGGGCCCAAATTGCTTAAGCGTTCTTTGGTCAATTGATCTAGTAACCAGCAGCAAGCGAGGGCGGCAATCGCGCCGGCGAGACCCGGCCTAAACATCGGCCATTGCCAGCCGCTCCTCGGAAACAGGCCGTAATTGGTCAGGAGCGTCGAAACGAAGCCCGCTCCCGCAATCGTCCCGAGACGCAGCCATTTGCCAGACCGGAGCGTCCAGTCAGCTGTCGCGCAGGCGAGCCCGGGCAAGAGCCAGTAAGAATACACCGAGAAGAAGAAATAGCTGGGCGACTGTAACGCGCGGTTGAATGGATCATCTCCATTCATGACGGCGTACAAGGCGCCCGCTACCAATTCAGCGATGATTGGGATAACCGCAAGACAGAGAACAAAGCGCGTCGTCAGATATCGCCTGGGATAGAATAGTCTGCGATTTGCGGTGCTGATCGCCCAGCCAATCAGGTACACGATCACGAGGCATGCAGGGAAAAGAAAGTACGGTGTGTTTGTCCAAGGGTGATGATACATGATTGGAAACAAGTGCAAGATTCCAAAAGTCACCCCCGCTGGCGCCCACGCGAGGGAGCCAAGAACAAATCGTCCCTTCGTGTCATCCGTGAAGTAAGAGAGTGTTATCATCACCGCAGCATAGGTGATGTAGACTGCGCAGAGCTTAAGGCCGCCACTGTTTAACTTCATAGGTGAAGCTCGGGAAGCGCAGTTAGGACGCCACTTGAAGTGCAGGTCGCCGAGCGTTGAGCAATCGCATCCGAAGAGACCAGCACACGGGTGTAGCTGCCTAATTGCGTGTATTCGAGGCACATGCGGTGGATGGCCTGAATTGCGTCAGCGGCGCTCGGCGCCATGGCGCGGATTATCATTGCAGTGTCCCTGCCAGAGTTCGTCAACTGACAATCTCCCTTCAAAGTTGAAGATAGTCAAATCTTAAACCTGGACTTCAGAACTACCGAAAGCAAACTCAGCGCAATCATCGGTCGCTTCGAGTCATTCGAGACCGGGTTGAACCGACAGCAGTTCAGCCTGCGCTTCGCCCCGAAAGCGGAAGTTACCAGAGCCGGTCCCGCAAGGCACTTGGACGCCCGACGGGATTTTGAATCCTTCAAACAAGAAGCGCGTGACTACAGCTTCGGCGCGTTGCCTTTCGGCATCGCATTGCGTTCGTTCTGTTCCGCGGCAACCGCATCATTGTCGATCGCCGCGGCGCTGATGACGCCTTTGACGTCCAGCAGCACGAACTGCGCGATCCCGACCCGGTCGGGCGCGGTGCCGGGCACGAGCTGCACGCTGACGACGCCGTCGCAGTTGGCGCCCTTGGCTTCGATGAGCATGGCGGCGAGCGTTTTCTCTTTTGCCTGCGCGTGCTTGACGACTGCTACGCAACTGCCTCGGATGGTCTCGCCGTTGAGCTTGAGGGCTGCTCTCGGATCGAGCGGCTTGTCGATGGCGTCGATGGCCATCGCTTCCTTGTACTTGGTGCCGGCCGAGACGATTCCGCCTGCGCGATAGATGTAATAGAGGTGCTGATCACCGACGATGGTGGGCGCGCCGTATTTGCCCATCACTTCCCTGACCATGTCGGCCTTGGTTGGCTGCCGGTCCTCCGCGAAGGTGAGGTTGCGCGCGATGAAATAAGCGCGGTTGGCGCTCGCGGGCGACGAAAAGCTGCCCGACAGCACCTCGCCGTTCTGGCCCTTGCCGGGGGGAAGGCTGAAGTTGAGCGTGGTGATGAAGCTGATCGCGGTGCTGCCGAATTTCTGCCGCTGGATGTCTTTGGTGGCATTGGCGCGTCCCGTGAAGAAAGATTCGAGGATGGCGCGCGCTGCTTCAGCTGACGAATCCGACGAGATGCCCAAAATGTCCGGGTGCAGTTTTGCGGAGAAAGCCGACTCTGGCGTCTTTGGCTTGAGGTCGTAGGCTTGGGCCGCGACGGGCAGGGCCGCCGGCCCGATGGCAAGCGTGACAATCAGGGCGCGGCAAAGCATGAACCACCTGCAAAACCAGACGAATAATGAGCAAAAATCGAACGGATTACGCCAAGCTTTGAACCGCGAAGTCAATATTCCGCTACGCTCGCTGCGCGAGCCGGGTCGCGTCCCCCAGCGTTAACGCTTTGATCCGCCTCGCTTTGCCTTGCCACCGCCATATCGTTAGGGTAACGCCGCCGCCATGTGGGGACCGGGCGCCAGGCGCCGCCGCCAAGCCAGCGGCTCACCGGGGATGGGATAGCCTTAAGTGTCTGAATTATTTGATGAAGTCGACGAGGATGTCCGTCGCGACCAGCTCAAGAAGCTGTGGGACCAATATTCGATCTATATCGTCGCGGGCGCGCTTTTGATCATCGCCTCCGTCGGCGGCTGGCGTGGCTATCAATATCTCGAAGCCAAGAAGGCGACCGAAGCCGGTGCGGCCTTCGACAAGGCGGTCGAACTCTCCGAGGCCAACAAGCACACCGAGGCGGAAGCGGCCTTTGCCGACCTCGCCGCCAGGGCGCCGGCGGGATACCGCGTGCTGGCCCGGCTGCGCACGGCGGCGGAAATCGCCAGCCGCGATCCCCAGGCTGCCGCCAAGAAGTTCGACGAGATCGCCGCCGATAGCAGCGTAGGCGTAGCTGAACGGGATCTGGCGCGCGTTCGCGCCGCCCAATTGCTGTTGGAAGGTTCGACCTATCCCGACATGAAGCAGCGCCTTGAGGCGGCTGCGGCACCGGGCGCGACCTTCCGTCATACCGCGCGCGAATTGCTGGCACTATCGGCCTGGCGGGCCAACGATGCGGCTGCGACCCGACAATGGCTGGACCTGATTGCCAATGACGGCGACACGCCGTCGAGCCTGCGCTCGCGCGCCGAAGCGCTCCAGGCCCTGCTTCCGCCGGTCGCAAAGAGCTGAGAACCGAACATGCGCCGCCCGCAACGTCTGATCGCAGCGACCGTCGTCATCGCGCTCTCCAGCGCGCTGGCGGGCTGTGGCAGTGCGAGCAGTTTCGATCCCTCTGACCTGCTCGATTTCCTCGACACCAAGAAAAAGCTGCCGGGTGAACGCAAGCCGGTTTTCCCCGACGGTGTGCCGGGCCTCGAACAGGGCGTGCCGAAGGACCTCTACAAGGGCGCGAGCCAGCAACAGGTCGCTGACCCGAATGCCCAGGCCGCGGAGGCTCCGCCGCCGTTGCCGCCGCCGGGGTCGAAATCGAAGTCTGCGAAGTCCAGGGGCAAGCAGGCGCCGGTTGCCGTCAGCGCCAAGCCTGCGGATGAGCCCGCCGCCGATCCCAACGCAGGACCCGAGGAAGAAGGCGGCACTGCCGCGGCTCCTCCGGCGCCGCCGCCCAAGAAGATCGTGCGCAAGCGCACCACTGCGCCGCCGCCCGACCAGTCGGCCGCGCCCGCGACAGCCACGCAACAATCCGCCGCACCGTTCCCGGCCCCGATGCCGAGCGGCACCTTCACGCGTTAAGTTCTTTTTCCTGTTCGATTGACACGTCCTTCGAAAAAGGGCGTCTGGATTATTTATGTCTTTTACATTTGCCATCATCGGCCGGCCCAATGTCGGAAAATCGACGCTGTTCAACCGGCTGGTCGGACAGAAACTCGCGCTGGTCGACGACGAACCCGGCGTCACCCGCGACCGCCGCGAGGGTAATGGGCGCCTCGGCGACCTCGAATTCACCGTGATCGACACCGCCGGCCTCGATGAGGGCGCCAAGGGCTCGCTCACAGCGCGGATGCAGGAGCAGACCGAAACCGCGATCGCGCTCGCCGACGCGCTGATGTTCGTGATTGACGCCCGCGCCGGCCTGACGCCGAACGATCGGACCTTTGCCGATTTCGCGCGCCGCGCCAACAAGCCGGTGGTGCTGGTCGCCAACAAGAGCGAAGGCCGACACGGCGAAGTCGGCGCGATGGAATCCTACGCGCTCGGGCTCGGCGATCCCGTGCAGATCTCGGCCGAACATGGCGAGGGTCTGAGCGATCTCTACGACGCGCTGCGCGTGCTGATGCCGGATCCCACCGTAGAGGGCGAGGAATTCGACGACGACGACATCATCGAATCCGACGAGGATTTCGCCAACCGTCCGATCCGCGTCGCCATCGTCGGCCGTCCCAACGCCGGCAAATCGACGTTGATCAATCGTCTGCTCGGCGAGGAGCGGCTGTTGACCAGCGCCGAGGCCGGCACCACCCGAGATTCCATTTCCGTCGAGTTGACGTGGCAGGGGCGCGACTTCCGGGTGTTCGATACCGCGGGCCTGCGGCGGCGCGCACGGATCGACGAGAAGCTGGAAAAACTGTCGGTGTCGGACGCGCTGCGCGCCGTGCGTTTTGCCGAAGTGGTCGTGATGATGATGGATTCGCAGAACCGGTTCGAGGAACAGGATCTGCGAATCGCCGACTTGATCGAACGCGAGGGTCGGGCGGTCGTGCTGGCCGTCAACAAATGGGATCTGATGGAGAAAAAAGGCAGCCTGGTTTCGGCGCTGCGCACCGACGCCGATCACTGGTTGCCGCAGATCAAGGGTGCGCCTGTTGTCGCGGTGTCGGGCCTGATGGGCGAGGGCATCGATCGGCTGATGACCGCGATCGTGGAAGCCTATGCGGTCTGGAACAAGCGCGTGCCGACCGCAGCCCTCAATCGCTGGTTCGAGCAGGCGGTCGATGCCAATCCGCCGCCGTCGGTGTCGGGGCGCCGGCTGAAGCTGAACTACATCACACAGGCCAAGGCGCGGCCGCCGAGTTTTATCCTGTTTTGCTCGCGTGCCGACGCGGTGCCGACGTCATATTTGCGCTATCTCACCAACAGCATGCGTGAGGCCTTCGATCTGCCGGGCACGCCGGTGCGGATCACGCTGCGCGAGAAGGCCAATCCATTCGCCCACAAACGCAAACGGCCGTCATGAGCGAAGCGGCATCGGAGCGCATGGCCGAGATGCCGCCGGTGCGCACGGGTGCTGCCGCCTTCATCTTCGTCACCATCCTGCTCGACATGTT
>Ga0307516_10006872_pt1 | contig 13251 bp, 9 predicted proteins | sample 19_EM_MG_FD_203310 | JGI IMG/M metagenome (GOLD analysis project Ga0307516, IMG submission 203310) | Populus trichocarpa ectomycorrhiza microbial communities from riparian zone in the Pacific Northwest, United States - 19_EM | ecosystem: Host-associated > Plants > Roots > Unclassified | place... | reverse complement strand
CAACCTGCCATGAAAACTATGTATTCTTCCATTGATAGACGGGTGCCGCCAACACTAAATGAAGAATCCATGATCGTAATTACCAGCATTAAACTATACGACTTGCACCCTTGAATAAGGGCATCTAGTTAATTAAGAGTAATTGTAGTACGTGCATGCACTGCCATGAAAAATACGAGTTCAACTTTAAAACAAAAACAAAAACAAAAGGAAATTGTTTTTAATAATATAATATCATTTGGGTTTTTTTCTCGCATGTTATTGGGGGTTCAATTTAAACAAAATCTGTAAAAAAGCCCTGAAAAAATCATTTTAAATGCATCGATAAAGAAATAACTTCATAAATATACAAAAACTAATTTGAAATATCATTACAACCTCGGAGAATGTCTCAAGATTTGATTAAAAAAACCAAGAGAAGAAATAAGCTTCTTGTACCACTCGGCATGATGAAATATAATAATAGTCAAAGAAAACGAAAAAAAAAAACAAAAAAAAGAGACTCAAAATGAAGAGGGGTAAAAAGGTAAATCGGGCAAATTATTATCCTTGGAGAAGAATCTCCGACAAACAGCCCTTGAAAAAAGTCTGAGGTCAGTGTAACATGTTTGAACAGAGGAAATAGATTAAAAAAAGAAAAAAGTAAATACAAAAAAAAAAAAGACATCGAAAATCTTTGAATAAGATTCGTACTGCGGTCTTTGGACTTTTTGGCGCAGGTGTCGCCACTACCACGTCGGCGCAATACTACCGTCATTTAACGCCGTTTATACTACCATCATTTTACTCATGATTTAAAGACATTTTGGCCCGAGTTTAGAAATTTTGTCAATTTTTTTTTTATAAAAAATATTTGTTAGGAGAAAATTTACATCATTATTAACTTTAAAATCTATAAAATTAATTAAAATACACATAAAACATCCATATTAATAATAATAAAAAAAATCACATTATCCATTTATCTCTCTCTTTCCATTTTCAAATAAGATCACAGAAAATGTAACCAAGCCGTCAAGTAACGTCGTTAAAACGGAAAAAAAACTTATCTATGTATAAAAGCTATCACAACAAAAACCTTCCTTAGCTGTTAAAAAAGCAAAATCACAGAAAACATTTTGGCTTTGTTTATATTTTTAGAGAGGAAGGGAGAGGGAGAGAGAGAGAGGAGGGGGAGCTCAAGATCTTCCCAGATCGGACCTGAGTTGTAAGAAATCTTATTACATTCTGGCTGTTTATTTCGGGTTTGTGTCATGTGTATCTGTTTTTGTTTTTGTAAACAAAAAAACAATGTAGCTTGATCTAAAAAGGTTGTTTCTTTGATCTTTTCGGTCATTGTTTCTTTATGGTTTCTCTCTCATAAAAGGTTTGCTCTTGGATTTCTGCTATTTGGGGATGGAAAAATGATGTCTTTTTCAATTTTAGTGGATTTTTAAGGGGTTTTATTGGTTATTTAGAATGGAGAGATTTTAGCAATTTTTTGTCTTTCACATTTTTATGGGGGGTTTTGAAGTTATGAGATTCTCTCTGTTTTGGTTTTGATAGTAAAAAAGACGGGTCTCTTGCTGGTGTTTTTGTTGTTCTTCTTGTTGCTGTTTTTATTCTCTTTTCTTCCATTTATATGAGGTATTTTCATGCGTTTCTTTTGGTTTGGGAGGATTGTAGGGATTTTGGGCTCTTGATGATTTCTTTTTTTATCGAATGAAGTTGGTGGTGGTGGTGGTATTTTTATTCTGGGTGGTATTTTTTTTTCTCTTTTAAAAAGGTCTTTCCATATTTATTGTGATTTAGATTTATTTTTAAGCTAGCTTGAGAAATTCTTTTGCTTTTTTAAGCCAAGAAAATTGTTGATAATCTTTTTTTTTTCGCCTTCTGTATTTTGTTTCCCTCCTCTTCAATTGACTTTTTTCTTTTGTTTCTACACATGCTCTTTTCATTTTTGTTTTTTGATTCTCAAAAGTATCTGTGGAGTTGGTTCTGTCGGGATAAAATACTCTTCTGTTTGTTGTGGTTTGATCTTTAATTTTCTTACAGTCTAATCACCTTCTAAAATTTTGATGGAAACACAGTGAAAAGAATAGGTTATTTACTTTTTAAAGACAACTAATTTTTTTTATTAGTTATACAATAAGTTAGCCTAATGTAGATGTGGTGGTTGATGAAACATTTGGAACTGTAAGGCATGGGATCTGATACTAAAAATGAAGCTAGTAGGACAACTAAATGATACATACTAGGAATGCATAAAGATTGCTGATGTTTTTTTAGCTTTACCAAGGAATTTCACTTTTCACATAATTTTTTGGGATCTTTGAATTATATTTCTCATATATTTTTTTGGATTATAGAATGTTTGCACATTATATCATGTTCTAAACTGGTTGTCTCAATCCTCTTCTACTTATTTTTTTGATGTGTTATAAATTAGTGCTGATCTTCTCTTTCCAGCTCGAACTTTCTGCTGTTTTTTTCCTCTCACCATATCTGTTTGACTCTTTAAATAAGCACTGTTTTCGCAATGAGATATGCCGTCTTTTCTTCCGTCTAAACAATGATATTTTTCCTGCACTATGATATGGATAGAAGTGTTTAGGTGTCTTGGTTGAGTTTTACACATTTGGCAATTTCAAAGCAATAAAAGAATTTGAAACCTTTCGGCATCACATGCAAATAGTTCTTGCTTTATTTAATGTTTTCGTATTATTATAAAGAAGTGGTACATTTTTCTTGAGCAAAAAATGTCTTCTTCGTGAAGCATCAAGATATTAAGACTATCTTTTTTGTGCAGTTTGATGGGGCGGGAACTTAAGTGTGAAGACATGGAGAAGAAGCCAAATGGTCTTGCTGTCAAGTTTAATGGTGTATCTCATGATAGAGTACATTTTGCTCCTAAACTTTCAGAAGGCGTCATCAAAGCAAAGGAATATGTGGAGAAAGAAACTGCTGAAGAATCAGAGAAGCAAGATGTGCTAGGTGTCAAAAGCACAAATTTTGATGCTGACGTGTCTGATGAGAAAGATGAGAAACCTGAAGCTCAAAAATCAAGTGATGATAGAAATTCAAGTTCTCCCTCACTAAAAGCTGGTGGTGTTGGAAATGCTCATGTCCGTCAAACTGTCCCTCAGCCATTTGCTCTGGCAACTGACAAACGTGTTGGCAGGAACACTTTCACAAATTCAAACAATGCTCAGTCCCCTGCTACTATGAAGAATTCACAGGTAATTGAAACTCTCAACATTGCATTTGGTGGATGCTGTTATCATACTCTTGTTATATGATTCACTTTGTTGTACCTTCAAGTTGAGTGGTACCATAAACCATGCAGTTTAATTCATTTTGGCATCTGGAATGCATTATTTGACCAACCACATCCCAACACACGTGCACGCACGCACACTAGAAAACTATTTTTGTCATTTTTTTTTGTTTGACAATTGCCCTGATCTTTGGAATTATGCTATTTCCTTCAGCAAAATTCACCTTCTACAGCAAGGAAGCCATTGCAACCTGATAACAAAAAGCGTCATGATGAAGAAGATAGTTGGTCTGTGGCTTCATCGTATCCTGTCCGATTTGAGCAACATTTAGTATTTAAAACTGTGCTTTAATCCTTGAAGTTAAAACTGCTTGAATTCTTTTTTATAAATTATATCCAGCTATATTCTGGTTATATATTTTTTTACCAATTGGCAGTCCTTAGCTATGTGTAGTACTGCTGCTTCTGTGCGAACCGTTAAATCTGTAACTGTTGGAACAGCCCCCACATTTAGATCTGCTGAACGCGCAGCGAAGCGGAAGGAGGTATTTTTTTTTTATATAATGATTATGTATAACGTTCTCCATAACACCTTCTCGCAATTGATAGATTTGTATTGATCTTGTTTTCTTTGTTTTTGTTGTCTAGTATTATTCAAAATTGGAAGAAAAACACCGAGCTTTGGAAAAAGAGCGAAGCCAGGCTGAGGAAAGGACCAAGGTAGACTCTTTTCTTATGCCAGTTTGTGTGCATGTAGCAAAGTATTGCGATGGTTCTTTTCAAGTAGTCACCCAATGAACTTCTCTGCCTTCATTTTAGGAAGAGCAAGAAGCAGCCATCAGGCAGCTTAGAAAGAACATGGCGTATAAAGCAAATCCGGTACCTAATTTCTACTATGAGCCACCTCCACCCAAGGTTGAACGCAAGAAGGTATTCTGCCAGATCTTATTCTTAGTTCTTTGCTAGTCCTTGAATTTGAACATGTAAATGAAACTAGCAAAAATCCATGCATTGCTTCCCATAGATAAATCAGGACAAATAAAGGATACCAGATGCTTTGGTGTTAATTAGTTCATTCAGAAGGCAACTGACCTATTTCCATGAACCAATGCTTTATCCATGGCATTCAAGCAAGAAACCTATTCTTCTCTGTACAGAGTTTTGATTTTGTTCAAGGCTACAGTTTTTTTAGAGTTTAGACCGTCTTGATGGTATAAAGGGAGGGAAGGTGGCATGTAACTAGTATTTAGTTTAGGGGGGGAGTTTGATGTCTAAAAGCATTATGATATGGTGTCTCACGCGTCATGGTTTAGAACTGCCAGAGTAAACAATTGTCATTTTAAAATGCTGTGGTTCACAGTTGCATAAGTCAGCCATTGATTTAAATCTACCTTCAGCCCCCCCCTTTTTTTACAATACAATTCAATTCTTGATTTTGTTTGGTTGCAGTTACCATTGACCCGACCACAATCACCAAAATTAAACAGGAGAAAAAGCTGCAGTGATGCAGTTCAAACATCTCAGGAAGAAGTGGGGAAACATTGTGCTCGCCATCGCCACAGCATCGGTAACCACAAAGATTCAACTGCCACCAGCACTGCCAAAGCTAAGGTTCAGATCAGCTCGCAGACTGCTAATGGCATTCGCAAAGTCACAGGCCGATCTAAACAGGAACAGGAACGTGTTACAGCAGAAGCAGTTCCCGAGAAGACTGCTGAGCCGACCAATGCAGACATCTCTGTTCAGTCATGAACTGCTGGTTCTTACTAACTCTTTAAGTGGGAAAACATCTTGAATTTCTTAAGTTATCATATTGGATGCTTCGAGAGGAGATAGCCTGCTTCTTTTCAGCTGCGATGACCTTTTCTTCTTGTTTTTTTTTCCAAGTGGTTTGTGTCTCTGAATTGTATATGTTTTGTAAGTTATATCAGTACATATCATGTTATATATCGAAAGAGTTACTGATTCTAATATGGACCAAATCTGTTGTTCTCATCTGATTTATCGTCACCCAAGAGGTTTTCCTGCCTATGTTATTTGGAAACTCAAGTTATTAGTTCTGATCTTATCAGTTGTTAGTTGTTTTCCTCATTTTGAAACATTAACTAGTAGAACCTGTACTTCTTTCGTAACTTCTATATTAAATTGTACACGGTGCCAGGTTCTTGATGTTTGAATGAAGTTCTTACCTAATTGTTCTATCCAGATTATTCATCGTTTTTCTTGGATTCACCTTTGTTAAATACGGAACAAGAGTCTACATGTAGAACTGATACAATGTTGGAATCTGCTGCAAACTGGTAATATGCCAATATTAATGTTCCACTGATTCGATTTCGGTTGCATTAGTTTCTGCCTGGTGTCAATATACACTCCTCCGTTAATGTCTGCAGGGAAGGACGAAAGGTGGATTTATATCTTTGTAAAAGGTTAAGAAAGTAACATTCTTGTTTCCTAAATGAATTGAAACAAGGAAAAAAACTTAAATTTTTTTGTTCGTTTTTTATTTTTTGTAAGAACTTTTAGAATGAATAGCCATGGATTGTTGTGATAACCAAATGAGCAGTGCTTCTTATTCAAGTTCTGTAGAAAAGGGGTAGACAGGTATGCTTGAGGGTGTTGAATCTGCACCTGGACTGCCAAAAGACTCACTTCAAACTCTCAAAGGCCCTTTTATACTAGTGTCTATGGCAATATAACTTTCTTTGTAGAGCTAGGGTACTGGTAGTGTATTTGCCAAATCGCTCAATTTGGCATTCCTAAAGCAGATGGGTCTTCCCGTTTGAATTTCTATCACTTTGTGACACTAATGGAGCTCAATTCAGAATAGCTAGGGAATGTTGGTACCTTTTATGGCGGTTTAGTTGATCTCCTCTCTAATCTCTTCTTTTGTGGTGCAGCGCTCCAACTAACACTCCAGGAATTCCATGTCAGGGAAGGGCTGGTATATGTGGTGACTGGCTGCTGGGTTCAAATTTAGAATCTGCAGCCTGAAGAGGCATGGCTCTCGCTAATCACGCAAGCAACAGTACAATTATCCCCTTTGCTTATTGTTTGCCCATGCACACCAAACACGCATATCTCGATACGATATTGGAATGCCAAATCACGCGTCTGAAATTCACAGTTCATAGTCCTGGTTGCACCAAGATAAAAAACAACGCATGTTTATATGCGTTCACACAGTGAAGTTGTGATTTTAGGATAATCAAATTTGAAAAGCTTGGAGAGTTTCTAGATGGGATATGTTACTAATTAGTAAATGCTTAAACGGGGCTTGTGATGCAGATTATTTACATAGTGGTGGAGCTCGTCCCGATGAATTTGCTCTTGGTTTGGACAATTTTCAGGGCTGGAGTCGGCAACAAAAGCGAGCCTTCTTCAGGCATGCCAATTAAGCAAATCCAACAGTGACGAGGACATCCATGATTCTATCATCAATTGTAGTGAGGACATAACTGCAACTCTTCAAGTCGATGATTCTCTTCCCAATCAGCTGATTCTCTCATTTGTAATGACAGGGGCAGCAGACACCAGAAGCTGTACCTGCCTGCGTTTAACAATCTAATAGTGGTTTTAGTTCCAAGATATCATCAGTTCATCGTTTGTTCTGATATTGATCATCCTCTGTAACCGCAAGGATTTTAGCCCAGATAGCAATGCACACGTCATCTAGCAGCGGCAGCAGTTGTGCTAAGCCTGAGGAAAAATCCATCGCAGAAGACCCCTCCCCCCCTTTACTCCGGGGTTCTTATAGTGATTACAAAAACCATTCTAGAATATATGACCTAGTCAAGTTCACAAATCCAAACCCATCATCCGTTTTCCCTTTCTCAGTGACCAAGCAATCAAAAAATACATTCCTTTGCGTATCAGTTATCATTAACGTGCGCTTCATAAACACGGAAAGCAGCTAAATAAAACGGATCGCTGTTTGCTACAGCACGCCGTTAAACAGGGCGCAAGATATGCAAGACGCCATTGAAGAACACCTTTAGAAAGACGTAGTTTTTATAAATAAAACAGAAAAAAAACACACCAAAATTGCAAAAAAAAAAAACTAATAGTTAATTAGTCAAGCTGAAAGATAACCTAGAAAAAGCAACATTCCTGTTTAATGTAAAACTAACTACCATTAGCACCCTCCCTTTTCTTTCAAATTTACAATCACTACCCCCCATCTACACGCCCTAAAAAACACACACACTATATCAAAATCTTCACTTCTTCGCTGCTTTTCTCTTCACACTCTTGAGCTTCACCGCTACAGCCTTCTTCCCCGGTGATGCAACCTTCTTTGTCCTCGCTACCTTAGCTGGTTTTGCAATCGCCTTCTTTGGCTTAGCAGCCGGCTTCGCTTTCACAGGAGTTTTCACCTTCGGCTTGGCTGCAACATTGGCTTTTGGCTTCGGCTTTGGCTTGGCAGGGGTCGCTATCTTTCTCGGCTTCGGCTTGGCAGTGGTTGTTATCTTTTTCAGCTTCGACTTGGCAGTTTTGGCCTTAGTGGCTTGTGGTTTCTTAGCAGGAGCAGGCCGAGCCGAAGGTAGTTTGAAGGAGTTCTTGACTTTGACAAGCTTCTGAGAAGCAACAAGTTTCTTGAGTTGAACTAATAAAAGTTTTCTGAAATTAGCAGGCAGCTTTTTCTTGTGCTTTTCTTCTAGAAACTTCGTTATCGCATACTGGCTCGATCCTGTCCTCTCCTTCAACGTCAAAATTGCATCACTAATCATCTGCAAAAGAGAAGAGATTCAAGTAATTAATCAAACAAAAACAAAAATACTAGGAGTGAATTAAGCAGTGATTAGTAAATAATTACCACGTGGAAAGATGGATAAGCGCGAGGGGATTTGGGTTTCTTGGCTTTGGTTGTTGCAGACATTTTGGGATAATGATGATGAAGAAGAAGAAGACAACGACCAAGTGGGATCTAGAGAGATACGAGGTGTTTTAGGGAGACAGGTACGGTTTATTGTTTCAGATATGAAAGAGGAAAGTGTTTATATAGAGAGGGAAGGTGGGTTGTGATTGGTAGAAAGGGAGTTGAAGAGGATCGAGATATTTTTAAATTTGGGCCGTTGGATTAGGCGGGTTATTGACGGTCGAGAGTGTCGTTGGGAAAGTGAAGGACGGGGGAGGCGGTGGAAATGAGGTGTTTTGGGTGTGTTTTTGGGGTGATTTGAAATGGGTGTAACTTGGGGTATGGTTAATGGATTTTAGTGAGATTTTAATGGGCTTGTAGATTAGGAATTAAGGTTTCTAATGAGTGTTTAATGAGGTTATTTTGTTGAGTGAATTGGGAGAATTTTGGGTTTGATCGTGAGGTGGTCGGAAATAGAGTTTTCCTTGAGTTTGTAAGGTTTTAGATCATTTTAGGAAGATGTTTTGGAGAAAACTGTGATTTGTTCGCATCATGTGATTCTGCTGCTGCAGAGGAGTGGATTGGTTCAAGAACCATGGGATTTGGATGAGAAATGGTTGATCAAACGCTGATTGAAAAGTGACTCAAGTTGAACACACTTGAACATGAAATAACTACTGAAATTTCAATTCAGACCTTGATTCATTGTTTCCAATCATAATTATACAAGTTTCAAGACCGTCAAGGATCAAAATTTAATCAAATCTCTAGCATACAGAATTGCGTATGCAGAAGGAAACGCTCTGCAACTGAAGGCGTGAGGTATTGGAAATGCACCAACAAGAAGGTAGCCATGTTTAAAGCACGTACTTTCTCCGAGCTATAGATTAACTGCATGCCAGAAGGATCATACCTCACTTTGTCTAGTCTGATCATATCTAGACATTTGATAATTTCTTATGCTGCCAACAATACTATTCAGGTCAATAAAGTGAAACATAAATGAGGAAAGTTTGTTGAAGGCTTAAAGCCTCGAAGAGGAGGAGCTCGTTCGTACATTAAAGCCTCAATGGGTCTCAGGTAGTAACATGGTGTTGCAGCAAAATGAAAGGGCTAAGAAAGATCCAAGCTGGACGATGGCAAAGTTAAGTGGTGTGCTTGTTAAGTTTCTAGTTTGAAATTGAAACTTCATTGATTCCCTGCTTTTTTCTAAAGAAGAAATTCTCAAATCCGTCCATTTTGAATTCAAAAGATGCTATATTTTCTTGAACTCTTAATTTAATATTGTAAAAGTAAAAAGAGATGGGAGATATGTGTGAATGAAAAATGAACCATGAAGAAGAAGAAGAAGAAAAGAATGAATCAAAATGATTTGGTGAACATCAGTAAGAGCATTCGAACAACACAATCATGGCTTATTAAACTTGAAGGTTGTCTCCATGGCCGCTCCGCCAATAACTTGCACCCAATTTTTATTTTAACCAAATCGAAGTATAATACCCAATTTTTATTTTTAACCAAATCGAAGTATAATAGTTACAAAAAAAACCATAAACCAAAATTTAGAATTCAAACTAATGCTGTGTTTCTTTAATAGAAATTGGTTTTTGTTTGTTGTTAGAAAAATTAATTAATAAAAAATATTTTTCGATTAATGAAAAATATTTTCCAGTAAAAAAAAAATTTGGTTTTATTTTCAGGAAAGTGTTTTTCTTTTATTTTGGACGGAAAACACTTTCTGGAAATAGTGAAAAATTTAGAAATGTCATATTATTTGCTGATTATATCAAATTTGGTCCTCAAACTTTTGATTGCTATATATATTTTGTTTTGAATATTTATTTTTCAATTTCATCCCTTAGAATTTAATTTTTATATTTAATTTTGGTCCTCATTTTTATAATTGTTATTTGCTTTTCCCTTATCATTTTTTAATTGAAATTTTTTATCTATCAAATTTGATCCTCATTCTTTTGATTGTTACTTATTTTATTTGAAATAATTTATGAAATATTAATTATTATTATTTTAATTTTTTCATCTTTTAATTTTTTAATTTTTAAGATTTGATCTCTATTATTTTGATTATTATTTATTTTATTTGAGATAATTTATGAAATTATATTTTTTTTCAATTTCATTCTCATTCAACTTTTTAATTTGTATGATTTATTACTCATTATTTTAATAAACTTGAAAAAAATAAAACATTAATAAGTTATTTTCCAGCTTATTTTCCATGACATAACCAAACACTGGAAAATATTTTTCAACTTATTTTCCGTTAGACTACCAAACATCGGAAAATAATTCACTTTCCCGGAATTCACTTTTCAAAAGAAAACTATTTTCCAGCAAACAAACGGGGCCTAAGTATTTGAGGTTGGGGTTTAACTTGTTTTTTGTTAAAATTATTTTTTTAAAATTAGTATTTTTGGATCGTTTTGATATGCTAATATCAAAAATAAATTTTAAAAAGTAAAAAAAATATTATTTTTATATTTTTCTAAAAAAACATATTAAAAAATAATCGTTACCACACTTATAAACACCATATTAACCGGTCTCAATATTCATATGAACGGTTTCACCGACATGCCTTAGTTGTTTTGCTAATTAGTTTTTTCATAATATTTAGGATATGTTTGGAATTGTGATAATAGTTGCGATTTAAAGTGTTTTTCATTTAGAAATACATCAAGATGATATTTTTTTTTATTTAAAAAAAATTAATTTTAATATAAGCGCATCAAAACGATCTAAAAACACTAAAATAATATTAATTTTAAATAAAAAATAAAAATAAAAAAAAGTTTAATTTTTTTTAAAAACTACGTTTCCATTTGCACCCTGAATAGTTATCTAGATAAATATTCAGGGTGCAAATATGGTGCTTGGTGATGTTTTGAAGGGGACTTTCCATAACTGTGCAGGCTTTGTGTATTGCATAAACTTTGAAACTTATCAAGCTAAAGTGTGTTACATAAACTCTCTCCTAGGACGACATAAGGCTTATCTTTTTCAGGCTGAAACCTCCTGGATTCAAGTTCAAGGGTTGATATTTAGTAGCCTTGTAGGTCAAAGTGTTTTCTACTTTTCCTTTTTTGTTTATGGGCTTACTAGTTCTCTTTGAATGGTTGAATTGCATGTAGAAGCAAACAATTTGTTTGCATCTGATTGTTCCTTGTTGATCAAATTCGAGCCCTAACAAAAGGTGTCTTAGCACACTCTTATGAACCTTTTGGATTTCATGCTACCAGAGAATTTGCCTGAGAATCACTTTTTAGCTTGAATGGTCTGGGTTTTTTGGATTACTACTCTTTTAAGTTCCCATTCTTTCTCTTTCCAAACAGGTTGGCTTTCATTTCAGACCGAGGATACATTTTGGCATAAAATCACCTCCAAATTAAGGTTGCGGTTATGAAAAAAATAAAATAGCTGGTGATGTTTTTGTGGGGCCTTCCATCACTCATTGGTCTTAAATTTTTCTAGAATTAGTTAAATAGAATTTTGAGGGAAATATCATGTTTGGCTTGCATGCTTGTTTCTCTCAGCCACGAATGTTTGATAGCATGAGAAAATAAGGATTTATCTGGGTTTCTGCTTGAGAAAACCTGTGGTTTTTATTTTTAGAGAACTGTGTTTCTTTAGAGTAAGCACCATTCAATCACACATGTTCCTGGTTAGTTTCAGGTGCAAGAGAAATAGGTGAAGTTTTTTTGTTAATAATTCTCAAATCTCATCCAAGAGAATACATTGCAAAATAATTAAAGGTTTGAGCTTTGAAAACTTAAAAAGTTGTTGAAGAAGAAGCTCATGAGTATATATATATATATATATATATATAAAAGATTGGTTTATTTTACAGCAATTGGAAACGATATGTAAAGCAACTAATTGAATAGAGTTCTGATGACAACCTCTGTGGTGTGACCATTCTGGAAAAATTATTTTGGTGGGTTGGAGCAGAAAAGGGAGGCCCCACCTGGTCAGAAGCCAGAGCCTGTCAGGACCCATCTTAGGAGTATGATCATTGTGCCTGAAATGATCGGAAGCATCATTGGAGTTTACAACGGCAAAACCTTCAGTCAAGTTGAGATCAAGCCCGAGATGATTAGTCATTATCAATTTCATACAAGCCTGCTAAGCATGGAAGACCTGGTATTGGTACAACACACTCAAGTGAAATGGGAAACTTTATCTGGGTGGTTGTGGATTTTTCTGCACTTTATTATCAGTGAAAGCTGTTGCAAAATACTCTTTTCCAACTCTCTCTCACACGTATTTTCAATTATTGTTCGGAAAACTTTTGTTGGTGATTTCAGAAGATTGATTAGGACAGTTGCTAAACCCAAAATCAGAACTATGCATGAATCTCACAAGTAATAATATGTTGATAAAGAGAACTGGATAGTTTCATGATGGCGATGGCCATAAAAAGGGCTGAGCCCTTACTGAATTCCTTGGCTTCTATTTCTCAGATATCAAGGAGTATCGTTCTTTTTTCTTCCTTTAGTTGCACTCATGTAAAGAAAGGCCAATGTGGCAGCTATCTAGTAGCAAATTAGCTTTGTCTTTGGGTAGTGTGTAGGTGTTGATTGAGGACTATCCACCTGAAATCTCCACCATGGTATCCTGTATATCCCGCGAACTTGAGCTTTCATCTTGAATAACTTTGAGTTTCCTTTTTGAAAAAACACGTTCATAAAGAGGATTATTGAACTAACTAAGAGCTGGAGCAGGTTAATGTTATCCACAAAATCAAAGTTTGGTTTGGGCTCATCCAACACAAGACAGAGACGTGCGTGAACCTGAATTCCAGTTTCAAATAAAGGCTATAAAGTGTTTCATGGAACACAGCTGAACAATTTGTTGTGTGCCATCCGTGAGTTGGGAACCCTAGACTAAGGTTAAGGGTTGACAATGACCTTACGGTCAAATGGTAGAATTGGAGAGTGGGGGATAAGGTAAAGGTTTGTTGACGGCTGAAATGAGAGAGTGTGGGAGAGGGCCATGCCTGGGATATGGAAGTTCGATTTTCATGATGGGAAGTGATCGAGCAGTTCGGGAGAAAATGCACTTGGTTCTTAGCTCTCACGGTCAGGTGATTCAGGAGGAGTCCACTCCTGGATCATAT
>Ga0307516_10006871_pt1 | contig 13253 bp, 17 predicted proteins | sample 19_EM_MG_FD_203310 | JGI IMG/M metagenome (GOLD analysis project Ga0307516, IMG submission 203310) | Populus trichocarpa ectomycorrhiza microbial communities from riparian zone in the Pacific Northwest, United States - 19_EM | ecosystem: Host-associated > Plants > Roots > Unclassified | place... | reverse complement strand
AAAATTGGTAAACAAATTGGCCAGTTCACCTACAAATGGATTTAATTTGACGTATAATGCAACAAAGGCTGCTTGAAGGCCAGCACTGACGAGAAGTGCGATCCAGAAGCTTGCAGAGCGCCAAAGTGCTTCTCCGATGCACTTCACTATCTGCAAGGCTCGGACTCCCCAAGGCTCATGGGCCTCACCTCCATTAGCCACTTCCTGGCGTCCCTGGCGTATCCATTTGGTAGCCCTGATAATACGCTGCGAGTACATGAGAAGCAGTAGGGTGATGGGCCCAGCGGTGAGTAAAACAACATTCATGATGAACAATCCCTCAAGCGAGAATAATACAAGGGCGCTGCCAAAGACTGCACCACGGGATAAACCATTCATGCATACATATAGACAGGTGGTGCTTACGGTCGAAGTAGACAGGGCGATCTCGCCGGCTAGAGGGATGCACATGGAAATCGTCACGATTAGCCAGAGCAATGCTAGATCCGTGCGTGTTTTCCATCATCGCCCACAGGGCCTTCTTTCCTCCTGTCGTTCCGGGGACAGAATCATACTTGGTATGATATCGGCTTCTTCCCCTGTAGAAAGCAAAATCGAGACCCTCCAAACCAGCCAGTGCATACACAGAGAAGTCGGTGGCAGATCGCACCACCCCACGAGAGAAACTGTCCGCTGACAAAACATTGGCATGTGGATGTGGAACGTAGGCACCGGACCAGGACTGGAGAGGAATGGCTGACGTAGCACGGAAAAGGAGTGGTCGACTATGATAGGACATCAACAGAAGTGACGCACAAATGCACTCATCTTACCCTCCAGCAGCGGCACCTTCGAGGTTGAGGAAGACGTCGCTGATACTGAACCACGGGTGCTCCACGAAACTGTCACATTTTATGTTAGAGGAGATCGGATTATAGAGCATTTAACCTTACGCGTGTGCCCCGTATAGACCCTCCTCCTCGGCATTATTGATGTTGAAGACCACGGTTCTCTTCGGTCTGTGGTTTGCGAAATATTCGACCATCTGAATTAACGTGACAACTCCCATACCGTCATCCGTGGTGCCAGGAGCAGTTGACACGGAGTCGAAGTGCGCCGAAAGTAAAACACCTCCTGAATCGCGATACTCAGGATCGGTGCCCTCCACTTTTACGAGAATGTTATTTCCCTCGAAATACACGCCAATTGGCTTAGTGGCCCAAGACGCGTTGGAAACGATATCGTCGAATATTTCCACGTGAGGATAGCGGGAAGCCACATTCGAGATGCGATCAAGAATGTAATCTCGTACAATGTCGTTAGCATGCGAATTGAAGGGATGGGGACGAGCAGACACCTCCAATGGCGCAATGGGCGCCGCACCGTTAGCCTTGCCAAGATGAGTAAAGTACAAGGGAATACCTGGTGAAGATCCAAGTAAGCTTGGTCCAAGTCAAGTCCGCGGGTGTCTTTGGGAGTGGAAGGAAGCTGGTCCGTTAGAAGCACAGAGATGAATATTGCACCATAGACGACAACCAACGCAACGGTCGTTGGGACCGCCCTGAAAGCCAAGACGGCTGAAAACCTTTCCAGTATTCTCATCGCGATTCAATCGCAGGTTTGAACAGGATAGGGTGAGGCTGTCTAGAATCCAGATAGCGGGAAGAATAATAACCAGCGCCAACGTGGGCTGCCACCACTGGTTGGAATCAGAATCAACACGGTGACGTTGAGTTCGGACTCTAGTTCGGAGGTGGCGGTGACCGTATTTTCCAGTGACGTCAGTTTCGACGCATTACTTCAATGGCTCGCACACAATGTGGAAGACATGTATAGGGTTGCATATGATACAAAATCCGTCCGTTCTGGTCACAAACAAAACTACCATCACCAACTTGGCAGAGCCATAAATACTTTCAGCCGACCAAACTGGTGAATATGCAGAGCCTCGATCGTACAGACGATTAGAAATACAAATATGACAACCTGCTGCATCGTCATTCACGGTACACCACAATGTAGACCGACGTACCATGATATAACTACTAAAAACCTCATCTAGCTTGCGAAATGCGGTTTCATACAACCAAGTCGTCTCAGCTTGATATTTTCTGACGTAGTGCATGCGTTGCTCTCGCATGGCAAGAGTAGCTTCGGAAGGTTTGGGTTCTGCCCATGGGGTCGACTAGGTTGCAGAAGGGACCTACATATAACACTTACCATACAGCTTCAGTACACCATTTTTGTCTGAGAGGACTTGAACAGCAAGGGGAGATAGGTAATCTTGGTTGGCGGCCATGAATGGTATACGACGATGGGGATCAATTGGCTAAGGAGGCCGGAAAACCATTGAAATTTGAGAATCCTATGACAGACCAGAACAGAGGACTGACAACACACTTCTCAAGGCCCCACATGGCTCGTATACGGACGAGCGATAGGTTACCCGAGGGTTCAAGTGGTACATCTGCCTTCAGATATAGCATGCTTTGGATAAGCTCCTTGTCGTCACGTCCTTCTTGCCACTCGGGGAATACGTAGACGCGTGCGTGTCTGAAATGAGCATCAACCGGAAGTTCCCTAAACGTAGAGCCAGGAGACGAACCGTTCGGGGATGGCAGGCGGGAGTTGGATGTTTTTCCTCCAATGGTACTCGAGATGTTCTTGAGGAGTACGGAAGAATATCGATGGATGGTAGGCCTCGAAAACCATTTAAAGTCTAGGTATGGGGTGAATCAAGAAGTTCATGAGGGAGTGTTTCTTTTGACAGTCTTGAGTCTTGACGGTTTGTTATCCAATTCGATCTCGCACATGGTGAACAAGGGAATGCATACGCATGCTCATTCGTTGCCTTGGGAGTACATGGGAGTACCAAGATACAAGGAAGCACAAGGGTGTGACAAGGTATCCAAGTGGACTGCAGTAAATACTTATGTACTACCAACAGCTGTGTGATCAAACATGAAACTATATACAGGTACATAAGTTAAATAGCATCCTCTCCTACATTGCGTATACCACGTCAATACGTACCTAGAAGTATGTAGCAATAGATTGCCATCAATTCTCCCCAGCGAGCTTCAGCAAAAACTTGGATTCGCCGCTGGCCTCCGCACCTGCCCTCACCATCGAGTCAGCCCTATCGCACGGGAATAGATTTTCCACGACCCCATCATCGTCATCCGTGTCAACAATAAGGAACAACCTCGCTCTGCACAGACAATGCTATTAGTCCCCCGCCAGCCATTAATCTAGACGACACCCACTGCGAAGGCTCCAAGCCAAAAGACCTGCACACACTGGTGACGACTTTCGATACCTTGGTCGAACCCTTGACGGTGAATTTAGACTCCTGCCTTGAGGTCCGGTGCGCAACCCTAATCACGATCCGCTGGTTCTCGGCGAGTTGTTGTTGTCCCGAGTCCATTGGTGCCTGTGTGTTTGCTGATCACGGGTCATAAATACCCCAAGACACAAATAGCTACTGAAAACGTACTGGGCTCAGATGGAAGGTCCTCCTCACGAAATTGTGAAGACGCCGGCGTCTTGTCTGCTGCTTTCTCAAGTTTTATCGCCCGGCCTGTAAAATGTAACTGTCAGTTTCATTCGCACGTATTGCAAAGAGTAAGGCCTACTCGGTGACGGAGAATCTTGGGCTGGTGCAAGTGTTTCAAGTGGCAATCGATCAATGGTCCCCCGCTCCTTAATAGCTTTACGGACCGTTGCTAGTGTTAGCTTGCACAACTACGAAGTAAATACGTGAATGATTACATACCGCCTTTGCTTGGGGACCTTGACGTAGATGCGACACGCTGCTTTTTAGGTTTTGAACCAGACTCCCTTTTCCCGGACTGTCCATTATCAATGCTAGAACTTGTCTGTCCGCGTCTCGCCCTAAGCCGTCTTGGCGTGCGGTCCTCGTCATCACTTACTATAAACTCACGGGACCGCCGTCTTCTGAGCTGACGGGTAGTTTCCTGCGACTTCCCCTCGTCGCCTGATGTCTTCAGGTCCTCATCTTGTACAAATGTAAGTGGTCGATTATTGTCACTTTTGGTCCCATCGTTGGGATCTTCAGCGGGCACGTTCAGATCTTCACCCACATCTCCAGTGCCTGTTTCGTTCATACTAGGGTTCAGTCCACTGTCGCATTCCTGTGTTGCATTCATAGGCACGTCATGTTCAGAGTCATCGAGTGTGATTTTGTAGGATTGCTCGGGTGGCGGCGTGGAAGCAGTCGTATCTGAGTAGACGTAGAGGTCAACCGTCAATCAACCGACGATATCCAAATCGACGAACTTGATAGTTGCACAGGATGCTCGCTACTAGCAGGGGGATCCCGCACGACGACAGAGAGACAGCCAATATAAGAGCTGATTTCCCCCCACACCTGTTCTCTAATCCTGGCGGGGATGCCCGAGTTGCATACATTGTGGCAAGAGGAATAGAATTCAAAGTTAGCGTCGCCAAGATCAAATTCCTTCCTGGCTAGTTCCTGGAGGTCCTGTGGGTGGTGAGCGTGGTTAGCATGGTAGCAGAAGGTCGAGAGACACGCCGTACCTTGAACTCGGTAGGAACAATGGTGTAGACATTGGTATCGCCATGGCTGAGGACGAGTACGTTTATATGTCTGCGGTTGGACAACCAGTTGATGCATTGGTGGGGCATGGCAGTCGAGGTTGTCGCTGTGACCTGTTAACTCTTGTTAATGTGATCCAACTTGAAGTTGTGACCCGTCTTGTCCACTGCTGCCATGTCCGACGTTGTTTATTTTATGAGCATTGGTGTCTCTCTCACTCCAACGCCAGACTCGAGTTTCGAGGTCTCCATTTCTTTTTCCTCCCCACCCAGGTGTTTCGCTGAACAGTGTAAACATAGGAAACTCGAACCCAAGACTACCTCAATGCCTACATCGCCACTGGTCGTCCACCAGCACCGTGTCCACCCATACCAGATGATCCAGCAGCACGCGCAGCCCTCGGCCTCCCCCCTCTCTTCACTCCATTGGCAGTCCCAAACACCGAAGGCGTGACCAATGGCGTCGCACGTATCCCCGCCGACCTACCCCAGATACACGCCTTCGACCCGTTCAAGTCCATGGGCGAAAGATTCCAATGCATATCTGCCCAACCACTATACAGCCATTTCTCACACGAGGTTGGTACATACCAGGCTTCTCTCCTCTCTCTTTCCTTAGTACTTCGTTTCCATCGTCGCTTCCCTTTCCATCCAACTTCGTACAGCATCGATGAGAGTAATACGCATTTGATTTCACCATGCACTGACTAACGATGGTATCTGCTGATGGACTAACAGGAACTACGACATTATGCCTACCGTTCGGGTAGTAAGACGGGCCCGACATCCACACCGAACGCTCCAACCGCTCTAACCTTCCCATTTTATGCAAACGACTCGCCCAGCACAGCATATATGACAAGCACCGTGACACCCGGCTCACCCGAGTTGTTCATGAGCATAACAGCATCACCACCACACGATAAGCAATCTTTCGAGGTGGGCATCACAGATAGGCCATGGCACACCACAAGCAGCTGACGAGTGTGCCCCGTACAGGAACTTCGAGTAGAATATCTCACAACTCCGAAACAACAACCACTAGGGATAAAAATATCCGAGCCGTTGTTTGGTCGTCCCCGAGGGGATGCGTTTTCTGTACCTCAACCGAGTCCATTACGCTTGTTTTAGTTTTGAATTTCTGAGTCTCCCCTGCGGTATACCCCGATCCATTTGCTTTCTTTATTTTGTAGCTCAAGGGCAGCCAAGCTAACCTCTTGTATCAATCGTAGCTGTCACCTGTCAAATTCCTTGCCTGGAGGCCATCAAATACAGTACATCTTCATTGGTGTAGTATGTAGTCACCCGCCATTTACGGGATTAGCACTTGGTACATCCTTCGTCGAATATCATACAACAATCTGCTGCATTTCCACCATTTCAAGGAAGACTGAGGATTGTAGTCATAAATTGATCATAGTCGATCTGGATCCACCCAGTCCTGTTGACATCGAGCCTCCGGAACGCCTCCGTGAGCTGTTTGATCACGACGCAGGCACGCACGAAGCGGTCGAACGTGATGCCGGAGGGGTAGCGACCATACGTTTCGGTAGTGGAGGCTGTAACGTTCGAGTCTAAATCTATCATGCACACATTAAGGTTGAGCGACTCGACAACGTACAGTATTTCCTCTGGACGAGGTGCAGGAGGTTCGGGGTGAGGTTGTAGCTGGTTTAGAGTCGGTCACGGGTGAGTGACTGATAACAATGTGATGTTGCTGGGTACAGACCCGAATTGCGAGAGTGCTTGTTGGAGCTCGGCACCGTCGATGGTGCCAGAGCGGTCTCTATCAAAGTGGCTAAATGCATTTTTCCAGTCCTGCAGAGAGTTCTCGAGCGATTGATGCTAAGACATTGCAAGTAACTTGCCTGGATGTACCTCCAGAGCCCCTGGAACTGTGCAGAAGGTTGAGGCATGATGCTAACATCGGTCTAAAGGATGTCTCACCTCGTTGAATCCGATTTTGCCGTTCCTATCGACGTCCTGTTTTCAGAATCAGCATTCGATGGTCCGATGCAGTTGCCTTAAACAGTCCCATACAAAGAGGCTCATGAGCAACTTAACGGTATCGAGATCAAAGGCTATACGACATCATCGAACATCAGAATTCAGCAGCAGAAGGCCTGCAAGAAGGAAGAGAAGCGTACGAGTCCAATCTCCGTTCATAAGCGCTCTCTCTGTTAAGATCAGCGCCTGGATATCAAAACGGCATTGATCACAGCATACCGAGTTCGCGAGCAGAGATCGAGCCCGATCTGTCCTCATCTACAGCGACAAACCAACCCCACAGCCTGCCATTTCTTTAAAAATGACATCCGATTATTGGGGAGGTGGAGACATACCGTTGGTCAGCACCAGGTGGAGCCTGAGGTGGGAGATGGGGGCTAGCAAATCCGCCCGGAGCATAGCTGGACGCATGATACTACACAATGCAATGTGCATTCAGTCGTGACTAGACAGAGCAGGGACGTACACTCATGATGGTGGTTCGAGGTGGAGCCGGTGGTTGATCAACAAGCAGGAGCCGAGTTATCTTTTATCTGTCACTGGAACCGGTACTTGTAGGTGTTTGGCTGGTGTTCTGACACGGACCAGCTGTGCGCAGACAAGTTTGGATCAGTGGATTGCCTCGCCAGTGCTGCCGCGCACTTGGATCTAGAGTGCTGTTCGAGAGTCCAGTACAGTATAGTGAACCATTAACTAATCTAATGCTACAGGTATACTTCCCATGAAAAAAAAAAAAAACATTAGAAGCTCGCATGACGCACAGAACGATCCTGAGACCGTTCCAAAATGAAGCAGTGCGTCGCGTCGCGTGCGGACGAGCGCACGAAATAGTGACGCCCGGACAACCAGTGTGCAAGCCAAATAGAAGCAAAGCACACAGGCCTATGCGCTGGCCGCAATGACAGGCGGCAAGTCCACTGCCTTTGCCTTCTTGGGCGATGCCCCCACACCTCCACTTCCAACCCCAACGCCTTCCGTCCCGATACCCCCGTCTGGTATAGTTCCCGAGTACAGCGCCGTTACTTGACCCCCACCCCCTCCTGTGCCTGCGCCAGCACCGCTCCCTTCCTTTCCTTTTGCCTTCTTCTTGACCGACGCAGCAGCTGGGCTCGGCTTGATGACCTGTCCGATAGGGCCCACCTTGGTCTGTGCAGGGTTCGGAGGGTCCTCCGGCACAGAGACAAGTGGTTGCGATAGCGGTTGGCCGGGTATCGGGGCAGCAGACGGAGCATTTGACAATTGGGGGGTAGGTAAGACACTGGATGCAGGCATTGGTACGAGCACACCGGGGACTGGTGGAAGAGATGGGAAGTGGAGCGGTGGAGGCGGTGGAAGGGGCGGAAAACCAGGTATGGTAAGCTTGGGCATACTCTGGACTCCAGGTGCAACCGGAGCACCAGGCATGTTTGGTACGGGCGCCCCAGGAGGAAGAGGGGCAGTGACGGCGAGTGAAGCCAACCGTTGGTGGTAATACGGATGAAGAAGTCCAATTTGGTCCTCGGCATTCTTGGATGTAACAGGTAGAAAGGGGGGAGGTGGTGGATATGGCAGGAGTGCCTCGGCTGGCTTTGCTCTGTTGGAGAATGTACGAGGTAGCAGAAAAAAGCACCCGGATCAGTAAATAACCCCATGTGAAAATCAAACCCACATACATGACATTCCCAGAGACGTCTTTCTTTCCCTTGAGTAGTCTTTTTGGAATACTGAGGCTCGAAAGCCCTAGCTCCTGGGCAATACCAAGCTCGCGCAAACCCAGAACGTCTTCGCCCAAAGCGTCTGCAAATGTACCCATCGTGAGTACGTCGTCTTCTTCCTGATCGGAGTTAAACAATGCGTCATCGTCCAGGACATCGGCGCTCGTCTGTGTTGACAACAATGTCAGATGGGAGAGTAAGAAACGAGAATAAACAACTTACCGCCTCACGATACGCATTCTCCAGTTTCTTTTCCAGCTCTAACAATCGGGCCCCCTGCCTCAGTACGTCATCCTTGATATACCGCTCGAGATCTTGTATGTGTGTGATTCCGCTTTCGAAAAGCGCATGCAGGATAATTTCCTAGTATCATGAGGATTAAATATACGCACGAAGTCCACGCATACATACCTCTGGTGTCATCGTCTGTGCATATTTATCGCAGAGGAATCTAAGGGTTCGCCCAAGATTCAGGAGGAACTCAGAAGCGACGCCTGTTAGAACGTCCAAAGCAGCGCCAGAAGCCCCTGTTGCCAGAATGCCGATAATCGGGCCACGCAACACCACGTTATCAAGGTCAGCGCTACCATTCACGCAATCCCACAACCAAGACCAAAGGGAAGAACATAACACCAATGAAAGTCAGACCTCACCTTGAAACCCTGAATGCTCCAACACCTTCCTATTCATCCACTTTAAACACGACCCCGAAACCCGCTCACCAATCTCGATACCATCCCTCACCTTGCCTTTCCCACCTGTCCCCCGTAACCGTGCGGACCAGGGTCGTTCATCAGTCGCCTCCTCCGGTAGCTCAGATTCTGGTTCTGGAACATCCTCGCGCTCCGGACCTACGCTTCCACCGCCCCCGCCTCCACCTGCAACTGCAGCTGCACCTGCCCCATCGTCGCCTCCACCAAATCCAAGTGCAACAAACTTGGTATGTGTTCTGCGTACGCGTTTGAGAGCCTTGATATTGGTGTTCATAAGCGTGAGGAGAGATCCTGACTGAGCCTCCTCGGAAGGCGGTCGTGTTCGTGGACGCCTCCTAGACGATGTGGGTGGTTGCGTAGACGTGGGGGGTAGAGTTTGCCGTGCGAATCGCGATGATACGGGTGAAGGGAATGATGCTATCGAGGGCAGACAAGGGAGTCCATTGGCGAAAAGGGCGTCACTCTGGACGGCGTCCCACCATAGCTCTGCCAAGTCTTCCGGACTAGGCAGGGACTGTCTTGTATCTACCTCGTCGCCAGAATCGGGAGGTGTTAAACGCGGCCGCTTCGATTGGCGGGGATACGGAGAGATGCTGGGACAGAGAGCACAATGTTGTGGATCAAAGTAGGAAATAACAGAAAGACTCACAGTTTCCTTTTCTCACCTGTGTCGCTCGGCGTCTCCATCTTAACGTCGGGATCGATACCATCAATATAAGCGTCCTCATCATCAGGCTCTGGGGGTAATGTGTATTGCCTAAGCCGTGCTACAATATTGTGGGCGTGGGAGAGTGTGGATGGGCCAGGCTCGCCACTCTGAAAATCGGCAGCATCCAACAACTGTGCGACGCCTTGATCGAGATCGCGGAATGTGGACATGCCATCGGGTGTCCGTATGAGTGCTGGCCAGTCATGGAAGGGTGTTTCTCTCCTCGACCTCGATTCTGCGGTGGACGTTGACCACCCGCCGACGACGGATCTGCCGTTTGCAGAGTGCCTGGTAGAAATGGTGGATCCTGTTCCAGACAGGGTAGGAGAACGTTGGTGTTGTTGATTTATAGACGTGCGGTCTCTTTCTCGGTCCTGGGGTGAGTGTGTTATACCGTTGATCCTTGGACGGGCGACGGGCCGGGTTGTGGCACTGGGTTGGGGATCGCCTGGGATAGGAGGGTCTACTCTGTCCTTTCTGTCAGTAATGTTCATGAGTAGTCTGTCTGCTTTCTTCTTGAGTCGCAATGCACAATGGCGGAGTGGGTGATCCTGAGTGAGATGGTAAGCAGGCCAAGAGAGGGGATAGAAGCGATACGGTACCTCTGTGGCATTGTAAGTGAGACAGTTTGCCCACATGAGGTCGAGATCATCCTTGAAATCGCGTTTAGACTTGTATAATTTTGCCTTGACTTTCTTGAGCATGGTCTGGAGATCCATGGGATTGGAAATGACTTGACGAAGGTATGAGGGGTGACTGATACATTGCTATGTGAGACATACCATCGTAGTAGTCTGGCACGTCTGACTTCGAAACGGGCTTGAGGAATGCCTCTGCATCGTGATTGTCCTTAAGAAGGTGAAGTGAACGAGACATATGAATGGATGAAGCGAACAGACCATAGTGACGGTTCTGAGGTCGTAAATAAGGCCTTCCAGTGATTCATAGAATGGATCTGCTACTTTGTTGTCGACTGCCTGGCGCTAAGTTGGATGTGTATGGGATGGGTGAGGGGGTAAGAGATAGATGAGTGCTTACACGGACATCCTTGACAGTGCTGAGGAGAAGGACGAGGTCATGTGGTGGCTTGTGCTGGTTCTCTGTGAGAGTCCGGAGCAGATTCTACGCGGTTGTTAGTTCGCTGGAGAGAACAAGTACAAAGTAGGCCTACGTTCATGACTGCACATCCAGTACCCTAGTCCGAGTCGTTCTTTGCCAAGTTGCTGTTGTGTCTTACATAATCAACGCGTTCAACTTCGCTCGTCGTCTATGCCAGCGACCAACACCATGTCCTCTCTCAAAAACTCCCCGTTTGGCAAGCGACTCCGCGCTGCACATGCCGACACCGACGACGACGGTGCACCATGTAGGAACAGACCCCGGATAAACGCCATATTTGCTGGTTCGAACACGCCCTCCCTCGACTCCCGCCCAACAACCAGCGACAGCACCGGCCCAGACTCGCCCCTCGACACCCGCACACCGAGAGACTATGGCGACCGCTTTGTTCCATCTCGCGACACCGGGGATATGCGGACCTCGTACCACCTCATGGACGAGTCGACACCTTCGACGCCCTCAAAGAACCGCATCATCCCAACAGAATCTGACGCGCTTAAGGGTCCGTACTTCTTTTGCTTCTCTGTCTCGCTTGCTGACACCCAACAGAACAAGCAAACGCGATTTTTACTTCCATCCTGCATACCGAAGTTACTCCACCATCACCCCACCGGCCCGCTTCCCCATCTCGACCATCCACCGTCGCTCCGTCCTCGATCGCACCCACCACACCCACCAGACGACGAATATTCCACTATACTTCACCCTCATCGGGCCCACCAACACCAACACGCCGGCTAGACACACCCACTGACGAAGCTTACTCCATGTCTCCCGTACGCGCGTCGTCCCGTCAACTCCTCGAATCACCCCGTCGACAGCCCCGCGCAGTGTGCAAAACGCCTTACCGCGTACTCGACGCTCCAGACCTTGCAGACGACTTCTACCTCAACCTCGTCGACTGGAGCAGCACAAACGTTCTCGGTGTCGGTCTTGGCGCATGCGTGTACCTCTGGACGGCTCACAACGCTGCCGTCGCAAAACTGTGTGACCTCACTGGTATGAGCGACAGCATAAGCTCTGTCGCATGGGTGCAAAAGGTACAGTCTTCCTCCCCCCCCCCAGTCATCCTCATTTATCTCAACTTTTTGTTTTAAGGGGACAACACTCGCTGTCGGAACGCTATCCGGAAGACTTCACATATACGATGCATCGACACTCTCACTCCTGCGGTCATATAATCCTGCACACTCGCAACGCATCGGTGCACTCTCTTGGAACGCACATGTCCTCAGTTCAGGCTCACGCGATCGCATGGTACACCACCGCGACCTACGGGAACCCGGAACTCGCCCATTTCGTCGCTGTGCGGGCCACAGACAAGAGGTATGCGGACTGCGGTGGAGCACAGGTGCCGGAAACACCGGTGGAGGAGGAGTCGGTGCAGGGAGTGGCAGCGGGGAGAGCAGTGCAGGGAGTGGAGGGCTTGGTCCAGGGTTCGGTGTGCACACCGCAGGCGCGATGCTCGCAAGTGGTGGAAACGACAATAAGGTGTGTATCTGGGATCTGAGAGGATCGAGGCGGAGTAGTGCAAATCCGGGTGCGATCATTGGCGTGAGCGGATCATCACCAGCTGGTAATACGCGTGCACGCTCGGGAAGCATATCTGCGTCAGAGGATTTAGGCGATGTCCCACTGTGGAAATTCCATGAACATACCGCGGCTGTAAAGGCATTGGCCTGGGATCCGCATGTATCTGGGGTATTGGCCACCGGTGGAGGTACTCAGGACAAGCATATACGGTTTTGGAATACATACAACGGAAGCATGCTGCATGAACTGGACACGGGAAGCCAGGTATGTGCTGTTACCTGCCTTTCCTTTCTCGAGCTTACTTCAATCTGTGTAGGTCTGCAATCTGATCTGGTCAATGACATCCCACGAACTGGTCAGCACACATGGGTTCTCGAGCACGACTGCTCAAAACCAGATTTGCATCTGGCGATACCCCTCGCTTTCGATGGTTGCGGCACTCACGGGCCACACGCACCGCGTACTCTACCTCGCGATGAGTCCCGAGGGTGAAACAATCGTCACGGGAGCGGGCGACGAGACCCTCCGGTTCTGGAACGCATTTCCACGAAAGGAGAGCGGCGAGCGGAAAGAAAGTCGGCTGGACTGGGGCCGACTGATCCGTTGACGCTGTGGTCAGGTTCATCCTGGTACCTTTCCATCTAGCAGCTCCGAGCCCGGCCACTGCGTCACAGCTGCCGTGTAAGCCGTAGATCTCATCTCAACACATCTACGGTCGTCACTGGGGATCATCCTACTCCCGCTCTCAGCTGCATCGCTTACGAGAGTATGTCCATGCCTCGCTTATCAAACGTCTGCGTCGCTGTCGCATCAACATACCCTGCAATCACACAGCAACTGCTTTATCTCCATTAGAATTTGGCCACGTCTACCACACATCAAACGCAATCGACCATGTCAAAGTCAACCAGCAACATTTAT
>Ga0307516_10006870_pt1 | contig 13256 bp, 16 predicted proteins | sample 19_EM_MG_FD_203310 | JGI IMG/M metagenome (GOLD analysis project Ga0307516, IMG submission 203310) | Populus trichocarpa ectomycorrhiza microbial communities from riparian zone in the Pacific Northwest, United States - 19_EM | ecosystem: Host-associated > Plants > Roots > Unclassified | place... | reverse complement strand
GGCTTACGTCGTCCGGGGAACATTTGCACCGTGGCGGACGGACTGTGGATTTCCTTCGTCGACTTGGGACGGGTGACGAAGAGGAGGACCTTGAGCACTTCTCGCCGCTTCTCCATCGCGAGGATCTCGGTCATCCACGGACGGATCCACTCCAGGTGCTCGGGCGATTGGATCACCCACACGAGTGTGATGCGGCGCGTCGCGATGACGCCGTTGGCATAGCCGGCGACGAGCTCGCGCAGGTACGAGACCGGGTGCGTGATACCCACTCCACCGGCGATAAGGACGACGGTGCCGTAGGAGCCCAGGGCGTCCATCCCTCCGTACGGTCCCTCGGCAAACGCGGTGGTGGTGAAGGATTTGCCGGGGGACTCGAAGGCCTTCTTGAACAGGGTGTTGGTGAAGCCGGTACGGCGGCGGACGATCAGGGACATGGTCCTGTTGGTCTGGTAGACGTCTTGGCGGTGGAGCGAGAGCTTCTCGTCGTCGAAGGCGACGCGCTGCTTGTCCTCGCTCCACGAGATGGTGAAGGGGTGGCTGGTCCAGAGCCCGAGCTTGGGCATGTAGAGGTACAGGTGCTGGCCGGGACGGAACTTCCAGGGGCGGGCCATGCGAATGGTGACACGGACGGCATCTCCGGGGAGGGCTTCCACGTGTGCGGTCGTCATCTTCTTACCCACATTGCCTTTGATCAGGCTCAACAGACGGAGGAAACGTTCGAACCCCCAGCCGATAATGGGTACCTTGAGGAAGGTGAGCCAGACGCGCACGGACTCATTGTACGCGAGATGGTAGTAGACACCGGCACAGACAACGGCTGCAGCTATGATGTGGGGGAGAAGGAACGCCTCGTAGAAAGCGTGGCGGATTGCGGATGGCGAGTGCAGAATCAAGAAAGTGAGGGCAACGGCCGCCTCGAACCCGGTCAGCAGATACACACCACCTCCCCCCTGTTGGAGAGGGGAAACATACCATAAAGCCATACATCATGAATGGGATAGTCGTGATGGACACTCTAACCACCTCCCAGCCAGACTCGAGGACGGTTCCGGCCATCCAGGAGAGAACATGGGCCAACGACTGGAGCACCACGATCCTTCCCAACCACCGATGAACCAGATTGAAGGAGTCGAACGAAATTCCCAACAGTCCTATTAAAGGATTGTTCCTCCCAGACAACAGGAAGAGCGGGCCCATATTGATGATCGCTATCACGCCGGCGCGGTTTCTGAGCCCACCCAGCATCGCCTGCGTGTCGGAATAGTCGAGACTGTGCGTGCAGAAGACGATGTTGGTGGTCACATATCCGACCAGAAAGAGTGTCTGGAACCTCGTCGGGAGGGTACCGATGTTGATGGCGGTCGAGAGTTGGAACTCACGGTTGTGGCGGACGCGGAACAGAGGGGCGTACAAGACGTGCTTCTTCAGCCACGGGACGATCTCGCCGCTCGGAGAAGCAAAGTATCGCTGGTTCTCCATGTTGAGCGAGACCAGCAGCCGGATCTGAGCATAGATGATTGAGATGATGTGATACAGCAACAGCATGCATCCAAAGGTTCCAAGAGCGATGACCATCAATTTACTATAACGGAGCAGTCAGCCAACCGCCAAAGCATATCGAGGGGGTCCCACAAGCGCACCTGAAGCCCGCGTTCAACTGCTCGGCATGGATCTTCTCCGCACTGGGTGGCGCCCATTGTACTCCGCCAGCCGCTGCGCCGGTGCCATTGCCGCTGGCGGCCGCTGCACCAGTGCTATTGCCGCTGGCGGCCGCTGCGCCTGTGGCCACGGCAGCGACCAGGACGTCTGCCGCCCAAACGGAGGTAAAGATCACCCCTACCAACACACGAGCAGACATGACTGAGTGAGTGCTGGTGAACGTTGGGGGGAAGCGACGAATGTGATCGATTGAGCAACGAATGGAACCAGTTACGGAGCCCCGGCGGGATCCAAGCAGATCCACAGGCCCGATATATAGTGAGCAAGTTTGAGTCTCTGTGCTCGAGATGCTACCGCTTGGTGGGTAGGGTGATCAAGTGTTGATGTTTTTATCCCCCCCACGGAAGTCGAAAGAATGTTATGCGGCCAGCACTAGAACGAAACAATGGATTCCTGTTTATATGAGCGAAATGTAACCGGCAATCGCGCTACAAACATTCAGGATTGACGTGCAGAATGAGAGTTGGGGGGTAGGGTGGGGGTGGGGAGTGCTTGTGGAGGCAAGCAAGCAGACTAGAAGCAGACAAAAGCCCACCTGGTGGGCATACAGCAGTTATAGCACTCTCCACTTGCGCTGGTGTCTCCCTCGGTCAGTCACCAGCCCAGTTCCTACATATCATCCTCCTCTATCACCCCTGATAGCACGTTTTGTTTGCCGATTCCGCACAAGAACTGCTTGCTGGGGGTGTCGAACTCCGGGAAATCCGCGAGCGTTTCTGGGTTGGCTTTGCCGGCTAGATCGCCCACTCCTTTCCGCCCCACTCGGACAAGCATTGCCGGTGTCTATATGCATGGAAATGCGCACGCAACACCGTGTCTCTCCCCTCTCCTTGTCCGGCCTTTTTCCGCTTTTTTTGTTCGCCAGCCGGATCCGACGATCCTTCTCTCACGGCGAATCTCGGGAAACCGTCGACAGGCATCGCCCCGCACCGTTGGCCAACGCTTAGCGGCAAGGGTTTCATTCTTGTCAGGAACCGTGAAAATCGGTGATGATTTTTCACGCTTGAGGCCGATCGCTGTCGTCGTCGTCGTCGTCGTCGAAGTAAGTTGCAGCCGGTTAAACATTCCTGCCTGCCTGAGGCTGGAGCCCCCACCTCTGGCGCTAAAACTGGTGCGGCGACTGGTGGAGGAGAGGTCTGGGGGGGGAGGGTGCATGGAAAACCGTTCCACTGCCGGGTAGAGAGGGCCGATAGCTCTACGTATCATACCCGACAGGTTCATCCCAAATAATAAGTCCCGAAGGGAAGCGCATGGATGTCCGCGACCAATGACGCGCGACGGACCACGTGCTAGCGGGGGTTCACCCAGAAAGAGGACGTTTCAGAGAGACGACCAATTGATTGCGGGAGGTGGACCAGTCGCCATCGACAAGCGAGCAGGCGAGAGAACTGGCTGGGGGCCGGAAAGGAGGAGAAGCAGGAGGACGTCAGAACTGAGAAGGAGTCTGGCTTGGGGCAAGGCTGTACGTACCTCATACGTACAATATGGGCTTCCCCCACACATCCCACGCAGCGGCTACGCCCCGACGATGGGCGCTGTTGTTCTTTCGGTGATGTTCCCCCCGTGGCCGCCACCAACATAAAAGACATATTTAAGCAGCGTACATATATTGGAAGACATGCACGAGGTGATGTTCCATAAGGAGGATATCTGACGTCGCTTGGCCGAGCTTGCGCAATGCAGCTGCCTAATCGGGTGGGCGTCCGAGTGACATCTAATGACTGCATACAAAACCAGGTACATGTACGAAAACATCTACTCGTGTCCGCCCTCCTGTACGATTTGTACAACTTTTCAGCATACTCACCCTGTTCCGCAGCCAGACACACCTCTCCCTCTGAAGGGCCACTATCAGGTATTTCCCAGTCTGAGGCTATGTCGCTGCTGACTGCTCTTTTTGCTGGAACCGACTGGCGAGTGCTGACAGACGGCTTGTACGAGTTCTTTTGAAAGCTGTGGGTTTATCCAGTGGAGTCATAGCTGAGCACTCGCGATTAGTCACCAGAAACGACAATTTGTACTCTTGCCAAGACTTGACCACTCTAAAATCCAGCTTCGGGCGCCAGGATATCTGCACCCGTTACATGCTTGCAGGGTACAGAAGTAAGTAAGTACTATATACCCATCCCTTTTCCTTGGTGCGCGTTAATCTTCTTGGAACAGGCCTGGGCGGAGTGGCAAATGAGGGCTTGCAACGTGCCGCCTCGCGCGGACAGCAGACGGGAAACTCGGGTTAAAAAGTGCGCCGCCATAGTCGAGAAAGGCTGCATGCGAGTATGAACAAACAAAAAAAATAGAAATCCACAGCGCCCCCTCTCATCACCCTTGGAAGCCGCACGCGGTGTTGTTCTGGACTCGTTCGTACGGTTCATACCGCACGTGCTCGTCGCGTCGTGTCGGTGTAAGTGGCGATGTCGATGGGTGTTCTTCATTCTGGCGGCTCGCTGGTTCACTAGTTATACAGTTCACTATGCAGTTCACTATACATGTCACTGATATCGAAGGTTAGCCGCATCAAAGTTACCAGCACGGGAAAGCACAAAGGAAGACGGGTTCACACGGTTCCGATCTTTGCCCAGAAGAGATTGTATCCCCCCCTCCCCCCTCCCCCCAGAACTATGCAGTCTTTCACCGGTGGCTCAATTCCGGATAGGATCTGGCCCAGCGGCAAGCATGCAAGCTCCCGGGAGCACAGCCAGGCAGTCATTCATTCGGAGGCCTGGGCAGTCACTGAACCCAGATCCCGGTGCCGACACTGCGGATTTCGATGTGCTCGCAGAGATACCGACCAGGTGGGCCCGTCCAGCTTTCTGATGTCGATGCCGGCCCTGCCGACCTGGACAATCTCACGTCTTGGACGAGGAGAAAAACAATCGCTTTTACCGCGGGCTGGTGGCTGACCTCGCACTCGCACTCGCCGTCCCGTCCTTTCCGTCCCTTCCGGTCCTTGCCCTCCCTTGGGATTCCTTCCCACGTAAGTACGCACATGGGTCCTGATGACGTGTATCCGCCGTGTCGAGCCGCGCTCAGGGGAATGGCGCTTAAACGGAAGGAAATCGCGACCCGGACGAGCGAGCGGGCGGGGGAGACAGCGCGAGATTCGGCTCCCGGCAAAGCGCCTGCAGTTGCCCTAGCATCACGACGATGCTCCGGAGTCTCCTCCGTCCCGGTAGCGGCAGGCATGCGTCCGACAGCAGGGGGTGCTGAGTGGCAACATGGCGACATCGGGCGACAATTGCTGTGGCCTGGCTGTACAAGTGCGACAACGCAAGTGGAGTGCGACACATCGGAATCGCCACAGCTGCCGGCACATCTCGCCCGCTGCACTGGGCCGTATCCAGCCTTGGTCGGACAACGCCACTCCCGCTTTCCCCAGCCATGGCCGCACCCGGCCGTGCCCTCGGCCAGCATGGAGCCATCTACGTCGCGGCCACCGCCATCGCAACTTACCGATACATCGCACGCATACGTGCTCCGCACAGCAAAACCAGAGCGTGCAGGGGTGTATGTATACGCAGTGCGTGCGGCCTGGACACGATATCTACAATACACGCAGGGTCGCATGCGAGTATTGAATAAATGAAAAAGCCCGCCCGCTGAGGAGCGCACGTGTCCGCGTGCTCCGATGGCCGAACAAAATGCTCGGATGAACCGAGCGCAGCAAAAAAGAAAGAAAAAAGAAAGAAAGAAAAAAAAGAAAAAAAAAGCGGGGTATAGTACGTGCGTACGAGCGAACGGAGGGAAGCGCGGAACACTGCTGCGACGGGGTAACTAGTCTCGTCGCCCGCGCCGGTCGGCCCGTCCGCCGAACGCTGCTAGTTGGGTATCGCAACGTCGAGCGGATAATACCCCATCTGGAACCCACCGTCTATGTAGCCGCGCAACAGCAACGGGAGCGGATCACAAGGGCGGCGGATCGCCATCCTTATCCTTATCGGCCGCTGCCCCGCCTCCTGTCTGCAGGAGCGAGCATCTCCGTCCATGGCCGTCGAAAGCGGGTACCGAGACGAGATGCCGGCGTCCGCGCGTGCGCCGCGTCCACCGCCACCGCCATCGCCATCGCCATCGACGCCGGAATATGGGGTGCGTTGGCGGGTGATCATTTCGCGTCAGCGGTCCACGGCTCCCCGCGCATGCCGTGTCACCGCGGGACAGCCGCCTGGCAGTTCCCAGTCGCAGCCGATGATTCCCCAGCCTGCTTACGGCGTATCTACAGCATGCGGCACGCGGCGGGCAGAGCAGGAGCAGCAACCCAAGCATCCGTGGAACGTCAATCCGACGGACACACAGCGCCCCCGCCGGCCGTGGGGCGGGGATGCACCCACACGAATGGCTGTCAGTCGCAAAAACGGACCGGCCGACGGACGGGCGGTGATGACGATGGCGATATTATGTATACATATACAGTCCCGTCGCGTTCGCCGTCCGCCACGACCTCTCACAGTCCGCTGGCGGCCCGCGGCAACTCCCCCCTGCCCCCCGCCTGGCCTTTCCCGAAAATAAAAAGGAGGGAAATAAGAAGTAACGGCAAGTAAAAAACTCGTTCGACCCAAGGAAAAGACAAAGGAAAGGACTTCCTTGCTCCCTTCTCCTACTCCTCTCGCGCGTTCGCGCCCCTCTTGCCTTCCAGTTCCTCATCCTCCTCCTGGTCCTTGCTTCCGTTCTCCGCGGCCCCTCCGTCCCCCTCTTCAGTTGGTTCCTCGTCCGGTTTCAGAGACACTGCTCTAGGACCCACCCTACTTCCCACCCCGGTGGTGCGCAGGGAGTCCTGGGTGCACCGCTCGTCCGCGAGGAGGTCTCGGATCTTGAAGCGATTCTTCCCTTTCCGGCAGCTCTTCGAACCTCTGCCCACAGAGTTTTCTGCTGCGAACTCCATTGCCGGCGGTCTTTGAACAGGTGGTTCCGTGTCTGTGTCTTGTACCGACACCACCCGCACTCCGCCGTGCCCGCGTTCTTCGCCCATTTCATGTATTGTCCGGTGCGGCAGCGCCCTGTTCTGAGCTGATGGAACCGCTCTGCCAGCCGCTGGGGCCCTAGTGCCACCGTCCTGTTCTCGCATCTTTCCAGGCAGTTTGTATTTCTTCTTGACCCTCTTCTCCGACCAGCTCCGTGCCTCCTCCCACTTCTTCTCCGCAATCTCGCGTCTGATGTTAGCTAGGGGCCTGGGGAGAGGCATTCGTTCCGTGTAGCCCATCCATTCAACCCCTCGGGACGGACGGACGGATGTGATGTGCACCGCCAAGGCCCACGGACGAACGAGACTCCGTGACACGCTCCCCGGATCGTGAGATCCAACGGAGCGAAGATACTCGTCGGCCTCGACGGAGGGCCTGTCGCATATCTCTGTCGCTGGCGGGGAATGTGAGATCTGCCCGCCGGAAGATAACCGCAGCATCGCCGTTCACACCAACCTTCATCTGAGCGGAGCAGCCCCCATCGTCGTCGTGTTCCGCCTCTGCGGGAGCTCGACCTGGCAGTCCCCCGCTTCTACGCGTCTCGTTCTCGAGGGCGCTGTGATCTCCGTTGGGCGACGCCCTCCTCACTACAGATGGAGCCGATATCCGCTCGCAAAGCTGCATCCACTTGCAATCTCTCCAAGCTTCTATATAGTGGCTCGCCTCGCGCTCCATCCACACCCGGCCGCGCTTCACCGACCATCACTCTCGGAGTCCCGCCCCGCGCCTACCGCCTCGACGCTATCCGCCATGCGCAAAGATGGAGCGGGAAACGCTCCCAAGCCGGATCCTGCTCCTCCGCGCCCGATTCCTCGGCCGGGTATGCAGCCATTATCTACCTAGCCTACAACAGTAGATGCGCTTTCGGAGCAGCTTACGTATGTGACCGCCGTCCAGACCAGCAGACAGAAGCTGCGATCGTCCCGCCGATCGTCGAGCTGCCTTCCATCCGCACCGGAGTGATCGTGCGTGCCCGAGCGTTTCGCCGTCGCTACCATATAGCCAATGTACTACCTACTCTACTCTCCGTGCACGTGACCGTACAGCTGCCAGTCGTGGCCCCGGGCCCCTTTCCGCTGGGGGAGGGGACGGAGGATCCCGCTAGCTCTCGCAGTCGAGCCAGGCTGGAGCACTTATGCAGAGGTATGTACGGATGGAGGAAGGAAGCACCACAAAGGAAGTTCTCCTTTTCTTTTGTAGAGTACGTGTGCGGCGCCTGCAGGAACATATCTAGAGTGCGCACGGTACATATCTAGTCGAAAGTGTATACGCTACATACTACTTTTTTTTCCTTCTTTCTTTCCATTTTCGAGGGCTTTTTTTCTTTCTTTCAGGGGGAGCTTCACTCTGCCGACAGCTGCCAATCGATACATAGATGCAGTTATCCAAGCGAGAGAGTTCAGCAGCGACAGCTCAGCATGGTGAATATATATTGCCGGGCAACTGGATGCCGGCAGTGATGTGTGGGGGCGGGGGTTGCGTGGATCGTTGGGGCAGGAGGTTTGTGTGCAGCAGGAGCTGCCAGGGGCAAGCGGGAAGCAGCGAGCAGGCAATTGTGCAGCAGCCCCGAAGAATTCTTGACGACGGGCGAAGGACCGAGACGATGAAGACGAGCACGCCGATCCATTGACGTGACGCGAAAAGGACAAGGGGTGCCGGGGGGCCTGCAAAGCCGAGAAGTTCTCCGGGCAGAGGGTAGAGGAGTTGACAGCGCAGAGGAACGATATTTGGCGGTGAAAGGAATGACGGGCGGCAACTTGGGAAAACTGGTGGGTTTTATCTGGAGTAGGTAGGTAGGTTAGGTGGATGCCGGACGCTGTTCGCCGCCGACGTTGCAAAGCACCATGGAGCTAAACATCCGATATCACTCGAGCTAAGCCTGTTACGGCTACTGGGGTTTGGAATTCGACTTACGTAAGACTATGAATGTTGTATCTAACTATGTAGATTTCCATATGTATCTACGCACTCTCTGCACCTAAGCGAAAGAGATGTGCGCATCTGCTCTGCTGTGCTGTGTGCTCCGGACAAGTACATATAACTGTGCCAGGGAGGCGACGCGCCCCTGCTTGCTTGCTTGCTTGCATGGATACTTGTCCCGGTCCTTGTCTACATAGTACTATCCTCTTTTGTCGCCCTTGGAAGCGGAGTACCGTGTACAGCCCCCCTTTCTTTCAGTCTTTTTTTGTTCCCATCCGGGCAGAGAGTCTTACTCAGCGCCACTCACTCTCCGGCGTTACATAGAGCAGAACGGAAGCGGCAAGTCACAGAGGGCATCCGGTGTCTTTCCACTCCAACCGTCAGCCGTCCGCTGGGGGGGGGGTGGGGGTGAGCGCCTTTCACATCCCGCATCCCGATTCGGGTCCGCCCCCCCCTATTCGCACAGTTGAGCACCCGACTGCCGTAAGAGTCAAAGCACGGTCCCTTTGGGGGTTGTTGTCGGGTCATGCACCCCCCCCCCCGAAGAGAGGTCGGCCAGCCGCACCGAAGTCCATCCCGTTTTTGTAGTCTACTGGCACGAAGTCACCGAAAGATGGAGAAAAAAAATATTGGTAGCCTCAAAGATAACAAACGGAAAACCAAGAGAAAAATCCGCATATTTACTGCAAAAAAAAAAAAAACACAAAGGGGAAAAAAAAAAATCGGACCCAGCAATTCCCTCCCCCCAACCCCCAATTGATGTATGGATGGATGGGTGGACGGGTTCTTGTCGGGTCCCTGGGATGAAAGAGAGAAAAGTTTGAAAGAATACATCAATCTAGATTGAGAAATCCCACACCATTGTGCGCGCAAGCCAGAGCCCTCCTAATTAAGTACAGAGAGATCCAACCCATTTTCTTTGTCCGAGACCCGATCAACCGTAAACCGATCTACTCCCCCATATTTACTGCCACACACGCACACGCGCACACACGACAATCCACTACGGAAAAAAACCCCTCCCCCTGATTAACCCCCCAAAAACAAGCCATAAAAATCATCGTCGGACTGGTAGATGAGAGTACTGGCTGATCTATGCGAAGAAGAGAGCACCAGCGGCGGCGATGACGGCGACGATCGAGAAGCTGTTGGCCGAAGCCGCACCCTCGTAGGTGACCGGGACCGAAGGGGAGACGGGAGACGACGTGTTGACGGGGTAGTCAACGCCACCGGTTGCGGAAGGAACGTAGGCGGGGTGCTCGGGGTAGGTCGGGTAGCCGGTATCAACGGGCGTCTCGTAAGCAGGAGTCTCGTAGACGGGCGTCTTCTCCTCAGGGGAGTTGTAGACGGGCGTCTCCTTGGGGGACTCGTAGACGGGGGTCTCCTTAGGCGACTCGTAGACGGGGGTCTTCTCCTCAGGGGAGTTGTAGACGGGCGTCTCCTTGGGGGACTCGTAGACGGGGGTCTTCTCTCCAGGGGAGTTGTAGACCGGCGTCTCCTTGGGGGACTCGTAGACGGGGGTCTTCTCTCCAGGGGAGTTGTAGACCGGCGTCTCCTCGGGCTTCTCGACGGGAGTCTCGACGGGGTACTCCGGGTGCTCGACGGGGGTCTCGACGGGGTAGCTCGGGGTGGTGGTGGTGCACGAGGTGGTCGCGACGGGGTGCTCGACAACCGGGACGCTGGTGGTGTAGGTGCCGGGGCACGAGGCGACATCGGCACCGCACGAGGTGATGGTGACGACCTCGGTCTCGTAGACAACCTCGGGGTTGGGCAGAGCCCAGGCAGCAGCTCCGAAGAGCGCGGCAGAAGAGGCGATGGTGGAGAAACGCATTTCGATCGATTAAGGGGGGCGGAGGGATTTAAGATAAGGGTATTCTTTCAAAAGAACAGGAGTGCGATTAAGAAGGTAAAGATTGGGAGGTCGTTCGGTCAAAAGAGTGACGATTAAACTGATTGTGCAGGTCGACGGAGTTGGACGCGACGGGCAGAATGTGAGCTGGAAAGATTGCTTTAGTGAAGAGAAGAATTGAGAGGGACGGAGCTGGACTGGCGGGCTCCTTATACGCCAGCGGTGGGGGACGGATAGGGGGGGAGCAGGCCCGGATGGCCAAGATCCACAGGCCTCAAGATCATTTCCCGCACCCATCTCCATCCACCCCCATCCACCACCCACCCATCCATTTCTCCATGCATCCATGATCCAGTTGCAGCCTGCAGGACGAACGAACCAAAAATAGTCAGGACGGTGAGCCTGGCGCTCAATTGCGGTTCCCCGATCGGGGATAGGAACCAACCTCGGTTCCGGTGCTGCGATGTTTTGATTGTACATAGCCTGCTGCTGTGGGCCAAGCGGCAATGGGGCTTTCTGGACGGTGGTGGCGCGCATACCAAGCTTCTTTGAGGGCTGCTAATGCACAGTGCTCTGTCGGGAAGGAGGGAGAAAGAAGAGGAGGGAAAAACACACAACGAAAAAGATACAGGCGGCACGTAGAAACGAGCACGCTACTGCTACTCTATCAGCCACTACTACCACCACCAGCTGCCCTATCGCGCCGGGCTGGGGCTCTGCTTACTCCGTCTCCGCAGCGCAGCTCGAGCAGGTAGAACGCATACACCACGAATCTCCGGGTCGGCATGATGCGAGGGGAGGAGCGGCGGTTATTTCCACAAGATTTCTTATTTCCACACGCACGCTCACGAGTTCACAGATTTCCGAGGCTTCAAGTCGAAAATCTCGCGAGCAGAGCCCGACCGGCCAATCCACGTCTGCCGATGCGGTTGCACGGTCCCTGCGATGGATGGATGGATGGATGGACGGTGGGTTGCACGGTACCTGCATTTCGTCGGCTGGCTGATTGGCTGGCTGGCTGGCTGGCTGGCTGGCTGGCTGCACGTCCAATAACGAACGGGGATTGGAATTGTATTCCACAAAGGTGGTTACAACGCACAACGCTGCAGACTTTTCCTTTCAATCTCTCTGCTCTGCGTGCGCTCCTGAAATCTCTGCCGAGACGCACCAGCGGTTTCACCTCGTCCCTCGGCGGGTTGTCTGTCAAGAGTACATACTCTCTCCCAAAGGATAGAACTTCCCCCCCTCGTTGGCACGGATGCCGGGAGTGGGGTGGTGGGAGGTCTGGGAAGGGAGAGTCGAGGCAGAACAGCTCTCCGTGGATAACCTTCTCCGGATTGCGGCTCGAAATGGCGGGAAGACACCGCTCGCATGTGCGCGAGCACGGCGCCGTCGCGCTGCGTCTTCTTGGGAGTTCGGACTTCTCCTCCGCCCGCTAGGAGACTTGCGGCATTGGCAACGATCCCGACCGATATATGTACTTACGCATCCCTCTGGAGCGCGTATCCAGCACCTTGCTGCTTCCAATAAAGCCGTTGGACATTGGCATCGCGGGCCATGTCGGCAACTATCCGGGTTCCAGAAGCAATAGATCCTCTAGTGTCTCGCAGATATCGGCAGGAGAATTATGTATGTTTCCATCCTCTATGGGTCTTGGGGACAGGTCCTACTTTTTTGAGGTCGATTGAGCGTCCTCCGAACGCGGAGTATTGGGCCAACGGCCGAGCCAAGCTCGACATCCGTGCTCTTGGGTGCGAGCTTGAGGGCGAAGCGGAGTCACCCACCGACGCGCCCCCGAAGCGCCCACTGGCCGAAAGGCCCAGAGCCGCCGGCGAGAGACCTTGAGCTCGTGTTCGCCCGTTGCATCCATCTTGCGCAATCGAAGGCGGGCGAAAGCAGTCCATCTCGCGAGGGCGTGTGCCGTCGGCACTCCCTTCTCCTGCGACATCGTACAAACCTCGGCGCTTTTCCACTCCGTCCTTCCTGCTCGTTGTTTCCATCGCCGAGGTGCGGAGAAAGAGCCCCCGTGCCTTGGCCTCTGCCGCGTGACGTCGACCGCCTTCCAGCCCTTCCCTCCTCCCCTCTCGAAGCCGTCCAATGCTCTGGCGATGCGCCTCCTCGCCCACTCCGCGTGCAAGGCGCCCTACGCATCGATATGTAGCCCACTCCTGCCTAATACTCGTCGGAGGGCAATCGTGCAGACAGTCGATCCGTCTGTCAGCTGACTGGAGACAGCCGCCTACCTATGTATGTCTTTCCGAGCTGGACGGAGCGGCAAGATGTGCGACTTGTCCCACCGGCACTCGAATAGCACTCGGCGCAGGCACCAGGTAATTTGCCTCCCGGCGGAAGGGAGTCCACTTCTGCATCTATATCCGAACATCGCCGTGTGATGTCTAGAGACGCTGCCGGCGATGTCCGCCATTTCGCATGCTTAAAAACAGTTCACGCAGAATCGCCCGCCGCTTCCGGTCAGCCCCCGAAAAAGAAAGAACTGCGAAAAGAAATGACGAAGGAAAGAAGGAAAGAACGCTCGCCAAAAAGCGCGCCTCTCCCGTTCAGCCCCGGAAGACCTGGTATGCACTGCAATCTGCCAGCCCAGCCCAGCACGAAGAAGGCGGGCTCCGCGCCGCTGGCTGCTGCCGTGTAGCCAGCTGAACACGCCCACAGTGCTGCCCGACTCTATGCCATGCAACCGCGCGCCTTGCGACGGTACAAACGTGGCCGGTGCTACACACTCGGCAGAGCAGACCCCGGATGAGAAAGCACACAATACCGTTGGGTCCATTCCTCCCTCTCCCAGAGATCCTGGG
>Ga0307516_10006869_pt1 | contig 13256 bp, 22 predicted proteins | sample 19_EM_MG_FD_203310 | JGI IMG/M metagenome (GOLD analysis project Ga0307516, IMG submission 203310) | Populus trichocarpa ectomycorrhiza microbial communities from riparian zone in the Pacific Northwest, United States - 19_EM | ecosystem: Host-associated > Plants > Roots > Unclassified | place... | reverse complement strand
TGGGATTGTTACATGAAACCACACCAACTCCTCCGTCGAAATCGAGTGGTCAGGTCCAGTGGTGAGCCTCGTCCTTGGATATATCAGCCTCCATGAACGACAGGAATGCGTCTGCGTCGGTAGTTCCGGGAGCGACTTGGCTAGCATCAGTGATGGTGGCGGAATGAGTGGAAACCGGTTCGGTCGCGTCATACTGGGCAAGTTCCGATGCGAGGTTGACGGGAAGCACGGGGGGTGAAGAGCTCTTTTACGGAACCGACATGGTCATTGGCAGCCCAAGGAGTACGAGGTCGCGAATGAGTTATCGAGGGCGGGGTGAAGACGCGGGACGTAGTACATACAAGTCCTGGAAGAAATCTACACGGGGTAAGACGGAAGAGTTGAGCGTATATCGCGTCTAGATTGATTCCAGGGAGGAACAGACCTTTCGGAGGACAGGAGGATGACGGTAACCTTGCGGACCTGGGAGCAGCCGGCAGTCAGAACGAGCGAGCGCAAGAGTGCGAAAAAAAACGTAACTCTCCGGGATGTGGGTTGTGAATTTGGATACGCACGACCGAGAGGGTTTGCCTCGCGACGAAGGACGTGAAGGGAGAGTCAAGAAGGGGACCGGTGTGAGTTTGAAGAAATGGCGGCCCCGCAAAGACAAAACACAAAACGTCCCCCAATCGAATGGACTTCGGGAATTCGGCTACTTGAAGTCATCCGCTCGTCAGTTACCTTTGCTCGAGCTTAGTTGTTGACAGGGTTCCCATTGAAAGCTTCAACTTCGTGTCTTGTTAGCTAGTGTTTTGGCTGAGTCAAACTTTTGCTTCCATGCTCGCACCGATCCGGGAATTTCTGGATGAAGGAGACCGAGATGTTTTTCGACTATTATATGACCTACCAGGGAATCCAAAATGCGAACTAACAGAGGAGGGGGAAATGCTCCTTTCTCTGACGCAGTCGCTGTCGTATCACCGTGGGCTCAAGGATTCGACCAGGTCAACCTCGGAACCCCGCACATGATCGGGTTGGGCGGAAGCGGCCGACTCTTTCGCATTTGTGGGCCGCCGGGCCACCCCTCTGCCTACTCTACAGTGTCAGTGGGTCTTCCCTACGCCCATGATCGCATTTTGATTGCCCACAACCATTCGATATGACGCTCCATGTAATCTCTCATCGTACAATGCGAAGGCCCGTTTATTCTCATCGATCGCGTTGCCGCTCGTGTTTCTCCACCATCTCTCCACCATCCCACAGGCATTGATTGCCGTGGGATGTGGTTCAGCAAATTGTGGACCGCTGGTGGGGCTAAGCCGAGTATTTTCCATAGCAGCAAGGGAATATCATCGCGGTTGATTTGTGACACTGCGTCGACCTCTTCAACGGTTGTCACCGCACACCTCAGGTTCGCGTCATCTTATGAAAGGTCACTTTGTGGGGGGGAGTGAGCTACCGTGAGGAGTTTTTCATGACATAAACGGAGGCCTGGAATTAGATTTGCTAGCAGCGTCACGGCAGGAAATCCCAACGTTGCCACCCCCACAGATCCTATGGCACGTCACAACTGCGCACGCGTATCCGTTGCGTCGACCTTTCATTAATCCTCATCTACGTTCGCCATTCCTTCTGGTATCACCACTGGCCTGCATCCGTAAGAGTCAGTTCTATGACCTCGCTCAACTGGCACGAGCAACTCACGAGCCAGAAGCCCCCTCGACCTGACCCCACGGAGAGAGCTAAATAGCATCCACCACCTTCGGAAACTGAACCGTTGCGACCCGACGCTAGGCTGGATCTGCACCACTTTGAGGGCCGGAAATAGATCTTGGCGGATAAGTATGCGATCGAAATACTCCCAACAGTCGGTATTGATCGCCCTGACACTGGGGTAGTTGTACACGATTGTGACGTTGCTCACGCAGGGGAGCATAGGAAGGCCGTTGAATGCTTCTCTCCAAAACTGAGTGTCCGTCTCGTAGAGTTGTGGCCCGATGGTCAGGGACTTTAGGGTCCACTTCTTCGATAGATGATGCATGAATGCTTCGATTCATTGTCAGGGTCATCGTCGTTCGGAGGTTGGTAGTGTTTGCCTACCTTGGAATCCCCCTGGCTCGGCGCATGCCACTTGGAACTGTTCCACTGGGGACACAGAAACTGCTGCTGCAACGCGCTGGGTTTTATCGGAAGTCCCTACATCGCACACCAAAGCAGTGAGCAACCCAACATCCAAAGCGGCGTCCTGGATTAAGTTCGAGACGTCGATCAATGGATCGTTCGATGAGGGGGAGGAAATCTGAAGGTCTTTGATATGCAGTATGTGCTCGGGCAACCCGGCGAACGCGTTCCCATCAGAAGATTGCTCTCCGGTAGCACAATCCCTGATGAAGAGGAAATTGCAATGAGGAAAAGAGCGAATGAGAGAGATCATCTCTTCGTAAGACGAAAAATGGCAACCGTATAAACCGAGTTCATTGACCGTAGAACTCAGCGCGGTGATCGTTTCCACAAGGCCTTTCTTCTGGTTGGGCCGGAGGAAGTTGAAGGGAACTTCCGAAAGCCAGAGGCGGTTCAAAACACCGTACCGGGCGAACGCTCCGAGGATGGCGAGATAATCCTTCCAAAACCCTTCTGTGATCACTCTCTGGTTGTTGACGCCGAGGTCGAGGGAACGGACGTGTTGAAACGCTCCCTTAGCAACCAGCTGGACGCACTCTTTGAGGCGCTCGACAGTGTTGACCGTGAGGTGGCGGCCAAGGCACGAGAGGGCGACGTAACGGAATTCGCGTGCTACCTGGGAACAGGCGCGCAATGTTTCTTTGTCGGCCGTGAGGAACTGGAGGACCATCCGGATTATCTCCGGAGGAAGAATGCGCCAACGCGGTCTAGTGCTAGAGGCGCAAGTGGAGTCTGAGTACGCGTGGTAGATCCAGTGACTCGAGCCTTGCGACTTACTCGACGATGTCATCTTCCTTGCCTTTCTTCTTCGCCTTCGTTTTCGCCATGGGGGAGGAGAGGGAAACAAGGAGAAGAAACCCAGGGGACTTAAATAAAGGAAACCAACTTTCGGTGTGAGTCACGCGTGGTTGAACGTTGACAACGTCGACCATCGATCGCGCTCACCGAGTCACTGGATTTGACGCTCATTTCCCACTCACCCGGACCGCCGATCCGTGAGACCTGATCCGCCGGGTTGTGGCATGGATGACAAGTACACTCATCTATGTAGGACAGTTCGCAACTCCTCAACATATACTACACACGCCTGAACGGGAACTGGTCCACTGGGGATATCCTCGCATACACATATACATCGTTTTCATAGATCAACTCCGGATCCGTTATATTCACCATTTCTTCTGGTATCGTCCGTCGCCGGCCGCGGTTGCTACTGGACTATATCCCATAACGAGTCAGTTTTACGGTCTCGCTCGAACACGGGTAACTGAACTTACGAATTACAAGTCCCCTCTGAGATCTGAGTCCATAGAAAGAACAACGTATTTCCCACCACCTATCAAAGCTGAACCCTGGTCGCCCGATGCCAGGCCGCGCCCACACGGCTTCGAGGGCCGGAAATAGATCGCGGCGCCTGAGTATACGATCGAAGTACCTCCAACATTCGGCATTACCCGCGTAGTTATGCATGACGATGACATTGGCCACGTGGAGAAGCGGTGGGAGATCGTTCAGTGCTTCTTCCCAAAAGTGAGTGTTTGTCTTGCAGGGTTGTGGCCCAATGGTCAGTGACTTCAATTTCCACTTTGACAGATTATCCATGAACGCTTTGACGCAACATCAGGGTCATTGTCATCGGAATTCGACGAGAGTCCGCCTACCTTGGAAACCCCCTGTCTCGGCACATGCCACTTGGAACTGTTCCACCGGGGAAGCAGAGACAGCCGCCGCAACGCGCTGGGTTCTCTCAGAAGTCCCCACGTCGCACACCAATGCAGTGAGTGACCTCACATTCAAAGCGGCGTCCTCGATCAAATTCGAAATGTCGATCGATGAGACATTCGACGAGGGGGAGGAGAGCTGGAGGTCTTTGACATCGAGTGTGTGTTCGGGCAACCCAGCGAACGCGTTCCCGCCGGCGGTTTGCTCTCCGGTGACACAATTCCTGATGAAGAGGAAGTTGCAATGAGGGAAAGAGCGAATGAGAGATATCATCTCTTCGTAGGAGGAAAAATGACATCCGTATAAACCAAGTTCGGTGACTGTGGAACCCAGCGCAGTGATTGTTTCCCTGAGGTCATTCCTCTGGCTGGGCCGGAGGAACCTAAAGGGCACTTCTGAAAGCCAGAGGCGGTTCAAAGCGTGATATCGGGCGAAAGCTCCAAGGACAACGAGGTGATTCTTCCAATACCCTTCTGTGATCACTTTCTTGTCGTTGACGCCGAGATCAAGAGAGCGGATGTGTTGAAACGCGCCCCCAGCAAGCAGTTGAGCACACCTCTTGAGGCGGCTGGCAGTGCTGACCGTGAGGTGGCGCCCAAGGCACAATAGGGCGGCATGGCGAAATTCGCGCGTCGCGAGGGAACAGGCACGTAGAGATGCCTTGTCAGCCCTGAGGAACTGGAGGATCATCCAGATTATCTCGGGAGGAAGAGGCAACCAACGCGGTCCCGTGCTAGAACCATGAGTTTGAGTATGCACGAAATACAAGAGATTGGCGACCCACTCGACGATTTCCTTTTCCTTGCCTTTCTTCTTCGCCTTTCCTTTCGCCATGGTGGTGGAGAGGAACCAAGTCTGGATCTGAGTCACGCGGTTGATCGTTTTCACAGCGCTTACAGTCTTAGACGCTCGTAGCGCGACGTCAGAACAATTCATCATCTGGTCGTCAATCCTCCTCGAACGAAGCCGCTCTGGGACTACGTAAAACCTGCTTGGGGTGGTATTTCACACAGGGACAGCCGGGAGGGGCGAGCACAGGGCGACGTCCTGGATCTTCGACCTCGCATAGCATTCGATCGACATCTGCCAGCGAAAGACAGTGACTCGGTGGGAAGGAGCCTGTGAGGGAAGACTCTGGAGAAAAGGGGGATTCTACTCAGAGCTCCGGCGGATTTTAGGTGATAGAACGCGATGCGAGGAGGTTATGTACCGTTCAGGTGGAATGAAGCAGAGAGTTGGACAGTTGTAGTGTGAGAACGAAGAGGCCGAAGAGGGGGATATGCTGCGCCTCTGAAGGCCGGAAACGAATGGAGTTTGGGAGCCGAGAAATTCACTGGGGAGGGTACCTGAGCCTCCCGCTCAGGGCTCTGGCCACACATGGATTGTAAAGGCGAAACGGCCATTGAACATCTACTACATAATCCAAACAAACCTTCGCCGCGCAATGGACAACGTGTCCGGATATGGAGGCAATGCAAACGACACGTCTAGGAGACGAACCAGAGCGTAAATGACCTGCGCGAGGATAAGGCCACTCCTGGGGCAGTTTGCCACGAGGTGAGCGGGAGAGGGTGGAGGCTGGCGCGCGACGAAAGTACCGCCTCCTCTGTGGGTGTCTCGTCGTACCTGACATTTTTCTTTCAATACTGGCTCAGGTCAGCGTTTTCACAGATTTGTACTCGAATCGTCGGGTCGTTTGACGAAAAAGCAAAGGATCGGTTAGAAATCCGCAGTGGGCGTGCCGGGCGTACCGGTGACGTTGCAGCGATCGGACCCTCACAGTGACGCACCTCATCTCCTTCCGCTTCACATGTTGACCACTCGACTGCTGAGGTCCGCCCGCCCATTATCGAGGCTCATTTACCGCCACCCAACCGCGCCACATCGTGTTTCGCCGTCGCTCGTCAGTCTCCGGCAACGACTCTACTCCGACTCGGCGACAAACGCACCGCCCAACCCACAACACCTCTCGCAGGACACGTCAAATTCGGCCAAAGCGGAACAGCCGGACGAACCCAAATACTCCCTGACGTTCACATGCAAGGTCCCCGAGTGTGATGAGCGTACATCGCACATGTTCTCAAAACGCGCGTACCATCACGGAATCGTGATCATCCAGTGCCCCAAGTGCAAGAACAGGTATGTTCCCACAAAACCGCACAACGGTACCTTCGTGTTTCCCAAACTCACGGCGGATGGTCTAGGCATCTTATTGCGGACAACCTCGGGTGGTTCAAGGACGAGCGGACGGGCCAAGGCAGTTTGCGGAATATTGAAGAGATCATGAAGTCAAAGGGACAGCAAGTGACGAAAGGACGTCTTGACGCGGGCGGTGTGGTAGAGTACTCAGAGTAACTCATCGTGGTATGGCAGACCTTCCTGTGATTCCAAATTTGTTTTGGTGTCCTTTGTCCTGACATCCGCCCTCCGCCACAGCGATACGGTGAGGCTACCGCACTTTCGCCACCACCGGGTTCTTCGGCTCACGCCCAACTGCTACTAACGCACATGGCGCGGTCCATGCCCGAAGACCGGGGCCATGGATATATTTGAAAGTGAGCCACGGCCAGAACCCAGGTCACATGAACTCCGAGGCGTATCTTGGACCTAATACATCCCACTTACTCGTAGCTCAGCCCATAATGTAATCCTTCACCCCTTCCCAAATAACGAACATGCTTATCCCCTGGATTTGCACCGCACCGATGGGAACTATGAGATTGGGTCGGCTGACGTGGAAGGGGAACGGCCAGTACAGCCTTGACCCGACCTTCCTTAAAAGGAAATGTTCAATGGCTGCTGTGCCCACGGTTACGGCTTCTGCTGTGCGCCGAATTGTAGGTCCAGGACCTTCTGCCCATGCTGACTCGTCACCAGGCTGCTCCGGACAAAGCCAAGCCATGCCTCGGCGACCCTTCCCCCCGTCTATATAAACCCAGGTAGCTGCGCGTTCCACTCATCGCCCTCCCTCCCACCTTCCCACTTCCAATGAACTCTACCACAAAGGTCAGCCTCAGTAGCTTGAAACCACCGGTGACCCCACTAACTCAGGACCTCCAGCCACCCTACGCCACAGTTTACAACATCCCCGAACGGCCCAGGGCTCGGGTCCCCAAGCTTCCCATCCTGCGATACGAGGAGGATTGCCCAGCAATCAACGTCTCCGACACCGACGAAGAGTGGTGTTTAACCGGATACGGAGAAATCTCAGTTTCTGAGCAGTACAACGTCGTCGAGACTGGCGAAGATGAGCAAAAACTCCGCGTTCCTCGACTTAGGCACACTCGCCCTCGCGCTCGGTATCAAACCACCAAGGCCGTTTCAGATCCTGTGAGCGAATCTGGTTCAGACGAGTCGAGCGAACCGCTGCTTACGGCTGGCATTCCACAGCTTGAGCCTGAAACTTTCCGGAATACCATCCAGGCGACGATGGCTGATCCCCCAGATAGCCCAAACTCGGACTTCAGGGAGTTCTTTGAAAACCTGCTTAGGAAGAACCCCCCAACAAGGAGGAGGCAGCGTACATTGGTCCTCCCAAACTCCTTCCACTCTGAAGCTATCGACGCCCGTCCCCGTGCAAATTAATGACATCCATCCATCCCCCTTTCCATTCACATTTCACCTCTTTCATCTCCCATCCCGGACTCGGACCCATGAAATGACTGTAGGATCAAAGCCTTCCATTTGTATCACCGCCTCGTGGTCTTTACCCCGCCACATATGAGCTCATACAAGAACCCCTTCACAATTTGTACCTTCACGTCGTGTTTCAGACACACGCACCCCTCTGTACCTTTTCTTTGACTCGTTCTGAAGGCGTTCTCAGTGTCTCTATTACTTTCATAGCCACGCCTGGGCCTGCGTTTATATTTCCGACGCCCCATTTTCTTAGATCTAGCCACCACTCTGTATATCTTCCCCTATGGATACCTGCCTCTAATCCACAAACGTCACGACCTTTCACGAATCTCTCCCCGGCCCAGACTTGAAGCTAGTGTAAGCTCTTTTAACGTCGTTTATGCACCTGGTCCACGGTCCAACAAATACCATAAGATAACCATACATACTCTAGGGGGTTTTGAGCTTTTGCTCACTGGTCGTGGACGATCTTATAAGTCCCAGTCGAAATCTGGAAATCCAACCACTGATTCTTTGCCAACTTCTCCTCAACATCCACACCCGCCGCAATCCACTCTTTCTCAAGCTCAACGACAGCATCTACAGCGTCCAGCACGCTCTTTTTCCACGGTGTCAGAACAGGCAGTCCCAAAACCTCGAGGGCGTGGGTAGCGTCCAGTGTCGGTTTGGTCTGACCAGTGCTCGTCGCCTTGGCCAACCGATCTTTCAGCTCTGGGCGGACAGAAGCGAGGTACGAGAATGCTTCGGTGTGATCGAAGAATTCACCCGAGAACGGAAGGCGGTGTTGTCCCTTGACCCTCGTAGCGGCCACGAGGGCGGTGGCAATATCCCGAACGTCCACGTAGCCGAGAGATTCGGTGGGCAGGGTCACGTTAGGGTTGATGAAGTTGTACGTGCTCACTGCTGTGCTGATCGCGGACGTCTCGCCGGGGTTGATGATTTGTTCTGGCGCGAACGGTCCGATGAACAACGTCGGACAGACTGTCGAGGTGACCAATTTAGCCCAGAGACCGCAGTGCCATATGCGGGGGTGGACGTACGGGTAACGATGTTGAGTTCTGGATGCTCCTTAGCATATGTCCACAGCGCCTTCTCCGCAAGAGACTTCGAAGCAGCATATACGGCCATCGGGTCGGGCCAAGCAACGGCGATCTCCTCGGTGACCTCAAACCAATCTACAATCGGTGATCGGGCGTCAAAACCTGAAATAGCGGCGGTCGATCAGCCGGGGGTGTGGGGCAACGTACCATTCGAGGTGAGCGGAGCTTTGATTGTGACTCCTGGGATAAGCAGTGCAAGGGCAGCAACCGAACTGATCACAACGATCTGTTTGATCCCGGCTTGTTCTGCTTGGTGGACGATATTCAGACACCCCTCTCTCGCGGCCTACCCGCACGCACAGAGACACGTATCAGGCTTGACTGAACACTGGGAGTCGACGGGACAAGTGTACGCACATCGAGGGTACTCCTAGCATCGCTGCTTCCAGGCAATGGTGAAGCAAGATGAATCAAAGCGTGAACGCCTGTAGGAGATCGGGTAGGTGGACCCCGGTTCGTTTCAGCAAAACAGTGGCTATGCCCCGTTGATCCATTCGGTGTGCGTACCCTTCAAAACATCGGTAAAATTGCCCTTGATTAGGTCGTCGACGGGTCTAATTTCAACGCGATCGCCGTACGCAGCGTAACGCTCCTGGACAGCTGGCACTTTATGTGGACGGACAAGCCTGGACGTGCATAAGCGGCGAATTAGATCGGGAGTGGGTGCCGTTAAAACGGCACCGCAAAAGGAGGTACTCACCCTCGAACACGGTACCCTTCTTTCAGGAGTTGAGAAGCGACGTGGGCTCCGGTATATCCAGAGATACCAGTGACCTACAGGAGTCATGTCAGCGCCAGCGCAACCCAAATACCACCAGCGCAAACGAGGACTGACAAGAACTAAGGAAGATGACATGGGTCTGAGCGGTGAACGGAGTGAAAGGATGGGTATAATGAAATCCTGCATCGCAGCCGGCGACGCTTATATATACTGGGGCCCATTCAAGGGTCGTCGTTCGGAGGGATTGGATCATCCCCACTCGGCCCCACAGACACCATCAGTTCAATAGGTGATGCAATAGAACTCCAGACGTGAAACCTCCGCTCGGCATGATCAGGTATCTGCATCAGGTTTCGAGCGGAGCTCCCTTCCAATGTTCCCCAACTTCGAGTGCGACCGTGCGGCGCTCTGTCGCTAGCTTGGCTGTGGTTGTGGTAACCCCGAATAACGCTGGGTCCATGCCAGGCAAATAGAACGAGGGCACGCAAGGATAGAGTTCCCGATGAATCGACGGGCATTATCGTGAACTGTAGGTTGTCGTCGTCCGTCGGCTCATCTGGAAAACATTGCACCCTCGGAGTCGGTATCACGATTGTCGTGGGCCAATCTGGATTTCACTGAGCATTGCTGCGGGTTGAACGTTGAATGTGGGTTGTAGGTACCTGGATGATGCCGAGCGGGTTGTCCGCGGGCACACCGGCGATCGCAGGCGTACCGATAATCAACCGAGGGGAGCTGGAATTCGAAGACATGAAATTCCCATCTGAAAAGCTAATGTATAGAAATGTACCCGTTTCGATATACTGACGGGGGAACGTAGAGTAGTGGTTATAGGAGTGAATGGGGGAAAATAAGTAAGCAAAGCTTCGAATGAAACAGAGCGTCATAGCGAGGAAATAACAGCAATCACGGGTTTTCATAGCTCTTCACGGGCGTGGACCTCGTCGGGCTCCTGCTTGGATGCAGCCCAGTCCTCCAATTTGGCCTCCTTCAGAGCCTCCACCACTTGTTCCGGACTCTTGCCGACGGTAATCTGTGGGATGGACTCCCCATCGGCAATAGGCAGGATGGACATAATTGGATCATCGGCGGGTTTTGCCTTGGAGGAGTCTTCGTTGTGGTTGGCTTCATCAAAGGCCCTTTCGCCGTCCCTCTGAATTCTCCTTAACCGGGATTCAAACCCAGTGATGATGTCGTCGACCTCCGTGCGAAGTTCCCTGAGCACTCGGATGACGGGGTTATCCAGGGCCTCTTCGTGGGTTCCGTTGCGGTGCATTAGAACCTCTTCGCGGAATGAGTCGCTGGCTGTGTACGGGCCAACCAAAGCGCACGGTCGTCGAGGAGGTGGTTAGCGACTTTAATGGTGAATGACGAAACAAGATCGACGCACAGCGCATCAGGTCGTGGTACCTCACCCAGTCATCCGTCGTGACATCATCCAACCACGAATAGTCAAGGCCGATATCAGCTTGAGCCTTCTCAGAGAGATCCTTGACGGGTGTTGTGGCCTTCTCAACCAGTACTTGCTCGTTCTCGGAAATCTCGTTGTACCAGTCCCCAACCTTCCTGTCCACCTCATCCAATCTCTTCTCGAACTTGTCCTTCACTTTTCGGACGACCCGTTCCCACAATGCTCTCTTTTCCTGTTTCTTCTCTCCTTTGATGAGGGTCTTCAAGTAGTTTTCGGCCCCTCTCAGGTACTTGTCACCGTCTGCGGCGAATTCGTTGATGGCACGCTGGATATCGGAATCCTTCTTCAGATTCTTGGCCGCGACTTTGCGGATATTGAAGAGCGCTAGTCTGAAAGTCTCCATCTGCTCCCTCTTCAGATCCTCGAGCTGGTATTCCCAATCGGTGTGCCTATCGGTGATATCCTTACGCTTCCACGCGGTCTCCTCGGCCTTCGCCTTCAACCTAGCCTCACGCTCCTCGTCTGACTCCACTGGAGGGGGAGCAAACAGAACGCTTTCCTCGTCGTCAGGCTCGTCCAGATCCAGGCCGATCTCGGCGGAGAATGCATCCAAGCTGTCATCGTCCTGGGGGGTAACAGGAGGAACGGGTGAATCTTGTTTTGGAACGCCGGTAGAGGGGGTAGGCTCATCAACGGGTGTCGCAGTTTTTTGCTTAATAGGAGAGGTCACGACGGGGTTCTGTGGTTCTTCTCCCTGAGTCCTTATCGGGTCGATGGGGCCATCTCCCAATATATTCGCCGCACCGGGGCTGGGGGCGGCTACGTGGGGAGCCTCTGGGGAGAACTTTCCATCATCGCTCAAAACGGGAGGGGGGATTGGAATGGAGGCGGGTTTTGGAGAGTGAGTATCTTCCTCGGCCAAAATGGTAGCGACAGTACTCGGTTCCTCCTTGAGAGGGGTGTCGGCAACTGAAATGGGTTCGGGGGTGACGGTGGACTTGCTCGTGGTGAGCGTAACCTTGTCGCCGCTCAGCTCCTTGATTTTGGCCCACATTTGAGCGACGTGAGGATCGACGAACTGTCTGCGGTAAACTGCGAGGCACGCGAGGACGCGGAGAACAGCGTCCTTGGATCGTTCCCAGGCGGGCCGAGCGTAAGGTTTGGCGTATCTGTAATAGTCGACAGATTTATACCACGCGAGAATGACGTATGGCTGAGCTTGTTCTTGCAACTTCCATGCTGCGGCAGCGCTGACGTGGAGGTATGGAGCGAGGTAGCGCTCGTATTCGGTACCAATAACGGCCAGGTAGGGGTAGAGGTAGAACAGGGCATCTTGTATGTGAGGAGCAACGTATGTGTAGTAGTGGGGAACGACGTTATTGTTCCACTCGGGGAGAACGTGCGTAGAGAACTTGGTTATCGTTGTGGCTGCAATCGGTTGGAGGACGCGATGGACGCGGATGGCGTAGGGCTCGATCTCTCTCACGTATGGCTCGATTGCCGGATATGAGAGCGCGCGCTTGATGAGAGGGTACGCATACGGTTCCAGAACGGTGTAACGTGTCGCGGAAATGGCGTGACAGATTGAGGAGTCGGGGCTCTTGTCGGGATTCTGACAGATGAAGAACGAGTACGCAGCAAGCCACGCAAGGGACGCCTTAAAGACAAAGTCAATAAAGCGTCTGAAAATGCCCTTCTTGCGTTTCTGTTCCGCGGCCAGAGTTAGCGATATACGATGGGAGGAACGCCGGAAACATGCACTGACAGGAGTCGATTTCCGCCGCCATTTAGACTTTGGTTTTGGCTTCGAGACTGTTAAGTCCTAATGGAGGAACGACTTGGTGTCAGACAGATCAAACTAGATGTCTAGATACCAGGCGCAGTACGAGCGGGATTGCGTGGTGCGCGAGACGGACATGAGGGTGGTTGTCGTGTGTCACCAACGTACCCCCGCATAACCGGTGCGTGAAATAGATACGGGGACGATTGCTCACCATTGAATCGGCTGTCCTGGGCTTTCCGTTGGCCAACGGACTGGAGTGTTCAGGTTGATTCAACTGATTTACTTTGACCTTGGCCATGCGGGGGACGGCCTGGCTTGAGCTCGACCTCGAGCTGGGGGTTGGTGGCAGAGGGGGTTTCCTGGTCACGACCATGACGAGAATGCGGTGTGGGGACGGTCGCCAGTCGTCGTGTCGTTTGCGGTCGCGAAGGTGGCAGACAAGGTTGAGTGGGGTGTGGTCGACACGTGACTCCGCATCATCTGTTTCTTCCGTCTCCCGACTCCGACACCCGAGGTCGAGACCCGGCACCCTACGACCGTCAGCTCCTCCCAGAATGCTCCGGAAAATCGTCAATTCTTCGGTGAGCGGAGTGCAGACTCGAGACGACGTCGCGCTGATGAACATTTATAGCTCACGCGAACCGTCCGACGAACCCAATACTTGCCCACCACACGCCGATGGCTGACTCAGGAAGCGAGGCTCCAACTCGAGGCAACCGT
>Ga0307516_10006868_pt1 | contig 13257 bp, 13 predicted proteins | sample 19_EM_MG_FD_203310 | JGI IMG/M metagenome (GOLD analysis project Ga0307516, IMG submission 203310) | Populus trichocarpa ectomycorrhiza microbial communities from riparian zone in the Pacific Northwest, United States - 19_EM | ecosystem: Host-associated > Plants > Roots > Unclassified | place... | reverse complement strand
GCGGGCTGCTGCTGGTCAAGGCGATCACCGCCGAGGCCGGCGGGATGTGCGACGTCGAGCACACCGAGTCCGGCGGCAAGGTGGTCTGGGCCGCGCTCCAGCTGCCGGAGAGTGCGGCCCCGTAGTCCACAGCCGGACTACCAGCCCGCGTCCGCCGTCAGTTCGCGGATCGCGGGCATGGCCGCCTCCAGCACCGTCGGGAACCAGGCCGAGAACGGCCCGGTCTCCCGCAGCTCCTCCAGATCGACCGGCGTGACGAAGGAGACCTCCCCGATCTCGCCCGGATCGGGGCGCAGCTGGTCGTGCACCAGACCGACGAACAGGTGGTTGTACTCCTGCTCCACCAGCCCCGACGCCGGGTCCGGGTGGTTGTAGCGGACCGTGCCCCCCTCGCGCAGCAGCGCGGGCGGCGCGCCCAGCTCCTCCGCCGTACGGCGGGCGGCCGCGACGAACGGCGGCTCGCCGGGGTAGGGGTGGCCGCAGCAGGTGTTGGACCACACACCGGGGGAGTGGTACTTGCCCATCGCCCGGCGCTGCAGCAGCAGCCTGCCCTCGTCGTCGAAGAGGAAGACGGAGAACGCGCGATGCAGCTGCCCCGGTGCCTGGTGCGCCGACAGCTTCTCGGCCGTCCCGATCGTCACGCCGGCCTCGTCGACCAGTTCGAGGAGAATCGGGGCGGCGGAGCCATTGGCGGAGGGGCCCGAGGAGACGCCGGGCCGATCGGTGGCGGGACTGGTTGGCATGGCCATCCTTTGCATCGACGACAAGCCCTCAGTCTGCCTCACGCGCAGGTGAGTGCGGTGGTTGCACCGCGCGCCTGACCTGAACGAGGGGTCAGTGGCACAGCCGTGCCTCATGCTCCGCGTGTCCCGCCGGTTCCAGCTGGAACGTGCAGTGCTCCACGTCGAAATGGTCCCCCAGGCACCCCTGCAGATCGTGCAGCATCTTCTCGTGCCCGACGGAGTCCAGCGCCTCCTGCCGGACCACGACATGCGCCGACAGCACCGGCATCCCGGAGGTGATCGTCCACACATGCAGGTCGTGCAGATCCTCCACCCCCGGCAGCGCCAGGATGTGCTGCCGCACGTCCGCCATGTCCACGTCCTTCGGCGCCGCCTCCAGCAGTACGTCCACGGCTTCCCGCAGCAGCTTCCACGTACGCGGCACGATCATCAGCCCGATCAGGATCGACGCCACCGGGTCGGCCTGCTGCCACCCCGTCGTCATGATCACCACCGCCGCCACGACCACCGCGAGTGAGCCGAGGGCGTCCGCCATGACCTCCAGGAAGGCGCCGCGGACGTTGAGGCTCTCGCGCTGGCCGCGCATCAGCAGCACCAGCGACACCGAGTTCGCGGCCATGCCGATCAGGCCGAAGACGACCGTGAGCCCGCCCTCCACCTCGGACGGGGTGATCAGCCGGCTCACGGCTTCGTAGAAGATGTACGCCCCGACGCCGAACAGCAGCACCGCGTTGACCACCGCCGAGAGGATCTCGGCCCGCGCGAGGCCGAAGGTGCGGCGCTCGCTGGGCGGGCGGTTCGCGAAGTGGATCGCCACGAGCGACATCGCGATACCGGCCGCGTCGGTGGCCATGTGGCCCGCGTCCGCGAGCAGCGCGAGCGAGCCGGTGACGGCGCTGCCGACGACCTCGGTCGCCAGCACCAGCAGGGTGATCCCCAGGGCGATGCGCAACGGCCGCAGGTGCGCGGCGGCGGCCGTGCCGCCGGGTGCGTGCGAGTGGGAGTGCCCGTGCGAGTGCCCGCCCCCGTGCGAGTGCCCTGCCCCCATGCCGTCGGCCCCTTCCGGTCAGGGTCCGGGCGGACGCTCGGACCCGACCAAGTGAAGCTCCGTTGCCCCAGGTAAGCAACTCAGCATTGAAGACCGTTGTCATGTGCGGTGACCTGCGGCGATGGGTGAGGCAGATCAGCCGCGCCGGGCCTCGGGGTGGTGCAGGAGCCAGCCCTGCCACGCGGAGTCGACCATCTCGCGGGCGTCGCGGGTCGCGGACCAGCCGAGTTCCTTGCGGATGAGGTCGCAGGAGGCGACGACGCGGGCGGGGTCGCCGGGGCGGCGGGGGATGACGACGGGGGCCACGCCGGTGTGACCGGTGACATCGAGGATGAGGTCGATGAACTCGCGGACGGAGACGCCCTCGCCCCGGCCGATGTTCACGGTCAGGTCGCCGGAGACGGACGGGTCCGAAAGACGCCGCGCCACCGCGAGGTGCGCGTCGGCCAGATCCTCGACGTGGATGTAGTCGCGGATGCACGTGCCGTCGGGCGTCGGGTAGTCGTCACCGAAGATCTGCGGGGCCTCGCCCCGGGTGAGGCGGTCGAAGACCAGCGGGACGATGTTGAAGACCCCGGTGTCGGCCAGCTCGGGGGCGGCCGCACCGGCCACGTTGAGGTAGCGCAGGCAGGCGGTGGAGATGCCGTGCGCCCGGCCGGCGGCCCGTACGAGCCACTCGCCGGCGAGCTTGGTCTCGCCGTAGGGGCTCATCGGCAGGCAGGGGGTGTCCTCGGTGACGAGGGGGACGTCCGGGAGACCGTAGACGGCGGCGGAGGAGGAGAAGAGGAAGCGGCGGACGCCGGCGGCCGCGACGGCCTCCAGGAGCGTGCCGAGGCCGCCGAGGTTCTCGCGGTAGTAGTGGAGCGGCCGCTCGACGGATTCGCCGACCTGCTTGCGCGCCGCCAGGTGGACGACCCCGGTCACACCGTGCTCGGCGATGACCCGGTCCAGGGCCGCCCGGTCGAGTGTGGATCCGGTCACCATGGGCACATGGGAGGGGATCCGCTCCGGGACGCCGGCCGAGCCGTCGTCGTAGACCACCACGCGATCACCGGCCCGGGTCATCGCCTGCACCACGTGAGCTCCGATGTATCCGGCCCCGCCTGTGATCAGCCACGTCATGCGGCCAACCCTATCGGCGGCGGGAGGCGGTGTTCGGCCGGGGGCGTTTGGCCGGGGGAGCCGGGATCCACCATGATGATCACCGGCGCCCGCGCGACCATGAAGAGAACGGGCGGTGAACGGAAGATCTCCGGAATCCGATAGCCTCTCCGCTCATGCCGCCCGACCGTGTACGTGGGCGCAGCCTTCGCGAATCCAGGGAGTGAGTCCGTCTGTCGACCGCCATCCTCACCGGTCAGCCGGTCGAGGCGTCGCCGATCGAGCGCGATCTGCGCGCACTCGGTTTCGTCGTCGTCGCGGCGGACGGCCCCGGCGCCGTCGCGGCGCAGCTCGCCGCCCTCCCCGCCGGGGAGCGCGTCGCGGTCGTCGACCCGCGCTTCGTGGGCCATGTCCACTCCCTGCGCCTCGCCCTGACGGACCCGCGCTTCGACGCCGCCGCCGTCACCGGCGCCGTGGCGGTCCAGGCCGCCGCGCGGCCCGCGCTGGCCCGGGCGGTGGCCGATCTGCCGGACGCCAGGGCGGACGAGCTCACGGCCCGCCTCGACGCCGACGGCGTCGCCGTCCACCGCCCCGAGCTGGGCGTCCTGGTGGCCGCCGTGCCGACCGGCGAGGCGGAGCGCGAGAAGGCCGCCGCGGCGGTGGCGGACGTCGACGACGAGGCGGTGCGGCTGCGCAGCGCCGTGAAGTCCCGGGACGGCTTCTTCACCACGCACTTCGTCAGCCCCTACTCCCGCTACCTCGCCCGCTGGTGCGCCCGCCGCGGCCTGACCCCCAACCAGGTCACGACCGCCTCCCTGCTGGTCGCCCTGATCGCCGCCGCCTGCGCCGCCACCGGCACCCGCCCCGGCTACGTCGCCGCCGGCGTGCTGCTCATCGCGTCCTTCGTCCTGGACTGCACCGACGGCCAGCTGGCCCGTTACTCCCTCCAGTACTCCACGCTCGGCGCATGGCTGGACGCGACCTTCGACCGGGCCAAGGAGTACGCGTACTACGCGGGCCTGGCGCTCGGCGCGGCCCGCGGCGGCGACGACGTATGGGCCCTGGCGCTCGGCGCGATGGTGCTGCAGACCTGCCGCCATGTCGTCGACTTCGCCTTCAACGAGGCCAACCACGACGCCACCGCCAACACATCCCCCACCGCCGCCCTGTCCGACAAGCTGGACAGCGTCGGCTGGACGGTGTGGGTCCGCCGGATGATCGTGCTGCCGATCGGCGAGCGCTGGGCCCTCATAGCGGTGCTCACCGCCGCCACCACCCCCCGCATCACCTTCGTCGTGCTGATCGCCGGCTGCGCCTTCGCCGCCTGCTACACCACCGCCGGACGCGTACTGCGCTCCCTGACCCGCAAGGCGAACCGCACCGACCGCGCCGCCCAGGCCCTGGCCGAACTGGCCGACTCCGGGCCGCTCGCGGAGGGCGTCGCCGCCGCCGCGAAGGGCCTCGCCCGCCGCCTGCCGGGCTTCACCGCCCCCGCCGTCGCGATACTCGGCGCCGCCGCGGTGGTGGCCACCTCGGCCTTCGCCCCCGTCGGCAGCTGGTGGCCGGCGCTGGCGGCCCTGGTCTACGCGGCGACCTCCGGCCTGGCCGTCGCCCGGCCCCTGAAGGGCTCCCTGGACTGGCTGGTCCCGCCGGTCTTCCGCGCCGGGGAGTACACGACCATCCTGGTACTGGCAGCCGTCTCCGGGGTGAACGGAGCGTTGCCCGCCGCTTTCGGCCTGGTGGCCGCCGTCGCCTACCATCACTACGACACGGTGTACCGCATCCGTGGCGGGACCGGGGCGCCCCCCAGGGCCCTGGTGCTCGCGATCGGCGGACACGAGGGCCGGACGCTGCTGGTCACCGTCGTGTGCGCGGCGGCGGCCGGCGAGAACGGCCTCACGGTCGCGCTGACGGCACTCGCCGTGCTGCTGGCCCTCGTGGTGCTCATCGAGAGCATCCGCTTCTGGGTGTCCTCAGGGGCACCCGCGGTACATGACGAAACTGGAGAACCCGCATGATCGGCCTCGTGCTCGCGGCCGGCGCCGGACGGCGTCTGCGTCCCTACACCGACACCCTGCCCAAGGCCCTGGTGCCGGTGGACGGCGAGCGAACCGTCCTGGACCTCACGCTCGCCAACTTCGCCGAGGTCGGCCTGACCGACGCCGCCATCGTCGTCGGCTACCGCAAGGAAGCGGTGTACGAGCGCCGGGCGGCCCTGGAAGCGAAGTACGGCGTCAAGCTCCACCTCGTCGAGAACGACAAGGCCGAGGAGTGGAACAACGCCTACTCCCTCTGGTGCGCCCGTGACGTCATCAAGGAAGGCGTCATCCTCGCCAACGGCGACACCGTGCACCCGGTCTCCGTCGAGAAGACCCTGCTCGCCGCCCAGGGCAACGGGCAGCGGATCATCCTCGCCCTCGACACGGTCAAGCACCTCGCCGACGAGGAGATGAAGGTCGTCGCCGACCCCGCCACGGGGGTGCGGCGGATCACCAAGCTCATGGAGCCCTCCGAGGCCACCGGCGAGTACATCGGCGTCACCCTGATCGAGCCCGCCGCGGCCGCCGAGCTGGCCGACGCGCTGAGGACCACGTACGAGCGCGACCCGCAGCTCTACTACGAGGACGGCTACCAGGAGCTCGTCAACCGCGGCTTCCAGGTCGACGTCGCGCCCATCGGCGAGCTGACCTGGGTCGAGATCGACAACCATGACGACCTCAGCCGGGCCAGGGAGATCGCATGCCGGTACTGACCAGGCTCATCCCCTCCCCGGTCGTCGTCGACATCCGCACCGGCGCGCTGGACGACCTGGCGGAGATCCTCGCCGACCAGCGCATCTCCAGCTCCGGCCGGCTGGCCGTGGCGGTCAGCGGCGGCTCCGGCCGCGCCCTGCGCGACCGGCTGGCCGGCGCCCTGCCCGGCGCCGACTGGTACGAGGTCGCCGGCGGCACCATCGACGGCGCCGTCAAGCTGGCCGACCAGATGCGCGGCAAGCGCTACGACGCCGTGGTCGGCCTCGGCGGCGGCAAGATCATCGACGTCGCCAAGTACGCGGCCGCCCGGGTCGGCCTGCCGATCGTGGCGGTGGCCACCAACCTCGCGCACGACGGCCTCTGCTCGCCGGTGTCCACCCTGGACAACGACAACGGGCGCGGCTCCTACGGCGTACCCGGCCCGATAGGGGTGGTCATCGACCTGGACGTGATCCGGGAGGCCCCGGTCCGCTATGTGCGCTCCGGCATCGGCGACATCATCTCCAACATCTCCGCCGTCGCGGACTGGGAGCTGTCCAACCGCGTCAACGGCGAGCAGATCGACGGACTCGCCGCCGCCATGGCCCGCTCGGCCGGCGAGTCGGTGCTGCGCCACCCCGGCGGCGTCGGCGACGACGCCTTCCTGACCGTCCTGGCCGAGGCACTGGTGCTGTCCGGCATCGCGATCTCCATCAGCGGGGACACCCGCCCGTCGTCCGGCGCCTGCCACGAGATCAGCCACGCCTTCGACCTCCTGCACCCCAAGCGCGCCGCCGCCCACGGCGAGCAGGTCGGTATCGGCGCCGCCTTCGCGATGTTCCTGCGCGGCGCCACGGAGGACTCCGGACTCTTCGCCGACGTACTGCGCCGCCACGGGCTGCCCGTCACACCCGGCGAAATCGGCTTCTCCGACGAAGAGTTCGTCAAGGCCGTCCAATACGCACCACAAACCCGTCCAGGCCGCTACACGATCCTGGAACACCTTGAGCTCACCACCGACCAGATCAGGGACGCATACGCCGACTATGTCAAGACCATCAGTAGCTGAGCTGCGCCCGATCGTTCACCCGGGCGGCATCAAGGACCGGCGGAACGGCGAGCACTGGGCCGGGCGCATGTACATGCGTGAGATCTCGCTGCGCTGCACCCGCTTCCTCATCAACTCGCCGCTCAGCGCCAACCAGTACACCGGTCTGATGATCGTCGCCGGTGTGGCGGCCGGCGCGGCGCTGCTGATCCCCGGACTCGCCGGGGCGGTGCTCGGCGCGCTGCTGATCCAGCTCTACCTGCTGCTGGACTGCGTGGACGGCGAGCTGGCCCGCTACCGCAAGCAGACCTCGATCACCGGCGTCTACCTGGACCGGGTGGGCCACTACCTGTCCGAGGCGGCGCTGCTGGTCGGCCTCGGCGTGCGCGCGGCGGACATCTTCCACCGGGACGGCGGCACCACCCAGTGGGGCTGGGCCTTCCTCGGCACCCTCGCCGCGCTCGGCGCGATCCTGATCAAGGCCGAGACCGACCTGGTGGACGTGGCCCGCTCCCGTAGCGGCCTGCCCGCCGTCGAGGACTCCGCGTCCGCGCCGCGCTCGTCCGGCCTGGCGCTGGCCCGCAGGGCCGCCGCCGCGCTGAAGTTCCACCGCCTGGTGGGCGGCGTCGAGGCCTCGCTGGTGATCCTGGCCGCCGGGATCGCCGACATGATCCACGGCGACCTGCTGTTCACCCGGATCGCCGTCGCCGCGCTCGCCGCCATAGCGGTGCTGCAGACCGTGCTGCACCTGGTGAGCATCCTGGCGTCGAGCAGGCTGCGGTGAGCGGGCCGTCGGGGTCCCAGCTGAGGCTCGGGGCGGTGATCATCACCATGGGCACCCGCCCCCAGGAGCTCCAGGACCTGCTGGACTCGGTCGCCAAGCAGCACGGCCCCGCGATCGAGATAGCAGTGGTCGGAAACGGCTCCCCGCTGCCAGAGCTGCCGGACGGCGTGCGCGCGGTGGAACTGCCCGAGAACCTGGGCATCCCCGGCGGCCGCAATGTCGGCATAGAGGCCTTCGGCCCCGGCGGCTCCGACGTCGACGTCCTGCTGTTCCTGGACGACGACGGGCTGCTGCCCAACGCGGACACCGGCGAGCTGGTCCGTCAGGCCTTCGCCGCCGATCCGCGACTGGGCATCATCAGCTTCCGGATCGCCGACCCGGAGACCGGCACCACCCAGCGCCGCCACGTGCCCCGGCTGCGCGCGGCCGACCCGATGCGCTCCTCGCGCGTCACCACCTTCCTCGGCGGCGCGAGCGCGGTGCGCACCAAGGTGATCGAGCAGGTCGGCGGCCTCCCGGCGGAGTTCTTCTACGCCCACGAGGAGACCGACCTGGCCTGGCGGGCGCTCGACGCCGGCTGGCTGATCGACTACCGCTCCGACATGGTCCTGTACCACCCGCTGACCGCCCCCAGCCGGCACGCGGTCTACCACCGCATGGTGGCCCGCAACCGGGTGTGGCTGGCCCGCCGCAACCTGCCCTGGCCCCTGGTCCCCGCCTACCTCGGCAGCTGGCTGCTGCTGACCCTGCTGCGCCGCCCCTCCGGCCCCGCGCTCAGGGCCTGGTTCGGCGGTTTCCGGGAGGGCCTGACCACCGAGTGCGGGCCTCGCCGGCCCATGAAATGGCGTACGGTGTGGCGCCTCACCCGATTGGGACGACCCCCGATCATCTGACAAGCTCGATCAGAGAGCACGGCGCGCTCCGGGCCAACGGCCCCGGTCACGTCACCCAGAGGATGAAAGTGTCAACTGTGAGTGAGACAACCCACGACGGCGCGGTCGCCGTCGGCGCCCCTGTGGCGCACTCGGCCTCCGGCGGCCTGCCGCCGGCCGAGCTGGCGGCCAAATACGGCCTCGCTGTCAGCGGGGCCCGCCCCCGCCTGGGCGAGTACGTCACCCAACTGTGGGCGCGGCGGCACTTCATCTCGGCCTTCGCCCGGGCCAAGGTGCACGCGCAGTACACGACGGCCAGGCTCGGCCAGCTGTGGCAGGTCATGACCCCGCTGCTCAACGCGGCGGTCTACTACCTGATCTTCGGCCTGCTGCTCGGCACCGACCGGGGCATCGACAACTTCATCGCCTTCCTGGTCACCGGCATCTTCATCTTCACCTTCACCCAGTCCTCGGTGCTCGCCGGCACCAAGGCGATCTCCGGCAACCTGGGGCTCGTGCGGGCACTGCACTTCCCCAGGGCGGCGATGCCCATCGCCATGACGCTGGTCCAGCTCCAGCAGCTGCTCATGTCGATGCTGGTGCTCCTCGCCATCATCCTGATGACCGGCGAGATCCCCGCCTTGTCCTGGCTGCTCGCCGTCCCGGCCCTGCTGCTGCAGAGCGTCTTCAACGCGGGCCTGGCCATGACCGTGGCCCGCATGGGCAGCAAGATGACCGACCTCTCGCAGCTGATGCCGTTCATCCTGCGCACCTGGATGTACATGTCCGGTGTCATGTACAGCATCAGCCACGTCACCGCCGGCGCCCCGTACTTCGTCAAGCTGCTGCTCGACGTGAATCCGGCGGCCGTCTACATCGACCTGATGCGCTTCGCCCTCATCGACAGCTTCACCTCCGCCCAGCTGCCCTCGCACGTCTGGGCCCTGGCCGTGATCTGGGCGGTCGTCGCGGGCGTCGGAGGATTCGTGTACTTCTGGAAGGCAGAGGAGCAGTACGGCCGTGGCTGAGTCGATGAACACCGGGACCACCGGCGAGAAGATCCCCACCGTCATCGCGGACGACGTGCACATCGTCTACCGCGTCCACGGCGCCGGAACCAGCAAGGGCAGCGCGGTCTCCGCCCTCTCCCGCATCGTCACCCGCAAGGACAACCCCAACGTCCGCAAGGTGCACGCGGTGCGCGGCGTCAGCTTCACCGCCTACCGCGGCGAGGCCATCGGCCTCATCGGCTCCAACGGCTCCGGCAAGTCGACCCTCCTGCGGGCCATCGCCGGCCTCCTGCCGCCCGAGAGCGGCAAGGTCTACACCGAGGGCCAGCCCTCCCTGCTGGGTGTCAACGCCGCCCTCATGAACGACCTCACCGGCGAGCGCAACGTCATCCTCGGCGGCCTCGCGATGGGCATGACCCAGGACGAGATCCGCGAGCGCTACCAGGACATCGTCGACTTCTCCGGCATCAACGACAAGGGCGACTTCATCTCCCTCCCCATGCGGACGTACTCCTCCGGCATGGCCGCCCGCCTCCGCTTCTCCATCGCCGCCGCCAAAACCCACGACGTCCTCATGATCGACGAGGCCCTCGCCACCGGCGACGGCCGCTTCCGCAAGCGCTCCGAGGCCCGCATCCGCGAACTCCGCAAGGAAGCCGGCACGGTCTTCCTCGTCAGCCACAGCAACAGCTCCATCCGTGACACCTGCGACCGCGTCCTGTGGCTGGAAAAGGGCGAACTGCGCATGGACGGCCTGACGGAGGACGTCCTGGCCGCGTACGAGGACTTCACTTCTAAATAGAGGCGAGTTCGCCTCCGCTGCGCTCAGCCACTGTCGACGGTCGATCGTGCTCGCCCGCTCGTACCTCGCGGACTGCGCGCGCTCTCCCTTTCGACAGCGGCCGCTCCGCTTCGGCTCACTCGCCTGGGTCGGCCGCAGGGCCCTGAAGGGGCGCGGGGAACTGCGCGACCGGCCATCCACGGTCCGCACCGTGGATTCAGGCCGGCGGGGTTCCCCTAGCCGTTGACACCCGTGTAGTGCCGCAGGCTCCACTTCCACAGGTAGCGGGACCCGACGTAGGCCGCGAGGGCGATCAGGGGCGCGGCCGCGGCGACGGCGGCGGGGACGCCGAGGCCGGAGGTGTGGCCGGTGAGGACGGCGGCGGGGAAGTAGGCGATGAAGGCCAGCGGGAGCAGGAAGGTGAAGGCGCCGCTGATCACCCCGGGCAGGATCTTCAGGGGGTAGTTGCCGAAGGTGGCCAGCAGTTCCTCGGTCCAGATGCTCCAGGCCTGCGCGGCGGGGAAGCGCAGATGCAGGCTGGACAGCGAGGTGAAGATCGCGGCCTCCATGAGCATCCCGCCCAGCAGCCCGGCGATGACGTAGCCGATCCGGGGCAGCGTCCAGTCCAGGTCGATGCTCCACACCGCGCCGGTGAACATGGAGACGCCCACCAGCAGGTCGCCGATCGCGTTGGTGGGGAAGTACGCGAGCTGCACCTGCCGGTGCACCGGCATCGGCCGCAGCAGGAAGCCGTCGACGAACCCCTCCTGGACGAAGAGCGAGAGGAAGTAGACCCGGCCGAAGAACAGCACGAACAGCCCGTGGCTGAGCATCCGCATCGCCGCGATCAGCAGCACCGCGTCGCTGGGCCAGCCGCCCATCCCGGGGAAGCGGCCGAGCAGCACGGTGGCGAAGACGATGATCGACACCTGCCAGACGATGCCGATGCCGACATTCATCAGGAACTCGGCGCGGTACTCCAGCCGGGCCCGGAAGGTCAGCGCGATGATCCGCCGGGCGACCCGCCAGGCGGCGAAGAACCTGCTCACGGAATCCATGGCGGTCACCCTCCCTGGGAGACGACTCGGGCCGCCGCCCTGCGCCACAGCAGCCGGGTGAGCAGGGCGAGCAGCAGCACCCAGACGGCCTGGACGGCGAGTTGCGCGGGCAGGTCGGACAGCGGGATGCGGCCGATGTAGAGCGACAGCGGGACATTGAGGGTGGACTGGAACGGCAGGACCGCGCTCATCGCCACGAACCAGCCGGGGAAGAACCACAGCGGGGCGTAGGCGCCGGAGAGCAGGTTCTGCGCGAACTGCAGGATCAGCAGCGCCGAGTTGTTCTGGATGGTCCAGAAGCAGAGCAGGTCGATCAGCAGCGTCAGGTAGTACAGGACGATCTGGCCCAGCAGCAGGCTCACCGCGAAGGCGGCTCCCGCGCCGGCCGAGGCGGGCGCCTGAAGTACGCCGGTGAGGCGGCAGAGCGCGTACGCGACGGCGGCCCAGGCGAATCCGTACGCCTGGTCGCCGAGCGCGCGGTAGAGGTAGTAGCGCTGCGGCGGGACCGGGCGCAGGAACCAGTAGACGATCGTGCCGTACTGGATGTGCTGGATCACCGTGTCGCGGCCCGCGCCCCGGTCCAGGCCGCGGATGCGGGTGGCCAGGGCGGCGAGCACCGCGTAGCTGACGGCCTGTTCCTTCACCAGGCCGGCGCTGCTGTGGGTGCCGGCGTACAGCGCCCGCCACAGGCAGGTGACCAGGAAGACCTGCAGGCCCAGGCGTACGGCGGTGGCGGCGATCCGGCCGGGGGCCAGGAGCTCGGCGAGCGGGGTGACGCGCGCGGTCCGCCAGGCGCGGGGGAAAGTGGTGGGGGCGGCAGTGGCGGTCATGCCGCCTCTCGCAGATACGCGGTGCGCATGACGTCTTCCAGGTCGCTCTCCTCGACGGCGATGTCCGCGACGTCGTAGCACTCGATGATCCGCTTGAGCGCCTGGTGCGGGGTGAGTTCGCTGCCGCGCCCGGGACCGAAGACCAGCCGGGGGCCCTCCTCGTGCAGGATCCTCAGCCCCTCAGGGCACGGCACGCGGTTCTCCCCGAGGACGGTGGCGTTGACCCGCCAGCCGCCGCCGAAGCGCTGCCGGATCTCGTCCAGCGTGCCGTCCAGCACGATCCGGCCGTGGTTGATCAGGACGACGCGCTCGGCGAGCCGCTCGACCTCGGTCATGTCATGGGTGGTGAGCAGCACGGTGCGGCCGCGCTCCTCGACCTGGTGGCGCAGGAAGCGCCGGACCTGCTCCTTGACGACGACGTCCATGCCGATGGTCGGCTCGTCGAGGAAGACCACCGGCGGGTCGTGGAGCAGGGCGGCGGCCAGGTCGCAGCGCACCCGCTGGCCGAGCGAGAGATGGCGGATCCGGGTGTCCCAGAACGAGGACAGCTCCAGCAGGTCGTCGAACTCCCGCAGCCGCGCCGCGTGTTCGGCTTCCCCGACGCCGTAGATGTCGCGCAGGATCGTGAAGGACTCGCGGGCCGGCAGGTCCCACCACAGCTGTGAGCGCTGGCCGAAGACCGCCCCGATGTTACGGGCGTTGCGCTCCCGCTCGCGGTAGGGGACGGTGCCGACGACGGAGGCCTCGCCGGAGGTCGGGGTGAGGATGCCGGTGAGCATCTTGATGGTGGTCGACTTCCCGGCCCCGTTCGGGCCGAGCAGGGCGACGAGTTCGCCGGTGGCGACGGAGAAGGACACGTCCTCGACCGCGGTCTTGGACACCCGTTGGGGTGCGACCAGCGAGCGCAGTGTGCCGCGCAGGCCCGGTTGGCGTTTCGTGGTGCTGAAGGTCTTGGTCAGTCCTCGGGCTTCGATGGCGGCACGCATGCGGTCGAGCCTGACGTGCCGCGAGGGGGCCCGGCAAGCGATTTCTGCGACTGTCTCACTGGTTGTCGCCTGCTGGTTCTTCTTACCGCCCGGTCACTTGAGCCCGTTGTCGAGGGCGAACCGCCCGACCGTCCCGTCGCCGGCGAGGACTACGGCGCCGGTCTTCCCCGTGCCGTTGAGGCCGAGCTGCAGCGCGGCGTTGGTCTTGCAGACCGCGACGATGTAGCCCGAGCGCTTGTAGACCTTGAGCAGCCACATCTGGTC
>Ga0307516_10006867_pt1 | contig 13257 bp, 8 predicted proteins | sample 19_EM_MG_FD_203310 | JGI IMG/M metagenome (GOLD analysis project Ga0307516, IMG submission 203310) | Populus trichocarpa ectomycorrhiza microbial communities from riparian zone in the Pacific Northwest, United States - 19_EM | ecosystem: Host-associated > Plants > Roots > Unclassified | place... | reverse complement strand
CGGAGCCTCCTTTCACCCAAACATTGCCGCCAGCATCGTCATCGCAAACTGGTCAGTTACGCCCCGGAGCACGAGCGACCCGGAGCGAAGACATGGAACTTGCACCTGTGGAGGCTTTGGTTCTAGAGGTTCAGATGGGCAAGCGAGTGGAGAATGGGTTTAAGCGGGAATCACTTGTCCGTATGTAAGCAGTGGTAGGAATATCACGAGTTGCTCCTCAACACTGATATGCCTCGTGGGTTGAAGGTGATCATGTGCAATACACCAATCGCGTAATGTGAAGGAGGTTACGAGTGGCATACGGAAAAAATAGAAGATAAAAGATCGTCAACATGGTGCTTCCCAGTCGACTTCGAGGTATAATATGGTTTCTATCGTATATCGTATTCTCGTGTTGAGCGACAAGAGCAGCGGCCGCAAGGAGCCTTCCTAAGCTGAGGAATGGGGTAGTGGAGTCGGACATTGTAGCTGTAGCTGTAATGGAATTGATTCAGGGGTAAAGCATCATGAAGATACTCGCTGATAGATACTAGTTAGTGGTGGCGGTGGTTTTTTTTCCTTGTGGCTCAGTCAGAATATTCAAAATATTATGCCGCTCAGAAAATAGTTCATATTTTCTTGAACCGACAACTCGGAAGGGGGTGCCAAACGCTCACGTAAACTCCAAACCGATGGTTTCTCGGTTTTGTGTGGTAGCTTCTCAAAATACGGTCGAACCAAACAGGGCTTAACTACCTTAGTTAATGTTTAGCGGGTCGCCGTTCGCGATCGTCGCGGAAGTGGAGGGTGCTGGGCGACAAGTTCCGCGTGCCGATTGGCGACCAGACCGAAGACGGTCTGCGGTAGTTGCGGCAAGACCGACATATGTACTGTACCTTCATCAACTTATGAACAAATCCTCGCAACTGGCGGCCGGAAGGCGCCAAAGATGTATCGATAGCCGACGATTTACTGTTGGTCCGGCAAGTACGCATACGGAAGAGCCGCATCATGTTGTCAACGCCAGCAAGCCACAACTACACAATCCATGGCTGGAGAACTGCGCCATCACGCCAGTAGTTACCTACGTAGCGGCTACGCCGAGTGCGGCGGAGCAGTCCTTGAAGTAAAATGCAATTTATGCAATCTTTGCGCGCCCGACGGAGTGATGCACTTTGAACGCATGCTGCAGAGGAGGTAACTAGAATGTATCTATCCATGCATATAGGTACGCGACGTCGGGCCGGTCACACGGGGCGGGGTGGGAGTCGCGGCGCCCAACGCCTCGTTCCCTCCCGCAAGCCTGCTCTCGTCGATACGATCGGATACCCTGTTCATTGCAGCTAGACTTCACCCGTCGCCAGGACCGAAAACACCTGTATGTCAAGCCGCGTCGGTGGTATCTCTGCGTGTTTGGACATTGTTCGTATTCACAAGAAGTGTACGAAATCGCGATACGATCTATGTACAATCAACCCCCTCCCCCCCCGTGGTGGTCCACACCACGGCTTCCAAGTCTTCCAGCGATCGAAACCGGTGGCTGAATTAAGGCATGCGGGAGATACAGTCAAGTTGATTCTGGGATAATCCCGTTAGTTTGCGTGTGTGTGCATCGAGACCGGGTATCGATATCGCCGGCGATCCGTCGCTGTTCGTATGTACGATAGAGAGTGTATTTCCGTGACCCTCACCTCCGCACTTGCACTCCCGCGCATGCACAAGCGAGATGGGCGACATGTAACTCATGGCTCCGGGCGACCCCTCGAGCCATCACTCGTCGCCCACGCCGAATCCCTTGTAACGGCACGTTGTAGCGGTGGCGGGTGCGCCCCCCACCCAATGGCCGATGCCCGCCCTCCGGCGGCCCTTGGTCACCTGCCCCCCGCTGCCACCCAGCGTCGTGGCGCTCGCCGAATCAGTGTCGGTGATGAGGCACGGCGCGAGTCGCGGGGACCGCCGCATGAGCGAGTGGCCGAGGAGCGTGAAGAATCACGTCACCATCATCGCGCTAGTGTGCGTGAGACCGATGTGCGAGGCGTAGATGTCGTGACTCTCGAACAGCGTCGCTTCTAGGATCAGGATCAGGACCAGTAACGACGCCAGGAGCCCGATTATCGCCTACGCCGGTGTGGGCCGGTAGTGCGCAGGGTTGTAGTGCGGCATCGTGAAGACAGGGGCGCGGTGTAGGTGGATGTCGGCGGCGGCAACGATGCATACGGGAGGCAAAGCGCGTGACGGGAGGCGAGTGAGGCCGGCAACCCCGACGGGGAATGGTGGAGAACTTCGCGCAGTTCGGGACTGGCAGTATCCGTTTAAACACTACCGTCGACCCTTCAGGTCCGCGCTTGAGTTTGCAAGCCGAGTCAGTCCACGCATCGGATTTTTCTTCGCGGGGCGTGTGTCAGGATGGTATGGCGACGGTAACGACGGTGAAGCGAGTGGAAAGAAGTAAAGATTGCGAGGTCGGATAGAGAAGAGGAGGGAAGAAGGGGAGAGAAGGGTTCTGCTATCAGAGGATTTGGGCTGACATGCATGGATGTCTGCGAGTAGATCTTTGATGGCGATCCCGTGCATATGTAATTATCATTAACTACCCGGCCGTACAATTCCAATACGAGACAACACACCCACCAGCCACATCAGAGAAAAAATACAACCGTGTCGTCGCATTAAATATAAAGAGTAATTTAAATTCATAATTCCAGCGATTTTGACAGTCAAGGGAGTAAGTAAATACAGTGGGGCCGCCAGAGCACTCGGAGGAGGAGCCTGGCCGGTCATATAAATGAACACGCACCAGGCGAAAAAGAAAATCGCGGCACTGTGGAGGGCAGGCCGGACATCACCATCGATATCCGACGGTACGCGACGCACATGAATGGGCGTGCTAGGGAACGAGAAGGCCGACGAGCTAGCCAAGCTTACAGCAGAGGAGCTAGGTAGACGCTCGCGCGGTGGAATGGCTTGGATACTCGGACCAGACGGAAGCGCGGGTGAATCGATGCATGCCGCTCCCCAGATTCCTCGTGCACCCTAAGCGAGAGATCTCCGAGAAGAAGTGGGCGGAAGCCCGCCAATGGGCTGGAGGTCGGGATTCCTGGAAGAAGTATAAGATACCGAGCAGGCACAAGCCGGATGGCACGGTTGCGGAAAGCTCCAAGAAAGGCTCGCCTCAAGGTTTTACCAGCTGAAGACGGGTCACTAGGCGGTACCTGAACTAGACGAAGAACCGATCACCGCTCAGTGCTGGCAGTGCTCGTGCAGGACGCAAAGCCGGAGCACCTTTTCAAGGCGTACATACTCCGAGTGGAAAGCCCAACAGAGAATCTTTTGGGCCTAGGTACGGAAGGAAACCAGAAGGTGGAGGAGCCGGTTCACGATCGGGGATGCCCTTCTCCCTGGCACAAGGTGCAGCCATGAGGCACTGGACTTCCTCTCCACCACGGACGTGGGAAGGCTGGTCCCAGCTCCGGCTAGTAAAGACGTGCAGAGTGAGGCGTCAGAGGGGACTCCAGGAGCGGAAGAAAAGGGGGAGGAGCGGAGTGTGGCTGCCGAAGGGCTGGGTGCCGAGGAACAACCTCGGATTCTCCCCACGCCATCCTTCATGGCGCCCGCAGATGGGTATGTGGGGGACAGTCGTTGATTTCCTAGTTCTTTCCTTTTGTCAAATGCTTTGCGATATCCCTGGTGCGCATCATATCTTCTTGGGACAGGCCTGGAGGGAAGGCAGAGAAGCTTGCAACATGCCGCCTTCGCGCAGACTAACGTTACGGACGGGAAACCTGGACAGCTAGCCATGATCTACCTAGGTCGTATGCGAGTAGTGAAAAAACAAAAAAAATCCGACCCCGACCTCGATCAATCTGTAGGTGGCCGGTTGTGCCCTAGATAGATAGCCCTCCTTTGCCTTTCGCCTAAGCCTGTCCTGACGGTATAGAACGAACTAAGGAAATGGCACAAGAAAAAACAAAAGGGAACTACAAAAAGGAAAGACAAAGAAAAGAGAAGAAAGCCACCCCCAGACTCCGACTCCTCTTCCACAGAGGCCATGAAAGCCCCGTGCCATTCCCCGAGATATTTGTCGTCCGCTGTGTCCCCCACGATTGTGTTCTGTGTTGTCGGTCGCAAAGCAGGGCACCTCATTGTCAAAAGAATAGGAGACACGCAGCCGGCACACCAGTATCCCTTTATTGGACTCACTGAGAAAAAACCAAAAGTACTAAGTATGTGCATACGTAAGTACATATGTATGTAATTTGCAGACATATATATAACGCAAGAAAAATAGAAATATAAAAAGCCATACATCCATCGGCCCAAAAGCACATAATCTAAACAGAACCAAAAGAACCTCCCTGTTAAAGATATTGGGATAGAGAGATAGATAAGGAGATCGGTGGTTCTTCTCCTTGGGCCAGAGAGGCCATATATACACGCTCGCCCACCCCGGGACACAATACTCTTATGTCATCTTCGTGCGCCTTCCAGAACTTCCGGACGTCTAATCTTGACACCCCCCATCCTAGAAAAATGGAACCTAGCTCAATGAGAGAAGGGGAAAAGTATACCCAAGGACGAAAGGATGCCACTATGCTGTAGATCTTCCAAGGGAGACCAACAGCTCCCACGAAAGACCGTGCGGCTCGTTGTGGGCCAACTCCCTCAGGTATCTCCTGACAAATCTCCGGCGCAATGCCTCCGGAACCCACGGCCAGCCTCTCCACTGCGCACTGAGGCCCGGCCGGTTTACCCCGCCGTGAGAAACGACCAAAAACCCCTCGCCCAGCGCGTACAGGCTGCCCGCCAGGATCCAATCCTGGCCGCTTGGGGGCGGCGAACTGTATCGTGTCCTGCAGGTCCTGTCGACAGCGACTATGGTTTCCAGGTAGTGAATCCTGTAGTCCCACGACCACGGCTCTCGGCAGGTGATGCGGTTGCCGAGGCAGAGGCAGGACGGCGTGGCGACGGCGAAAACGGCCTGGTCGGGGTTGTCCTTGAAAAGAGTGGCCCAGTTTCCGTCGACGTGTAGGCCGAGCGTTTCGTTCTCCGTCTCGTTTGGGGATGGCCACCATATCTTTAGCGTGTCGCCACCGGCTGTCGGACCGGTCAAGTGCAGTACGCTTAGAGCAACATTGCAGACCACCCACAGATCGTGATAGTCGCTGGAATTCGTCTGGCGTAGGATGTTCGCCCGAGCACAGAATTCCGACACCGTGGTTCCGACGAAGATGTGCCGATAGACATTCATAATCCGGCCCCATTCCTGGGGTCTCATGGCGGCCGCGAAGTCGATGACTTTATCACAAAACAGCTCCTTCAGACAGACCCTGCGAGCCGCGCCGGTGCACAAGCTGAGTTGCAGTCCCCATCGTGCTGCGAGGCGGGTTATGTCCTTCAGTTCACACCACGCATCCCAGATCGCCGTTTTCAAGGAGACGCCGTCGATCCTCTTTTGCACGCCACCGATTGCGACACCCACGTATTGGCCCGCTTGTACCTGAGCCGTTAGTTCCTCCGTCCTCCACCAGGTTCTATTAACGGCAAGCTCTGTCAGAAAAGACAGCCGCGCTGCTCCATATCCCGCCACTTCACCAAAGGTGCACTGGGTATTCTCCGACAATGCCCCGATGCAAAGCAAGTCCGCGGGTCCAAACCCAATGCGGGTCGTTGGAGGCAATGGGGCGCGATCCGGTGGTAAGCTTCTCTCCCAATGGCAAGGAATATTGCCGTTTTCAGCGAGCTTGGCGTAGCTACTGGCTTCTGGGTGCAAGGGTCTGACCTGTCCGCCTCCAATCCGGAAGCCAAGAAACCGATCGCCTTCCGGAGACTGCTCGAGGTACACTCGGCCCCAGGTGTCTGCAATATCTTCAAGGCTCGCCACTAGGTGCGAAGGTTTCCCGAATGAACCTGCGGCCTCCACCTGGTGAACCACCCAGACCGGACCACCAATCATGTCACCAAAACACGCCAATTTTTGCCATGTCATCTGTAATTGCCATTGGTGCCCGACGTCGCTGCCGCCAAGACCCGTTAGAGTAAAGGAATCAACCTCACGCCCGAGTCTGGTATCGGAGATTGGGCTCGAGTGGGTCCCGGTATATGTCATAAGACCGACCGAAAAGATCTGGGCCAATATGGCGGCCATGTGGATCCCCCGAGTAAGGCAATCTTGGTTCGATTTTGTGTTGTCCAGCTCTTCACGCCCAAGGACATCGTAGGGGCTCAAACCCAACGGACGCAGAAGCTCGGATACGACACGCTCAAGATCTAGAGGGTGTTTCAAGGCATCTTGGAGCCTGTAGACAGTCAAAATTGATACTCGAGTCAATTTGACGGCATTCCGGAACGAAGCAGATCTCGTCAATATTGTGAAGCTATCGCAACTAAACCCGCGTTTGTTGCATTTCTCGATTCCTAGCACAACATCGTCGAGGGCTTTGTGGATCCTTGTGTAGCTGTCTCGCGCGGCCGCAAGTGTCTGCAGTCGGCGATCAGTTAGCTTGGGATCCATCCAAAATCACCATGCCGCCGGAGCCACGGCGGCGCTGATGTAAGAGCACCAACATAGCAAACAACAGCAGAGACTGCTGGGCCGTCTGTGCCGACGATATCCGGCATTGGTTTCCAGATTCGTCGGAAAATTTGTCGAATCTCGTGATCCAGTGTCTTCTGCTGCTCATAATTGACGAATGCTGGATCCGTGAAGGGGGCCGCATCTTTTCCTTCGAGAGATGAAACCCCCGGGCACTGTGGGGCCCGAATCTGGCGCTCAACGTTCAGATCAAAGACGTAATCGTGTAGACAGTTTTGCAGATGCGAGAGTGCTGTCAGACGCGAGTCGGTTATATGTCTCGCATTCCCGCCCGCTGTCTCGTCATGCTCATCGCTCGAGTCGTCCATTAGTAACATATCGGCCACCTCTGAAAACGTGAAATCCGCTTGGACCAAGTCCTTCAGCCAGCCGAAATCGTGAACAGCTATGCTCTCCAGCGACTTTGTTAAGATAGCCTCGATTATTGCTTTGCCTTCAGCCTTATCCATGGGTTTTGTTGAGCGTGTTCCAAGACCACCAGGAGCAGCGAGCAACATCCTAACGATATCGAATTGGCGAGCATGTGCCGCAGTTCCAATGTCAGACGGTTCGGGTCGTGCATTGAAGTATAACAGGACGGCAACCACTCCCTTCCGACAGTCATACCCCGCCACCAACCCGGTGTCTGTTTGCAATGCTAGACTCAGTGGGCTCGCTGCGTCGGCGTCACGAGCATCCACGTCTGCGCCACGATCCAACAGAAGTTCGGCAACCTGCTGATGACCATTCAAAGCTGCCAGGTGAAGTGGTGTCCGTCCATCTTTGTCGGCAGCAGTAACGTCAGCGCCCTTGTCGATCAGTAGTCGTGCCACTCCCTCTTTTCCGCTCTTCGACGCCAAATGAAGTGATGTCTGTCCGTCTTTGTCGGCAGCAGTAACGTCAGCGCCCTTGTCGATCAGTAGTCGTGCCACTCCCTCTTTTACGCTCTTCGACGCCAGATGAATTGGTGTCTGTCCGTCTTTGTCGGCAGCAGTAACGTCAGCGCCCTTGTCGATCAGTAGTCGTACCACCCCCTCATTTCCGCTCTTCGACGCCAGATGAAGTGATGTCTGTCCGTCTTTGTCGGCAGCAGTAACGTCAGCGCCCTTGTCGATCAGTAGCCGCACCACCCCCTCATTTCCGCTCTTCGACGCCAGATGAAGTGATGTCTGTCCGTCTTTGTCGGCAGCAGCAACGTCAGCGCCCCCGTCGATCAGTAGCCGCACCACCCCCTCATTTCCGCTCTTCGACGCCAGATGAAGTGATGTCTGGCCGTCTTTGTCGACAGCAGTAATGTCAGCGCCCCTGTCGATCAGTAGTCGTGCCACCCCCTCTTTACCACTCTTCGACGCCAGATGAAGTGGGGTCTGTCCGTCTTTGTCTGCAGCAGCAATGTAGGTGCCCCCGTCAATCAGCAGTCGCGCCACCCACTCATTCCCGCTCTCCGACACAAGATGAAGTGATGTCTGTCCGTCTTTGTCGGCAGCAGTAACGTCAGCGCCCTTGTCGATCAGTAGTCGTGCCACCCCCTCTTTTCCACTCTTCGACGCCAGATGAATTGGGGTCTGTCCGTCTTTGTCGGCAGCAGTAATGTCAGCGCCCCCGTAGATCAGTAGTCGCGCCATCCACTCATTCCCGCTCTCCGACGCCAGATGAAGTGATGTCTGTCCGTCTTTGTCGGCAGCAGTAACGTCAGCGCCCCTGTCGATCAGTAGTCGTGCCACCCCCTCTTTTCCACTCTTCGACGCCAGATGAAGTGGTGTCTGTCCGTCTTTGTCGGCAGCAGTAATGTCAGCGCCCCCATAGATCAGTAGTCGCGCCATCCACTCATTTCCGCTCTTCGACGCCTGATGAAGTGGCGTTTGTCCGTCTTTGTCGGCAGCAGTAACGTCAGCGCCCTTGCCGATTAGTTGTCGTGCCACCCACTGATTTCCGCTCTTCGATGCCAGATGAAGTGGTGTTTGTCCGCCTTTGTCGGCAGCAGTAATGTCAGCGCCCCCATCGATCAGTAATCGCGCCAATCTCTCATTTCCGCCGTTTGACGCCAGATGAAGTGGCGTCTGTCCGTCTTGGTCGGCAGCAGTGATGCAAACGCCCCCGTCGATCAGTAGTCGCACCACCCCCTCATTTCCGCTCTTCGACGCCAGATGAAGTGATGTCTGTCCGTCTTTGTCGGCAGCAGTAACGTCAGCGCCCCCGTCGATCAGTAGCCGCACCACCCCCTCATTTCCGCTCTTCGACGCCAGATGAAGTGATGTCTGTCCGTCCTTGTCGGCAGCAGTAACGTCAGCACCCCCGTCGATCAGTAGTCGTGCCACCCCCTCATTTCCACTCTTCGACGCCAGATGAAGTGGGGTCTGTCCGTCTTTGTCGGCAGCAGCAACGTCAGCGCCCCCGTCGATCAGTAGCCGCACCACCCCCTCATTTCCGCTCTTCGACGCCAGATGAAGTGATGTCTGTCCGTCTTTGTCGGCAGCAGTAACGTCAGCACCCCCGTCGATCAGTAGTCGTGCCACCCACTCATATCCGCCCTCCGACGCCATGTGCAGCGGCGTCGACCAATTTCCGTCGGCCACCGATACGTCCGCGCCCGCGTCAAGCAGATGCTGAGCAATATCCAGATCTCCAAATGTGGACGCGCAGAGCAGCAATCGGTCAACACTGTCCTTCTGCCCAGCCTCAGAAATGAATGTGGTGGGGAACTTCGGTTTTATACCGGCCATCCATCCGAATTGAGGCTTGGATATGCTGGTAAGCTTCTGCCCTAATCCAAACACGCACACCGTGGAAAAAAGGTCCCTCTCCCCTTGCTGCAGAGCCTTTGATCTAAGCCAAAAATTATCGGTAGAATCCGTAGTTTGAACCCGCTGGCAATAATAGTCAATCCAGTGCTGGAACGTAGCTTCTGATACGAAAGCTTCCCAAAGGGCATCCAAGATTTGACAGCTGCTATTGCATCGCTTCAAGTGCCATGGCCAAAATACTGCCGAGTAGAGTAAGAGGTGACGATGGTTGTATTCTCCTTCCCATGTTGTAAGGGTTGTGTCATATTCTGTCCAAGACTTCGAAGAGCAAACCAGCGAAAGGCAGATTTTGGCGATTTCGGTATCAGAATCGACCTTGGGTTGCAGTGTCTCCAAGTATTCTTCCACCGACAGGTGTGCAAACCGGAAAACGTTCAGGCGTTCGTCCCAAACGAGGAGGTTTTGGCAGGCTTTCAGCAGGTCAGTTGCCCTAAAAGCGTTGCATTTGCGGGAAAATGCCCCCGAGCCGTCAACTTCGACCATAATTGCATCAAGTAACGTTTCTGATTGTAGTGGTTCGTAAGAGCACTGAACCCATCGGAAGGCGTTTAGTGCTATTTGAGAATCACGGCCGCCCTGCTTACGGATGCGGTTGTATATTTCGCCGTACGCGTCTGTTAAGGTTTCTGGAAGGAACTTCAGGCTGCGCCTTACATCGCCTATATGGACCATGTCGCAGAGCAAGGTGATCTGAAGAGCAGCAAGTTGAAACCTTCATCCAGCCGTTAGCAGTGGCACCTATGTAACAGTAGTTCGGGCGAGCTTACATTCCCTTGGATCGCTCACAAAGAACCTGGCAAATCTCGTCGTTGAGCGGATTTGGGACATTGCCGTGCAGTAACTGCTTCCGTTCGATCATGTCCTGTATCTTCTCCTCCACAAACCGGTTGATGTCATCGGCATTGTCATCAGGCTCCAACTCAATCCTGGGAAACATCTCGAACTGCATGAGGATATCGATGTCCATTCGAGTAGTCGCGAAAATCTTGACGAGAGTACTTGATCTTTCCACCACGTGCTTGAGTGCCTCCAGTAATTCCAGCCGCAAGTTGTGGTCGGCTTCGTCAAGGGCGTCAATGCAAATTGTCGTCTGAGGATATACAGCAATGAGCCGAACAAGAAGATCCTGGCATTCCCGAAGGGTCAAGCGTGAAGAGAGTTGCCCCGCCTTCTCCCGGTCCTTGTAAACATCGAGGACTGGCGGCAGGAGGTCGTCCCCGGATGGAGTCTGCGCAAGCTGCTGAATAAGCGTGCGCAGAATGCTCTCGGGATTTCGTCGACTTTTTTCGGCTCGATTGCAGTAGAAGTACGCCAACTTGGATCCGGCTGTTGGATTGGAAAGGAACCAGTCAATGACCCGTGATGCAATATACGTTTTGCCGGCTCCAGCTGGACGAACAGATCAGAAGAGCGCTCCTTCCGGTTGAGGATGGCGGAGACTTACGGATTCCCCGCAACAGCAACAGTGTTGATCCGGTGGATACTCTCCAAGCGCGGTACTTCTCCTTCGTCAAGATCCACTCTCCTGTGCCTGCTAGACGGTCATCACTAATACGCTTGTGATGATTTGCGTACGGGACCGTGGATATCCATTCGAGGATCTCGGTTCTGCCTAGCAACAGTCTCAGTCAGGGTCGGAAAGTATTGGGAGGCTACGCATGTTTCTGAGAGGTGTTGCTTACTCTTGGGTCTACCAGTGAGGTCTCGTTAGCCAGCCGTAAGATCCTGTCGAATCGCTCATCACCGGATTTCAGGAACTTACCTGCTAGGGACGAAGGTGCCCGGACCAAACCCTCCTCCTCGGTGCTCGGCATGCGTGGAATAATGGTAACCCCGCTTCTCGGCGCCCTCACTAGTGTCCATGTTGGGTTGGTGGAAGTGCCGGGCTGGTCGTTGGTTGTTATCGGTTCACGCTTTGGTTGCGGCTGCCGGTGGGTTGATGAAGAGGAGTTGGGGAGTATATAAGGATGTTCGTCTGATTGAAAGAAGCTTGAAGTACCTAGATGTAGATCACTCGGCGGTCTGGTGATATTGCTGTAAAAGGTGCGCTTGCACAATAGTGTTCAGTTCGCAGATAGAGTGCGTAGTAATGGGTAATTGGAGCATGGCAAATATATATGCATTTGTCAGACCTGCAGATTATAAGTATCCCCAAACCGCCCCGCTTTCTCCTCATGAAGACTCATAACCCCGCTTCGGCTGCTCATTGGCGCCGAAACACGTGGGCATGCAATATGCATGAGCAGGGAAATCTCCAGTCATTCGACCGACCCCCATTGGTCGGCGGAGGGTAGTAGTACGTGCAGGTGCAGCAATCCTTCAGCTGAGGCGGTGAGCAAAGCGCCAGTCAAAAGCGGTTCTCACATCCCCCCAATGGAGTACGAGAGAGTGGTGTGATTCTGTCCCGCCGTAAAACAGGCTCCAGTGCTCCGATTAACCACCCTAGAAGAGCCATTCAATGCAATGCATACGGTTTCCCACGAATCGTGCCCACCCGGCTCACTGTTCCTTCCGTTTATTTTCGCTCAGTCTATGTTCGTGCTCCGGAGCAGGATGTCTTCGGGAAAGTTCGCGGGACTCGACTTACCTTAGACAGGGTCGCCGTTTGGCGATCATCGTAGTACTTAAAGGAGCGAACCACATGTTCCCAAATCAGAGCGGCGTGCTGCGCCAGTCAGCCCAACCGATGACGGTTTGCAGTACTGTTGTTGCAACCTATCTTGGATAAACCACGGAGGAAGAACCAGACGCAAGAATCTGCCACTTTGTCGAACGGGTCTACGACTGCTGCGACGAGGAACAATGACGACTGGCGTGCGATGGGGCAGTCATAAAAAAAAGCAATTTGGGCAATCTTGGCGTGCCCGACGGAGCGATGCACTGTGAACGCATGCTACGGAGGTGGACGTCTGTCCCTCCAGTAGATTTTTTTTTTTTCATTACTCGCATGCAACCAGTTTTGTTTATGGCGAGCTGGGAGCCTAGACTCCAAGATTAAGATAGGGAAAGGAGTCGTGAAGCCGAAAAACTCAGCGATGCCATTACTTCCCAGTCTAAGTGCAATCACTGGGAAGCAGGAGCGAGTTAAACGCTGAACTCAGGTTAACCGACTCGTTGAAAGTCGACAGCCTAGTCCTTTATTGTATCGACACGTTGACTAGGGTCGCGTGTGTGCTGTTGAGGACAACGACAACGTCCTACATAGACAGTCTATGTCGGGCGAGGTTTCTATTATCCCAAGAAATGACGAGCTCAGAGACATTCCAAAGCGGAAGAGTTTAGAGGTAGATCCTTGCGCCTGGGTGTTATCGGTTTCGTATAAGATTGAGAGCTGCACCAATGGGGTGGCAAGGACAGTGTTCGCGCTCTCTCAGCCTGAATCAGAGTTGAAGCTGCTGGCTTTGTGCGGGGAGAGCGTCGACTTACCTCTCTTGCGAGAGGCTTATCACGGGGCAACGGGGGCAGTGTTCGGGCTCAGACCCAAAACCAAAAGAGTTGAAGCTGCTGGCTTTACAGGCGAAAGGGCACTCTAGAGTTCTTGCTGCATCCCCATGAAGAGCGAGTTTATGGCTTCTCGGGCTGTGTCCCTTCCCTAGAGCCTGACACAAGGTAGCCGTGGTGGTAATGGAGCCCATTGCAACGCCATCCCTTACCCGACTGTGGCACGCGCGCAAGTCCGGCATCCATATAAGCGACGTGGGTCGCCCATGCAGAACAGAATGGGAATTGCGGCGACCGACCTCGTTCCCTCTGCAAGCCTGTCCTCGATGGAGTCACTACATAAAGTACAGGGACAAAAGTTTCCGTACAGGGGCCGTTTTACACCAAAAATGCCCGTTTTCACACAACCAAAAACCACTCTTTACTTGACGGAAAAAAACTGTGCCTTTCACAGACGTCTTA